>Ga0265295_1001258_pt1 | contig 45615 bp, 31 predicted proteins | sample Munlansysbiofilm_FD_192503 | JGI IMG/M metagenome (GOLD analysis project Ga0265295, IMG submission 192503) | Leachate microbial communities from a municipal landfill in Southern Ontario, Canada - Methane capture system biofilm | ecosystem: Engineered > Solid waste > Landfill > Unclassified ...
CGACTTAGGCGAGAAGCTCAGGCAGGAATGGAAAATGACGGCTTTCAGGAAGTTGAAAAAGAAAGTCTTTTATGAGCACTCTTTGTTTCTGCTCAAAGAACATCGGTTTTTTACCAACTACGGAATTGAAGTGTTGGAAATGGAGAAAGAAAAAAATCTGAAAGTGCTTGAAAAGATACTTTCGAGCTATGCAAAATCAAAGCCTGAAATCGTCAAACAGGAAGTGATTGCTTCAGAAGTTGGCTTTCCAAAAAAGATTACACGCGGTGTTGACACCATGTTTAAACTCACTGCCCGAAATCAAATTAACCTGAGCGCTATCGCTGATAATAAATCTAATATCCTGATTTCCATCAACGCGATAATTATATCACTCGTGATCACGATGCTGGTCAGAAGGTTTGAAGAAAACCCCGTAATCCTGCTTCCTGCTTTTATCTTCTTGTTCTTTAGCCTGGCGACAATAGTGCTGGCAATCCTCGCTACCAGACCTCATTTGCCCTCGGGAAAGTTCAAGCGCGAGGACATCGAAAAGATGAAAGTGAACCTGCTTTTCTTTGGAAATTTTTACAAAATGGAGCAGGCCGACTACGAATGGGCTTTGCATGAACTGATTAAAAAAGAAAGTTTTTTATATACCGCACTAATCAAAGACCAGTACTACCTGGGAAAAGTTTTAGCTAAAAAATACAGTCTCTTGCGGGCTGCTTTCGTGGTGTTTATGATTGGCCTGATCGTTTCTGTTTTAGCGTTCATCATTATTTCTGTCTCTGTAAATAAATTTTAGTCTTCACCAAAAAGCTATGACATGAAAGCCAAAAAAATAAAGTTAATGCTGCTTCAACAACGCGTTGATGAAATGATAAATAAAGCTGTCCAAATAGAGCAGCAACAGGAACATCTTATAAAGTCTGTTCATCCAAATCATAGGGCAGGAGCCTTAAACTTGATTCATTATTTGTCGCTAAGGACGTTTAAATTAGCTGAAACACAACAGCTTATCTACGAACTTGGCTTCCCCGATATCACGGGCTTCAACGCCCATACAATGTGGAGTTTGCTTAACCTGAAACAACTGATTGAATGTTCGGCTGCCAATCACACGAAAAAGGCAACTGATCGCAAAGCTTCAAAAGCAGTTTCACTGGCCAGTGCAGCCAAGAATTTAAGAAAAAACACGTGCTCATTATTTGGTAAAAAACCACGTGGACGTCGCACGAGAATCATGGTTACCATGCCTCAGCGCACCATCGAAGACGAAAAATATGTGAGGCGACTGGTAAAAGCTGGAATGGATATCGCAAGAATTAATTGCGCGCATGACGAAGCTGATGATTGGCGTAAAATGGTAGAAAACATACGAAAAGCCAACGAGAAATCAGCAAAACCTACACTGGTTTCATTTGATCTGGCAGGGCCGAAAATCAGAACCGGTGCGGTGGTTTCAGGGCCCGACGTTGTTCGTGTCAAACCCGGGAAAGATGAACTTGGCGCCATCTCTAAACCTGCAAAATTATGGTTAGCACCTTCCGGTCAGCTGTCTCCACAAAACGATTACGAAGCTCATCTGCCTGTTGATGAGTTGTTTATGAGTTTTTTTAAAAAAGGTGATCGCTTGCTGGTAGAGGATGCCAGGAAAAAACTTATTGACATTGAAATAATCAGGAAAAACCGGCTTGGATTTGTTGGTCAATGCGACAGATCGGCCTACATAACAAGTGGTTCTAAGCTGACCTTGATAAAATCAAAAACAGCTAATAGATCACATGGCCTGATCGGTGAAATAATGCCATTAAAACAATACCTGACACTTAAAACCGGCGATTTGCTCAGGTTGGATAAGGCGCCGGTTCCTGGCGAAAATGCTGTTTTTTCGGAAGCTGGCGAATTGATCAGCCATGCACATATTTCCTGCACCTATCCCGCTGTTTTTGAGCTTGCTAAGCCAGGCCAGACAGTCTTTTTTGATGATGGAAAGATTGAAGCTAAAATTGAAGAGCTTACAGAAGATTATATGCTGCTGAAAATCAAAGGAGCCAAAGACAGAGGAAGCAAGCTCGCCGCGGACAAAGGAATTAATTTTCCGGAAATTGATATTCATGCTGACGGCCTGACGGAGAAGGATCAAAACGACCTGAAAACCATAAGCGATCTTGCTGATATCATTAACCTGTCGTTCGTGAACAGGTGGCAGGATGTGGAAGCGATCCTCGAACAGTTTAAAGCGCTAAACATCAGTCCGGGCCTCGTGTTGAAAATTGAAACTGCCGAAGGCGTGAAAAACCTGCCCGAGATATTGCTTCACGCGATGCGTTATCCTGATATCGGGCTTATGATTGCAAGAGGAGATCTGGCTGTTGAAACAGGTTGGAAAGGCTTTTATCACATACAGGAAGAAATCATCAGGCTGTGTGAAGCGGCGTATATCCCGGCAATATGGGCTACTCAGGTTCTTGAAAGCCTGTCGAAAAATAACGTGCCCACCAGGGCGGAAATCATAGATGCAGCCTCAGCACAAAAGCTGGAAGCCATCATGCTGAATAAAGGAAATTACGTCCATTCTACCATCAGGCTGCTGAGCCAGATGCTGCGCAAAAGCCAGTATCGCCAGAAATACAAAGAGATCGGCTTAAAACCAATCGCTATGGCAGTAGATTTAAAACCTGAGAAAAATGATCCGGCTTAATAACAAAAGTTATTTTGGCGCCAACCGTCAATTCTGGCTGCTATTTTTAGTGTCGGCTGTAACCATCGTGCTGTTTAGCGCTTGTGCGCCGGAGCCTGCGCCAATAGCATTAAACGGGATAAACGATTTCCCGTATAAGCTGGATAGGCCCGACAGAGGTTTCGAGCTTCCTATAGAATTGGACGAGATATCAGGCCTCGCCTATGACTATGCCAATGACCGACTGATTGGCGTGCAGGATGAACTGGGGTTTTTATTTTTTATAAACCCGGATAACGGAAGTGTTATCGAGAAAGTAAAATTCGGAAAGCCAGGGGATTACGAAGGAATTACTTGGGTTAATGATACCGTATTTGTCGTCAGATCAGATGGTCGGATTTATAGTGTCGCGAATTACGATAAAGCTTCACCATCAACCACCAGCTATAAAACACCGCTCAGTGCTAAAAATGATGTGGAAGGGCTGGCTTATGATGCCACCAGAAGGAAGTTGTTGCTGTTAAATAAACGTGATCCCTATTTGAAAAAGAAAAATCAATTTAAAGGTAAAAGAGCGGTTTATGAATTTGATCTTAGCAGCAAAACATTAGCTGATGAGCCTGCCTTATTAATTGATATTGAGCAGTTAAAATCAGCTATTGAAAAAGAATATTTCTCGAAACTTGCTACCAGAATTGGTCGCTTTCTCTTGCTCTATGATGAAAGTTCAGACTTTATGCCATCGGCAATAGCAATTCACCCGATTACAAAGGATCATTATATCCTGGCTCACATTGGTAAATTGCTTGTTGTTTACGACAGCAGCTATCAGCTTAAATACATTAAAAAGCTTGACCCAACTTTATTCAGGCAGCCCGAAGGAATAGCTTTTTCTGAAAACGCTGATTTATTTATCGCCAACGAAGCAAGAGACGGAAGGGCAAAACTGCTGAGATTTAATTTTATATCCGGGCTGCATCCTGCTGAAGATGAAAACAATAAATAGCTATGCTTTCAAGAAAAATTAAAATAGTAAAGGTTTTAACAGCCATCTTGCTCTGTGGACTGATGTTTAGTTTGACGACAGCTTTCGGTCAAAACAACAAGCCGGAGGAAGTTTTGGAGTATGAGCTGTTTTTAATCGGAGATGCCCGAAGATTAGGCAACTTTCCTGAATTGAAAGACTTGCTCAAAACCCAGCTCGACAAAGCTTCTGCTGAAAGCGCGGCGGTGTTTTTGGGCGATAACGCGCATCCGGCCGGGCTGCCTGATTCTAGCTCGAAAGACTGGGAAATAGCGCACCAAAGCTTATTGGATCAGTTTGATCTGTTGAGGAATTATAAAGGACGCTTTGTTTTTATCCCGGGTAATCACGATTGGGGAAATCAAACAAAAGATGGCCTGAGCCGAATCCTGAATCAACAACAACTTATTGAACAGCAGTTTGATGATTCCTTACACTTTTTGCCTGAAAATGGCACGCCCGGGCCGGTTCTTTTGCAGCTGAGCGACCAAATATCTTTGATCATCATAGACACGCATTGGTGGTTTTTCCCACACCAGAAAAACGGGAATACTTCTTACGAGCTATTTTTGGATTCCTTGCAAAATTTGCTGGTAACCAGTAATGATAAACACCTTGTTATAGCAGCGCATAACCCGCTCTTCAGCGATGGCATTCATGGCGGACGCCTTCCTTTGGCTTCTAACTTATTTCCTTTGACAGAGAAATTCCCCGGATGGTATATCCCTTTGCCCGGCTTTATTTATACGGCTTACCGCAAGTATATCGGAGCGGTGGGCGACATGGCGCATCCAAAGTATAAAGAATTAAAAACTAATCTATTAAGTGTGTTGCGTGATTACCCAAACCTGGTTTATGCTTCGGGCCACGATCACAACCTGCAATATGGATTTATAGACAGCTTGCACCTTATCGTTAGCGGCTCGGCCGGTGGTGCTCAATATGTTGCCAAAAAGGGTGTGATGGATTTCGCGAAGGCTGTTCCTGGTTTTAGCAAGTTAGAGTTTATGACAAGCGGAGCGGTTTACATGAGCTTTATCGCACCAAAAGCATACACCAAAGCAGGAGCAAATGCTGATAGCGCCAACATACTGTTCAGAAAATTGCTTTACACAAAGCAGGTTCAAAATGACAGTCAAAAAATTTCTGAAACAGCTGTCGTTACTACTGATTCGCTTGTAGAAGTCAGTCCAAGAAATGCAGCTTTCGTAGCCGGGAAATTCAAGAATAAGATGTTGGGTAAAAATTATCGTGCCGACTGGATGAAGACAGTTTCCGTTCCGGTATTTGACTATAAAATTGGTGATAAAACGCTTGAGATTGTTAAAATGGGTGGCGGAAACCAGACCAAATCACTTCGCCTGAGTACGGATAACAACATACAATACGCGTTGAGGTCGGTAGATAAATACCCCTTAAGTGTAATCCCGGAGGAATTCAAAGTGGAGCTTGCCGAAGATGTGGTTTTGGATAATATGTCGGCTTCGCAACCTTATGCGGCATTGGCGGTACCGCCTTTGGCTCAGGCACTTGGCGTTTATCACACCAATCCCCGGATTGTGTATCTATCAGATGATGAGAGACTTGGAAAGTATAGAAAATTCATTCCGGATGGTTTATATCTTTTTGAAGAAAGACCCGCCAACGATAGATCGGAATTTGAAAATTTCGGTTTCTCAAAAGATATAATCAGTTCTGACAAAATGCTGGATAGCTTTTTGAAAAAGCAGAAAAGCCAGATGGATCAACCGCTTTTGCTAAGGTCAAGGATGCTTGATATGCTGATTAGCGACTGGGACCGGCACGAAGACCAGTGGCGATGGGCCAGGTTTAAGCAGGATTCGATAACACTTTATCAGCCCATCCCGAGAGATAGAGACATGGCTTTATACGTGAACGAAGGCTTGCTGCCTTTTCTGTCATCACTAAATTTTTTATTGCGAAAAAATCAAGGTCTCGATGAGAAGGTGAGAGACATCAGAGGACTGAATCTTCAGGCCAGGCATCTTGATAGGCGGTTTTTGAACGAGCTAAACCGGGCAGACTGGCAGGAACAGATTCGGCTGGTTCAACAGAAAATTGATGATCAGGTGATTGCAGAGGCGATGGCTGAGCTGAGGCCTTTTGCCGATTCGAGCAGCCTTGAATCTATTGAAAGAAAGTTAAAAGCCAGAAGAGAAAATTTTGAGAAAATTGGCGAAAAATACTACGAAATTCTAGCCAAGGAAGTGGATGTTGTGGGCACCAATGATGACGAAAAGTTCTTGGTGCATTTTGACGGAACTACAGTGAAAATAGAAGTCAGGTCAAACGAAGCTAAAAGGCATGGACTTGTGATGTATCAGCGCATATTTGAATATCCCGAAACCAAGTACATCAATTTGTATGGCTACGAAGGCAAAGATTTGTTTTTGATTAGCGGAAATCCCGAAAAAACGCCTAAAGTCAGGATATTACCTGGAACAGGAAAAAACAGGATAGCCTCGGATTTAACGGGCCAAAAACGTTCTAAAACCGTAGTTTATACAAGCTCCGGTAAAGATGTGCTTGAAGGCGAAAACCAGTTCAGAAGCATTAAGGTAAAAGACGAGAATAAGTTTGCCTATCAATACGATGCCTTTGAGTACAATAAATACATCCCTTATCCAATCGTAGGTTCAAACGTGGATGATGGTTTTTTCTTCGGCTTTGGCCTTCACTTGCAACGCCAGGGTTTTCATAAAGAGCCATTTAAAAACAAACAAAATTTTGACATCCGGTTTTTAACCCTATCCAACGCGCTTGATTTTAAATACAATGGCTTCTTCACAGATGTTTTTCAGGGAACGCACCTGGAAGTGGATTTGGGCGCAAGAGATAGCCGTTTCACAAATAATTTTTATGGATTTGGGAACAATACGGAAGCATTAAATCCTTCGCATGCCTACTACAGGGTCCAGGTGTCGCGGATTTATGCAGCACCATCGGTGGTGAGGTATCCCAATCCAAAGCTTAAACTAAGTTTAGGGCCTTATATTGAAAGCCTTGGCCTGGATCCTGCTGCCGGCACAATTATTTCTGATATTCGGGCTGCCGCAACGGCAGATAGCTTAAAATTGCAAAACACTTATTTGGGTGTAAATTTGGGACTGGCCTGGAAAAACCTGGATAGTGAGCAATATCCGACACGTGGCATGCAGTTTACAATCAAAAACGCCTTGTTTGGAAACCTGACGGGAGAAGAGGGATTAGTGAACCAGCTTTCGGGCGACTTGAGTTTTTTTATTGATTTAGGCTTGGGTTTGGATGCTGTGTTGGCCGTGCGGAGCGGTGCTTCTGTTAGCATGGGCGATTATGCCTTTTACCATGCCAGCACCCTGGGTGCCAAACAAAATTTAAGAGGATACCGCGATATGCGCTTTTCAGGAGATAAAGCCTTTTATCAGAATACGGAGTTGAGGTTCAGGCTGCTTGGCCTAAAAACTTACGCTACACGCGGCAGCCTTGGTTTGATAATTTTTAATGATGTGGGCAGGGTTTGGTTTCAGGACGAAAAATCGCATAGATGGCATGATGGCTATGGCGCCGGAATCTGGGGATCACCTTTCAACAGCATGATGTTCTCCTTTCTTTTTGAACGATCTTCTGAAGAAAAAGCTGGCTTATTTTCTATCAGAACAGGATTCTTTTTTTAAAAATAACACATTTCAATAGCTATAAATTCATTAACCTAAAAATTAAAATGATGAGAAATAAGAGAATTAGAAACAGAAAAATTATAAGAATCAGCCTCATGACCATTATGGGCATCATCACATTTGCCACTTTGTTTTTAACCCTTTCCATTTTCTTCGACTGGTTTGGAATAAGGGAAAAAGAAGGTAATTATGTGCCAATGATCGTTTTAGCGAACTTCATCAGCGTGATTTTTTACCTGATTGCATTAGGCGGCTTAGCGGCTTGGAAAACTTGGGTGTCCAAAGTATTGTTGATAAACCTGATTTTTCTGATCGGGGGTTTTATTGGCCTGTTTTTGCACATTTACATTGGTGGGCTTTATGAAGAAAAAACGATTGGTGCTATGGTTTTCAGGATAAGCCTTGCTGCTGTTTTTTGGGGAGCAAGCATGCTGGTAGGCAGGAAACCAAAAAAGAAATAAAAAGAAGTTGACTTAGAAAATAATTTGGCAGCCTGTTTCTTATAGCTCACTATAAATGTTGAATTAAATAATAAGGTATGTGATTTTTTTACCCGCAGCGATTTTAAAATAAATACAAATTGTTAAACTAAAAATTGAAAGTATGAAACTTAACGAAAAGATGATACTCGATGCTGCCGGAAAAATAATTGATAATAGCAGTATTAGTGAGTTGGATTGCGAGCGTTTGTCAATTGAACTTCGGTCTCAGCTTTCTGAGGTAAAGGCTTATTTCCCGGATAAAAGCGCACTCATTTTATTTATGCTCAGGCAGCTCCATGCAGAAATCACAAAAATAATTCAAGACGAAAAAGAACAACATCAAACGCCTACACAGGCCTTTAACCGCATGTTTATCAGCCTCGATTATTTATTTGAAGCCAAGTCGTATTATTTGTCGGTGATTTTTTATGCCGAGACAAAAAACAGTCAAAAGGAGATTAGGATTGCCCTGGATCAAGTTAAGCTGGCAGCTCAGCAGGCATTGGAGCTAATTATTGAGCGCGGGAAAGAATCGAAAGATTTTAAGATAAGGCAGGCCTCAGAAGCCTTAGTAGAAAATATTCTGAATAGTTTCAGGAGTTTTGTGGCCGAAAAGCAAGTTGATCGAAAGATTAGGGAAGCCTTTGACCGCCTGAAAACAAACCTGAAAAACTAATACTGACACGATATCCTATAAATTTTAATTAGCAAGTACCTATGAATTTGATAATAAGTGTTTTGCTGCTTTTTTGCGGCTTTTCAACAGTTCCTGCCCCTGATCATACCTTGTCCATTGAGATAGTAAACTTTAGAAACATCAACGGCCAGCTAATTCTGCTGCTGTACAATACAGACGATGGATTTAAAGATGAAAGTTTGACCGAGTTTTACAGAAAACAAATCGTTGAAATTGATTCTAAAGATAGTGTGTTGGTGAGTTTTGAGAACCTTTTGCCCGGACAATATGCTGTTAAACTAATCCATGATGAAAACGCGGACGGGAAAATGAATCGGCTGCTTTTTAAACCTAAGGAAGGTGTCGGTGTTTCAAATTTTGAAACGATTAGCTTGACGAACAGACCCAATTTTCAAAAAGCTACCTTTGAAATAAATGGAGATACGACACTGAAAATCAGTTTGATTTATCTTTAAAGCGTTGTGAAGTACCGCAGAAGTGGTTTGTATAGATTAACACGATTTTAATAGTGTGCTAATCTGAAAAGTTAAACCCAACTTGAATGCTGAGATTTGAAGGTAGGTCTTCAAAACGTCAATTAGCACTATAAAAACGATATAAATAGCTGGTATAAAGTTGGTTATGGCACGGATGGCAAATCTGCGCCAGCCTGCACGTAAGCCATTGATAAAGAGGACTTAAATTATAAATAAGGTCAACAAATTATTCCAAAATTGGCGCATCCGAACGATTTCCGGCCAAATAGTCATTCAGGTGTTCCAGCTCTTTAAGATAGGCTTTTACGGCTGGCCAATCTGGTTTGCTTGGCTCGATAACCTCTTCCAAAACACGTTTCCGATCATTGCGAAAAAACGCGATAAGTTGTGATTTTTGTTCTGCCGAATAAAAGGTGTTGGCCTCGATTTCAGAGAGTTCCTTATTAAATTCTTCTTTGCTTTTGAGATCCATCTCTTGTTCCATAGCATTCTGTACAGTAAAAATCCGATCTTGTGTGTTTTCATAGTCCTCAATGTTCCATCCCCGGCTCTCTACCAAGACTTTACGTTTTTGGTAAAATGTCTTGATGACATTGTCATATTCATCCGCCCGAGCCTGCATTCCTTTTTGTAGTTTATATTCAGCAATGCGTGTTTCTATGAAATTCCGAACGCTTTTTTTGGTCAATGGAGACACGGCAGCTTGGTTTTGAGGCCTATAAAGAACGGTTGTGGTTTTTGCTTCGGTTTTCTGAGAACAAAGAAATCCAACCAAAATTAATACAACAACCCTTATTGATTTTCTGAAATTCATGGTATTCTTTTTTAAACTGCTAAACTACAATAAAAAATATTGAGATAATTTTTTCGAAGTTTTGGGAAAGCTTTGGTTTAGAACAAGCCAAATTTTTGAAGATAACTGTTGGCAGAACTGTTGACATAAAGCTTTGTACACGCTAATTTTTTATGTGCTTTTATCATGAATAATACAGCTTAGGGTTACTATCCGGCGGCCAGCTGCGAAAAATGCTGCGCCAAAGGATATCACGGTTTCGTCTCGTCAAAAATTTTGACGAGACTAAAGCTACGAGTTCGATATAAAAGTATTGAAAAACAGTATATCTATTGCGAAAATATAAGATTTACTAATCTGATAATTAATTACATATAAATTTTTCAGCACTTACTGACTATTGTGTTTTTGCTTTCTTTTTTGGTATTTTAAAATACAAAGAAACAAAAATGCGAATGCCGGTCCAGTTTGTTTTGGCTTTTCTGTAAGAATGACTTGAAAGAAACAGTTTTGGGTTTTCTGTTGATCTGTATGAAGCTATACCTGTAAAACTATATCCCATGAGTGCTTCTGCACTAATGAATTCGTTAAAATTGAAGTAGATTCCACCAGATGGTTCAATATGAAAAGTAAGTCCGAAAAAATTGTTTATATACTCAGCTTTTTCTTCAAATACGCGAAGCCGTTCTTCCAGAATAAGATAACTGATTGATGCTCCGCCTGTAAATTGTGCGACAGGGCCAAATTTTCCTTTGAAAAACCGCTGAGAAAATGTTAATCCTAATGTATGTTGTTGCAAAAACAAATCTAAGGTGTAGGCACCTGAATAATCTGACATACTGTTTCTCCCACCCGTATTGTGAAACTGATACGTCAAACCCAGTCGTTGGTTTGTGTTAAACTGGTTTCCAAAAGTTAATCCAAAGTACTTTTTAGAAGGATAGCTCACGACTACTTCAGATACCACGGGGCTACGATATGAAACAGCAAGCGAATGCTGAAAATTCTTCATATCGTACATTTCATATTCACCGTATCCAAATGATAAGCCTATATATTTATCTTGCGCAAAGCTCGAAATGCTTATGGAAACTAAAAAAACTAAGAGGCTGTTTCTCATGGTAAAAAGCTTTTAATGTCATAATATCTTCCGGATTTTGTAAATAGTTTTGAGCCATATAGATTTATCTTGAAATCAACTGTGTTTGTTTTTAACAAGACTTCACCATTCTCAGGATTGATTACATAAATATAATTAGGATTGCTTAAAAGCATATAACCCGTTTCTGGATCTATGTTTCTTATTACCAAAGGTTCTGGAAGTGTTATTTGGTTGATTAGCTCAAAAGTATTCGGTTCTCTGACTTCTATCTCTATAGAATTGGCAGAACTAAGGAATAGCCGTGTTGGATCAATTTCGCTATATAAAACTGAATTATAGAGACTTGAGCTTTCATTAACAAGCGTAAAGCTATTATTTTGAATACGATAATGCTTTAAACTATTGTCAAAAATGAATGTTACAAAGCTCCCATCTTTATGCGTTCCGACCCAAGGACTTGCGTCAGTGTTTCCGTAAATTCCTATATCCATTGTCAACACATTATTAGGGTTTTCTGTATCAATCAACTTATAGGTTCCATTTTGAACCAAGGCTATTTTGTTGTTCATTGTATAATAAAAATGTTCAACAGAGAGCTGATTATAAATGTTTTCAATAAATACAGGATTTGTTAGTTGATTATTTTCAAAGAGCTTAATTCCCTGCTCACCTAATAGCGCTAATTTGCTTGAGTTTGCCTGAGTGGATAAACCGCCTTCAATATAATAGTTGTTTAGCGGAAGGTAATTTATAGAATTAAGTGTTTCTATGCCATTTGCTTGTAATATGTTATAAACTCGTCGAAAGCTAGTATAAAGTGTTTGATCAGCTTTATTGCATGCGTAAGTTGGGTTGCTGCTCGAAAAAAATTTTCCCCTTCTGTAGGTAAATTTCATATTTGATTCATAATAAGATGGACAGTTTTCGTATGGGTCAGTGGAAATAATCAAATAGAAGTCAGCAGCTTGTTCCAGAGGTGGTATAGCAATCGTGATAGATGTGTCAGTTGAGTTACTCAAAATATAATTTCCTTTATACTTTAGGTGGAAAAGGGGGTTTCCCGCGCCTTTGCTCCAAAACACGGTAAGACTATCTAGGCTTGGTTCATAAAACTCTACTTCAGGTAATGGAATATTTAGATATTGTGGTTCTGCATAACCAGAATGTGCGTGTGTCCATTTAGTTCTAACGATTGAAGTTACACGGCCATATTTGTAGCACGAATCTACGAAGCTCGTATCATTACGATCATAAATAAAGAATTCCCTTCTGGAAGCATCGTCATTTATAATGACATTATAATGTTTGAATCCCAGGTGATCTGTTTTGTTCCATTTTACGGATAGATAGTTGTCCGAGTTGATAGAGATAACACTGGTAGGCTGCACTGCCGGACGATTTTCAATTATAAGCACCCAATGCCTTTCAAAAATATAGCCCTCTGCGTCAAGGATGTCAGCGATACTACCGGATCCACTGGATGTGAGAAAATAAGCGGACAATCGGTAATAGCCAGTCTCGTAATATAAAGGCTCTATTGTAAAATAAGTTGGATTATTTAGGTCGTGTTTTAATAGGTTTTCATCCACAAAAAGATTCATTTCGTACATCTTGAGATCGTCAACCTCAAGCATAACGCGGAAACTCGTTTTTTCTGTAACAAATAATGTATCCCCTTCAGTATCCAACGTTAGCTCAAAAGGAACGCTTTCGGCTGGAGGCTCTACCTCCTTAAAATAAACCTCATCCATTTTGTGGTTGCAGCTTTTGAAAAACAGGGAAGCTGCGATTAAACCGATAAATATCAACAAGCTGCTATACCGAAGCAGGGATTGACTGCTTTTCATAGTTGGGCGTTTTGGTGTGCGTTTGCTATCCGTATTTTGTTGGCAGCATGATGCCAACAAAATACGGATAGCATTTTTACATTTCGCATCAAAGATACTTGTTCCTGAAAAAGAATCCAGAATATACCAAAGTTTTTTTTGCTGTTAGCCGATATCCGTTTACGGACAAGGCCCATCTTCGCAGCAAGGCCCTAACTGGCACTCAAATAAGGTAGCGATAACGTTAGCAACAGTCAGAAATACAATTAAATAAAACACAACTTTTTCATAAGTCAGTGGTTTGCGTTTCATAGTTTTTTCTTCGTCTTTGATAAGAAAAAGAAAAACCACCGAGCCAATGATGCTGGCGATAAAAATTACCACGGCCCAGGTGTAAAGGTGCATGCCAAATACCTCGGAGCCAAAGCCTGTCGGCTCGCCGGGAACCGGAGCAATATGCAGCAGGATTTGCCGAACCGAAAAAACGGAAGCGGCCAGAGCAGCCAGAATTACAATACCAAAATGTTCTTTGCGCAGGCCAAAAAAAGTGTTCAGGCTGAGGCCGAAAATCACGCCCATCATGCCCATGCGTTGCAGCAGACAAAGCGGACAGGGCTCTTCGTGCAGCACAAACTGAAAAAAGAATGCGCCAATAATTACCGAAGAAACTGCTAACATAGCGGTGCTGTTCGCGATATAAAGTGCCGGTTTGTTCATCATCAGAAGTTTAAGTTAAGTGAGGAGTCGGTGTGGTACAAAAACATCGCGAAACTCAAGGCTGTACTTACTATAAACAGTACAATCGCCCACTTTTTCTGCTGTCTCCAAACCAGCAAAAAAGTGATCAGGTAGGAAAGGAAAATTATGGCCATAATGAATTGATATTGTGGTTAAAATAAAATTAAAAACTGAAAGTTTTCGAAATTGGAACTTACTGTGAAAGCGTATCCAAAACCCGCATCTCTTCTTCTGAAAACCGTATCGATGCTGCCGCGATATTTTCCAGGATATGTTTCTCACTGGTCATTTTTGGGATAGCCAGCATAAGCGGTTTGTTGAGCAGCCAGGCCAAAGCAATTTGCATCGGTGTGGCATTATGCTGTTCTGCAATTTGAGTGATATGTGGCTGACGCAAAGGACTTTTCGCACCTTTCAAAACCGGTCGCCAGGCCGTGATGCTGATGTTATTTTCAATGCAAAATGGAATTATTGTGGATTCAACATCCTTTGTTTCTTGGCCATTGTTGCGTGAGAAAAGATTGTATTCCACTTGGTTAGTGATTATTGGCGTGTCGGTCAACTGCATAACTTGGGCAACCAGTTCTGCCGGAAAATTACTCAGTCCGAAATTTCGGATAAGTCCTTTTTCAATTAATTCATTGATGGCTTTCATGGTTTCAGAAAGTGGTACATCCGGGTTGGGATGATGTAGCAAATAAAGGTCGAGATAATCTGTTTGCAGGCGTTTCAGGCTGTTTTCAGCTGACCTTAGAAGGTTTTTATACCTCAGATTTTCTTTAGAAACTTTCGATGTTATCAACAATTTTTTGCGTTCATAACCTTTGATGGCATTTCCTACCACCTCTTCGGTATGGCCACTTGCATAGTTTTCGGCGGTGTCGATATGCCGGATGCCGTTTTCGAGGGCAAATCGAATCGCCCTTATAAACTTTTCATCTTCAGAGGTATCAGCACTTTGGCGGCCACCCATTTCCCAGGTGCCAATGCCCAATGTGGGTATTTTAAAGGTATTTTGAATAGTGATTTCCGGTATTTTCATGATTGTATCAAGTTGTCGATGGCCTGCACCTCATCGGCAGAAAGTGCCTGAGGCTGACCAATTAATTGTGATATTAGTTGAATTTTGGCGCAGGCTTCTGCCACTTCAAGGCGGTCAAAAGCCTGCAATAAATCTTTTCCTACGGCCAGCACTCCATGGTTTTCCAGCAACACCACATTGGCCAGTGCTAAATGTGTTGCCACGCTTTCGGCAAGAGCCGCCGTACCCATTAGTTGGTACGGCGCTGTGGCAATATCGCCCAGCACCGCCCGCGACTCTCCCATCAGCGCGGTATTTATAGGTTTATGTGCCACCGCAAAACTCGTCGCCAGTGGCGGATGGGCGTGCACGATAGCGGAAATTTCGGGCCGGGCTTTGTAAACCGCGATATGCATACCGGTTTCCATGCTCAGTTTCAGCTTCGTGCTTAGGTTTCTTCCGTGCATATCTGTGATGCCCACATCGTCAGCTTTCATGCGGCCTTTATCGGTTTGCGATGCCGTAATCAAAATCATGCCGTTGGGCAGTTTCATGCTGATATTTCCGCCCGAAGTGGTGGTGAGGCCACGTTTGTAAAGCCGCCGCATATAATAAGCAATTTCTTTGCGAAAATGATTTAACTCATTCATCTTCAGTAGTTTTTAAGAAACTTGCAATAGATTGATGATGCGCTTTTACGATGCCTTTCTCAGTGATTATTCCGGTGATATATTTGGCTGGCGTAACATCAAATGCCGGATTGTAAGCCGTTGATCCGGGTGCGCAAACCATTATCTTTACTATATTCCCGTTGGCATCCAGGCCATCCTGATAAAGCACTTCGTCCTGGCTGCGTTCTTCGATAATGATGGATTTGCCACTTTTGCAATCCATATCGAAAGTGGTAGTGGGCGCAGCAACATAAAATGGAATACCAAAGCTTTGGGCTAAGATTGCCCTGTCCAGCGTCCCAATTTTGTTGGCTACATCGCCATTTCGTGCGATACGGTCGGCGCCAACAATCACCATATCAATCTTTTGCTGCATCATCAGGCTTGCTGCCACACTGTCAACAATGATGGTAAACGGTACGCCTTCCTGCATTAGTTCCCAGGCTGTAAGCTTTGCTCCCTGGCCACGCGGACGTGTTTCGTCCACATACACAAAAACTTCTTTGCCTTGCTTTTTGGCTACATAAATGGGTGAGAGTGCGCTGCCGTAATCCACAAAAGCCAGCCATCCGGCATTGCAGTGCGTGAGGATTCGTGCGTGATTTTTGATGAGTTTATTGCCGTATTCGCCAATGGCTTTGCAGTTTTCAATATCTTGAAGTGCAATACGTTGGGCTTCAATCTTAGCGTTTTCGGTAGATATTTGCCCGGCTTGATAAACCTTTTCGACGGCAAAAAACAGGTTTCTGGCAGTAGGACGAGTCCCTTCAATTTCGTCACGGGCATCGTCTATAAACAATTCCCGGTCTGTTTCAGGAGCTTCCAGAAAGGCCTGTGCCATAGCAAAAGCCGCCGCCGCACCAATAGCTCCGGCGCCGCGCACCGTCATATCTGTGATGGCCATGCAGGTGTCCCAATAGCTAAGGCATTCGTGGATTTGAAAGTTAAACGGAAGGGCGTTTTGGTCGATCATTTTTACACTATGACCTTCCATCCAAACGGTTTGATAAGAGCTGTCTCCGACTAACATGGTTTTATTTTTAGGTTTATGCTAAAGCTTTTTCAATTGCTCCACCGCAATCCAGGCCATCAGTCCGGGGCCAATCAGTAGGCTCTGTTCGTCGATATCAAAAGTGCTTGTGTGTAAGTTGCTTACAATACCTTTGGATTTGTTGGCAGTGCCTATGCGGTAAAAAGTAGCCGGCATAAGTTGTGAATACCAGGCAAAATCTTCGGCTGTCATCCGCTGGTCTAAATCCACTACTTTTTCTTCTCCAAGATATTCAATGGCAGCCTGTTTGGCGATTTTTGTGGTTTCCGGATTGTTCATCACGAAGGGGTAGCCATCTTCAATATGAACTTCGATAGTGAGATCGGCAGCTTGTGCTGTAGCCTGTGCTATACGGTGGATATGTTTTTTGGCTGCGGCCCGCCATACTTCATCAAAAGTGCGAAAAGTACCCTGGATAAATACTTCGTCGGGAATAATATTGAAAGCACCTTCTGCAATCACTTTGCCAAACGAAAGCACTGAAGGCACAATGGGCGGGGCAAAGCGGCTCACGATTTGTTGCAGATTTACAATAAGTTGCGCAGCCGCGAGCACGGTGTCATTGATTTGATTGGGCATAGCGCCGTGGCCGCCTTTTCCTTTCACACGGATGGTAATTTCATCGGCGGAAGCCATATATGCACCTTCACGAAATCCAACATAGCCGGCTTCCAATGCTGGGAAAACATGCTGACCTACAATACGTTGTGCATCAGGGTTTTTCAGGCCTCCGTCTTTGATGATTCCCAAAGCACCGCCGGGAAGTTTTTCTTCGGCAGGCTGAAAAACCAGTTTTATCTGTCCTTCAAATTGATTTTCCAGCTGCTTGAGGATGCGTGCCGCGCTCAACAGCATGCTGGTGTGGGCATCGTGGCCGCAGGCATGCATCACGCCGTTATTCAACGATTTAAAATCGTGATTATTGGTTTCCTGAATGGGCAGCGCGTCAATATCAGCACGCAAAGCGATACACTTACCGGTGTTATTGGCTTTGCCAATCAGGCCAATAAGTCCGTGGCCGCCAATACCGCTTTGGTGAGGAATAGCATATTCAGTAAGTTTTTTACTGATATAGGCTGCCGTTTTTTCCTCTGCAAAGCTCAATTCAGGATGACGATGAATATATCGCCGGTTGGCAATGGTTTCGTCAAAAAAATCCTGGCTAAGCTGTTTTATTTTATTTAGGAGCATTTTGATGTCTGTTTTAGGCAAAAGTAACTAAAACTGTTTTGCTTTGCTAACATGATTTTTGAAAACTCATTTCCGATGATTTGCTGCAGCGCGAATTTGTTTTCATGCTGGAAGTGTCTGCAAGAATGATTAATTGCACTATTTTTGCAGCATGGAAACAAAACGTCAGGAAAAAATCGCACGCCTTTTGATGCGTGATTTAAGTGAAATAATTACCCAAGAAATCACTGGATTAGCACCCGGGGCAATGATTACGGTAACCAAAGTAAATGTGGCACCCGACCTCTCATTTGCCAAAGCCTATCTCAGTATTTTTAATGCAGATGATAAGGCTGAGGTGGTGGAAAAGGTGAATATACGCAGCCGCGAAATCCGGGGATTGCTGGGTCAACGTGTGCGCCATCAGCTGCGTATCGTGCCACAACTTCGCTTTTACCTTGACGACTCGCTGGACTATATCGACAATATTGAAAACCTGCTGAAGGAAAACTGATAAAACCTATTTTCATGCAATACGATCCTATCAAACGGCAACTGGGCAGCGTATTTAACAGCACTCCCGCGCTGCGTAAATTGTTTTACAGAATGCTTGATTTGCTGCTGCTCAGAACCTGGCACGTCAAAAAAGAATTGAAAAAATGGGCTTCGGAAAACCCGAAAGCAACTGTGCTCGACGCCGGTTCTGGCTTTGGACAATACGTTTATTATATGGGACGCAAGCATCCCGACTGGAAAATTAAGGCTGTTGATGTTAAAGTCGAGCAGATTGACGACTGCAACAATTTCTTCCAAAAGATTGGCTTTGATAAGGTTCATTTTGAAGTAGGAGATTTAACCAAACTAAACTTTGATGAGCAGTTTGACTTGGTGATTTGCGTGGATGTGATGGAACATATTGAAGAAGATGAACTTGTTTTAAAAAACTATTTCAAAGCCTTGAAACCCGGTGGAATGTTGTTGATTTCCACGCCTTCGGACCAGGGTGGGAGCGATGTGCACAGTCACGAACATGAAGAGGCCGGCGTGCATGGATTTATCGATGAACATGTGCGCGATGGCTACGGTATCACCGATTTGAGTGATAAGTTTGGCAGGGCAGGTTTTCAGCGCAACCAAATCCGCTATCAATACGGTAAGCCGGGCAAGCTTTCGTGGCGCTTGTCGATGAAGTATCCCATTTTGATGCTGAATACTTCACGGCTGTTTTTTATCTTGCTTCCATTTTACTATTTGTTTGTATTTCCTATTTCATTGATATTAAATAAAATAGACGTTTCAAAAAACCATAAAACCGGAACAGGCCTGATTGCCAAAGCCTGGAAAGCCAGTTAAAAACACGCGATTTTGAACACCCCTTTTTTCATCGCTAAACGCTATCTGCTTGCTAAAAAAAGCCACAACCTGATCAATATCATCACCATGATTTCAGTTGTTGGTGTTGGTGTGGGTGCTTTCGCACTTATCGTGGTGCTTTCGGTGTTTAACGGCTTCGAGATGGTGATTTCCAGCATGGTAAACCAGCTGTCGCCCGACTTGGTGATTGAGCCGGTGAAAGGCAAAACCATCAACCTGCTTGACTTTCCAGAAGCAGAAATCAGGGCCTTACCGCAGTTGAACCAACTTATAAAAGTGGCGCAGGAAGACGCGCTTTTTCGCTATGATGATAAACAGCATGTGGGTGTAATCAAAGGCGTTTCGGCTCCTTATCTTGATGTCAGCCAGATTGATTCGCTGATTACTGCCGGGAATGCTATTTTGCAATTTGAGCAAAAACGTTTTGCCCTTGTCGGAGCTGGCGTGGCCTGGTATCTGGGCTTAAATCCACGCAATCCGGCGGCCCTGTTGCAGGTTTATTTGCCTTCGCGCGGCAATCCATCAGGATTTCAGTTTGAGCAGTCGTTTAACCAGTCAGCCATTCAGGTAGCCGGTGTTTTTGCCAGCCAGCAGGAACTTGACGCCACCTTGGTCATTGTGCCTTTCGATTGGGCTACCGAACTGCTGGAATACGATCAGGAAGTAACTTCCATCGAATTATTTACACATCCAGAAGCGCGTATCGACGACTTGAAAAAGACGCTGAAAGCCATGCTGGGAGCGGATTTTACTGTTAAAGACAGATTCGAACAGCAGGAGACTATTTACCGCATTATGAAGTCGGAGAAGTGGGCCATTTTTATTATCCTGAGTTTTATTTTGGTGATGGCAACTTTCAATATTATTGGTTCGCTAAGCATGTTGATTGTGGATAAAAGAAAAGACATACAGGTGCTGAAATTTTTGGGTGCTGACAAAACTTTTCTATCACGTTTATTTTTGACAGAAGGCATGCTGATTGCGGTCTTAGGTGGATTGATCGGCTTGCTGGCGGGTGTTATATTGGTGTTGTTGCAGCAACAGTTTGGTCTGCTGAAATTAGGTAGCGAGGCCGGTGCTTTTGTGATTGACGCCTATCCGGTACAGCTCAAAATTCAGGATGTGTTGTTGGTACTGGCAACGGTGACTGCCATCGGTGGTTTTGCAGCGGTTTTTACCGTGAAAATGGCCTTGAAAAGAATTCAAAAATTACGCATTTCTGATTAGTTGAGGCCTGTCAAAAGGCGCTGTACTTTTTCCTGTCAGGGATATTTGACGAGATTTTCAACCGGTGTATTTTTTGTTCAAAATAATACAATAGGAATTGCTGCTTTATATAATTTGTTGATAATAAGGCGCTAGGAGATTTCTCCTTTTAGTGTATATCTATCTAAACTTTATTCAGCCTAAAGCAGATCAGTTGTGGCTTTTTGTTTGATATAAACCCTTCTGGCATAGCCTATTAAGCCTATAGCCATAAGCACGCTAAACACGGTATAAAGCTGATTTTGAACAGACCCAAAATTTTCCATTTCCACCTCGATAAAGCCGTTGTGATGTAAATAATAGACGACCACAGCCGTTCCGTTGTTTAAAAAGTGCATCAGTACCGGAATCCATAACGAGCCGGAATAGAAGTAGAAATAACCCAAAAACAAGCCCAATAAAACCCGTGGTATCAGGCCGTAAAACTGCAAGTGCATCACGCCAAAAAGCAGGGCGGCAATAAAAATACCCAGGTGTACATTTTTCACCAGGCGGATAAATAAAGGCTGCAGCGCACCACGAAAAACCATCTCTTCGCCCAAGGCAGGCAATAATGCAACCATAAACAGATTGATCAACAAACCGGAAATAGTATCAACGGACAAAAAACGCTCACTGAGCACTGCCGCTTCTTCTTCCTTTGAAAGCATCCAGTTTTCCAGCCCTGATAAAGCCTCGGGTAGCTTAATCTGTAGGTTCAATTCACCTAAAAAATGAATCAACGGAAGCGCAATAAACATAATTGCTATGCCTGCCAACAATATTCCCCAATGCTTTAGGCTTATAAATCCTATTTTTTGAAAAGGCTTTTTGCTCACCAACAACGCATAAGCTAGGGGTGGCAGAATGAAAAGACCAATTTGTCCGGAAATTTGAAGCATTCTCATCATATTTAAACCTGCTTCTCCTTCAGTATTAACCGCAATTTGGTCAATAGGAAGCTGAAAAAAAACAGCAACGCCAATCAGACCTATAAGCATGCCCAGAATTGCTCCAAAAAGAAGCAAACCAAGAAAAATAAACAACTTAAAGCCCACAGAAGTGTTTGAAAATATAGGATTCATAGTTATCAGCATTGCAAACCAATTCAGAATGCGCAAAGTTAGTATTTTTGCCCCCACATTTAACCTCAAAAAACCGCTAAGGAATTGATTAAGATCGGAGATATAGTTTTAGAAGATTTTCCCCTTTTGCTCGCACCTATGGAAGATGTGAGCGACCCGCCATTCAGACATGTCTGCAAAATGTTTGGAGCAGATATTATGTACACTGAATTTATTTCTTCAGAAGGTCTGATCCGGGATGCCGTGAAAAGTGTGAAAAAATTAGATTTTTCAGAATTTGAGCGTCCAATAGGGATACAGATTTTCGGCCACGATATCGAATCCATGGTAAAAGCCGCCAAATATGCTGAAAGCGTTTCACCTGATATTATCGACATCAACTATGGCTGTCCGGTAAAAAAGGTAGCTTCAAAAGGCGCCGGATCGGGCATTATGAACGATATTCCGAAAATGGTGGCCATGACTGAAGCCGTCGTAAAAGCCACAAACTTGCCCGTTACCGTAAAAACCCGCTTGGGTTACGATGAGGATCACAAAGAAATAGTTGAAATTGCTGAACGACTTCAAGATGTAGGCATTCAGGCGCTTACGATCCACGGCCGTTTGCGTACCACGCGATCGAGCGTGCCTGCCGACTGGACACTTATTGGCAAGGTGAAAGAAAATCAGCGGATGACTATTCCTATTTTTGGTAATGGCGATGTGATTGATGGCCCTTCTGCAAAATATTTTAAAGATACTTACGGTGTTGATGGCCTGATGATTGCCCGTGGCAGCTATGGGAATCCCTGGATTTTTAGAGAAATAAAACACTATCTGAAAACCGGAGAGCTATTGCCGTTACCCGACATCCACGAAAGAATCCGTATCAGCGGCATACATTTGCAAAAATCTGTGGAATGGAAAAATGAGCGCCAAGCCCTGATGGAGATGAGCAAACACTGGAGCGATTACTTCAAAGGCTACCCGAATTTTAAGCAATTCAGGATTCGTATCATGCAAATTGATACTTATGAACCGCTGAAAGCACTGCTCGAGGAAATTGGTACGTATTACAGCAACAATGATTTTACTGCTTTAGGGAATGATTTTAAGGAAGTTTCAGATCTTCCTTCAGCTTGCCTTCCGTAAATAAATCCCTTATGCGAACTGGATTTTCGAGGTGAAAGGTTTGCAAGCCAAGCTTTCGTGCTACTTCAATATGTTCCAGCGTATCATCGATAAATAGGGTTTCTTCAGGCTTCAACTTGTGTTGATTCATCACAAACTCAAATATTTCCGGGTTTGGTTTACTCAGGTGAAGGTCAAACGAAAAATAAGCTTTATCAAATAGCTGGTCAAATTCGCGATAGCCAAAACGAAGCTGCAAATCACGCACATATACTTCGTAATGAATCTCGTTGGAGTTGCTCAACAAGAAGATGTTATAATGTTTCTTGGCTTGCTCAATCACCGCGATACGCTCCTTAGGGATATCAAAAAGTAAGGCATTCCAGGCCTCGTCAATTTGCTGGTCGCTAGCTTTTATGCCTAAAAAATCGCGCACTTTTTCTCTAAAAGTTTCCGGTGTAAGTATGCCGCGCTCAAACTTATTCATGATGCCCTCTTTGAAGGCAGGACTCTCTAGAAGCCCTTCATCTTCAAATCCAAGCTTTTTGAGTTCATTTAAGGTTTGTGAAGGATCGATGTCCAGCACTACACCACCAAAATCGAAAATTATACTTCTGACGGGCTGAAAAGTAGCCATATTAATTTTGTTTAATTTCCATTGATAAAATAGCTTACAAATATGCAACATTGCCAATTCAAATCAAAAGAATTTGCGATTTTTTAACACAGAAAATTAAAGCGAATTTAGGAACTGTAAATCAGGAGCCCTAACCACATGAGCTTTTGACCCTAATCTGAAGTTTCAAAGTTTAACTATATGTAAGTTATTTATATAACTGAATTTTAATGAAAGTGAAGCACTTGAATTCTATTCGCTTAGAAATAACACTTCTGCCATTGATGGTTTAGTATTAGAGAGCCAGTTGCTCGTTTTAGCGATTAACTTTTTCAGTAATTCAGGATATTTTTTCAGGTTTCAAATTTAACCCTACTCTTCATGGCTTTAATAGCGTGTTCTATCCGAATTGCATGAGGAGAGTCAATAGCAGGAATTTCTTAAAACAAAGTCCTATCGTTCGTAGTTGCCGCGAAACGGTGTTCGCCATAACTATGCACGTTTTGTTTACGGATACGTTCGACGAAATTTTCCTGAGTGGTGCCTGCCCGAGTACTATCTGTAAAATTTCAGACTGGAAATATTGTAAAAACAAGCTGACATTGGTAGGTTTATTAATAAAAAAAGACTGCTTCGGCAGTCTTTTTTATGTTTGGTGGGCCCACCAGGACTTGAACCTGGGACCTACTGATTATGAGTCAGTTGCTCTAACCAACTGAGCTATAGGCCCTAAATTTGCTTAATTTCCCTATCTTATAGGATTGCAAACTCAATTTAAAACGGCAAAGTTACGTATTTGTAAGTTATTTCCAATGTAGAAATTAAACAAAATTGCTAAAGCTAATTATCAATGCCTAAATAGATAGCATTCAATGTTTGGCCATTTGATATAAGGAAAGGGAATATTTGTGTTTGAATGAACCTCAGACTAACTGCCCTTTTAGATATCGACCTTTTCTTTTTTGCGTATTAAACAGGTTGACAATCTGTTAGGTTGAGTTTTCCGGCGAATAAACAGGAACACTAATCCGTACTTCTGTTTATTTTTTCAGCTTTAAATTCTACGCTATTTCTTCACCATCTTTTCAGTAAAGGCTTGGCTTTGAGATTTCACCACAATCAGATAAATCCCAACCACAACAAGCCCAAACCTTTACATCACATCTAATCACTTTCAACCATATCCAAAGCTTCCCTCCAATCCACAACTTCCCAACTCTTTTAATCACCAACTTCGATTAAAATTTTAACTTTACACGCAAAAGAATCAATTTACCAATAGCGCAATATAAATGAGTTTAAACACACAGTCTCTTCAACCCATCATTAACTTTATTTGGACGGTTGCAGATGATGTTCTAATCAATAAATTTCTTGAAAACCAGTACCAGGATGTCATACTTCCGATGACCGTTTTGAGGCGGCTTGACTTGGCGCTTGAACCCACCAAAGACAAGGTGCTGAATACTTTCGAAGAATTTAGAGGGAAAATTGATAACTTATACGGACTGCTCACAAGCGAGCAACACGGATCAGGTTTGGCGTTTTACAACACTTCAGCTTTTACCATGAAAAAGCTGTTGGCAGACCCTAAAAACATAAATACCAACTTTGCCGACTACCTCAATGGTTTTTCTGAAAATGTGCAGGATATTATCAGCAAGTTTAAATTCAGAAACCAGTTAGAAACTTTTGAAAACACGGGAATTACCTTTTCATTGATTGAAAAATTTTGCAACCCGAAAGTGGAGTTAAGCCCCGACAAAATATCGCCTATGGCCATGGGTTATATGTTTGAGGACTTGATACGCCGATTTAACGAGAAAACCAATGCTGCAGCTGGACGACATTTCACGCCGAGAGAAGTTATTGAGCTGATGACGCATTTGGTGTATCTGCCCGTAAAAGACAAAATACAAAAAGGTGCTTTTTTGGTCTATGACCCTTGCGCCGGTTCAGGTGCCATGCTTACTCAATCAAAATTATTTGCAACAAATCCCGAAGGCGAAATAAAATCAAGTGCCACTTTTCACTTATACGGACAAGAAAATACCGGCGAAATGTATGCCGTTTGCAAAAGTGATATGTTGCTGAAAGGCGAAGACCCCGACAAAATAAAGTTTGGCTCAACCCTGAGTGAATATGGCTTTGAGCCCGATTTGAAATTCAATTTCATGCTCACCAATCCACCTTATGGAACCACCTGGAAGCAAGACCAGGAAAACTTAAATGTGGGTACAGCAAAAAAGATTAGCATCGTTGACAAACGCTTTAACCTGCCCATTAAAAACTTCAAAGGCGAACCCATAGAAAGCAGCTTGACTTCAAGGAGCAACGACGGCCAATTGATGTTTATGTTGCACATGCTGAGTAAAATGAAAGACCCAAAAGACGGAGGAAGCCGGATTGCCTCTGTTCACAATGGCTCTGCGCTTTTTACGGGCGATGCTGGTAGCGGAGAAAGCGGCATACGCCAATACGTCATTGAAAACGATTTGCTGGAATGCATTGTGCAACTGCCCAACGATATTTTTTACAACACCGGCATCGCCACCTATGTATGGTTTATCAGCAATGCAAAAGAAGAAAAACGCAAAGGCAAGGTGCAGCTTATTAACGCTTCGTCGCCGGCATTTTATCAAAAAATGCGCAAAAGTCTGGGTAGCAAACGCCATGAACTCACCACCGCGCATATAGAAACCATACAGCAACTGTATTTTGACTTTGAAGAAAATGAATACAGCAAAATATTTGACAACGAAGATTTTGGTTTTTACCAAATAACTGTTCATCAGCCCGAAAAGGATGAAAACGGCAAAATAATTACCGACAGCAAAGGCAAACCCAAAAGCGACAGCAGCCTGAAAGACATTGAAAATGTGCCGATGTGTAGAGACGTTTCGTGGAACGTATTAACTACCGATTATTTTAAAAAAGAGGTTTTGCCTTTTGCCCCCGATGCCTGGTACGACAAAACCAAAATGAAAGTAGGTTATGAAATTGCCTTCAACAAATATTTTTACCAATACGAAGCCTTGCGGCCATTGAGTGAAATTGCTGCCGATATATTACATTTGGAACAGGAAACCGCCGGTTTGCTAAAAGAAATTATTGAGTAATGAGAGAACAAAACATAAGCAAAACCAGCAATTATCTTTTTGATAATATTGTATTGCTTGTTGAAAAAGCAAGAAGTAAAGTAGCGATTTTTCTAAACACTGAAACAACCTTGCTTTATTGGTCTATTGGGTTTTTTATTCAAACAGAATTAAAGCAAAAAGGCGCACTTATCTATGGAAAGCAGATTCTTGCGACACTGTCGCAACAATTGACAGTTAGACTTGGTAAAGGCTTTTCTTATTCGGCTTTGACAAGAATGATAAAAGTAGCCGAAAGTTTCGATGAAAAAAATATTGCGACACTGTCGCAACATTTAAGTTGGAGCCATTTCATTGAATTAGCTGGCGTAGAAAATGAAGTTAAACGCTTGTTTTATACACAATTTGCTATCAATCATAAATGGAATATAAGGGCTTTAAGAACCGAAATAGATGCCATGCTTTTTGAACGAACTGCCATTTCCACACTGCCTGAAAATATTATTTCGGAATCATTAAGTAATTTAGGAACAAATAAGGAATTGAGTCCTGAGTTGGTTTTTAAGAACACTTATTTGCTCGATTTCCTAAACTTATCGGCAAATTATTCCGAAAAAGACCTCGAAAATGCACTCATTACCAATATTGAGCATTTTATTTTAGAATTAGGCAATGGTTTTGCTTTTGTAGAACGCCAAAAACGGATTAGTATTGATGCAATTGACTACCATTTAGACCTGCTTTTTTACCACCGTAAACTAAAACGCCTGGTGGCTATTGACCTGAAAATTGGGAAATTTAAACCCAAACACAAAGCCCAAATGGATTTGTACCTGCGCTGGTTACAAAAAAACGAGATGCAAGATGGTGAGCAAAAACCTATTGGATTATTGCTTTGCAGCGAAGGAAATACCGAACATATAGAACTGCTGATGCTGGATGAAAAAGATATAAAAGTAGCCCAATACCTTACCGAACTTCCAAGTAAAGAATGGTTTGCCGACAAGCTACAACGTGCCTTAAAAATTGCAAAAGCTCAAACCAATGCACCCAATGAATAATATAAAACCATACACAAAATATAAACCTACCGGCATTGCTTGGCTGGGGGATATTCCGGAACAATGGGAGGTGAAAAAAGTTAAGCACCTTTTTACAGTACAGAGAGGACGTGTGATTCCAAATACAGATTTAGTCGATAATGGTATATATCCAGTTTATTCTTCTCAAACAAAGAATAAGGGCAAGTTGGGTTGTATCAATACGTATGATTATGATGGGGAATACATTTCATGGACTACTGATGGGGTTTATGCAGGAACAACATTTGTGAGGAAAGGTAAATTTAATGCGACAAATATTTGCGGTTTATTAAAACTAAGAGTAGAAAATAGAATTGATTTTTTTGGGCATTTATTTTCTCATATAATACCGTATAATAAAAGGCCTGATACTAACGGTGCTAAAATCATGAGTAATGAAATGAAAGATATCCATTTTGTTATTCCAAGTCTGCCCGAACAAACCGTCATCGCCTCCTTCCTTGATTACAAAACCGCCAAAATAGACCGTTTTATCCGCAAGAAAAAGCAATTGATAAAACTGCTGAACGAGCAAAAAGCCGCGATTATTAATGATGCGGTAACCAAAGGATTAAACCCCAAAACTAAAATGAAACCCAGCGGTATCGAATGGTTGGGCGATATACCGGAGCATTGGGAGGTGAGAAAGTTGAAGTATGTGGCCGTATCTGTTTTAGGAAAAATGCTTTGCAATGAAGACAAAGGAGGTTATTCTAAAAAACCTTATTTGAAATCTAAAAATGTACAGTGGTTAAATGTTGATGTTTCAGATGTTGAAGAAATGTGGTTTTCTGACAGAGAACTTATTCAATACAGATTAAAAAGGGGAGATTTGGTTTTAAGCGAGGGAGGAGAAGTAGGTAAAACTTGTTTGTGGAATGAAGAAATTGAAGAATGTTACATTCAAAATTCAGTACATAAAGTAACTGTTAACACTGAAAATGTTGCAGAGTTTTATTTGTACCTATTTTTCTTATATGGCAATAAAGGAGTATTTGAATCCATAACGAACAAAGTAAGTATTGGTCATCTTACAAAAGATAAATTAATTAATTTAAAATGCTTGTGTCCACCTCTTTCCGAACAAACCGCCATCGTTTCCCACATCGAAAAAGAAACTACCATCCTCAATGCAACCATTGCTACCATAGAAAAAGAAATTGCATTGGTGCAGGAATACCGCACCGCTTTAGTTGCAGAAGCGGTTACCGGGAAAATTGATGTGCGGGAATATGTGTTTCCAAATGTAGCAGAGGAAGAAACTTACGAAGAATTGGAAGAAGAACTGGATATTGCCGCTGAAGATGAAGCTGAATATCAAAAACAAGAAACGGAATGATGAGAACTCAGGCAGAAATACAAACTATTTTGCAATCACTTCGGAATCAAGGATACGAAAATGAGGTTGTGGAATTTAAAGAAGCGAAAAGACAGTACGATTTTGAAAAAATTGGAAAATATTTTTCTGCACTTTGCAACGAAGCTAATTTAAAAGGCACGCGTACGGCATGGCTCGTGTTTGGCATAAAGGATAGCGATAAAAGTATTGTTGGTTCTCAATTTCGTTTCCGTCGGGAAGATTTGGAAAGCCTGAAAGCAGAAGTAGCCAATCATACTACGGGCAGGGTCAGCTTTATCGAAATATTTGAATTACAAACAATTGATGGCCGGGTTGTGCTTTTTGAAATTCCTGCCGCACCCAAAGGCATCCCAATTGCATGGAAAGGACATTATTATGGCCGTGATGGTGGAGAGCTAAATGCTTTAAATGGAGAGGAATACGAGCGCGTAAGAGCTCAAACAACGGGGGAAGATTGGAGTGCTCAAATAGTAGAAGGAGCAGGCCTTGAGGATTTATCGCCTGAAGCTATTTTGAAGGCCAGAACGTCTTATAAAATGAAAAAAAGTCATCTGCTGAAGGAGATTAATTCATGGGATGATATTACTTTTTTGAATAAAACAAAAGTATGTATTAAAGGAAAAATCACCCGGACAGCTATTTTACTTTTGGGCATGCCTGAATCAGAGCATTTTATAAATCCAGCGACGGCAAAAATTTCATGGATTTTAAGAGATAAAGATAATATAGAAAAAGACTATGAACACTTTACTTGCCCGCTTTTACTGAATACAGAAGATGTGAATAATAAAATCAGGAATCTAAAGTATCGTTATATTGCTGATGGCACGTTATTTCCTGAAGAAGTGGACCAATATGACCCTTATATTATAAGAGAGGGCTTAAATAATTGCATAGCACACCAGGATTATACTTTATCAGGGAAGATAAATGTGGTGGAGCATGAAGATGGTAAATTGGTTTTTATTAATTCCGGAAAATTTATACCATCAAGTATTGAAGAAGTGGTTTTTTCTGATGCCCCTGAACCCTATTACCGAAATCCGTTTTTGGTGGAAGCAATGATTAACCTAAACATGATTGATGCCATTGGAAGTGGTATTAAAAGAATGTTCAATATTCAGCGGGAAAAATATTTTCCTATGCCAGATTATGAATTTTTGGATAATAAAGTTAAACTTACAGTAACTGGCAAAGTATTGGATATCCATTACGCAAGAAAATTAGCTTCGATTTCCGATTTAGGTTTAATAGATATCATTGCTTTAGACAAAATTTCCAAATCAAAGGTTTTAAATGACGACGAAATTAAGCAGCTTAAAAATAAAGGATTGATTGAAGGCAGGAAGCCTAATTTTCATATTTCGGCTACCGTAGCCCGTGCAATTGGCGAAAAAAGCGATTATATTAAATTCAGAGGATTCAAGGACCAATATTATAAAGAAATGATACTGAAATATATAGAAAAATTCGGAAGCGCAAGTAAACAAGATATTGACATACTTATTTTGGAACATTTGCCTTCAGTGCTCAATGAAAAACAGAAGAACAATAAAATCCATAATATCATTTACGCAATGTCAAAAAAAGACAGAACAATTAAAAATTTGGGAACAAATAGATATTCGAAATGGGTAAAAGTTTAGCTATAGTTTAGCTATACTTTAGCCATACTTTAGCCATACTTTAGCCATACTTTAGACGAGATATTAGTCTATAACATTGTATAACAGCACAATGCATTGCGTGAAATTATTTAAACTTAGACGAGATTTAGACGAGATTTAGACATTTTTAAATAGCAAAATGACAACAGACACCACAGAAAAAGGCCTGGAAGCGCACATCACTCAATATTTAGTTGAGGAGAACGAGTATGTGCTTCGCGAAAGTAAGGCTTACGATAATGTTTCTTGTTTAGATGCAGCATTGCTTTTCCAGTTCCTGGAGGCCACACAACCCAAGGCAGTTGCCAAACTTAAAAACTATCATAAAGACCTGTATGAGCGAAAAATAATCAAACGCCTCAACGACCAAATACAAGCCAAAGGAATAATTGAAGTGTTGCGCAAAGGGATTACCGATGGCTTTACCGCTACCAAATTGCACCTGTTTTATGATAAACCGGTTTCGGCTTATAATGAAGATGCTAACGCATTGTACCAAACCAATTTGTTTTCGGTGATGCGACAGGTTTATTTTTCGCCAAAGGATAAAAAGTCGCTGGACATGATGATTTTCATTAATGGCATTCCGGTGATATCCTTTGAATTGAAAAATGAACTTACCAAACAAAATGTTCAACACGCTATTAAGCAATACAAATACGATAGAGACCCGAATGAGGAACTGTTTCGTTTGGGCAGGCTGATGGTGAATTTCGCAGTGGATACCGAAGAAGTCTGGATGTGTACGCAGCTCAAGAAAGAAAAATCTTATTTTCTACCTTTCAACAAAGGATTTAACAATGGCGCAGGAAATCCACCAAACGACGGCATCAAAACCGATTATTTGTGGAAAGAGATTCTAACCAAAACCAACCTGACGGATATTATTCAGAATTTCTGTCAACTGATTACAGAAGAAAAAGAATACTTAGATGCGAATGATAAAGTAAGAACAAATAAAGAAAAAAAGCTGATTTTCCCTCGCTATCATCAACTGCTTGCCGTCCGCAATCTTCTGGCTGATGCACAGGAAAATGGTTCAGGTCAGAAGTATTTAATCCAACATTCGGCCGGTTCGGGCAAATCAAATTCTATTTCGTGGCTGGCACATCAGTTGACTGGTTTGCATGATAAATCGGGCAGGGATAATATTTTCGATTCCGTAATTGTGGTAACCGACCGAAGGGTTTTAGATACTCAAATCAGGAATATTATCAAGCAGTTTCAGCAGGTTCAGGGCGTTGTTGAAGCCATCACCGAAGGAAGTAAACAACTGAAAGATGCCTTGGAGGAAGGCAAGAAAATCATCATTACTACTATTCAGAAATTTCCTTTTATTGTTGAAGAAATTGGTGAACTGCCGGGAACAAATTTTGCTGTTATCATTGATGAAGCTCACAGTAGTTTGAGCGGGCAAATGGCAAGGAAATTAAATGAGGCGTTGTCAAAACCTGAGGTTGAAGTTAAGTTTGAGGTTGAGGAGGAGGATGAGATGGCGGTTGAAGATGCATTGGAAACCGAAGACCACGATACAGTATCGGGTGAAGATTTGATTGCAGCGTTGATAAAATCGAGAAAGTTGTTGCCTAATGCCAGTTACTTTGCTTTTACGGCCACACCTAAAAATAAAACCTTAGAGCTGTTTGGCGTTCCGTATCAGGAAGATGGCAAAACCAAGTTCAGGGCTTTTCACCTGTACTCGATGAAGCAAGCCATTGAAGAAAACTTTATTATGGATGTTTTGCTGAATTACACCACCTATCAAAGTTATTATGCGTTACTCAAAAAAATTGAGGACGACCCTGAATACGATAAACTTAGAGCACAGAAGAGATTAAAAGCTTACGTAGAAAGTCACGAACACGCCATAAAAAAGAAGACCATTATAACGGTTGACCATTTTATGGAAAACGTAATTCGCAAAAAACGCTTGGGCGGATTAGGAAAAGCCATGTTGGTAACAAGCAGCAGAGCCAATGCCGTTAAATACAAAAGGGCATTTGACGACTATTTGCATAAAATCAACAGTCCGTATAAGGCGATTGTTGCCTTCTCAGGCGAAATAGACGGGCAAACAGAAGCCAACCTGAACGGATTCTCAAGCAACTCCATTCCTGCGCAATTTAATAAAAGCGAATACCGTTTTTTATTGGTAGCCAATAAGTTCCAAACAGGTTTTGACCAACCGCTTTTGCATACCATGTATGTAGATAAAAAGCTGGGCGGTGTAAATGCGGTCCAAACATTATCACGCCTAAACAGAAGCCATCCGCTAAAGAAAGAAACCTTTGTTTTGGATTTTGCCAATACTGCCGAAGAAATTGAAATAGCTTTTAAACCCTATTTTGAAAGCACCATTTTAGGCGAAGCCACCGACCCAAATAAATTGTTTGACTTGCAGGATGCGTTGGACAATTACCAGGTTTATACAATCAGGCAAATTATTGAATTTTCTGACAAGATTTTGGCAAATGTTCCGGTTGACCGGCTTCATGCCATGCTTGACAGTTCGACAGCCATTTTTAGAAACGATTTAGCCGAAGAGCAACAAGCAGATTTTAGGGCAAAAGTTAAAACCTATGTTCGTTTATACATTTTCCTTTCGCAGATTGTATCGTTTGAAAACCCTTATTTAGAAAGGCTTTATATTTTCTTAAACCAGCTGCAAAATAAATTGGGTGGCGAAACATCCACCGATTTAACACAAGGTATTTTAGATAATATCGACATGGACAGTTACCGCTTGCAATTGGAAGCGACCACCAATATAGCCATGGAACAAGGCGATGAATTAAAACCGATTCCAACAGATATGAGAGGCGGAACCAATGAACCTGAAACAGACAGGCTTTCAACTATTCTGCAAACCTTTAACGAGCGCTACGGAACACAGTTTGAGCGTGCTGACAAAGTGAGGCAAATGGTTGAGAGCATCGCCAATGATGTAGCAAAGAATGAAGAACTGGTAAACTCGATGAAATATTCAGACGAGCAAAACGCCCGGATAACCAATGATAAAATTGCTCAACAGGAATTGCTAAAGCACGTCACAACCAATTTCGATTTTTATAAACTCATCAACGATAACAAGGAGGCAAAAGAGGATTTCAATACCATGCTTTTTGGAATGGTAAAAGAAATATTTAATAGGGGCTTGAATAAGACTGGTTGAGCCTATGCGCCAGGTTAGCCGCATCAATGGGCAAACCAACAACGACAGGGAAAGAAGGGGGAATTTATAAGACGGGTTTTGCAAAAAAACGGCTTCAAATAAAAAAGGAGCACCTACCAGCACTCCTTTTTCTATTTTTCCCAGCTTTAAATTCTACGCTATTTCTTCACCATCTTTTCAGTAAAAATCTGATTTCCAGATTCTACCACGATCAGATAAATCCCTGATGGCAGAAAATCAACTGATAAATACTCAGCGGTAAAATTCTCTTTATCGAAAACGATTCTGCCCTGGGCGTTATAGATTTTTAGCTGCTTTTGGCCGGGCAGCAACAATTGAATAATATCCGTTGCAGGATTGGGTTTAAAAATTTGTGGCTTATTGGCAGCTTCAAAGGCGGGTATTGACAAAAACTCATCGTTGTACCGCATTATCAGGCCATTTTTGCCGGCAAGCCAGCCATGTCCTTCATCCAGGAAAAAGTTTTTTGACATAATTGGACTTTCAGATGAGCCTTCATAGCGTATTTCCCAGTTTTGGCCGCCATCAGCGGTAATTGCTACCATACCACTTCTGTAGCTGGCCACAGCATGATCTGCTGAAAATAGCTGCACGAAATTAGGTGGATTTCCACCAATCAACTGCGGTTCTGACCAAGAAATTCCACCATCTTGTGTGCTATAAATTCCTTCATACAAATCCGTTGCCATACCATTTTGTGCATCGCTAAAACTCATGCTCATAATCCTGTTCGGGAAATTTTGATTCAGCATCGTCCAGCTTTGGCCGCCATCTGTAGTTTTAATGATGGCGTTTATTCCTGCTGAAGATTTTCTCAGGTTCATAAAACCGGTTTGGCTATCAATAAAAACCAGCTCGTAGTCAAAGCTAAGGCCGTCTTCAAGCGTGGGACTGATTTCCGTCCAGCTTTCGCCACCATCTGTTGACTTGATCATTTTTGTGTCGAGTGCCGTCAGAAAGATGACACCGTCAGGTGAAATAGTGATGTTTGTGAAAGCGTATGGAAAGCCGGTATCTTTTAAAGTCCAGTTGAGGCCGCCATCCGTGGTTTGCAAAATCTGAGGGCCACGAACAGTGGCAAAACCTTTAAGTGGTGATAAAAAATTGATGGATTCTAAAGGCTTGAGCATTTCCGTCATTTCGCAATTGGCGTCCTGCCAGGTATTTCCGCCATCTTCTGTGCGCCAGATTATGGCACCATCAAATTTACCGGCACCAACAAAACCGTGTTCTTTATCCAAAAAATAAACGCTCTGCCAACTGTCGGTCCTTCCTTTTACTAATTCTGTCCAGTTTTGGCCGCCATCAGTGCTTTTCATTAACATCGGACCTGTTCCGGCAGCTACTAAAACGGAAGCATTAGCTGCTGAAAAATCCATAAACCTACCCAATGGAACTTCTTTTATCTCATAATTATCCCATGTTTGGCCGCCATCATGGGTAGCGTACATGCGCTTATAAGTCATCACGAAACCATCATTTTCGTTTAAAAACTTCATCTTCTCAATATAGCTCCCGTCCGAAGGGCCAATCTCAACGTCCGTCCAGCTTTCGCCGCTGTTATCGCTATAAAAAGTTTTAAAAACCGCCTCAGTGCTATCCTGATTCGGCATAAGGTAATGGGAAGCTACCCAAAGTTTCTCAGGACTAATCACCGACATATCGGCTAAAATCCGGAGATGCTCTGGCAAATTGACGGCAGTCCAGTTTTCGCCTCCATCAAGTGTTTTGAAAAGTTTTGGCGGCTCTTCCAAATGATCTTTATTTCCGGCATAATAACCAACTTCAGCTGATGCAAATTCGAGTGCTTCCATATTCAATCCCGGTGGATTTAATCGATCCCAGTTGTCACCACCGTCTGTGGTTTTAAGCATTTTACGATAAGTGCCGGCAATCCAGCCTGTGCTATCATTAATAAAGTGAGCGGCAACGAAATCGCTAGTCAATTGCTTATGGGTATAATTCCAGGTTTCGCCACCGTCCGAGGTCATAAAAATATGGCTCCAGGCAACTACGATGCCGTGATTATTATCCCAGAAATCTACAAACCGTATTTGTACGCCTTCTACAGGAAAATCAATTTTTTCCCAGCTGTCGCCTCCGTCGATGGTTCGCATCACGGTGGAGTTTTCGCCCACAATAAAGCCGGTATCAGGCGACGGGAAACTCACCGAATAAGCATAGTTAAAGGTTGGGTAAGGATTTAACAACTCCCAGGATTGGGCGTGTAAAATACTGACAAACAATATCATAAAAAGTATTGCGAGTCCAATAATTTTTCTTAAAGCGTTCATAATTTGTAAGATTTTGGTTTGTTTTGATATAGAGGTCAAACTACAAATAGTAAATTCCTCGTAAAAGTATGCAATAAATTTTGAAATTCCTATGAAAACCCTCATTTTTCAATGCCTGATAAAAACCGTAATTTTGCACTTTCTTTTAACTACCTAACTTATCTTATGCAAAAATATCTTGTGATTCTACTCTCTTTGGCTGTTCTGTTCGTTGGAGGATGCAGTCCGGCTATAAAACTGACCAAAAATCAACAGGCAAAACAGGCTTTTGATGCCGGAAAATTGGAAACATCACTGCAACTTTATGAAGAAATAATTGCTGCAGAAGAAGAAGCCGGTACCTTGGCGGAAGCAAATCACTACGAAGAAGCCGGAAAAACTGCGGAAGCGCTCGGCGATATGACAAAGGCTGAATCTTATTACAAACTGGCTATTTATTACAAAACTGCCTCCGCAGATGTGTATCAGAAATTAGCCGCGTATTATCGCCAACAGGCTAATATTTCAAAAGAATCGGGCATGCTGGAGCCGTTGATGAGCTTATATCCTGAAAGTAATCAGGCCAAAGCCGAAAAGGCACGTTTATACCAAATTTATATCCAGACAGAACAATGGGAAAAAGCTGTGACGCTGTGGCCGCCAAACGCTGGTGCAGCGCAAGATGGAAGTCTGCTAAACACCTATTTCACAGCACAAAAAAAGCTGGGAAATGATGAAAAGCTGGACGAATTATCTGCTGACCTTTTAGCGCTCAATCCCGAAAATAAAGCGGCGCTCGAATGGAAAGCAAAAGCGCTTTATAACAAAGGCGAAGAGCGCTACCAGAAAGAGTTACAGGACTACGAAAACAACAAAACCAACAAGCAGTACAAAATTATGCTCGCTGGATTGGATGTAGCGACAGCATACTTTAAGCAGTCGTTAAAAATTTTCGAGCAGCTTTATGGCCGTGAAGCCGACAAAAGCTACGCGCTCTACATAGCCAATATTTATGCCCGATTTGGCGATGAGCCCAATGCCAAACGCTATCAAAAACTAAGTCAATAATCTTATTTCTAAATATATGTACGACAATAATTCTGACCGCACTGAAATTTCCGGCTTAGGCGAATTTGGCCTTATCGATCACCTCACGCAAGGTATCGAGCTAAAAAATCCTTCCTCGCGCTATGGCATTGGCGATGATGCTGCTGTTATAGATCAGGCTGGACTGCAAACACTGGTTTCCGTTGATTTGCTGGTCGAAGGCGTTCATTTCGATCTCACCTATACGCCGCTGAAACACCTGGGCTACAAAGCCGCCATTGTCAACTTTTCTGATATGGCCGCTATGAACGCCCGTCCCACGCAAATTGTGGTGGGCATCGCGCTGTCTAACCGCTTTTCGCTGGAGGCTGTTGAAGAAATTTATGCCGGCATCCGCTTGGCTTGCGAAACTTACAAGGTGGATATGGTTGGCGGCGACACCACCAGCAGCCGTGCGGGATTGTTTATCTCCGTTACCGTGATTGGCGAGGCCAAGGAAAGCGAAATATGCTACCGCAAAGGCGCTTCAGAAAACGATTTATTGTGCGTGAGTGGCGATTTGGGTGCCGCCTATATGGGCTTGCTTTTACTCGAACGCGAGAAAGCCGTTTTTAAAGCAAACCCCAATATGCAGCCCGATTTGGACGGCTTTGACTATGTGCTTCAGCGCCAGCTAAAACCCGAAGCCAGAATTGATATCGTGGACGCATTAAAAAATGCCGGCATAAAACCAACTTCCATGATAGATATTTCCGACGGACTGGCTTCCGAGATCAAACACCTGTGCAAGGCATCAAAGTTGGGCTGTACTATTTACGAAGACAAACTCCCGATCGACGTGATGACGGCCAGTGTAGCCGAGGAATTTAAAATGGTTCCCTCTGTTGCAGCGCTAAATGGTGGCGAAGATTATGAGTTGCTTTTCACGGTTAAAGTCACTGATTATGAAAAAGTGAACAAAATCCCGGGAATCAGCATTATCGGCCATTTCACTGCCAATGTTGGCGAAGAAGTTATGATAACAGCCGACAACCAAAGCTTTGATATCAAAGCGCAAGGCTGGGACGCCATCAGAAATAATATTCAAAAAGACAATTGATTTGTCAAACTTTGACGGCTAATTAGTGTTATTTTATTAAAGTTGACTTTGAATCGCGAAAAGTACATACAAGACCGCCTTGCTGTAATTCCATCAAATCCTGGAGTTTATCAGTATTTTGACGAAAAAGGAACCATCATTTATATTGGTAAGGCCAAAGATTTGCGCAAGCGGGTGATGAGCTATTTCGGAAAGCAACAAACCGGAAAGCTGCGGGTGCTTGTACGCCGGATTGCCGACATCAAATTTATTGTGGTAGATACCGAGTACGACGCCCTACTCTTGGAGAATAACCTGATCAAAGAATTTCAGCCGCGCTACAATGTATTGCTCAAAGACGACAAAAGTTTCCCCTGGATTTGTATCAAAAAGGAGCATTTCCCACGTATTTTTCCTACCCGGAATATCGTTCACGACGGCTCTGAATATTTTGGCCCATACGCTTCCGTGAAGATGATGAATACGCTGCTCGGCCTTATCCGACAGCTTTATACTGTGCGCAGCTGCAACTTGAGGCTAAAGCCGGAATTAATTGCCCAGGGCAAATTCAAATTGTGTCTGGAGTATCATATCGGCAACTGCAAAGCACCTTGCGAAGGCTTGCAAACCGAAGAAGATTACCTGTTGATGATCAAAGAAATCCGCGAAATAATTCGGGGGAATATCCAGATGGTGATCCGGCAAATGAAAAGCCAGATGATGGCTTATGCCGAAGAAATGGCCTTTGAAAAGGCACAGCTACTCAAGGAAAAAATTGAGCTACTCGAAAAATACCGCAGCAAGTCTGCCATTGTGAGTGCCAGCGTGCACGATGTGGATGTGTTTTCATTGCTGGATGCGGATACCTCGGTTTATGTAAACTATCTTAAAGTAATAGAAGGAGCTGTTGTTCAGTCGCATAGCATAGAGTTGAAACGTAAGCTGGAAGAATCAGCCGAAGATTTACTTACGTTGGCCATCACCGATATCCGCAAAAGGCTTTCGAGTGATTCCAAAGAAATCATTGTGCCTTTTGAGCCTTCTTTTGTGCCCGAAGGCGTAAAAATTACCACACCATTAAAAGGTGATAAAAAGCATCTGCTCGATTTGTCGGAGCGTAACGCGAAGCATTTTAAGCTGGAAACAGAAAAACGACGTAGCCTGATAGATCCGGAGCGCCACCAAAAACGGGTTTTAAATCAGTTGATGATAGACCTACGCCTGCCTGCACCGCCAACAATTATTGAGTGTTTCGACAATTCTAACTTTCAGGGTGATTATGCGGTGGCCGCTATGGTGCAGTTTGAAAATGCCCGCCCCAGCAAGAAAAATTACCGCCATTTCAATATTAAAACTGTTGAAGGTCCTGATGATTTTGCTTCGATGGAAGAAATCGTTTATCGGCGCTATCACCGACTGCTTAACGAAGAAAGGTCGCTTCCGCAGCTTATCGTGGTCGATGGCGGAAAAGGGCAGTTGAGCGCTGCTGTAAAATCTTTGGACAGATTAGGTTTACGTGGAAAGATCGCCATAATCGGCATTGCCAAAAGGCTTGAGGAGATTTATTTTCCTGGCGACAGCACGCCATTATATATTGATAAACGATCTGAATCGCTAAAAATAATTCAACAACTGCGTGATGAAGCGCATCGTTTTGGCATTACCCATCACCGCAAGCAATTTGAAAAAGGCGTAATAAAATCTGAACTCACCACCATAGAGGGTATTGGTGCTCAAACAGCACAAAAACTACTTTGGCAGTTTAAGTCGGTAAAAAACGTGAAGGAAGCCGGCCTGGTTCAGCTTAAGGAGGCTGTTGGTGAATCAAAAGCCCAAATTGTGTTTCGCCATTATCACCAGCAAGACGACAACGTTTAGGCAAACCGTTAAAAGGTTTTTTCCAATTTCCAGCGTAAAGTATTCCAAGCACATTAGCTGCATTTAAATCAAAAAAAAAGCTACCCAAAAGGATAGCTTTTTTCTCTTTACCATAAACTGGTAAGCTTGTATCTCTCTATTGCAGCGTGAAGCGCACGGGCAAGTTAAACGAAACCCTTACTGCTTTACCGCGTTGGCGGCCAGGTGTCCATTTTGGCATGGCTTCCACCACGCGGATGGCTTCTTCGTCGCAACCACCACCAATACCACGGAGGATTTTTACATTTGAAACGGAACCATTAGGCTCAACAACAAAGTTCACGAAAACCCTTCCTTGAATACCGCTTTCGCGTGCCATGGCAGGGTATTTAATGTTCTTGGCGATGTATTCCATCATTTTGGCAGGTCCGCCGGGAAATTCAGGCATAGACTCTACTACCGTAAAAATCGCAGCCTCTTCAATTACTTCTTCTTCACGCACTGGTGGCACATAAACCTCGATTACAGTTTGCTGATCCACTTCCGCGTCGATTTCGATTTTCTCTTCCACTTCCACATCATCTTCAACTACCTGCAAAACAGTAACCTGCTTTGGAGGTGGAGGTGGTGGTGGTTTTACCTTTTGCTCTGTAATAGGAATAATTTCCTCAGTCATATCTTCTACGCTGCGTTCCATCAGGTCGAGAGTACGTTTGTCATAGCTTTTGTACTCAAAGGCAAAGAAAACAGCAGCTAAGGCAACTATCAGTCCTATCTGCCTGAATAACAGTTTTTTGTTTTCAAGATCTGCTTTTGACGTTTTTTTTATTTCCATAGTCGAATTTTTGGCACTAATTCAGAAGGCATTAAATAATGCCGCTAAATTAGTAATTATTAAAGAACCGAAGCATTCTCATTTTTATTTTTTTCGTGCAAATAGCATAAAAACGATTATTCCTATTATGCTGCCAATGGTATTTGCCAGAAAATCAAAAACACTTCCATCGCGGCCAATAAATACTGTTGCTTGTAAAATTTCGGTTATTCCGCTATACAAAACTCCAAGTATAATAATGAGCCACACAAGTTTAGAACGGTGTTTTGAGGTGCTATATTGTGCCCGATAGCCCCATAACAAGAGAAATGTAAATACACCATAAATAAAAAAGTGAACAAGTTTGTCAGGACTCAGCCAATCCCAAAAGCTAACCACTTCAGGGAAATAATCACCGGGAAGCCCCGTCAGCAGTAATATTATTACAGCCCAGATGCCTCCCGGCCAAAATTTTCTTGTGATCCAGTCGAATCCTGCCACGCTCCTTTAGGCTTCTATAAGTGCTTTGTATGCAGCTGCATCAAGCAGTTCGTCTGTATCGGCTTTGTTGAACTTCACTTTTACGATCCATCCTTCGCCATAAGGATCTTTATTAACGGTTTCCGGAGCATCTTCGAGTGCTTCATTAAACTCAAGAATTGTTCCTGCCATCGGCATAAATAAATCTGATACGGTTTTTACGGCCTCAATAGTGCCAAAAGTTTCTTCTGCTTCGAGTTCTTCCTCGACTGTATCTACTTCAATGAAAACGATATCACCCAATTCTTTTTGAGCAAAATCAGTGATTCCAATAAATGCTTCGTCGCCTTCAATACGAATCCATTCATGGTCTTTGGTGTACTTTAATTCAGCTGGAATATTCATAAATATAATTATTTTGGTTTTAATAACTGGCCTCAAATTTACACTTTTTTAGGCGCTTACAGCAAAGATTCATTCTAAAATAGCTCCTCTACCTCAAATTTTGCGCTGTTGATACCATTTCCTTGCAACTATCATTTGTCTGTTTGTCCGATTCATGCTTATTTAGCACAATAAAAAGTACTATTGTGCAAGGCTAAAACGCATGGTAATGCCACCGGCAGTATTGGAATTTTTGAACTGTGAGGAGACAAACGGGTCAGCCATATCCTTGCGGAAATAAGCCTGCATGCTCAGCCTGGTGCTAAAGGTGTAATCAGCTGTAACATAGATATTAATCTTACGTTGCCCAGCTGAAACCTGGCTGTTTTGCTCGTCGATGCGGCGCAGTGTAGTTTTATCGGTTCTAAAACCGAGGTCAAGCTTAAGTACCAAGTCATTGGAAGCCCTGGTAGCATTTCCACCTGTGATGGACGACACAATAAACGAGAGGTTACGCAAGCGGTATCCGGCACCAATAATCAACTCATCTCCAACTACTTCTGTTAGCTGATTATTAACAAAACTCAGTGTCAGGTTACGCTGTTTTTTGTATTCTACCCTTGCCGTGAGGCTGTTGTGCAGACCCACATCAATACCCAAAAGAGGTGCAAATTGCTCAGAAATCGTCACTTGTCCCAAGTCATATTTTGGGATAAACAGATTGCTATTTCTGTAAGTTTGGGTGGTATTATTAGCTCTGTAATCCACATTTGTGCGCCAGCTATTGACGGAATAGGCAGAGCGATAGGCGTGCGTAATATTTACCGTTTTGAACAGCCGCTGTATAAATGGCACTTTGGTAAGTCCGTTATAATTTATCGTCCAGTTTGGGATGGGTGTTTTCGGGAAAGGATTGAGCGAAATGTTTTTGGCATCCTGGCCTTTGTATGCTGAAAGGAAAGAATACAGCACCACTTCCTGTGATATCGCTCCATAGCCATACGGATAGTTTGCCTTGCCAATAGAGTCGTAGAAATAGCCGGGTTGTTCCGTCACCCATTGCGCATTGCTTAAGGCAAGCCTGTCGGCAATTACCAAACGGTTGGCGAGCATATCTTCAAACAACTGAGAGCTCTCATCGCTTCGGGCTTTTACAAAGCTGGTTTTCCACATGCCGTATGACATGCTGAAGCTTCCGGCTTCCACAGGTGAAAACGTAGCAAAATTCCCCAAGGAGTCAGCGCGGAAATATTCCGAGAAGTTTAGCGAGTAGGTTCTGTCGGCATTGATGTCGATGCGCAGGCCGGGAATAGGTTCCAGGTTTATCTTATAGCTGAAGTTCTCTGTAAATTTTTTGGCATAAGCCCTGTTCATTAGTGAGTCGCGTGTGAGCCAGTCGTTATCCATCGCCGTCTGGCGGATGTCGGCCTCATCGCCCATAACAAAGCCAAAGCCAGGTGCTGAAGTGGCAAAATTAAGTCCAAACAAGTCAGGCTCTGGCATGAAGCCCGGCAAGAAAATCCCATTATTTTGGGTATAGCTAAGGTTGGCTTTTTTAACGCTCATCACTAATTTAAGTACCTGATCACCAACAATTTTAAAGTAGTTCACAGCAGGTTTTGCTTCGGTGCTGTCAGGTTTTTTCTCCTCCTCTTGCTGCGGTCGGCCTCCCGGTCGCATTGCTCCTGGACGTGGTGCCGGTCCTCCCCTGCCCACGCCTCTTTGCGGTGTATTGAGGGTTTTTAGATAGCCTACCTTATTGTATAGCTTCACGAAATCAACATTTCCGTTGAGGTTTTTGGTGTTTTGGTTTTCGATGCTATTTCCTACCCTGTCCTGTACCGAAAGTGGCGAAGCAAGCCAGGTATAGGCGGCTTGATAGCCAGCTGAAACCGTCATCCAGTTCAACAAAGGAATTTTGTTGATCGGCACCGTATAGTTTATCCGGATAGCCTGGTTGTAGCGGGTTTTGGTACCAAAACTCATAATCTCGTCCCAAATCGTGTCTCTATTCATTTTGTAAGCGGTAGTTCCACGCTCAGGATTTCCGGCAGGTTCGTAGATAAACGCATTGGCGCCGGCTGTGAAATCGAAAGTCAATGCTCGGGTGAGGTCAAACTTGAAGTCGTAATTGCGGTTCCAGTCCCACTGTTTAGCAAAAATAGGGTAGGTAATGATCTCGCCTTCGCTTTTGTTACGGAATTTCTTTTCGTTGTATTGCCGGTTCATATCTGTGCGGAAAGCAAAGTTCTTTGGCAAATAATAGAAGTTGAAATCCTTGATAAGCTGAAAATAGGGTTTTGAAGCCCATGTTGCCTTAGAAAACGGAATAATATTTTTGGGATTGGAGGTGTAATTATAGCCAATACCTCCGCGATAAGTTTGCCTGATATCGTATTCCACATCAATATTGCGGTGATAAATTTCACTGAAAGAATAGGAAACATTCCAGTTTTCGATGTCATAGAGCTGTGGCTTGTTGGCATTACGGGTTCTGTCTTTGCGCACATTTACAAAGTTGATGTTTTTGCGCTGGGTGTAATCATTCACCAAAGCTTTTAACGAATCCTCTTGCGACTTGGTGTCGAGGGCATCCAACTGGTTTTTCATTTTTATATCGGGATCCAGTGGATTGTATTCGGGTTTGATGTGCGACTCGCCGTAATCAAAGTGCATCGGGATACGCAGACCGCTTTCCTCAGGCAGGAATTTTCCCAGGTCGAGGTCTGTGGCAATATCAAAATTCGTTACGGCTTCGCGCGCGGTTTCGTTCACCTTCATATCGAGGCTACCAAAGCCCGGTGTGCTGTGCGAACCCGAAACTACCACGCGACCTATATCGGCCAGCAGGGTTTCGACCCGCGCCGTAGCTGCCCAGCCTCCTTTGTTGTTGAAATCCGTGACGCGCAACTCATTCACCCAGATGATGGCACTTTTCGGATTTCCATCGTCGTTGTTGTCAAAACCCCTCTGCTTTGGGTTGCGCACCCCAATCATAATACCCATCACATCACTGATACTTGGGTTACCAATCACTTTAACAATGTGGTCTCCAAGCTGTTCCATATAAGGATAATTTAGCCTGATATCGCTATTTGGGTTGCGCATCGCCTGATTTCGGTTTTGCTTCACCTTCACCATTTCATCCAGGTTGATATCAAACTCATTGGCCGATGGCCAGATTATTTCGCGCTGGGCATCGGTAGTGTACCAGGGCGTGAATGTGAGCGGAATTTCGTACTCGTAATAGTTCTCCGTGAAGTCGGCTCCCAAACGTATAAAAACCGTCATATCGCCATAGTTCAGCTCTTTATCTGCGTACAACTTTTCGGCATGCACATACATTCTCAGCCTTTTGTACTGTCGGAAATCGAAGTCGGTAGTTTTAAAAGCAGCCCTGGCGTCGCCGTCCATCAACTGATCGATAGTCATCTGCATGGCTTGCTCATTGAGGCGCACAAGGCTGGTGGTTCCAAAGTTTATTTCCTGATCAATACCTGGAGGGATGACATAAGGTACTGGACTGCGACGACCATTTTCTTCCACGTTAACGGCTGAAATATCATATTTGGTTTCATTGGCTCCATCGTTAGCGATATATTCGCCGGGAGCTTGCAGGTTTTGGCGGTATTTACGCCATTCGCCACGCACCAATTCGAGGGTTGCAAAACGCAGCACAATGGGTTTTTCAAAGCCACGCATAAACATACGCATAAAGCGGATAGAGCGGAAATCTTCAATATTACCCACCACTTTTTCAGGCTGACTGATAGGAATCCTGAACTGATACCAGTTTACATCGACAGTTCCTCCATTGTCTAAAGGAACACTCACGGCTTTATGGATATCGGCAATAAAGTTTTCGCCAATCTGCATTTTATCGGGATCAAGCTTTATGCGGTATTGGAAATAGCGTTCTGCCTCACTCAGGGTGTTATCGCGGTTGATGTCTTCCACGTTAGGCATCGAAGTGGCACTTGTGGGGTAAGCTTCCGGATTTTGTGCGTCGGTAGGTGAGTTACCTTCGGGGCCATTATAATTTTTGTAACGTTCCAAAACACTGCTATAACGCGAATCATTATCTAGATTCCCTCCTCTGAAATACTGATAGTTATCCGCCGAGGGGTCGGCTATTGCCTTTTGGTAAGCCTGTGATTGAGTTCCAAACTGTTGTCGGATCACATCCAAAAACGTTTGGGCAAAAAAGCTATTTTCATCTTCATCACTTAAGCCATCGTAGCCCACATCTTGGAATTGGCGTGATTGCGGGTCGTTATTAAAAGCTTCAACCAAAGCCTGCAACGAGGGCACGCGCCCCCAAATGGTGGTGTCAACATTTTCTACCACTGCGGTTGTAGGCAAACCGTTTTCGTAAGATTTGCGGCCATCTCGCAGGATGTCTTCTGAAATATCTCCCAGGTTGATGTATAGCTCACCGCGATTGTCGCCCACTTCGGTA
>Ga0265295_1001259_pt1 | contig 45576 bp, 53 predicted proteins | sample Munlansysbiofilm_FD_192503 | JGI IMG/M metagenome (GOLD analysis project Ga0265295, IMG submission 192503) | Leachate microbial communities from a municipal landfill in Southern Ontario, Canada - Methane capture system biofilm | ecosystem: Engineered > Solid waste > Landfill > Unclassified ...
TGCCCACCAAGCCATTCAGGCCGCTCGCAGGTATGTCGCCGGCGGGCGACGCTGGGTGGTGGATGTGGATCTGGAGAAATTCTTTGACCGGGTAAATCACGACATCCTGATGTCGCGAATTGCCCGCGCAAGCTACTAAAGGACACCCACTTAGTTGTTGACTTCCGGCCGCCTGCTGGAGTAGGAATGATCCATGACCATGCCTCGCTCAAATCTTGTCTCCTTATCCGACACCCCCTGGTATCACGTCGTCTCGCGCTGTGTACGGCGGGCGTACCTGTGTGGCGAAGACACCGTCACCGGCATGAACTTCGATCACCGGCGTGGCTGGATTGAAACCCGCATTCGTGAGCTGGCTTCGATTTTTGCTATTGATATTGCGGCGTATGCGGTGATGAGCAACCATTACCATCTGGTGGTGCGCATTGATGAGGAGCGTACGGAGGCTTGGTCGGACGAGGAGGTGCTGCGGCGCTGGGTCAGGCTGTTTACCGGTCCGGTGCTGGTGCAACGCTATCTTTCCGCAGCCCGCGACAGGATGAGCGATTCGGAACGGCTCCATGTGCGGGAATGGGTTGAAACCTATCGTGCCCGGTTGCATGATCTTTCCTGGTTCATGCGAGTGCTCAATGAAACGCTCGCCCGCATGGCCAATGCTGAAGACGGCTGCACGGGGCGTTTCTGGGAGGGGCGGTTTAAAAGCCAGGCACTTCTGGATGAGCAGGCCGTCCTTATGGCCATGGCCTATGTCGATCTCAACCCCATCCGGGCCGGGATGGCCGAAACTCCGGAGCAGAGTACGCATACCTCGGTGAAGCAGCGGGTGGAGGATCTGACCTGTGAGAAGGATGGGCCACATGGCGCTGCCGCCGAATCGGCCAAAATGGCAATTGTAAAGAAATCCGATACGCATTTTCTGGAGGGTAAATTGCGCAGCGAGGCAGATTTGCTGCAGCTGCCGATGGCGCCTTTGCTGCCTTTCGAACCGAGCGAGACTCTGGCGGCGGCCATTCCGTTTGCTTTTGACGATTATCTGGATTTGGTCGATACCCTGGGCCGGGCTATCCATCTGGGCAAGCGCGGGAGCATCCCCGAAAAAACGCCCGCCATTCTGACCCGATTGGGTATCGACGCGGAAACGTTTATCAATCATGCCGACTGTTTTCTCAAGGAATTCGGCGTTGCCGTCGGCACCCCGGCCAATCTGGTCGCGCTGGCGGCCACGCGCCAGAGCCGCTATCTGCGGGGGATCTCGACGGCGCGGGCGGTTTTCGAGGGGAAGGGCATTCGGCTAGCGGCCTGATTTCGGCAAAAAAACGCCATTCGGGTAACGAATTGGTTTTTCTCTCAGGGCGAGGCTTCAATTTTCGCCGGAACCCGCGTGATCATCACCGGTTTCCGGATTTTTTATCGACGGACAGGGTCTGTGGGGCCGGTCGCCGAAAAATCACAACGCCGACCTGATCGATATGCTTTTTCAGGTCGGCGTTATTGATGGTGTCGTAATGGACGATGTCGAAGCGGTAGGGCAGGGGGAGTTTTTCGTTGAGAAGGGTGGACAGGTCGGCGGCGGTTCGGACAGAGAGTTTTTTCCCGCGAACGGCGATATCGATATCCGAGCCCGGTCGAAAATTTCCTAGGGCACGGGAACCGAAAAGGATCGCCTCGTCGACGTCATGGCATTCCTGCAAAGCTTTGAGCAACGTGCTAAAGCTCTGGTCACTGATTCCAAAGTTCATAGCAGCCCCTTGAGGTGGTTATGGAGCTGCTTTAACGCGGGGTAATAATCCGACACGATAGCCGAAATCGCCAGCTTGAAATTTTCCTCATTGTAGGTGTGGGCGATCAGGTTACGCTTTTCCAACATGTCCATCCAGATGTCGCCATCCTCGATAATGTCATAGTAAAAGGCCTGCTTCACCACATCACGCGGGAACTTCGCTTCGACCCCGTTGCCGGCGAGATAATCTTTCAGCGTTTTCCATGACAGCTCGAAGGTGTATTCGAAGCGTTGTACCAGCCCTTCTTTTTCGAGGTCGGAAAGCTCGGAGATACGATTGACGGCGCTGGTCAGTTGACCGAAGGCCCGGTCCAGATTCTGAAAGCGCTGTCGCCAGCGACGGACTTTTGTCTCTTCCATAATTGGCTTCCTCACTGCTCCATTTCAGTCGAACGCATTGGCTATTCTCGGGTGTCTGAAGGGTAGTTCAAATTTCAAGAGAACACAAGGTGACGCCTTCACTCTGCAAGCGCATGCCCCCTCATCTCGTCCCTGGAAATATTTCTGAAATCATCCGTAAACGGTGCTATTCTCTTACGCAAATGAGCAATTTGGGGGGCTGTTATGATCGATTTCCGGTTTGAGCGGGTGGAACTAAATGATCCGCGGATGAAAGAACTTTATGCTCTGCGCTATCAGGTCTATTGCACCGAATGTGGCTTCGAGTCGCCGGACGATCACCCCGAAGGGCTGGAGACCGACGAATATGATGTTCATTCCCGCCATTTTTGCGCCATGGTGGCCGATACCGGGCGGATTGTCGGAACGGTTCGCATCGTTCTTGCGGCTTCAAGGGGCTTGCCCCGAGGAAAGTTGCCAATCGAGTGGCACTGTAAGCTTGACCCCCAAAAAGAGTTTGCCGGCAAGCGTCATGAACTGGCAGAAATTTCCCGTCTTGCCATCAGCAAAGATTTTCGGCGAAGGGAGATCGACAAGGCGCTCTATGCTCAGACGGAAGTCGCCTTGATCGAGGAACACCAACTGAATGAACAACGTCGTCAATTTGAGGGAGTGATCGTCGCTGGACTTTATCAATGTATTTATCATGAGAGTGTGAGCCTGGGGCTGACTCACTGGTATGCGGTTATGGTCAGGGGTTTGTGTTGTCTTTTGCGCCGTTGGGGGGTTATCTGGGAAAAGGTTGGCGAGCAGGTTGAATACCATGGGCAGCGTATCCCCTATCTGGCAAATATCGAAGAAAACGCTCGCCATGCCGGGTTGCTCAATCCGCGTTTACTGGAAAAACCCGTGGGTTGGAAAAACATCGATTCGTAAAACGGCTTGGATTTTGCCTGGGTAGAGAGACGGATGCCGACTTTTTTTGAATTCACCGTCAATGACGAACTGAAGCTGCAAAGCTGGAACCCTGCCCTCGCGGAACTGGGTCGGCGTGATGGTCAAGAGCTTTTGGGCCTTGACTATTACGCCCTGTTGCCGAGGATCTGCCAGGACCGGCATGACGCCTTGGCCTTGGTTCTGGAACGGGGAGTTCCCCTTGATTTCCCGGATTATCGTTTCCCCTGTTTTGCCGGCGGGGTTCGGGGGGATGTGCATATCGAACCCGTGCCTTTTCCCGGGGGCGGTGCCGGCGCTCGAGTTTCCATCGCCCTCCAGGGATGTTGCGAGGCCGTCGGCAGTCTGCGCCAGTCCCGACACCTGGCCGACCTCGGTAAGACCGCGTCGATGCTTTCCCACGGGGTGCGCAATCCCCTCAATGCCATCAAGGGAGCGGTGGTCTACCTGAAAAACCGCTACGGAAACGACGCCACTCTGCTTGAATTCACCGGCATCATGGAAGAGGAAATCGATCGCCTCGATCGTTTCATCGGCAGTTTTCTCAGCGCTTCGGCGGTTTCCTTCGGGCGGGAGCGTCATCAGGTCAACGCCCTGCTGCGCAAACTGGAGCAGTTCGTGGCCCTTCAGGCCCAGGCGGCGGATGTCACCCTCCGGCTCGATCTGACTGAGTCGTTGCCGGAGGTGGATATCAACGTTTTTCAGGTGGAGCATGCCATTCTCAATATCCTCAATAACGCCATTCATGCCCTTCCCCGGGGGGGGGGTATTTGCGTGACCAGTCGCTGCGAAGCCTGCTCCGCCAGGCGCTGTGTGGTCGTTTCGGTGCAGGATGACGGCCCCGGCATCAGCGGTTCAGAAGGGGACTTCCGCCAGCCGCGCCTTGCCTCGGCGGTGGCCGAAGGACGGGGCTTCGGTTTGTTTCTGGTGCGGGAGATCATGCAGCAGCATGGCGGGTTTCTGGAAATCCGCGGCGGCCGCGACCGGGGAACGACGGCGCGGCTGCTTTTTCCGGTTCACGGGAGCGACGCCTAAATGACGGGAATGGAGAAGGGGCTGATCCTCGTGGTCGATGACGAGGCGAGTGCCCGCCGGGTTCTGGCGGCGATTCTCGAACAGGAAGATTATCGGGTGGCGACCGCCGGGGATGTGGACGAAGCCATGAAAGCTCTGGCCCGCCACGATTTCGACACGGTTATTACCGATATGAAGATGCCGGGGGCCGACGGCCTCGCGCTGCATGAGCAGATAAAACAGAAGTATCCGGAAATACCGGTGATTTTCCTTACCGCTTATGGTACCGTCGAGTCCGCCGTCAACGCCATGAATCTGGGCGCTTTCTACTATTTCGTCAAACCCCCCGATTATCTCAACCTGAAAAGCATTCTCGCCCGGGCGGTGGAGCAGCGCCGGCTGAAGCGGGAACTGGCGCAGCTTCGGCAGCGGCTGACCGGTCTTCCCGGATCCGCCCGGTTTGTCGGTCAGTCCCGACAGATTCGCCGGGTTTGCGAACTGGTCGAAGCCATCAAGGATTCGCCCAGCAGCGTGCTGATCTACGGCGAGACCGGGGTCGGCAAGGAACTGGTCGCCCGCGCCCTGCATTACGGCAGCATCCGGCGGGACGGCCCCTTTGTGACGGTCAACTGTGCGGCGATCCCCGGCGAACTGCTCGAATCGGAACTGTTCGGCTACGAAAAAGGGGCCTTCACCGGCGCGGTCAACCGGCGCATCGGGCGTATCGAACAGGCGGCAAGCGGTACGCTCTTTCTCGATGAAATCGGCGAGCTGGATATCAGTCTGCAGGCCAAACTGCTGCGTGTCCTACAAGAAAAGGAAGTCGAGCGGCTTGGCGACAATCGTCGGATTCCCGTCGATTTCCGGCTGGTTTCCTCGACCAACCGGGAGTTGCGCCAAGAAGTGGCCAGGGGAGCCTTCCGTGAGGATCTCTTTTACCGGATCAATGTGGTGCGCATCGATCTCCCCAGTCTGCGCGAACGCCGGGACGACATCCCTCTGCTGGTGAGCGAGTTCGTCAAGGAGTTCTGTGTCCAGGAAGGGAAAATGCTGGCGGTTTCCGAAAAGGCCATGCAGACTCTCTGTGCCTACCATTGGCCCGGCAATGTCAGGCAACTGCGCAATGTCGTGGAGCGGGCCGTGGTTCTGGCCCGCGGAGAAGAGATCTTGCCTTCCGATCTGCCCGACGAGGTGCGTGAGCAGCCCGGTGATTTTGCAACCGCCGCGCCTTCGGCGGTTGTCCCTCTGCGGGAAATGGAGGCTGAGGCGATTCGCCGCGCCCTTGTAGAATGTGCCGGCAACAAATCCCTCGTGGCTAAAAAGCTCGGTTTTTCCCGCAAAGCCCTGTATCGTCGCTTGAAAGACTACGGCCTCTCCTGATGGCCGATGAAAATAACCTCATCGTTTCTTCTTTCCCCCCCCGCTGTGTCCATCCCCCGCGTTTATCTCTGGATTCTATTTCCGCGATGATTTTCAGTAAGTGTCCCGAAAAGAAACATCCCGTACTGAAGAGTTGCTGGACGGATTGATCCTTTGGGGCACAGTTTTTACCGAAAGTGTTTCTTCTGGAAACATGTCTAGGTCCATCCTTTCTGTTTCATAAGAGAACTCCCTTGTAATCATTGGCGATTGTTCCTTGGCATGGACCCTGCTTAACCAGAAATACGTTTTTCTGGCTCATGCCGAAAAGCTTTTTTATCTGCCGGCGGATATGGCCGATGTTTCAGGAGCTGCCCGGACTGCTTTGGAGGGATGCGGAGGAACATGTTGAAAAAGGTAATAATTGTCGACGAACAGGGGTTTTCCCGAATCTGTTCGGCGTTGCTTGAGCTCCAGGGCTGCCGGGCCGAATGCCGGTCGCTTCCGGTGGGCGCGATGGACTTGCATCGGCCGGATGTTGGTTTAGTCTTAACGAGCTATCCGTATGGGGAGCGGCTGCTGGCAGAGATGGGCGATGGAGAGTTGCCGGTGCTGGTTTTGGCCGACAGCCTCAGCGAGCCCCTGCTTGCTGCCCTCAGGCGGGTGCGCCATGCCTGTTGCATGGTCAAGCCTGTCGATTATGAACGGCTGACATCCTATATCCGTCAGGTACTTCTCGGTGAGACGAGTGAATGGGGAGGTTATGATTTTGTTTAAGCAAATGATTACGTGGATGATGGTTCTGGCATTCGCGGCCGCCTGTCAGGGACAGAGCAAGGAAGCGATGCTGGAGGAAGGCAAAGCCCTGGTGCAAGAGGGTAATCCTTTGGGCGCGGTGGTGCTCTTCAACAGCGCCCTGGAAAAGGATCCCAACTATGTCGAGGCCCGTTATCAGCTGGGTCTGGCGTACCTCAAGGGGGGCAAGCTCGACAAGGCGGAAAAAGAGCTGCAGAAGGTTCGTCTTCAGGATCCGGGCAACGGCGAGGTCATCCTCGATATGGCCTCTCTTTACCTCGCCAACCAGAAGATCGATGAGGCCGAGGGAGAGCTGCGGCAGTATCTGGAAAAACATCCGAAGAGCTCCCGTTCCCAGGAGTTTTTGGGGCGGGTGAAGGCGGTGCGCGGCGATCTGCCGGCGGCCGAAGAACTCTTCAAGGAGGCTGCGGCCCTTGATGCGGACAATGCCGAGGTGCGCCTGGCGCTGGCCCAGCTCTATCTCCAGCTCGACTGGACCGATCAGGCGCGGTCGGAACTTTCTGGCGTGATCAAGGCCTTTCCCGACCGGAAGGCGGCCTACTTCATGCTTGCCGCTCTTGAGGGGCGCCAGGGGCGCAAGGCGGAAGCGCTGGAGGCCTACCGACAGGTAACGCGCATTGACGGTAAGGATATCGCCGCCCTTTATCTGACCGGGATGCTTTCTTTAGACATGGGTGATGCCGCCGAGGCCCAACGCATCGCCGAACACCTCCGCAAACACTATCCCAAGCATCCCTCGGGCTCCCGGTTGCTGGGGATGATCCATTACGCCGCCGGCGATTTCGAGACGGCCGCTATTGAATTGCGCGCTTCGCTGCAGGGTATGCCCGATCTTGCCGGTTACTATTTCCTCGGCCTGGCCGAATACCGACACGGCAATTACGAATTGGCTCTCAGCCAGTTCCAGCGGGCCCTCGACATCCAACCCGAGCATCTTCAGGCGCGGCTCATGGTCGCCATGACCCTGTTGCGTCAGGAGCGGGTTGACGACTGCATTGCGCAGGTCAAGCAGGTGCTGGCGAAAAATGACCAGATTGCCATGGCTCACAACATCCTCGGCAGTGCCTATCTGGCCAAGAAGGAATTCGACCAGGCCATGCCCCATCTCGACCGGGCCATCGCTCTTGATCCGTCGCTGGCCGACGCGCACATGAAAAAGGGTCTCTTCAACCTTGCCCAAGGCGATCGGCAAGGGGCGGAAATCGAACTGGAAAAGGCCGTCGAAGCGGCTCCCGAAGCGCTGAATAACCGCTTTCTGCTCGCCTCTCTCTATCTGCGTCAGCAGAATTACCGGGAGGCGATTGAAACCCTGCAGGCCGGGCTCGACGGCACGGAAGAGGATGCCCTGCTCTACAACTATATGGCCGCCGCCTACCTGGCGCAGAAGCAGAACGAGCAGGGGCTGGAAGCCCTGAACAAGGCCAAGCAGGCCAAGCCCGACTACCTGACCCCCTATTTCAACCTGGCCAATTACTATCTGTCCAACCAGCAGCGAGAAAAGGCGTTGGCGGAATACCAGTCGATCCTCAAGATCGCTCCGGAAAACGTCAAGGCGCTGATTTCCCTCGGCACTCTGCAGGAGATCGAAGGGGACGCGGCGGCTGCCAAGGCCAGCTACCAGAAAGCCCGTGATACCAACGCCCCGGAAGGTTTCCTGGCCCTTGCCGGCTACCTCGGGCGTTCCAGGCAGGGGGATGAGGCGGCCAAGGTGGTCGAGGCGGCCTATCAGGCCCATTCGGAGCATCCGGCCATCCTTGAAACCCGGGGCAAACTCCTGCTGGGACAAAAAAATACCGCCGAGGCGGTGAAGATGTTCCAGACGCTGGACAAAGTCAAGCCAGGCGCCGGGTTGCCGCTGCTCGCCGCCGCCTGGCTTGCGGGGGGGGAGGGGGACAAGGCCCTCACTCTGGCCCAGGCGCGGATCGACGAACAGCCGACCTCCGCTTCCGGCTATCTTTTGCTGGCCGCCGTCCATCAACGGTTGGGCGAGGCGGATAAAGCCGAGGCGACGTTGAGCCAGGGCATTGGCCGGGCCAAGAATTCCCCGTTGCTCTCCCTGCAACTGGGTAGCCTCTACGCCGCGACCGGGCAGGTAGCGAAGGCTCAGGAAACCTTCGCCGCCCTGCGCAAGGCCCATCCCGACTTCGTCCCGGCGATCTTTGCCTTGGGCGCGTTGCAGGACCAGCAGGGGGACAAGGGCAAGGCCGTTGAACTCTACAAAGAGGTGCTGGCCAAGGCCGAGGATCACACCGCCGCCCTCAACAACCTGGCCTATCTCTATGCCGACAACTATGGTTCGCCGGAAGAAGCGCTGGTGCTGGCGGTCAAGGCCTTCCGCAACGAGCCGGGCAATCCGGGGATTCTCGACACGCTGGGGCTGGCCCTGCTTAAGAATCAGCGCTATGACGAAGCGGTCAATGTTCTGAACAAGGCCGCCGAATTACTGCCCAAGGTTGCGGCGATACGGTTGCACCAAGGGCAGGCGCTGCACGGCGCCGGTAAAACGGCGGAAGCGCGCGCGGCTTTCCAGGCCGTCATCGAACTGGGGGCCGGTCCTGAGACGGATCGGGCACGCAAGCTTCTCGACGAGATCGCGGACTAACGCAACCCACCGCCGGGCCATGGTGGGATCACCGTGGCCCGGCGGTCTTCACGGGCATTTCTATGCGGAAACTGACTTACATCATCCTGCTCGTCGATTTGCTTCTCGCGGCGTTGGCCCTGATGGTCGGCCACCTGCTGCGCTTCGAGGGGGTCTGCAATCTCGGCGTGATCGCCGGCCCCGGTGGGTCGCGTCTGCTGATCTTTTCGCTGCTGGCGGTTTTTTCCGCCTATTTCTGCGAAATGTATCGGTGGGAGAAATCCCTGGGCCGTCTCGATCTCGCCGCTCGCACTGCCGTCTCGATCCTGATGGCCTTTTTTGTTCTCTCCGCTGTTTATTACATCGCGCCCCAGGCGATGGTCGGACGCGGGGTACTTTCCTTCTCGCTCCTCGTCTTCGGGGTTATGCAGTTTTTCGCCCATCTCGTTTTTCTCGCCCTCATGGAACTGCCCGCTCTGGCGAGGCGGGTGCTGATTATCGGCGTCGGCCCCCTGGCCGCCACAGTGGAGCGGGTTATGGGCGAACATCCCGGGCGGCAGGTTTGCATCGGTTTTGTCAAGCCGACAACCGAGCAATGCACGGTTGACGAGAAGCGGATTGTCGGCGAGGTCGAGGAGATCGTCGAACTCGTGGAACGGGAACGGGCTGACCTGCTGGTGGTGGCGCTCACCGAGCGGCGCGGCGGACTTCCGGTGCGGGAGTTGCTGCGCTGCAAGCTCAACGGGGTGGAAATCGTCGATGCCTTGAGTTTTTACGAGGCCACGACCGGCAAGCTGCTGATTGAGAACATCCAGCCAAGCTGGTTTCTCTATTCGGAAGGTTTTCGGATAACGACCTTTCTGCGCTTCTACAAGCGGGGATTCGACATTTTCCTTTCCCTGCTCGGTATTTTGCTGGTGCTGCCGCTCTGGCCCCTAGTGGCGCTGCTGGTGAAAATCGACTCGCCGGGGCCGGTCTTTTTCCGCCAGGTGCGGGTGGGGGAGAAGGAAAAAGACTTCACCGTCTATAAATTCCGCACCATGCGCCAGGATGCGGAAAAGGAGACGGGCGCGGTCTGGGCCACGCAGAACGATCCGCGTGTCACCCGGCTCGGCAAGTTTCTGCGCAAGAGCCGGATCGACGAACTGCCCCAGCTCTACAATGTGCTAAAAGGGGATATGAGTTTCGTTGGCCCCCGCCCCGAGCGGCCGGAATTTGTCGAGCGGCTCAACCAAAAGATTCCCTACTACGGCAAGCGCCACTGCATGAAACCCGGGGTCACCGGCTGGGCCCAGGTCTGCTACCCTTACGGCGCCTCCGATGAGGATGCCCTGGAGAAGCTGCGTTATGATCTCTATTACATAAAGAATTATTCGATTTGGCTTGATTTTCTTATCATTCTGGAAACGGTCAAGGTTGTCGCCTTCGGCCGGGGAGGAAGGTAGATGAAAAGACTGTCGCTGTTGCTTGTGGCCGTGTTTCTGCTGTCGGTGCCTGTCGCCTGGGCGGATGACTACGTGATTGGCGAAGGGGATGGCCTGGATGTCGCGGTCTGGGGCGTTCCCGAACTGAGCGTCGCGGTGGTAGTGCGCCCCGACGGCAAGATCACCCTGCCCGCCGCCGGCGACGTCAGGGCCGCCGGGCTGACCCCGGTAGCGCTGAGCAAGGAGTTGACCACCGTGCTCACCGACTACGTCAAGATCCCAATCGTCACCGTAACCGTAGCCGGGATCACCAACAACCGCATCTATATCTCCGGCGGCGGGGTGGCTCCCCAGGTGATGAATCTGCCCGGGCGGACCTCCCTTTTCAAGCTGCTCTGCGGCATTGAGGGGATCGGCAACGCCGACCTGCAACGGGGCTACGTCATGCGCGACGGCGAAAAGCTTTCCGTAGACCTGCACGATCTCTTCAATAACGGCAACCTCAAGGCCGACATCGATCTTCAGGCCGAGGATATCCTCTTTCTGCCGACCAACGAACTGAACAAGGTTTACGTGGTCGGAGCCGTCAATACGCCCCAGGGCATTATGTACCGGGACGGTTTGCGGATTCTTGACGCCATCCTCGAATCGGGGGGCTTCACCAAGTTTGCCAAGGCCGACGCCGTGCTGATCCTGCGTAAGGAAGGGGACGATCGCCGGCGGATCAAACTCGACCTCGACGGCTTGATGAAGGACGGCCAGTTGAGCGAGAACCTCGAACTGCAAAGAGGCGATTATGTCATTGTCAGAGAGGGAATGTTCTAAACACCTGAACGCGACCCCCTGATTTTTTCAGCCTTCAGCCTTCAGCCTTCAGCCTTCAGCCTTCAGCCTAAGGTCGTCCCCTATGGATTCTCCGATTCTTCAGCTCAAGAAGTACCTGCATGCGCTTTACAACCGGCGTTATCTCTTTTTGCTCATATCGGTGACGACAGCGCTGCTTATCGTCATCTCCAGCTTTTTCTATCCCAAGATGTACGAGGCAAAAAGCACGGTTTTTATCGAAGAGAACGTGGTGAACAGCCTGATGAAGGGGATTACGGTTACGCCTTCCATGGCGGACCGGATTCGGGTGCTGCGTTATCACATGCTCAGTCGCGACATCATCTCCCGGGTTCTGAAAAAGCTCGATATGGACGTCAAGACCGAGACGTCCGAGGCATTCGAGGGGTTGATTCGACATTGTCAGGAAACAACCGAGATCAATCTCAAAGGGAGCGATCTGTTCTTTGTCTCCTTCATCGACTCCGATCCTCAATTTGCCCAGATTTATATCAATACCCTAGTCAATACCTATGTCGAGGAAAACCTGGCCGCCAAGCGGGAGGAGTCCTTCGGCGCGAACCGCTTTCTTTCGGAGCAGGTGGCCTTCTATAAAAAGAAACTCGACGACATCGAGGACGAAATCAATAATTACCGTAAAAAGACCGGCATTATGTCGACGGCCAGCGAAGCCTCTCTTCTTGAGGAGATAAAAACCCGCGACGAAGATCTCAAGGGCTTGCGGCTCAAGAAGCTTGAACTGACGGCCAGTGTCAATACCATGCGCGAACAGCTGAATATGATGAAATCCTCGGCTTCGTCCCAAGGGAGCTCCCTTTTGGATCTCATCGGTGGTTCGGGAGACGATATGCGCATCGATGCGCTTCGATCACAACTTGAAGAGTTGCTTCTGGTTTACAACGACCAGTATCCGGCGGTGGTCAAGTTGCGGGAGCAGATCGCGGAACTGGAAAAACGCCAGGCTGAACAACCGGTGCAAGGCACCGGCCCGGCGGTGGATAACTTCAATCCCTTCGAAGATCCGGTCTTTGTCGATCTCAAGATGCGTATGAATACCGCCCAGGCCGAGCTCAACGCCTTGCTGGCCCGGGAACGTGAATTCCTCGCACAAATCGAGCAAAACAAGAAAATTCTGGCGAACTTTCCCCAGGACAAAAAGATTCTGGCCGATATGGAACGGGAACGGAGCATGACCCAGAATGTTTACGAAACGCTCTTGGAGCGGGTCGGTGTGGCCGAGGTTTCCAAGCAGATGGAAGTGGCCGACAAAGCTACCACCTTCCGGATTGTCGACCCGGCTATCCTGCCGACCTTCCCAGTGGGGGTCAAGCGCCTGTACAAGATGCTTCTCGGCATTGCCCTGGGTATCGGTGCCGGCTTGGCCGGCGTATTCGCTCGGGAAAAACTCGATGACACGGTCAAGGATGCCGATATGATTCGCTCCCTGGGGGTGACCGTGCTGGCTGAAATTCCTTATATGTATAACGAAGAGGATACGTTACGAGTGCGGAAATGGGATCGGCTGGTCTATTCCTACGCCGGAGTCTGCCTGTTCTGCATTGCCGTCTTGATCGGCCATGATCTGCTCGGATTGTCCGTTTTCGATCGTTTCATCGCCTATGCCAAGCTCGATACGCTGGTTTCCAGCGCCGCCGAGTTGGTTCGCTGAGGGGGGAGGAAGTCATGAGCCGTATTGAAAGGGCCATCGAAATGGCCGCGAAAAAACGTCAGGCCGTCACTCCCGTTGCGTCCGAACCTCTCGCTGAACCGGCACAAGCCGCGTCCAAGGTCGTGGAAGCTGCCGCTCCGGAACTTGCCGCGCGGGAAACGGACCATTATGAAGCCCGTCACGAGGTCTTTGCCAGTGTGCCGTCGCCGGTGATCCGCAACCCCTTCCTGGTGACCGCCAGCGGTGAAACCGGCCCGGCTTCCGAGCAGTACCGCAAGCTCAAGTCGGCTATCGTCAAGCTCGCCCAACTCGGTCGTTTCGACAAATCGCTGATGGTTACCAGCGCCATCGGCGGCGAGGGGAAGACTCTCACCTCCATTAACTTGGCCATCACCCTGGCCCAAGAGTTCGATCACACGGTTCTTCTGGTGGAAGCGGACATCCGCCGCCCGACCATCATGAAATACATGGAAATGGAGTCGCCGGTTGGTTTGACCGATTGCGTTCTCGACGGCATCGACGTCGGCGAGGCCCTGGTCAAGACCGGCATCGGCAAGCTTTCGATCCTCCCGGCTGGGCGCATTGTTCCCAACCCGGTGGAACTCTTCTCCTCGAACCGCATGCAGAATCTGCTGGTTGAAATCAAGAACCGTTATCCCGACCGCTATGTGATCATCGACACCACGCCGCTCTTGCCCTTCGCCGAGCCCCAGTTCATCGCCAACGTGGTCGGTGGCGTTCTCTTGGTGGTACGCGAGGGTTACACCTCGACGGACAAGGCGATCAAGGCCCTTGGCCTACTTAAGAACCATAATCTGCTCGGGGTGGTCTGCAACGGCGTCAGCCAGGTTCACAGCGGCGGCAAGTACGGCTATTACGGCTATTACGGTTACAAATAAGCCCTTGTCGGGCCCCCATCCGATAGATGTCGAAAAGGTGCGATGATGATGAAATTCCAAAAATCGGCCGTGGCCCTGCTGCTTGCCCTTATCTTTGCTCCCGGTGCGAGTTGGGCCGAGTTCCGGGCGACCCCGGCCTTCTCCCTGCGTCAGGAGTATAATGACAACATTTATCTGGAGAAGGACAAGGAAGGGGATTTCGTCACCTTCGTCCGGCCCTCGGTATCGGCCCTCTGGAATACCCGGGTCGCGGATCTGACCCTCGACCTCGGTGTCGGTTACGAGAAATACTGGGAAAACAGCGATGATGACGAGTTGCGGCCAACCGCCCGGTTGGACTCGACATTCAGTCTCTACCGGGAGAACCTGTTTCTGCGCGTGACCGACATCTACGATCGGGTGACCATCGACGAAGGGGGGAAAGGGGCCGTCGACAACAATCTGATCAACATGACCGACAGCAATCGACTGGAGGTCAATCCCTATCTGGTGCTTCAGCCCCTGCGCACCCTGCAGGCGCGCTTTGATTATCTCTACGAAAATGTCTGGTATCGGGAAGACGAAGGGGATGACGCCGAAACTCACCGTTATGCGGTCACCCTGACCCAGCAGTTCACTCCCCGAATCAGCGTCGATCTCTCCGGGGCCTTTAGCCAGTTCCGGCCCAAGGATGCTGGCCGCTCGCTGCTCGATGACACCGGCGAGGAGGAGTACGATCGCACCAATGCCGGATTGGGACTGTTCTGGCAGGTGAACGACCAGTTCTCCCTGCGCGGCGATGTCGGCCGCGCCTGGCTCGACTATGAATACAGCGACGATTACGACTCCACCCTTTTCGGCGGTCAGGCCGACTACCAGATCTCCAGCGTCTTGTCCGTCGGCGCCGCCTACGAGGAAGACATTTCCGCCAGCGTTGAGGACGGAGCCCGCGAGCGACAAGAGGTTTCCGCCTATCTGGCTTATGCAAACCGCTCCAAGGTGCGCCTCACCGTCTTTCAGTCCCGGGAGGACTATCTGGAAATCGATCGGCAGGATGACGGGATGGGTGCGACCCTGGACGGCGACGTGCCGATCACCAACAAGAAGGGAATCGCCTGGTTGCTCAGCTACACCGACTACGAAGAGGGAGATCTGGAAGAATATCAGCGCTACGGCGGTCGTCTTGAATTCTACCACCAGCTGCGTTTAGGCCGGCTGTCTCTCGGCTACACCTACAACCGCAACGACTCGGACATGCCCTCGGAAGATTACGACAACAACATCGTCTTCGCGCAGGTGGCTTTAAGGTGGTAAGGCTGAAGACCGAAGGCTGAAGTAGTCAGCTTTTTCATCCTTCAGCCTTCAACCTTCAGCCTTCAGCCTTCAGCCTTCAGCCTTCAGCCTGGATCCTTCATGTACGAATCCTACTTCGGCCTGACTGCCAAGCCCTTTGAGCTGGTGCCCAACCCGCGCTTTTTGTTTAACAGCCGCTCGCACAAGAAGGCCATCAGCTATCTCAGGTACGGCCTGCAGGAGCGGGCCGGATTCATCCTCCTCACCGGCGAGGTGGGTTCCGGCAAGACGACCATTGTTCGCGACCTGATCAATAATCTTGACGCAGACATGGTTCTTTCCATGGTCTACAACACCCGCGCCACCGCCCGGCAGATGCTGGCCATGATCAACGAGGATTTTGGTCTGGAGGTCGGCGGCAAGGACAAGGACAAGGTCGCCCTGCTGCGCGATCTCAACGACCATCTCGTGGCCCTGCACGCCCAGCGGAAACGGCCGGTGATCATTATCGACGAGGCGCAAAACCTCTCCCCGGCGGTGCTCGAAGAGATTCGTCTGCTTTCCAACCTCGAAGCAGAGAATTGCAAGCTGGTGCAGATCATCTTGGTCGGGCAGCCCGAGTTGCAGAAGGTCATCACCCGTCCGGAACTGCGCCAGCTGCGCCAGCGCATCAGCGTCCACTGTCATCTCGAACCCCTGAGCCGCGAGGAGACCGAGGCTTACGTCTACCATCGCCTGGCCATGGCCGGCAACCGCAACGCCCTGCGCTGGCAGGAGGGCACCTTCGATACCCTCTACGGCTACAGCGCCGGCATCCCCCGGCTGATCAACGTCTTCTGCGACTTCGTCCTCCTCGCCGCCTTTGTCGAGGAAACCCGCGACATCTCTTTGGAGATGCTCGAAGAGGTGATCGGCGATGTCTCCTGGGATCGCCAAGTGGAAGCGACACGCCTGCATCAGACGTTGGCGGGAGGAGCCGGGGATGCGGGGGAAGGCATGGCTGATCGCCTCTACCGGTTCGAGCAGCGCTTGGCCTGTCTTGACGCGATGCATGAGGAAGAAGGCTGGATTGCCCGCCGGCTCGCCGTTCACGAAGAACTGTTGGAGCGCCTTGCCGATGGTCGGCATGAAGATGCCGAACGGCACGATGCCGGACTGGAGAGGATTCTGCGGCAACTCGACGAACTCCAGGCTACCGTTGGACGGCTGGCGTTGTCCGCCCAGACGGTGGCCGTGCCGCCACCGGCGCCCCCGGAAGTCCCCCCTGCGGAGCCGCTTCCGGCCGAAGTTGCGCCAGCCCCCAAGCCGCCCCAGGTTCCCGGCCCTCTCCCGAAACGGCGTTGGTTCGGGAGAAGGTAGGGGAGAGGGCTCGCCTCGCCCAGGGCGCGAAAAAGATGCCGAAATCAGATCAAGGCGATCCAACGGATCGCCCCTACGAAGGTTCGCCATGCCCGTTAACTTCCTCAGCATTGACGTCGAGGACTACTTCCAAGTCTCCGCCTTCGAAAAGGTGTCGCCGCCGGAATCCTGGGACGGATGCGATCTGCGCGTCGTCGCCAATACCGAGCGGATTCTCGCTCTGCTTGACGGGGCTGGGGTCAAGGCCACCTTCTTCGTCCTCGGCTGGGTGGCTGAACGCTGCCCGGAACTGGTCCGGCGCATCGCCGGTGCCGGGCACGAGATCGCCTGCCACGGTCATGGCCATCGCCGGGTCGGTACCCTCAGCCGCGCCGAGTTCCGTGACGATATCCGTCGCGCCAAAGGGTGTCTCGAAGATCTGAGCGGGCAGCCGGTCCTCGGCTATCGGGCGCCGAGTTACTCCATCTCCCGGCAAACCCCTTGGGCTTTTGACGAACTGCTGGAAGCGGGCTACCGCTACGACTCCAGCATCTTCCCCATGCGCCACGACTTCTACGGCTTGGCCGATTGGCCGCGTTTTGCCGGCTACGCCGTTAAAGACGGTGATGGTCAGTGGCGCCCCGGCGAAGCGGCGGCGGGGGAAGCCGCCATTCTGGAGTTGCCGATCAGCACTCTGCACCTGGCCGGAAAGAATCTCCCCATCGCCGGCGGTGGTTATTTCCGTCTGCTCCCTTATGCCGTCACCCGGTGGGGGCTCAAGCGCATCAATGAAAGCGAAGGGAAATCCTTTGTCTTCTATCTGCACCCTTGGGAATTCGATCCCGCCCAGCCGCGTATTCAAGGAGCGGGCTGGAAGAGCAACTTCCGCCATTATCTCAACCTGAACAAGACCGAGGGGCGATTCAGACGATTGCTCGGGGATTTCCGGTTCGGGACGATTCGCGCGGGTCTGAATCTTTAAAGTCAAAATCGTCTGGTCCACGGAAGACATAAAAAGGTCTTTGCCCTGGTTTGATGAGCCATATCGACAAGCTAAAAGCTTATTCTCTGCCCCTGGCGTTGATGGCGATGATTTTCGTGCTCTCCTCCATCCCAGGGGAAATACGCAACCCCCGACTTCGCTTTCTGACCGAACTCGATCCCCAGTGGCAGAATCTGCTGCATGTTCCCCTTTTCGGGCTGCTGCAATTCCTCTGGCTGCGGGCGCTGGTCCGCTCCGGTGTGCCCCGGGGCAAGGCTATCCTGTTAGGAGGTGTGATCAGCCTGGGGTACGGCGTTTTCGACGAGTGGCACCAGATGTTCGTTCCCGGCCGATATGCCTCGCTCACCGATATGAGTCTGAACCTTTTCGGGGTGGTTCTCGCTACGGTGATTTTCGGGTTGTGGCCGGGGCGGAAGCAAAGCACTTAAACCCATCATGTCCACGGAAGACATGGAGAATGAACAAAACCTGAAACTTTGCACTTTTGACTTTTCCGTGTCTTCCGTGCTTTCCGTGGACCTATAGATTTCAAGGATTTACGAAGTCAGTGCCAATGCACATCCGACTCGCCACCGCCGCCGACAAGCAAGCTTGGGACGGCTACGTTCTCGCCCATCCCGAGGGGACGGCCTATCAGCTCTGGGCCTGGCGGGAGGCGGTGGCCAGCGCCTACGGGTTTGCCGCAGTCTATCTGCTGGCCGAAGAAGGTGGGCAGGTGCGGGGGGTGTTGCCGCTCGTCGATTTTCGGGTGCCGCTGCGGGGCGCTGCCCTGATTTCCCTGCCCTATTGTGATGCCGGCGGCATTCTTGCCGATGATGGGACTGTGGCCGGCGCTCTTCTGGCCCAAGCCCGGGTTCTGGGCCGGGAACGTGGCGTATCCTGCCGAATCCGCTCCATTGCTTCCTTGGCCGACGCCGGAATCAACCTGACTGACAAGGTGCGTATGGTGCTGGATTTGCCCACCGGTTCCGATGCTTTGCTGGCGTCCTTGAAGGCGAAGCTGCGCAGTCAGGTGAACAAACCGCAACGGGACGGCTTGACGGCCCGGCTCGGCGGGGATGAGCTGGTGGCGGATTTCTACCGGATTTTTGCCGAAAACATGCGTGATCTCGGTTCACCTGTGCACAGCCGGAGCTGGATCAAGGCGATTGTGGCCCATTACGGAGAGCGGGCGCGTCTCGCGGTGGTGGCGACCCCGGCGGGAGAACCGGCGGCGGCGGGGGTCATCCTGCTTCATCCGACGACGGTCTCCATTCCCTGGGCATCGTCGTTGCGCCGCTTCAACCGCCTCAATCCCAACATGCTGCTCTACTGGACCTTCCTGGCCCATGCCGCCGAGAACGGCTACAAACGCTTCGATTTCGGTCGTTCGACTCCTGGCGAAGGAACCTACCGCTTCAAGGAACAGTGGGGAGCAAGGCCCCAGCCTCTTTACTGGTACGAACCGGACCGGCGCGAGCCCGCTTCGGTACCGGCGATTGCCGCCGGTCCTTCCCGCAAACGCGAGTTGGCCGCCGCTCTCTGGCGCCGATTGCCCCCGGCCGGGGCCAACGCGCTCGGTCCCCGGATCAGAAAGTACATTTCCCTATGACGCCAAAGCCGGATCTGCTCTTTATCGCCCATCGCATCCCCTATCCGCCTGATAAGGGGGATAAGATCCGCTCCTACCATATGCTGCGGCATCTGGCGGAACGTTACCGGGTCACGGTCGCCTGCATGATCGACGATCCCGCCGACGAACGTCACGTCCCCGCCCTCAACGAGATGGTCCATCAGGTTTTCTACCAAGTGCGGCCGCCGCTGGCGATGAAGGTTCGGGCGCTCGAAGCCCTGCTGACCGGGCGCCCTTGCACCTTGCCCTGTTTTTATTCGCGTCCCCTGCAACGGGATATCGACGCTTTCCTCGACGGTCATCCGGTGCAAGCGGTGCTTTGCTTTTGTTCGTCCGCCGCCGATTACGTTTTTCGCTCCCGCCATTGGCCGGCGCTGCGGCAGGCCGTGCTGCTTGCCGATCTGGTCGATGTCGATTCGGAGAAATGGCGGGAATATGCCGCCACCCGGCGCGGACTCATGGCCTGGCTCTACCGGCGCGAGGCGCGCTTGCTCCTTCCCTTTGAACAGCGCATCGTTGCGGAATTCGACCGGACTTTTCTGACCAGCGAGGAAGAAAAAGCGGTGCTCGCCCGCTACGGCTCGATGGTCAAGGTCGAAGCCCTCGCCAACGGCGTCGATCTCGACTACTTCTCTCCGGAAAAGGTTGCCTCGTCGGCGCCGCTTCCCGCAGCGCGACTGATCTTTTCCGGGGCCATGGATTACTGGCCCAACGTCGAAGGCGCGGTGTGGTTTGCCCGTGAGGTTTTTCCCACGGTGAAGAAGATTTTTCCCGACGCCGTCTTTTGCATTGCCGGGCGCAATCCGACCGAGGTCGTGCTCGAACTGAAGAAGCTTCCCGGTGTGGAAGTCACCGGCACCGTCCCCGATATGCGCGTCCATCTGGCCGACGCCACCCTCTGCGTGGTGCCGCTGATGATCGCTCGGGGCATCCAGAACAAGGTGCTCGAAGGGATGGCCATGGCCAAGCCGGTGGTGGCCACCAGCGGCGCAGCGACCGGGATCAAGGCCCATGTCGGTGAGGATCTCATTGTCGCCGACGGCGCGGCGGCCATGGCCGAGGCGGTTATAAAACTGCTGGGCGATCCCGAACGGCAACGGATTCTCGGCCGCAACGCCCGCGCCTATGTCGAACGGGCCCACTCCTGGGCCGCCCATCTGCAACGGTTGGACGAAATTATCGAATCCTGATTTAGCCACAGACGCACACGGACAAATGCCGGACAAAACCTGATTCTGTCTATGCGGGTCCGTGGCAAAAATGTTTTCAAAAGGATTTTTATGAAAATTCTCCACGTTCTCGATCACAGCCTGCCGCTGCACAGCGGCTATACCTTCCGCAGCCAGAGCCTGTTCCGCGCCCAGCGGGCTATGGGCTATGAGCCGGTCATCGTCACCTCGCCCAAGCACGAGGCCGATCTCAAGGGTCAAGCGCCCCGGCGGGAGGAGATCAACGGTTTCACCTACTACCGCAGCGGCGCCGTGCCCAGCTTTTCCGTCCCTTTCGTCGGCGAGTTGTGGCTGATGCATGTGCTCTCCCGGCGGATTCTCGAAGTCGCCAAGACTGAGCAGCCCGCCATCATCCATGCCCATTCGCCGGTCTTGAACGCTATCCCCGCCCTCTGGGTCGGGCGCAAGCTGGGGTTGCCGGTCGTCTACGAAATCCGCGCCTTCTGGGAGGACGCCGCCGTCGATCACGGCACCTACGCGGAAGGCTCGTGGAAGTACAAACTGACCCAACTTATCGAAACCATGGTCTGCACCCGCGCCGACCAGGTGGCGATTCTCTGCGACGGCTTGAAGCAGGATCTGGTGCGGCGCAACATCCCCGCTCAAAAGATCACCCCGGTTTTCAACGGCGTCGACGTCGAGGATTTTCAGCCGGCGCCCCCCGATGCCGAGTATCTGCGCCAGTGGAACCTGGCCGGGAAGAAGGTCATCGGCTTTATTGGCTCTTTCTACCGCTACGAAGGGCTTGATCTGCTGGTCAAGGCCTTCGCCCGCATCGCCAAGGAAGATAAGGATGCCGTGCTGCTGCTCGTCGGCGGCGGCGAGATGGAAGGGGAATTGGCGCAGCTCGTCGCCGGGTTGGAGCTCGGCAAGCGCGTCATCCTGCCCGGCCGCATCCCCCACGAACGCGTGCCCGGGGTCTACGCCATGATCGATGTCCTCGCCTACCCCCGTTACCCCATGCGCCTCACCGAGTTGGTCACGCCCCTGAAACCGCTTGAATCCATGGCCATGGGCAAGGCCCTGGTCGCCTCCGACGTTGGCGGCCACAAGGAACTGATCCGCCATGGCGAAACCGGGCTGCTCTTCAAGGCCGGCGACGAAGGGGCCCTGGTCGGTGAACTCAAGCGCCTGCTCAAGGACGGCGAACTGCGCGAGGCGATGCAACGGCAGGGACGGGAGTGGGTCAGCCGTCACCACACCTGGGAAAAGACCACCGCCGTCTACCGCGACATCTACACCCGCGCCCGCGTCGCCCGGGGGTTATAGGTTTTCCGTGGACAGCAATTGGCCACAGACTCACACAGAAAAAAGCGGATAAATGCAAAACCAAGGCTTGGTTTTTGACAGGATAACTGCGGATAAAAGCAGGATAAATCTTTGGTCTTATGATTTTAACATCAGCCTTTATCCGCTCTTATCCCGGCAAAAAAGGTCATAAAGACTTGTTTGCCCACGGAAAATGCGGAAAAAACGGATGGAAATCCGATAAAGCAAGATTTTATGGATTTTGATTTTATCCGTATTTTCCGCCTCTTCCGTGTACTAAAAAAAGACTTTAGAGGCTTTTGGGCCACGAGATACGAAGAAGAGGTTTGATCCCATGTTCCTCGATTTTACGCCCTTGCAGAGTGCTCTTTCCCAGCTTGAAACGAGCCTGCGTTATGCCAACAGTCCCATGGCCCGGGAAGATTCGGGCTTGTTCGAACAGTTGCGCAATTCGGTCATTCAGTGCTTCGAATTCAGTTACGAATTGAGTCACAAAATGCTTCGGCGTTTTCTGAAAGAGAGCGCGGCAAGCCCCGATACCGTGGAATCAATGACCTTCGCCGAACTGATCCGCACCGGCAGCGAACAGGGCCTGCTCCGCTCCGACTGGGTCCGCTGGAAGGCCTACCGGCAGGCCCGCACCGACAGCAGCCATACCTACGATCAGGATAAGGCCAAGGCCGTTTACGCCATCGCCCCCGAATTTCTGGACGAAGGGCGGTATCTTCTCGAACAACTGCTGGCTCGGACGAACCAGGCGCGATGAAAACTGCCGCCGGGGAAGTGCAGCTGAGCGAAGCCGAACTGGTCGAGGTGTACCGGGTTCTGCGACGGTATGCGCCAAAGGCCAAGGTCTGGGCCTTCGGTTCGCGGGTGCGCGGCGGGAGCCGACCCTACTCCGATCTCGATCTGGCCATTGAGGGCAGGCAACCACTTTCTTTCGAAGAGATGGCCGATCTGACGGCGGCTTTCGATGAAGCGGATCTGGCTTTCAAGGTCGACCTGGTGGATTGGGCGACAGTCGGTCCCTCTTTTAGGCGAATCATCGAAGAACAGCGGGTGCTGTTGCTGGGGGAATGATATCTGTCCACGGAAGACATAAAAAAAGGATTAGGCTGTATTTTGGACAGGATAAAGGCGGATAACTGCGAATAAAAGCAGGATAAATCTTTTTGGATTTGGATTTTATTGTCCGACTTTATCCGTATTTTCCGCCTCTTCCGTGGGCTGAAAAGATTTTCGGGTTTTCTTTTGGGCGACATTGATGGTTTGGTGTTTTGGTGATATTGTGTAATGACATCATTTTATGCGGAGGCTGCACATGGGACGATTGACGATCACCTTGGATGATTCCCTCCATCAGGCACTGAAGGAAGCTTCGGCGCGGCAAGGGCGCCCGATCGGAAAGATTATCGAAGAAGGCTTGCTGTTACGGGGGATCAAGCCAACGGAAGGGGCCCGTGAGCTGGTCGCCAAGGCCCGACGCCAGGCCCGGTTGAGCGAGGAAGAGGCCATTGAGGCGGCCGTGGCCGAAACCCGTGCAGCCCGCTCATGAAAACCCCGCGCCTCGTTGTCGTCGACACCAATGTCCTGGTCGCCGGGCTGATATCGGGGGAACCGAATAGTTCCACCGTACAAATCGTCGATGCGATGCTCGACGGGCGGCTGATTTATCTGTTTTCGCCCCACTTGCTGCAAGAGTATCGGCAGGTGCTGCTCCGTCCCAAGTTGCTGCGCCTGCACGGGCTGGACGAAGAGCAGATCGATCAACTGCTGACGGAAATCACCGCCAACGCCCTCTGGCGTGAGCGTTTGCCGGAGGCGACCGAACACGCCCCCGATCCCGGCGATGAACACCTCTGGCAGCTGCTCGCTTTGGAACCCGCCGCCGTATTGATTACCGGGGATCGATTATTACTGGAACAACCCCCGACCTCCGGCAGCGTTCTTTCCCCCGCGGAAGGTGTCGGCCTTTTGCTGCGATAAGGGCAAAGAGCACTGTCCACGGAAAACACAGAAGGCACGGAATTAAAGAAAGAGACGTGCCTGAAGGGGTCCGCTTATGTTTTTTGAAATCATTGGCGCTCTTCGCAATGTCGAAACCTTCGCGATAGGCTCCAAGATTCGCGAGCTTCCCCGTTTACGGAAGATTTATGGGCCGGGGCGTTGGCGAAAACGCAAGGGAATTGCGGAAGTAAAATTACCGGATGGGATAATTAAAACGGCGGAACTCCACTGGTACGAAGCAAGCGGCATTGGCCCGGTCGAATTCAAAATAAAACGATACCTGGAGAACGGTCATGATTAATACAAAAATGAAGGAACATCATTTCGCGGTCTGTATCAAGAATGACGACTATCAGGTTTCCCTTGAGAAGATGAAAATTTATCAAATTCTTTCAGATCCGGAGGCCCGCAAGCACCGTCAAGTCAGGGTTGTCGATGAGTCGGGGGAAGACTATTTGTACCCCGAAGATTTTTTCGTGCCGATCGATTTGCCTGATGCCGTGCAACGTGCTGCCGTGGGGTAGCTCTCTTTTATCCACGGAAGAAGTCGCGAAAGATTAAAGGCGGGGTTTGGACAGGATAAAAGCGGATAACTGCTTATAAAAGCAGGATAAATCTCTTTTGAGGTTTGGATTTTAACATCAGATTTTATCCGCCCTTATCCGTATTTTCTGCCCCTTCCGTGTACTAAAAAAGACTTTAGCTTTTGTCTGGTGTTGTCCGTGTGCGTCCGTGGCTGAAAAACAATTGGCCACAGAACCACACAGAAAAAGGCGGACAAATGCAGATTCAAAGGCTTTCTTTTGGACAGGATAAAGGCGGATAACTGCTTATAAAAGCAGGATAAGTCTTTTGATGTTTGGATTTAACATTAGACTTTATCCGCTCTTATCCCGTCAAACAGTTTACCGTTTTTCGAAAGGAGACAGCCGGTGCCGACAATCGATGAAATCATTCAGGAAATCGAAAAATTGTCCGGTGTCGAAAGGGTCAAGGTCGTTGACCGCGTTCTACGCGACACCATAAAGCCCGATGCCGAAATCGAGGCGGTTTGGGTGCGCGAGGCCTCTGCGCGCTGGGATGCCTTTGTCCAGGGCCGAGTCGAGTCCGTATCTTACGCCGAGGTTATGAACAAATATCGGGCAAATGTTTGATCAGCTTGTTTACGGAAGGCGCGGAAACAGAAAAAGAGAACGCTTGGCATGAGTGAATCGAACCGGATCGAATACAAACGCGAACTGACCGACACCCTCGAACGGGAGGCCGTGGCCTTTCTCAATTATCGGGATGGCGGCGTGATTTATGTCGGTGTTGACGATCACGGCCAGGCTCTCGGGTTGGCTCATGCGGATCGGCTGCAACTGGAAATCAAGGATCGGCTGAAAAACAACATCCAGCCCTCCACACTCGGGCTCTTCGATGTGCTGCTGAAGCGGCGGCAAGGCCTGGAGATCATCAAGGTCACCCTCGCCAGCGGCCCGGAAAAGCCCTATTACCTGAAAAAGCGGGGGATGACCGAGAAAGGGTGCTTCCTGCGGGTCGGCAGCGCCGTCGAGCCCATGCCTATCGCCATGATCGAAAGCCTCTTTGCCCGGCGCACCCGCAATTCCATCGGCAAGATTCGCGCACCCCGGCAGGATCTGACCTTTGAACAGCTCAAGATTTATTACAACGAGGCGGGATATGACCTCAACGAGCAGTTCACCGCCAATCTCGAACTGCTGACGGAGTCCGGCGAATTCAACTACGCCGCCTATCTGCTCGCCGACCGCAACGGCCTTTCCGTCAAGGTCGCCAAATATCGCGGGACCGACCGGGTCGATTTGATAGAAAACAATGAATACGGTTTCTGCTCCCTAGTGAAGGCCACCAAGCAGGTGCTTGACCGATTGGCGGTGGAGAATCGGACCCTCACCCGCATCACCCCTCGCGAGCGCATCGACCAACCCCTCATCAACCCCATCGCCCTGCGCGAGGCGGTGGTCAACGCCATTGTCCACAACGACTATTCCAATGAGGTGCCGCCCAAATTCGAGCTATTCGCCAACCGGCTCGAAATTACCTCGGCGGGCGGCTTGCCTCAAGGGCTCAATCAGGCCGAGTTTTTTCAGGGCTTTTCGGTGCCGCGTAACAAGGAAATCATGCGCGTGTTTAAAGACTTGGAGTTGGTCGAATACCTCGGCTCGGGGCTACCTCGCATTCTCAAGGCCTATCCGCCTGAGGTGTTCAGCTTTTCGGAAAACTTTCTGCGGATGCTCTTCCCTTATGGGGGAACGGAACAGACCTCCTCCCGGGAGACCCCTGAGTTGGGTGAAAAGTTGGGTGAAAAGTTGGGTGAAAAGTTGGGTGAAACCAGATATGCCATTCTTTCAAGGATTCAACAAAGCCCGGAAATCACCATAGTAAAGCTTGCACAGGAACTTGGCTTGAGTACGACAGCCGTTGAAAAGCAGATAGGTCTTTTGAAAGAACAGGGCTACCTCAAGCGTATTGGCCCGGCCAAGGGTGGGCATTGGGAGGTTTTCGTCGGATAGGTGCGGATAGAACCTGATACGTCTTTTTGTTTTTGGTTTAATATCCGATTTTATCCGTATTTTCCGTTCCTTTCGTGGGCTGAAGAAGAGTTTGTTTTTTAGCTTTTGTCCGGTGTTGTCCGTGTGCGTCCGTGGCTGAAAAACAATTGGCCACAGAACCACACAGAAAAAGGCGGACAAATGCAGCATCAGAGCCTTTCTTTGGACAGGATAAAGTCGGATAACTGCGGATAAAAGCAGGATAAATCTTTTGAGGTTTGGATTTTAACATCCGATTTTATCCGCCCTTATCCCGTCAAAAGATTTTCTAGGTTTGTCCGTGCTTTCCGTGGACCCAGAGAAGGTTTTCAGACTTTTTTAGAGGTGGAGGTCATTTTATGCCTACGGTAAAAGAGCGCATGAAAGAAGTCATCCAGTCGCAGCCCGATGATGCCTCTTATGAGGAAATTTTTCGGGAATTGGCTTTTGAGCGTATGGTCGATCGGGGTTTGGCGGATTTTCGTGAAGGGCGGGTTTTGTCCAGCGATGATTTGGAGCGGCGGAGTCGTACATGGCAAAAGTAGTCTGGACGGCCGAAGCCGAACGTTGGCTGCGGGATATCCACGATTATATCGCCGAAGACAACCCGCCGGCAGCCCGCAAGGTGATTGCCGATATTGTCCAGAAGGCAAAAAATCTAGCCGATTTTCCGGAGGTCGGTCATTGCTATCGGATGGAACCCGAGGGTGAAATCAGAATCCTCCTTTATGGCCATTACCGCATTGCGTATCTATGGGCGGCCGGGCGGGATTTTGTGATCTTGGGTGTTTTTCATGGTGCTCTGGATATCGAACGCTATCTTCCATGAGTCGATGGTTGGTTTTTGTCCGTGCCTTCCGTGGACCAAGAGAAAAGATTTTCAAGATTTAGCTTTTGTCCGCTGTTGTCTGTGTGTGTCCGTGGCTGAATGAGGTTTTTGACGATTTATGAGCAGTGCCCGTAAGCATCTTCGTAATCTGGCGTTTAACTGGGGGGGACATGCCAGCACTTTGCTGGTGATGTTTTTTCTCTCGCCTTACATCGTCGGCAAGCTTGACGCCGTCTCTTACGGCATCTGGAGTCTACTCAGTGTTCTTACCGGCTACATGGGCATCTTCGATCTGGGGGTGCGGGCCAGTGTCGGGCGGCATGTGGCGTTGTATCTGGGGAAGGATGATCCTGTCGGGGTGGACGAGACCATTCGCGCCGGATTCGGGTTTTTTAGTCTGGTTGGTGGGTTGATTCTATTGGTAGGAATCGCACTTGGATGGTTTTTCCCGGTGCTGTTTAAAGACGTTGGCCCTGAACATTACGGTACAGTCCGCGTTCTTTTGCCGTTGATGGTGGTAAATGTCTGGTTGTCCGCCATTGCTGCCATTAATTCAAGTGTCCTTGCGGCCCATGATCGATTCGATATTGCTCGTGGGGTCGATATGGCAGTGCTGCTGGTTCGCACGATAGCGACGATCTATGTTCTGGAAATGGGGTGGGGGCTGTGGGGGTTGGTTGTCGCTATTCTCGCGGGAAATATCTGCGCGGTTATCGGCAACCGGATTTGTGCTGGCAGGGTTCATAAAGGGTTGAAGAGCTTCCCTTTTTTGTACACGAAGGAAAGACTTCAAGAGTTATTTGGCTATGGTATCCCCGCTGCAATTTCAAATTCATCGGTAAAAATTATAGGTCAAAGCGATCTGGTTATAGTTGGTTTAGCTATAGGCGTATCATCTGTGCGTGAGTATAGTGTTGGTGGAATGTTAATTTTGTATACATACACTTTCCTTAAAATAATAAATAATACGTTTTTCCCATCTATACAGAAGAGTATTGCGAGGGGGTTCGAGGGGGAAGCTAAACATCTTTTTTATCGTCAAATAAGAGTTTCATTAAGTGCTGGACTTCTTGTATACCTTGGCTATGCTTTTTATTCCGAGCCATTTATCAATTTATGGATGTTACAAGATAATTTTGATGTTAGCTCAGTTCGATCCTCTGCTATGGTTATGACAATTCTTGCCATCGCAAATATCCCCGTATTGTTTACAAATCCATGTAAAGGTTACCTTGCTGCACTTGGCTATGTTAGGTTTAACGCTGCGATTACCTTCACTGAAGCTTTAGTGAACTTGTTTTTCTCAATATTTTTCGTTGTAGCTCTCGACTTGGGTTTGGCCGGTGTGGCCTTGGGAACGCTTGCTGGCCGGCTTCTTGTTCCAACGATATTGGTTCCGTGTCATCTTGCCAAAAACGGCAATATCCCTTTAAGCAGATATATTTCATCTTCAGTTATTCCTGGTATCGTTGCCGGAATTCTGTTTTCGTTGATTTGTTCATTTTCTATAAAAATTTGGTATCCAGAGACATGGCTTTTGTTTTTCACTCATCTGTTCATTCTTTTGTTGTTGTGGGCGCCTTTGTTTTATTTCATTTTGCTACCAGATGATTACAGAAAAAAAATCAGTAAAAAATTTAAACGAGTAGAGTCTGCTAAATTTTAAGAGAGCCCTATGTCGAATTTTAAAAATAAAGCGATTGTTCTTGGCATCAGCGGCAACGGTTTGGGAATCGTCCGTTCGCTTGGCCGTCGTGGTGTCGAGGTGGTTGTTGTTGCAGACACGGAAACCTCGGCGAACTTATTCAGTCGCTATATTTCAACAAAAAAGTTTTTCTGTGGGAGTGAAAGCGCTCTTGTCGATGAACTGTTGAGTTGGGGTCGGGGTTTTGACGAAAAGCCGGTTTTGTTTCCGGTGCGTGATGCAACTGTTCTTGCCTTAGCCGACAGGCTTGAAGAGGTGAAGAGATATTATCACCTTGTCGTGCCTGCCGCTGAAACCGTTAAAAAAGCCTTGTGTAAAACTACATTTTTCCAAATGGCCGAAGAGTTCGGTTTGGCTGTCCCTAGATCTTTTTCGATCAAAAATTTCGACGAAATGACGCGCTTGCCCGACGATGTGAAATACCCCGTTATCGTCAAGCCTGAGTACAGAAATGATAGCTACATCGCCAATGTCTCGGGTAAGGCGTTTGTCGCGCAGGGCAGGGATGAGATGCTTGAGTGCTATGGAAAATTTTCCGAATACCAGGCTGAGGCCATCGTTCAAGAGTACATTCCCGGAAGCGATTCAGACCTGTATTTCTGTTTTCAATATTATAAAAAAGACACTACCTTGGCTGCCTCATTGTGTGGCCGAAAGATCAGGCAATATCCCCCCTCTTGCGGAAGCACTTCTTCTTGTGAAGTTGTAAACAGCCCCGAGGTCGAGGAGATTACGACTCGGTTCTTTAAGAAAATCGATTATGTCGGGCCTTGTTCGATGGAGATGAAACGTGACCCTCGCGATGGGCAGTTCTATCTCATTGAGCCGACTGTGGGCCGACTTGATTGGAACAATGCTTTTGCCGAGGGGAATGCTTTGCCGATTGCGTTCATGAATTATCTTGACGCTATGGATTTGCCTTTTCCTGCATTCGAACAAAAAAAGATTTCAAGACGATGGATTAGATGGTCCGCTGATTCTGAGTCAGCAAAAATACACATAAACAATGGAGAATTGACTTGGTCAGATTGGTTGTGGTCAATCAGGCCGCCAGTAACTGGGGCGATATTTTCATTCGATGATCCTATGCCTGTAATTGTGAGTTATGCGAGAAGGATAAAAAGGAAATATTCTTTAATTACAAGCAGAATCAAAAAGAAAACTAAAAGAATAATTAGAAAAATATTTATTTACGAAAAATACATAATCTTCAAAAAAGATATTGATATAAATAACCTCCCCTCAGTTGAGGATAGATTCCTTTTTAAAGAGGCCAAAGCTGAAGACATTTCTGGTTTTATTGAAAATTTCAAGTCTCACTATAATGAAGACGATCATGCGCATCTCTTGAATCGTGTTGACTCCGGTGATTTTCTGATCCTTGGCTATCTCAAAGAGTCGCCCAATAATCCCTGTTCTTTTTTTTGGCTCACAGAAAAAGATATATTTTTTTTAAAAAAACAACAGATTTTGTATCAGAGCGATGAGATTTGTAGTTGCCGGGCATTTGTTTTAGAGCAATTTAGGAATATTGGTTTTAGCAGTAATTTTAGAAAGTATGCCGAATTATTTGCTTTAGAAAAAGGATATAAGTCTATTCTATCTTTTGTAAGAAAAAACAATATCAATCAAATAAAGGTTTTGAAAAAGGTAGGGTGTTCTGAGTGCGGTAATTTATCGAGGACTGTTATTTTCGGAAAAGAGTTTATTCGTATTAATTCTTTATGATAGAGTATAAACATGTTTTTTAATCGAATAAAATCGAATAAAACTGAAAATTATCTAGATCTGAAGAAAATATTTCAGCTCGATGGGACTTGTTTGATCGACTGTTTGAGTGATTCTAATAAAAAGAAAATTACTAGTACTATTGCTTTGTCTTCCTACGGCTCGGCTAATAAAGACATATTTCTTGTCACGAAAAAATGTATCTATTTAAATGAATTCTTTCCTTCTTTCATTTGGGAAAGTCTACCACTTCATTCTAATAAAAACATAAGGGAACTAATAAATAACGAAATTTTTATAACACTGCAGTGTTCAGGGTTGCCCTTGATCCAAAAATGGTATTGGCCCAATGGGTGTCGAAGTTTTTTTAGCTTTCGGGCCGATATGGATGCCGGTGATGAAACTGGTCTGTTGCGATTTGTTGATACTATTCGTCCTTGGTCGAAAAGTTTGTCCTTGTTTGTTTGTGGGAAGGCGTATGTGGGGAAGGCGCATCTTTTACAAGAAGTCGTTGGCTTGGGGTCTGAGGTCGGGAACCACACTTTTGTTCACTATGTTTTTGACGATAAAAAACGTAATCGGAAAAATCTTGAACTGACAGAGGATTTGTTAGCAGGTGTCGGTGTTGTTCCTAAAGGGTATGTCGGACCGGCCAGTTTCTGGCATCCATCGATGTACGATGTTTTAGAGGAAAAGGGGTATCAGTACGCCAGTTCTTTTGGCGTTGGTCATGATGACTTTCCTTTTTTCCTGTCAAAGAATGATTCCGAAGCTTACAGCATGGTTGAAATCCCTTTTCACTGTCTCGGAGACCGCTTCCCCAAGTTTGGTTTAGAACTTGGTTCAGAGGAAGTGGGCCGTTTTTTCGAGCAATTGTTGGAAAAGAAATATCATTCCTGTGAGCCCATGTTCATCTATGGCCATCCCGATATGCCAGGGCGCATGGGTGATTGTCCTCAGTTAGTTAAGCGCATCTGTCAGAAGGCGCTGTCTTACGAGGACGTTTGTACCGGCAATATGGCGGATATCGCCGCGTGGTGGCGCAGGCGTGACAGTGCCACGGCTAACATCGAATTCGACAAAGTCAACAACCGAGTTTTTGCCACCGATTACCAAGCGAGCCCCGATGTGTTTTGGAGCATTCAAGTCACAGAAGATTGCAAATACCTTGTCAGTGGACAGGATCTTCAAGCGGGAGTCAGTCTCGACTCGTTGGATTCTTATAAAAAAATCGACTTGTCGCATATCCCCTTTGCCAAGGTTGGGGAAGTAGTTGATTGCCCTCCTGAGAAAGAAAATTTGCGAAAAAGGCTTGGTAATTGGCGCCGTGAATATCAGCGCAAACGGAAAATGATTCACCAATTAAATACGACTTATAAGCAGGTGAAAGGGGCCATCCCTTGAATTTTTTACATATTTCAGCACTTCCCGTTTGGTCCATGGATGGCAAAGGGGGCATGCCGTCATTGCGGGAAACCCTCAAGGGCCACTTGGCTGCGGGCCATCATATTGAGTTGGTTCTCCCCCAGTACGATCCGTTTTCAGACGATGAACAGCCCTTGTTCGTTCCTGAGGGGCAGAAGCTGGTTTTGCATTTTGCACCTTGTCGATGGTTACTGACATTGAAGAAGCTGCGGATAAAGGCCCGGGGTAAGGGTGATGCCGTCCCCTTTGCTTTTCGATGGATTTTGAATGTCGGCATGCTGTTAGGGCTGACTGTCAGTCTAATGGCGAAGTCCTTTCAAGTTCGGCGGAATGGATTCGTGCCGCAACTGGTTTATGCCCATAACCAATATGCGGCTTTGGCGGGTTTTTTGCTCGGCCGCTGGTTCAAGGTGCCCAACGTCACTCGCCTTTACGGCACCTTCTTGGCCGATTTGATGAACAGGCCTTTCGTCGGCCTGCGCTACCCGACCGCCGCAGCCGGTTATCTGGTCCCGTCCTCGCTGCTGATCTGCGCCAACGACGGCACCCGTGGTGATGAAGTGGCCCGCAAGTTCGGGACTCCTGACCACCGCTTCCGGTTCTGGCAAAATGGTGTCGAACCCCCTTCGCAACCACCGCAGGTCACCCGCGCCGACCTGGTCGCCCGTTTTGGTCCGCAACTTAGGTTGGAAAGTCGTTGGGCGGTATCCTGCTCCCGCCTGAGTTACTGGAAGCGCATCGACCGGATGTTGCGGGCTCTGGCTGTCTGCCGGGGGACAGGCGTCGATTGTCAACTGGTGGTTGCCGGTGACGGCCCGGAGAAAGAAAATCTGCGGACGTTGGCTACAGAACTCGGGGTTTCCGATCAGGTCGTGTGGTTGGGGGCCGTGGCTCATGACGACATTTGGGCGCTGATGAACACCGCCGATATGTTCATGATCACCAACGACGTCACCAACCGCTGTAATCCCCTTTACGAAGCAGCTTGGGCCGGGTTGCCGGTTCTCTCCGTCAATGACCCTTCGACATCCGATCTTTTGCATCATCGTGAAAATGCCTTGTTGGCTGAGAAGGACGACAAGGAAGCCCTGGGCAAATTGCTCGCGGAGATCTGCCGGGATGAGCCATTGCGTGAACGGCTCGGCCAGGCACAGAAGCAACTATCTGAAACATTCTGGACCTGGGAAGAGCGGATGCGGGTTGAAGTGGCAGAGTTGGAAAAGCTGGTGCCCGGTGTCGATGTTATGACAGGAGGCCGTTAGCATGTCATTGAAGGGATTGATCTTTATTGGCCTGTTCGGCTTTTGCGTGGTCGGCGCTGTTTTTCTGCCGCATCTGGGCATTTACGCTTATCTCGCCGATTACTGTATCAATCCCAGCGATCAGTGGTGGGGGCGGCCCTTCGCCCAAATGGGTTTGCGCGTCTCGTTCACTCTGGCCCTAGCCACTATTGCCGGCATCGTTTTTCAATGGAAGAAATTGAGCTTCGGTGAGGCTTTGCTCTATCCCCAGGAAAAGATCTTACTGGCCTTTTTGCTCTTGGTTTGGCTGCTGGTTTTTGTTGGCCCGGAAACCGTCGGACGTTATGGCAGCGTCGACCATCCTTCGATCAAACTTACAAAAATCGTGATCTTCACCCTGATGATGACCCATGTCATCACCGATCTGAAGAAACTCAGCGGCCTTTTCTGGGTCTTGGCGACGGCCGGCTTGATTCTGGGGATAAAAGCCTGGCAGACGCCCTACGGGCGCTTTGTCGGGGGGCGGTTGGAAAATATCGGCGGCGCCGATTTCGCCGAAGCCAACTTTTTTGCCGCGTTCATGGCGGCGATGCTGCCGATCATCGGCATCCAGTTCCTGCGCAGTAAACACTGGCTCGTAAAGCTTTATGCCCTTGGCTGTGGGGCGTTTACCGCCAACGCCGTCATTCTCTGCCGCAGTCGCGGTGCGTTTCTCGGGGTGGCCATGGGAGCCGTCGCGGCTTTGTGGTTTGCGCCAAAGAGGCTACGGAAAAAAATTCTGGTTCTGCTGATTGTCGGTGCCTTGGGGGGTCTTTACCTGACTGATGATCTTTTTGTCGAACGGATTTCGACCATTACGACCGATCAGCAAGAGATGGACTCTTCAACCTCCAGCCGGATTGAACTTTGGAAAGCGGGGGCGAAGATGGTGCTCAATAACCCGGTTGGGATTGGTCCCGGTAACTGGTATCAGACTATCGGACACTACATCCCTGAATATGAAGGCAAAGATTCCCACAATACCTATGTGAAATGTGCTGCCGAACTGGGGTTGCTGGGGATTTCCCTGTTTGTTTTCTTGCTCTGGCAGACCTATGGCACCCTCAAGAAGGTGCATGGCGGAGCGGGTGGTTTGGTTGCGGAAGATGCCGAGGACTTCAGCCAGTTCTATTTTGCTCTGACCGTTTCCCTGGTTGTCATTCTCACCTGCGGGATCGCCATAACCATGATCTATACCGAAGTCGTCTGGCTACTGCTCATGCTGCCGATCTGCCTGCGCCGGGCCTACGATAACCACGTCATGGGGGAGGTGCCAGGGGGGGCGAGGCCGTTATTTTAAGGCAAAAAACCTGTTCTCACGCCCGTTCGCTGTGCTCACTCAAGCCGCAAAGCCGCGGTAACTGCTTAAATTTCTAGGTTTTTAAGGTTCTAACCGCGTCTTAGCGTCTTTGCGTGAGGCTAAGGTTTTAGGGTTTTGTTTTCACGCCCGTTCGCTTCGCTCACTCAAGCCGCAAAGCCGCAGTAACGGCATAAAATCTCTAGGTCTTTAAGGTATTAACCGCGTCTTGGCGTCTTCGCGTAAGGCCGGGTTTCGGGGTTCCCCATGTATGAGAACGACATCGCGCAGCATATTGTTTCCGCCGCCTTCAAGCTGCATTTGAACCTGGGGCCGGGGCTGCTCGAATCTGTTTACGAGACGATTCTTGCCCATGAACTTCTGGGCAGAGGGCTTTCCGTCGAACGGCAGAAGCGGATACCGATAACCTATGAAGGGCTGAATTTCGACGAAGGGTTTCGCGCCGATCTGATTGTCAATAACCGCGTGATCGTGGAACTGAAGTCGGTAGAGAAGATCGCCCCGGTCCACAAGAAGCAGTTGCTCACCTATCTGCGGTTGGCCGATTGCAAACTCGGTCTCCTGATAAACTTCGGCGCCCCAACGATGAAAGAGGGGATTTCACGGGTGGTGAACGGGCTGTGAAAGCTTGTTTCTCACGCCCGTTCGCTGCGCTCACTCAAGCCGCAAAGCCGCAGTAAAAACATAAAATCCTTGGTTTTTTAAAGGTTCTAACCGCTTCTTTGCGTCTTTGCGTGAGACAGGTTTTCAAGTTTTAAGATTCGAGGTTCCCTTGGTTTCTTCAACCGCACATCCCCGCATCGCCCTCCTCCTCTCCGAACTCCGCCCCGGCGGGATGGAGCGGGTCGTCGTGCATCTGGCCAAGGGGCTTGCGGCGCGGAATATCCCGGTGCTGGTGATCTGCCTGCAAGGCGAAGGGCTTCTCGCTTCCGAGTTCGGGGGGACGGCGGTGCGGCTGACGGCACTCAACAGTTACAGCGGCAAGGATCTCGGCGCGGTCTGGCGGCTGCGTCGGGAACTCAACCGCTTCAAACCCTCGGTCATCCATCTGCACGACTACGCCAGCCTCCCTTACGCCCTGGCCGCCAATGCTCTGGCCGGGCGCCGCCCCATCCTATTCAGCGCTCATGGCCTGCTTTACGAAGGCTTTGAAAGCCTTAAATCCAGATACCGTTTCTTGTCCCGCTTCATCACCGCCTTTTCCGCCGTTTCCGACAAAGTCGCTGCCCGGCACCGGGATTACCTAGCTTGGCCTCGACCTATCCAGATCATCGCCAATGGCGTTCCCGCTGTTCCCCGCGATGCCGACGACCGCGAGCGGGTACGCTCCGAGTTAGGTTGCGAACCGGGGGATTTCCTCTTTCTGGCGGTCGGCAACCCCCGCCCCGAAAAAGCTTTCGAAGACCTCATCGACGCCGTGGCGCTGCTGCCGGCCGGCCGGAAGATCCGGGTGGTCGTTGCCGGCACGCTGAACGAAAGCGATTACTGCCGCATGCTCAAACAACGGGTCGAAGAACGGCAGGTGGGGGAGCGCTTTCGCTTTCTCGGCTTCCGCCAGGATACCGCCGCCCTCTACGCCGCCGCCGATGCTTTCGTCCTCTCCAGCCGCAGCGAAGGGCTGCCGATGGTCATTCTCGAAGCGATGATGGCCGGTCTGCCGGTGGTGGCGACCAGGGTCGGTGGCATTCCCGACGCGGTGGGGGAACAGGCGCTGCTGGTCGACGCCGCGCAACCGGCGCAGTTGGCGGCGGCCATGACCCGGCTGATCACCGAGCCCAGCCTGGCTGAGACCCTCGGTGTTGCCGGAAAGGCTTACGCAGAAAAAAACTTCGGCGTCGAGCGAATGGTGGATGCGTATATCGAGTGGTACAGGCGAGTGCTGAGAGGTGAGGTCTAATTAGCCACAGACCCACACAGACCAAGGCGGACAGAATCTTTTGGTCCACGGAAAACACGGAAAGCACGGAAGAAAACCGAAAGTCAAAGCCTTGGGTTTTGGATCGGGCCGGGGAGCGCTGCCGTGCCTCTCTTGAATGGTTGTTTGCTTTATGCTAACTTGAGCCATGTTTACCGTCGATTATTCAAAAGCTGCCCGAAAGACACTCAAGGCCATGCCGCGCAATGTCGCCAAACTGATCTGCGAGAAGATCGAGGCGCTGGCCGTGGATCCTTTCGCCGCGAACAACAATGTCCTGAAATTGACCAATCACCCGGGCTATCGGTTACGGGTCGGCGATTGGCGCGTTGTGTATCTCGTTCATGAAGAGGCGTTGCTGATCGCTGTTGTGCGTATCGCATCGCGGGGAGATGTGTATCAATGAAAGCACAGATTATCGAAAAAAACGGTAAGCCGGAATACGCGGTCATTCCCTATGCCGATTATCTGCGCATGCTGGCGTTTATGGAGGATAAGGCCGATGCGCGGGTCGTTGCCGAATTTTATGACAGTTATGCCGCCGGCCTTGAACCGCTTGTCCCCGCCGAAATTCTCCGGCGTGAACTGGAGGGGGAATCCCCCATGAAACTCTGGCGCGAGCATCGGGGACTGACCCAGCAGGCGCTTGCCGACCAATCGGGCATCAGCAAACCCTATCTGTCCCAGATAGAATCCGGCAAACGGCAAGGAACCGTCGAAACCCTGGCGGCCATTGCCCGGGTGTTGGATGTGCCGCTGGAATTTTTGACGGGATGAGAAACCTGGGGCATGCACCGGACCCCCCTTATCCCGTCAAAAAAACTTTTAAGATTTTGTCCGTGCTTTCCGTGTTTTCCGTGGACAGATCAGGTTTGAAAGGCAAAGGTTATGACCAACTCTATGCGGCCGATTCATCCCGGCGAGATCCTTCGCGAAGAGATGGAGGAATTGCAGCTCTCCGCCCGTCAGCTGGCTACCGCTCTTCACGTGCCCCCCAACCGAATCACCGGAATTCTCAATGAGCAACGGGCAGTGACGGCGGATACCGCCTTGCGTCTGTCCCGCTTTTTCGGCACGACCCCGGAATTCTGGATGAACCTGCAGGCGGCCTATGAGCTGCGTCAGACCCGTTTTGTCCATGGGGAAAAAATTAGCAAGGAAGTTCAGCCCCATGCGGCCTGAGAGAATGTTATTCATGCGGTATTGTGATTCTGTTCGCGGCTAAAAGGCAATGAGCCACAGGTCCACACAGACCAAGGCGGCGGATAGAATCTTTTGGGTCCACGGAAAACACGGAAAGCAAGGAAAAAAATCTGAAAACAGAAAATCTTTTCAAGGTTTTGTCCGTGATTTCCGTGCTTTCCGTGGACAGAAAATAGCTTCTAAAGTCTCTATGTTTTTACCGGCCAGGTTGCTTGACGACACCCCCTCCTGACCCTATGCTGTACGCATTCAATGCGCATGGGAGGTGCTTGTGAATACCGCGAAAAAACAACCGGCGAATCTGAGTATCCGCGGCGACCTGTTGCGCCAGGCCAAGGCTCGCAATATCAATCTGTCGCAAACGCTGGAAGAAAGTTTGACGAAAATCCTCAAGGAGCAGGATCGCCAGACTTGGCTGGAGGAGAACCGCGAGGCGATGGAAGCGGCGAACCGGTTCGTGGCTGAGCACGGGTTGTGGAGCGACGGGCTGCGGAGATTCTGATGGCGCAATTCGACATCTATGCCCATCAGGGGGAAGGGATCGACTATCTGCTCGATCTGCAGGATGAACTCCTCGAACCTCTGACGACGCGGGTGGTGGCGCCGCTGGCTCGCGCGGAAAACGTCGGGCCGGCGATGAAGACCGTTAATCCCCGCATCCGGATCGGCGGCGCTGACTATCTTCTGCTCACCCAGCTGCTCGCGGCTATCCCCATTGCGGCCCTGGGCCAACCCGTCGCCTCGGCCAAAACGCAACGGACCGAAATTGTCGCCGCCCTCGATTTTCTCTTCACCGGGATTTGAAGGGGTGAGGGGTGAGGTCCGTTCCACAATCATTTCTCCGCTTCTGTTTTGGCGCTGAATTAGGTACGCTAAAAAGACTGGAGGTGCCCATGCATATTACCAACGACATCAAGCCCGTAACCTATCTGAAAGCAAAGACCGCCGAGCTGCTCAAACAGGTCAATGAAACCCAGCGGCCGGTGATCATCACTCAAAACGGGGAAGCCCGGGCGGTCTTGCAGGATGCTCGCAGTTACGAGGAGATGCGCAACGTCATCGGTCTGCTGAAACTTGTTTCCCAGGGGGAAGCGGACGTGCGGGAGGGGAAACATACCGCCCATGACGACCTCTTCGAGCGACTGGAAAAGGAACTGCAACGCCGATGATCGCGAGTTTTCGGGTCGTCTGGACCCATACGGCGGAACGGGATCTGGTCGGCGTCATCGACTATATCGCCCTGGACAGTCCGGGCAATGCATTGCACATCCTCAAAAAGATCCGCCGGCAAGTCGATGCCCTCAAGGATCATCCCGAGCTCGGCCGAATCGCCCCGGAGCTGCAAGCGCAGGGCATCGGTCAGTATCGCGAACTGATTGTCGACCCCTGGCGGATCGTTTTTCGCATCACGGAGGGGAGCGTCTATATCCTGGCGCTGCTCGATGCCCGCCGGAATGTCGAAGATCTTCTGCTGCAACGATTGGTTCGGTAGTCAGAGGACCGATCCATTCCTGTCCACGGAAAACACGGAAAGCACGGAAGAAAACCGAAAGGTCAACGGCTGGGTTTTAGACAGGATAAAGGCGGATCACTGCGGATAGAACCGGATAAGTCTTTGGGGTTGGACTTTACATCCGATTTTATCCACCTTCATCCAGTCAAAAAAGATTTTCAAGATTTTGTCCGTGATTTCCGTGTCTTCCGTGGACAGATTGCCGGTTTTGTCTGATTTTTCTGTGGTTGGGGTGTTCATGGAAAACGACATTCGTTGGAAGCAGCGTTTCAATAATTACCGGCGGGCGTTGCAAACGCTGACGGCGGCGGTTGAACTGGCCGCGCGGCGGGATTTGTCCGATCTCGAAAAGCAGGGATTGATTCAGGGCTTCGAGTTTACCCATGAACTGGCCTGGAACGTGATGAAGGACTATCTCGAAGAGCAGGGGTTTGTTGGGCTGATTGGTTCGAAAAACGTGACGCGGACCGCTTTCAAGAATGCCCTGATCGGCGACGGCGAGGCCTGGATGGATATGATCAAGGCGCGTAATCTCAGTTCCCACACCTACAACACTGAAACGGCCGAAACCATCGCCGAGGATATTTTGCACCGGTTCTATCCGGCCTTTGCCGCGATGGAGAAAACCTTTTCGACCCTGGCGGAAGCGGACCTTGCGGAATGACCAGGTTCGGGTTGAGAGAAAGCACGATTGAAAAAATTAAGGGTGTGCTGGCGGCTTTCCCCGAAGTCGAGAAGGCCGTGTTGTACGGTTCCCGGGCCAAGGGCAATTACAAGCCGGGATCGGACATCGATCTGACCCTGTTCGGTGAGGGGCTCGATCAGCGGCGCTGCGATCAGATCGCGGAGGCCCTCGATGATCTTTTGCTTCCCTATATGATCGACCTGTCGGTTTATGCGTTGCTGCACCACCCAGAACTGGAAGCCCACATTGAGCTGGTCGGGCAGGTGTTTTATGAGCGGGAAAAGGGGTCTTTCCAACCTTAGACAGGTTCTTTTGGTCCACGGAAAACACGGAAGACACGGAAAGGAAACCGAAAGGTCAACGGCTGGGTTTCGGACAGGATAAAGGCGGATAACTGCGGATAAAGGCAGGATAAATCATTTAGGGTGTGGGTTTAACATACGATTTTATCCGCCCTTATCCCGTCAAAAAAGCTTTTCAAAATTTTGTTCGTAATTTCCGTGCCTTCCGTGGGCAGATCAGGTTTTTTTCTGATTTTATCCGCGTTGAAAAACCCTCTGGTATTTATCTTTACAGGCCACGTGCTATCATGTTGCTATCATGTTGGAGGTCGTCATGCCGAACATTCTGGTTCGCAATCTTCCCGACGAGGTCGTGGAGGAACTCAAGCAACGGGCCCGGCGCCACAATCGCCCCTTGCAGCAGGAAGTCAGCGATATTCTCATTCGCAGCGCCCGTCTGGGGCGCGATGTCGCCCACCGTGCCGCAGCCATCCGGGAGCGTTTGCTGGTCAGGGGCGGGAATTTTTCCGATAGTGTCGACTTGCTGCGGGAAGACCGTGGTCGATGATCCGGGTAGTCGATGCCAGCGTGTTGATCAAGGCCTATATCCCCGAAACCGGTTCAGAGCAGGCGGGGGCGTGGGTCGACCGGGTGGAGGAGGGGGCCGTGGAGTTGCTGGCGCCGGATCTGATCTATCCGGAAACGGGCAACATCCTGTGGAAGAAGGTACGCCGGGGCGAGTTGACCGAGGCCGAAGCCCGTGAGATTGGCGCGGCCATTGGGGCTTTGCCGTTACTCATCGAAGCAGGGCGCACACTCCTGCCTTTGGCTTTGGATATTGCCCTAGTGTGCGGAGTCACGGTTTATGATGCCCTGTACGTGGCGTTGGCCGGTGTTTACGATACCCGTATGTTGACGGCGGACGGCAAGCTGGTCGCCCTGCTGGAAAACACCCCTCTGGCGGGGCAGGTGGAACTGCTGGCGTGACGTAGGCCTGAGCCCGGCCAAAGTCGATCGCTTCTCTTTGGGCCACGGAAAACGGATAAATTGGGGGGCGGAGGTTTTGTGTATAACATGGAAAAAATAGAACAGGCGGCGGCGATTCTGAAGCAGGTTGCCCAGCCGGAAAAGATCATTCTGTTTGGCTCTTATGCCCGGGCGGAAGCGCAAAGGGACAGCGATCTCGATATTCTCGTGGTTGAGCGGGAAGTCAAAGATCGTGTCGCCGAGATAGCACGCCTGAATCGGGCCTTGGGTTTTTTGAGGTTGCCGATCGATTTGCTGCTGGTGAGTCAGGAGAAATTCGAGTACTGGTCCGACACGCCGGGAAATGTTTATTATCGGGCGAAGCGCGAAGGGAAGGTCATCTATGAGGCATCGTGAGCAGGCGCTTTTGACGATGGTTCAGCGCCTTCGCCAAATTGTTGTGATGCGCCTGAGTTAATCGGATACTTAGGCCAGAGGTCACACAGGCTAAGGCATTCAGAATCTTTTGGTCCACGGAAAACACGGAAAGCACGGAAAGAAAACCGAAAGGTCAACGGCTGGGTTTTGGACAGGATAAAGGCGGATAACTGCGGATAAAGGCAGGATAAATCTTTGGGTTTTTGGTTTTAACATCAGATTCTATCCGCCCTTCTCCCGTCAAAAAAAGATTTTAAAGATTTTGTCCGTGATTTCCGTGTCTTCCGTGGACAGATTACGGTTTTTGTCCGATTTTGTCTGTGTGTGTCCGTGGCTAAAGAAATGATTGTTATTGGTCGGCGAAGAGCAGAATTTCGAAATCGTTGCCGGCGATTTTTTTCAGCTCTTTATCGTTGGTGATGAAACCCCGTGCGCCCGTATGCCGGGCCGTGGCGAGATGAATGGCATCGGGGTGCGCAGTTGGTGTTCGGCGCGCAGTTGCGCGGCGGCGGCGGCGAGTTCCGACGATAGGGGGATCACCCTTAGGTTAGGATAATGGCTGAGAATGTGCGTGACTTTTTCGGCCAGTTGCGGCTGCCCGGCGCGATAGGCCGGCACCAGGAGTTCGGCGAAGACGAGGGTGGAAATGACCGCAGAAATATTGCCGCGTTCGATCTTTTCGAAGAGGGTTCTGGCGGCGGGATAATAGGCGGGATGTCGTTCGAGGTAGTAGATGAGGGTGACGGTGTCGAGGGCGTAGAGCCCGCCATGGCGTTCTTTGCCGGAAATCAGTCGGTCCATTGCTCCCGCGCCTCGTCCAGTTCTTCCGCATAGTCCCGCCACAGTTCGGAAGCGCAGGCACCGAGGGCATCTGCGGTTGAATCGGGCGCTTTGCGGATCAGGATGACGTTGTCTTCCGCCGTGATTTCCAGCGTATCGCCGGGCTCGATGCGCAACCGCTTGCGAATGGCGGCGGGCAGAACGATCTGGGCTTTACTGCTGAGTTTTGCCGTGGGCATGGTGGACCTCCTCGCCAAGCATCGGGGTTGGGATAAAAGCATAATGCCCTACCTGAAGGTAAAGCGCAGGAGGCTGACTGTCAAGGTGGAATTCCCCCAAAGGTTTTGGTCCACGGAAAACACGGAAAACACGGAAGAAAACCGAAAGGCCAAAGGCTGGTTTTTGGACAGGATAAAGGCGGATAACTGCGGATAAAGGCAGGATAAATCTTTTAAGGTTTGGGTTTTAACATCCGATTTTATCCGCTCTTATCCCGTCAAAAAAGCTTTTCAAGATTTTGTCCGTGATTTCCGTGTCTTCCGTGGACAGATTACGGTTTTTGTCCGATTTTGTCTGTGTGCGTCTGTGGCTGAAATTTTGGGGGCCTTTTGAAAATTCTCTCTTTCTCCTACTGCTTCCCGAACGCATCGAATCCCACCTGGGGGATGTTCGTCTATCAGCGTTTGGCGGCGCTGGCGCGAATGGAAGAGCTGCGGGTCTGTTCGCCGGTGCCCTGGTTCCCCGGGGTGGCGAAGGAGGCCGGCTACCCCGAGGCGCGGCCCTGGCAGGGGCTGCACGTCCATCGCCCGCGTTTTTTCTATATCCCCCGTTTCTTCAAGAACGCCGACGCCCGACTTTACGCCCTCGGGCTCAAGCCCTGGCTGAAGAACCTCGCCCGCGACTGGCGGCCCGACGTGCTCGATGCCCACTTCGTCTGGCCCGATGGGGTCGGGGTGGCGCACCTCGCCCGGGAACTGGGTATCCCCTACGTCATTACCTTGCGCGGGAAGATCTACGAATGCCTGAAGGTGCCGTCCCAGACCCGGCAATGCGCCGAGGCGCTGCGCGGGGCGGCGGCGGTGATCAGCGTCTCGTCGAAGATGGCCGACGAGGCCCACAAGTTGGGTGTGCCTCACGAGCGTCTGCACGTCATCAGCAACGGCGTCGACCGCGAGCATTTCAAACCCCGCGACCGGCGGGAATGCCGAAAACAGCTGGGCCTGCCGGAGGACGGGCGGCTGCTGGTGACGGTGGCGCACCTTGGCTACCGCAAGGGGCATTTTGAGACGATCAAGGCCTTGGCCGGATTGCCGGAGGATGTGCGGCTGGTCATCGTCGGCGGTCCGGCGCAGGGCGGAACGGAGGACGGATTGCGGCAAGTGGCGCGGGCGGCCGGAGCGGAGGCGCGACTCATCCTGCCGGGAAGGCAATCCTATGATAAAATTCCTCTCTACTATGGCGCCGCTGATGTCGGGGTGCTGGCTTCCTATCGGGAAGGCTGCCCCAACGCGGTCCTCGAAAGCTTGGCCTGCGGCACGCCGGTGGTCGCTACCGACGTCGGTGCGGTGCCTGATATCCTCCCCGTCCCCGCCGCCGGCCGCATCGTCCCCGCCGAACAGGTGGAGCCCCTGCGCACGGCCTTGGCCGAGGTGTTGGGTCAATCTTGGGACGCCGAAGAGGTGGTGCGGGCCAGCGGCGTGCGGAGTTGGGAGCAGGTGGCGGAAGAGGTGAGAACCGTTTTTCAAAAACTTTGATGTTTCTTGCCACGGACACACACAGACCAGGGCGGACAGAGGCTTTTGGCCTACGGTTATTCGCTTTTATCCGCCCTTCTTCCATCAGAAAGAATCTATAGCCTTTTCCCGTGCCTTCCGTGGACGGATTATGATTTTTGTCCGCTTTTGTCCGTGTGTGTCCGTGGCTAATAACGAATGGGAGCTTATATGCACTGTGTCAAACCGATCAACCCGTCCCTGATCGACCCGGACCGCCACCGGCGCGTGCTGGCCATTGTCGGCGACACCCAGGTCGGGTTGTGGGTGGTGCGCAGCATGGCTCGTAACGGCCTGACGGTGCATGCCATCGTCAACAGCGCCGAGGGGCAGTCGGCGCATAGCCGTTATGCGGCCAGCGCCTGGACGCTGGAACACCGGCCGAGCCAGCCGGGTTTCGCCGACGAGATCGAAGAGTTGGTGCGGAAGCTTGATGTCGGCTCGATCATGCCGGTCTCGGAGGGCTACCACAATGCGCTGATTGCGGCGCGCGAACGCTTCGAGCCCGAAGTCCATCTCTTCTCGCCGAGCCGCGAGCTCTTCGACAAGTCGACGGACAAGGATTATCTGCAAACCCTTTGCGCCGAACTGGGGATTCCCGTCGCCAAGGGGATGTGCCTCGACGAGCTGATGGAAGAGCACGGTGGGGAAGCCCTGCGTTTTCCCCTGGTGCTGCGCACCCGCCGGCAGAACATCGATGCCGGCAAGGTGCCGCTGAAAGCGGCCTACGCCCGGGATCGTGCCGAACTCGATCGGTGGTACGAGCAGTTCCGGAGTTTCGCTGATAACGTCATTGTTCAGGAGTACCACCCCGGCGCCGAGGAGCACGTGCAGATATTGATGCACAACGGCCAGGCCTTCGCCACCGGCGATTACATCGGCGAGCACCACATGCCCCTGGCCGGCGGCGTCACCACCCAGCGTATCAGCTGCCACCATCAGCCGGTTATCGACGATACCGTCAAGCTGCTGCAAGCCTTGGGCTGGCAGGGGATCGCCGGGGTCCAGTTCCATTACGATCCGGAGACCGGTCAGTACATTTTTCTGGAGATCAACCCGCGCTTCAGCGGCGGCCTGCCGACAGTGATCATGGCCGGTTTCGAGGCCTCGTTCCTGCTTTGGCAAAGCCACTTCGAGCCGGAGAAGATGCAAAAGGGCTCCTATAAAATCGGCCTGCGCTCCCGCATCCTCGGCGGCGAAGCCAACTGGCTGCTCGGTCAGCTGCGCCGCGACCTGCTCCCCCCGGGGCAGAAGCACCTTCACCCCGTCGTTGCCGTGGGAACCTTTATCCGGCACAGTTTTCCGCCCACCCGCGATGACTCATTCCTGTGGGAAGATCCCAAACCCTTCTGGGCCGATTTCAAGCAGATGCTGAAAAAACTCGGCGCCCGCGGGCACGATATTATCGGGCATCCGGAAGGGAAGGTATGATTTAGCCACAGACACACACGGACAAAGGCGGACAAAAGACAAAAAAAGTGAAAGTTCTATGGATTTAAATGAGCTGACATATGCCATAAATGGTGCTGTTTACGAAGTAATCAGAATTCTTGGGTCTGGTTTCCTCGAAAAAGTATACGAAAATGCGTTGGTGTTGGAATTATGTTCACGTGGACTTCGTGCGGCAGGTCAGGTTCCGATCAAAGTGAATCCTGAATCCGTAAGATCACAATCAGAAGAATTTCAGCGAATGCAGATAAGCTATTGATTTTCTTTGTTATTTATGCTACCATCTAGCCCGTCGAAAACTCACTTGGCGGGTGAATTTTATGAAACGT
>Ga0265295_1001260_pt1 | contig 45535 bp, 29 predicted proteins | sample Munlansysbiofilm_FD_192503 | JGI IMG/M metagenome (GOLD analysis project Ga0265295, IMG submission 192503) | Leachate microbial communities from a municipal landfill in Southern Ontario, Canada - Methane capture system biofilm | ecosystem: Engineered > Solid waste > Landfill > Unclassified ...
GAGAAAACCGGGATCGGTAATGCCCAGCCAAACCGGCATCGAACGCGCAGCAGTGCCCCAGGTAACGGAGGGCGCCCAAGCTCCCGCCACCACACGATTGTTCCAATCAAAATTTTGCAGGTAATTGTTGGCGGCTGATAGTTGCCAGCTCCTTCGGTTGTAGGCTTCAAGGTTGTACCAGCCATTAAACAACAGCGCCACAACTGCTGCCGACAGTACAATGATTTTCGTAATCTTACCTTTTTCGATAAACTGATAAAGCACGGCTGCGGCAAAAAACCCTGCCGCCACATACAAGCCCAACAGATACCGCTGCGGCAAATAAAGCATGCCCAGCTTGTGCAGCTCAGCCAATGTCCAGATAAAACCAAAGAGAATGACCAGATGGTTCTTTATTTTGAATATCCCGCCAAACGCCGACAAAATCCACAGCAGCAACGCCACGCCAAAAAATATCAGCAATGGGACATTGGGTGCATCCCAAATATAATAATTGAAGTTGAAATCAATCGTCAAATTGATGCGCTCCCACACCTCGAAGATGCCGCCGGTTTGTTCGGCCATTACAGCATCATAAAAATCCTTGTTGGGCAGATACCAAATCACAAAATACAAGAGGGCTAAGGCAAACGTAAAACCGGTAAGAATTGCAGCATCGCTGACGAAAGCTTTGAAACTGATTTCCTTTTTGAGCCATTTGCTTAGGCCAAACAACGCAACCACCGTCGGAAGCAGTGCAGCGAGGTAGGCAAACTGAATTTTAAGCCCATAAGCCACGAAAATCATCAGCGCCGCCAGGGCAAGGTTTTTCTTTTTTTTATTAATAAAATAAAATTGCAAAAACAAAAAGCTGACCACCACGGCTGCGATGCTCACCATCTCGGCCATGGCATAATGCGAGAACTGAAACACCCTGAAGTGCGCAAAAGCCACAGCCGCCAGCAGCAGCGCAAACCAACGCCACCGCGGCTTTGCAGCCGGCAGCCACAGCGCCAGCATTACAGCGGCAATGGTGATGAGCCGTGCCACCACACGCGAGGTGCCGGCAACAGCAAAAAAAGGTATTTGCAAAGCGCCGAAAAGCGGTCCCCGCACCAGGGTGGTGTTGTCGGTAAAGCCGAAACTACCGCTGTGTACAAAGTTGCGCGCCTGTGCCGAGTACAATCCTTCGTCGGTAAAGGCACCGCGCGTGTGCACATCCACCAGTTGATCGGGGTCGGAGGTAAGAAAAAACAGATGACCGGCCAACATCGCCAACAACAATAGATAAACGAGATGCTTCATGAATTTCAGCATTTAACAAATAGTGAATTGCCGGCAAAAGTATCGTTTCTGATGGAATGGAAATGGCAGGACGCGGGGCGAAGGGCGCAACGTGTTCCATGCATGGTTAAAGGTGGTATTGCCTTTCTTTGTTGCTTTGTGGCAAGGTTTGGCTATCTGCATATTTCTATACCATCTTAAATTTAAAAGAAGATATTTGCGCTTTTTCGAGCTAACTTTTAGTATTCACCGGAGATTTTTACAAAAAAAAAACTTTTATGAAACACACCTTCTTCTATTTAGTATTGCTGGCTACGCTGGTCTCTGCCTGCAGCCCTTCACAAAAAGTAACGAGCTATTGGGTAAATAAAGAGGCGATCCCAAAAGAACCTTTTAAAACCATTTACATCATCGCAATCACACAAAACGAAAATATGAAACCCGCCGTTGAAAACGAACTTGCGGATGTACTTGTTTCGAGAGGACACAAAGTGGCTTTGAACAGCCAGATTTACCCTCCTTCATTTTCGGCAGTAAAGCAGTTGACAAAAGAACAATTGGTCGAAACCATTGCAAAAACGGGCAGTGAAGCTGTTTTGACTTTAGCTGTGCTCGACACAAAAACCGAGACCTCCTACAATCAGGGATCCTCCTACGCGCCGATGAGCTATGGATACAACAGAAGCTATTACGGCTACTACAACTATTATTATCCCGTGGTTTATTCACCGGGCTATTACACTACCAATAAAACCTTTTACATCGAAACCAATTTCTATGATGTTGAAACCAACCAGCTTTTGTGGTCGATCCAATCACAAGCCTACAACCCCGACAATTTCGACAGAATGTTTAAAGAATATACCAGGACAATATTGATGAAACTCCGCGAGGAAGGGCTGATCAAAAAATAGTTACCTGCTTATTCGCGCAGGGCGCGGGGCGCGGGGGGCAACGTGCTCCACACATCTGTGGTGAAAAGAAATGCAGGGCGAAGGGCGCGGGGCGCTGAGAGCAATAAATATTCTTTGTGCCTCTGTGGTGAAAAAGGATTTTTGTTTTCTTTGTTGTGAATAAAAAAGAATATGGCTCTACTTATCGATCTCACCCATACCCTGGAAAACGATATGCCTGTGTTTCCGGGCGATGCGCCACCAAAATTTACCCTGGCAATGACCCACGCCAGCGATGGTGCGCAGGTAACACGTATGAAAATAACTACCCACCACGGCACACACCTCGACTGCCCGCTGCACTTTATCGACGGCGGCGCCACCACCGACACCGACGATCTTTCGCCATTTTATGGAAAAGCATTTATGATCGACTGCCGGAAGTTTGGCAGCCATGAGGAAATCACAAAATCGCATCTCGGGCAGTTTAACCTGGAAGCACAGCAGCTGAAGTGGGTAATATTACGCACCGACTGGTACCGACATTGGGGAACCCAAAAATATTTCGATCACTTTCCGACGCTTTCCACCCAGGCAGCTGCATATCTCAGAGATATCGGCATCGGCGGCATTGGGCTGGATGTGGTGTCCATCGACGCCATCGATTCCACCGATTTTCCGGTGCACAAAATTGTGCTGGGCAGCGGCATGTACGTAATCGAAAACCTCACCAACCTCCACCTGTTGCCATCGCAGCCCTTTACGCTGGCCGCCTTCCCGCTACGCATAGCCCGTGGCGACGGTTCCCCGATACGCGCGGTGGCTATCTTGTGATTGAAAGCGAAGAGCGAAGAGCGAAGAGCGAAGAGCGAAGAGCGAAGAGCGAAGAGCGAAGAGCGAAGCGCGGAGAGCGAAGCGCTTGTCGCAAATGCTTAGCCGTTTTTCGAGTTCCAAATAAATCTCAAATGGTCGCGAGCGTTTGATTTTTTGGAATTTTATCTGTTGGAATTTATTTGTGATTTGTTTTTTGGAATTTGAATTTTAATTTCCTGATTTCTCTCCGGTAAAATAATCCGTCTTGTAGCGAAACAGCACGTTGAAGGTAGTGAAGCTTCCATAAATGCGCGTGATGTATTGCTGCAGGTTCACTTTCTCTTCGTCGCTCAGCGCACTGCTGTTGATGCGTTGCTCCAGCACCCGCAGGCGGTCGCGTGCCATCACAATTTTATGAAAGAAAGCGTCGATGGGGATCTCTTTTTCCGACAGATCGCTGCGTCCCGGACGCAGAATCAAGGTGCCGCCGGCCCATTTGTCGCCCATCTCCACGGTTTCCTGCACATCCGAAAACTTGCGCAGCACCTTAACGATCATATTTTCGACCTGCTCATAGCTCACCAGGTCGCGGTCGGGTTCCATAGCATCAATCACCTCGAGTTGCTGGTAGCTCCGCGACAGCTTGCGCCAGCCATGCTCGATAAATACGATTTCCCACGCCTCGGCTGAAACCTGCGTGATAACGCCTGCTCCAAATTCGGGATGCCGCACCCGGGAGCCTATTCCTAATACTTGTTCGTCCATAGTTTTTTATGTGTTAATTTTCAAAATTTCAAGGCGCCACAGCTTTTGATTATCAAAAACATTACCTTTGCGCCCTTATTAATAAAAATCAAATTTCAAATTACAAAACTAAAACACCTGGAGGTAACAATGATTAAAAAATTATTTCTTTTTGCAATAGCAGCAATATTCTTTGCTTCCTGCAACAATGCACCAAAAGATCAGGCAGCAGAAGGCGACCAAATGTACGCCGCCGGAACCGAAGTAGTAATGGTTTCGCCCGACGAATTCAACGCCAACCCTGACGCTTTTGTCAACAAAAATGTAGTGATCGAGGGCACTGCTGTGCACGTGTGCAAACATGGCGGCAAGCGGATGTTTATCATCGGCACCGATCCCGAAAACCGTATTCAGATAAAAGCCGGCGACGCCATTGCCAGCTTCGACGAAACTCTGGAAGGCAGCGATGTAACTATTAATGGAATGGTGGACGAGCTGCGTATTGATGAAGCTTACCTCACCCAATGGGAAAATGAGCTGAAAGCTGACAACCCGGAGTCGGAGCTTAAAATTCATCGCGGCGAAGAAGGTCACCAACACGACGAAGGCGATGCGGATGCCGAATATGAACAGATAGAAGCATACCGTGCGCAACTGGCCGAGAAAAACGTCGATCATCTTTCCTACTACTCCATCATTGCCAGCGAGTACAAAGAGAAAAAATAACACCAACAGCGCAAGAACAAATAGGCCAGGAAAGTAGTTTCGTGGCCTTTTTTATTAATAAAAAAAGAAAAATATCAATGAAGATAAAATGGCGCAAATGGAACCGGGCTGTCCACCGCGACGTGGGCTATTTCTTCTTTGCCATGAGCCTTATCTACGGGCTTTCGGGCATAGCACTCAACCACATCGGCGACTGGAACCCCAACTACATCATCACGCGAAAGATGGTGGAGGTGGGGCATCCGCTGGATCAGGAGATAACGCGCGAGCAAGTGCTCGACTTGTTGCAAACCTATGGCGAAGCCGACAACTACAAAAAGCATTTTATGCCCAACATGTCGCAACTTAAGATTTTTTTGAATGGCGGCAGCCTGTTGATAGATGTAGAAACGGGCGAAGGTGTGATCGAAAAAATTTCGCGACGCCCCATTTTTCATGCAGTCAATTATCTGCATTATAATCCTAAAAAATGGTGGACCTGGTTTTCGGATGCTTTTGCCGGCGCCTTGATCGTGCTGGCCTCCACGGGATTATTCATCATCAGAGGGCGCAACGGCATCACCCGGCGTGGCGCCATCATCACCGCTGCCGGCATCATCGTGCCCATAATATTTTTGCTTTTGTATTACTAATATCAACACTACATGAAACCAACACGCAGCAGCGGCATTCTGCTTCACCCCACTTCTCTGCCGGGAAAATACGGCATCGGCTCGTTGGGTCTGCACGCCTTACACTTTATCGATTTCCTTCATCTTGCCGGCCAAAAGCTCTGGCAGGTACTGCCCATGGGACACACCGGATACGGCGACTCTCCTTATCAATGTTTTTCGATTTTTGCCGGCAATCCCATCCTCATCGACCTCGAAAGCCTAAAAGATGATGGCCTGCTCGACGAGACCGACCTCGAACACAAAGAGACTTTTGATGATGAAAAAGTGGACTATGGAAAGGTCATCATTTTTAAAAATAAAATCCTCTTGCGGGCTTTCGCCAAATTTGGCAACAGCCACCTGCTGCACGATGCGTACAATTTGTTTGTAGATGAAAACCAGGCATGGCTCGACGACTACGCCATATTTATAGCTATCAAAGAGCATTTTGGCGGCAACCCCTGGTGGGAATGGCCTGATGCTTATCGTTTTCGCCAGCCGGAAACGGTTGCCCGTTTTGCCAAAAGACACGCCTATGCAATCGCGTTTCAAAAGTTTGTCCAGTATGTTTTCCACGGGCAATGGCATCGTGTAAAGCGCTACGCCAATGAAAAAGGAATCTCCATCGTGGGCGACCTGCCGCTTTATGTGGCGCACGACAGCGCCGATGTGTGGAGCAACCACCAGGTGTTTCAGTTTGACGAGAAACGCAAACCCACCCATGTGGCCGGCGTGCCTCCCGATTATTTCAGCAGCACCGGCCAACTGTGGGGCAACCCGCTCTACGACTGGGACTACATGCAGGAGCACGACTTTGTGTGGTGGACCAAACGCCTCCAGGCATCGATAGCGCAATACGACATTGTCCGCATCGACCACTTCAGAGGTTTCGAGGCCTACTGGGCGGTGCCGCATGGCGACAAGACCGCACAAAATGGAAAATGGGTAGAAGCGCCGGGCGAGAAACTTTTTGAGGCCATCGCCGCCAGACTTGGCGAATTACCCATCATTGCCGAAGACCTGGGCGTAATAACCGAAGAAGTAGAAGCCCTGCGCGATGACTTTGGTTTTCCGGGAATGAAAATTCTACAGTTTGCCTTTGGCGGCAACGCCGAAAACACCTACCTGCCCCACAATTACAGCCGCAACTTTGTGGTATATACCGGCACGCACGACAACGATACCCTCAAGGGTTGGTTTGATGATCTCAAACCCCAGGAACAACTGTCGGTGCGCGATTATATCGACAGCAAAACCGGCAACATCAACCAGAAACTCATCCGGCTGGCCTGGAGCACGGTGGCCGATATGGCCATCATCCCTCTGCAAGACCTGATGGAGCTGGGAAGCGAGGCACGCATGAACATTCCGGGAACACCCTCGGGCAACTGGCAGTGGCGCTACCAACAGCAGCAACTCACGCACGACAAAGCTGCCTGGCTTCGACATATCACCAAAATTTACAACCGATAACCCCGACATGAACCACAAAATCATTATCTACCAAACCCTGCCCCGACTTTTTGGCAACAAAAAAAAAGAATCAGTTTTTAATGGAACATTGGCCGAAAATGGCTGCGGAAAATTTGATGATTACACCTCCACGGCCTTACGGAAAATAACCGAACTTGGCGCTACCCACATCTGGTACACCGGCGTGCTCGAACATGGCACCACCACCGACTACAGCAAATTTGATATCAAAAGAGATCATCCCACACTGATAAAAGGACGCGCCGGCTCACCCTATGCCATCAAGGATTATTATGATGTAGATCCCGACCTGACCAACAATCCGCCAAAGCGAATGAACGAATTTGAAGCGCTGATAGAACGTACCCATCAGGCCGGACTGAAAATGATCATCGACTTCGTTCCCAATCATCTTTACAGAGAATATTATTCAGATGCAAAACCAGAAGGCGTTGAAGATTTTGGGCAGAACGACGACACCGGAAAGGCGTTTGATGCACAAAACAACTCTTATTATCTGCCCGGTACCGAGTTTCGATTGCCGGATGGGATTGAATGGCTAAAATCTATCAATAAAGAAATTCCAGAGGAGCCTTACCGGGAAGCACCCGCCAAAGCTACCGGCAACGACCGCTTTACGCCACATCCCCACAAAAACGATTGGTACGAAACCATCAAGCTCAACTATGGCGTGGACGTGCCGGATGGACGCAAAACTTATTTTGATCCGATGCCTGATACCTGGCACAAAATGCGCGACATCCTGCTTTTTTGGGCTGCCAAAAGCGTGGATGGCTTCCGCTGCGACATGGCTGAGATGGTGCCGGTGGAGTTTTGGCAGTGGGCAATCAGAGAAATAAAAAAACAGTTTCCTGAGATTATTTTCATAGCGGAAATTTATAATCCCTTTGCTTACGCTGATTATCTGCAACACGGCGGCTTCGACTATCTCTACGATAAAGCCGGTGTTTATGATACGCTGTTCAACATCTTCCGCCATGGGGCGAGCGCCCGCAGGCTTACCAGTTGCTGGCAGGCGCTGGAAGGTAAAGAGAAACAGATGCTGCGGTTTGTCGAAAACCACGACGAAGTGCGGATAGCTTCGGCGGCCTATGCGGGGCAGGCGCGGGCGGGCATTCCGGCCATGACGGTTGCCGCCGCGATGAATACAGGGCCGGTGATGATTTATGGCGGACAGGAATCGGGCGAAACGGCGGCAGGAGCCACCGGCTTCAGCGGCGACGACGGGCGAACCACAATCTACGATTACGCCAGTATGCCGCAGCACCAACAATGGATGAACGACGGAAAGTTTGATGGTGGTTTGCTGGATGACGAACAAAAAGCACTCAGGCAGTTTTACCAGCAGTTGCTTACGCTAAGCCGCGACAACGAAGCCATCTCCGGCGGAAAATTTTACGATCTGATGTGGGCTAATGCCAATGCGCCTCATGGCATCTATGCCTGGCTTCGCTACAGCGAAAATGAAAAGCTGCTGCTCGTAGTCAATTTTGAAGATGCCGAAATTGAAACCTTAATCAAAATCCCGGATCATGCCTTTGGTGAGATGGGATGGAATGATAAAAAGAAGCTTCGATTGACGGATATTTTGCAGCCCGCTACGGTGGGACTTCAAAGGGAGGAGATTTCAGAACGCGGAGTTCCTATAGCATTTGAAGGGTATGGAGCGAAGGTTTTGGAACTGAAATGACATACAGTCACAAAGACAGTTTATAATGAAAAGATTAAAAAAGTTAACCTTCCTAACCAAAGCGTCCGATGATTTTATGATGCATCGTTTTGTGACACGAAGGGCACAACACCGATAGATCATCGTTATTCAACGGATGAAATTCAGCATCAAAATTAATCTCATGCGTATCATGAATTTCCAAAAAGTAGGGCGAATGGTTTCTCCATCCGCATCGCTGGCATCCGCGGATATTTTTCAGAAGACGTCTTTTGTAGATAAAATCCACACTTCGTTCGCGCAAAAAATGAACAAACAACCTCCAGTATTTACCTTCATCAGAATACCATATTGACCAAAATGGATATGTTTTTTGAAAATCTTTATAATCGTAAACAATGGACGAGAAATAAAGCACATAAGGATTAAAGGGTTTCTGAAAATGGGAACAATTGTAAGTCGGAAAATGGCGAAGATAGCGGATGGGAATCAGCGGAAAGCGAGATTTAGTATACAAATGAATGGGCATTTGAAAATAAGTACGATCATAAAATCGTAACTGTTTTTTTGGATCAACAATCGATGATTTCAAATATCCTTCGCCCATGATTTTCCCAAAACCAAAGATGCCTTCACCACTTTCATTTTTACCATAAATGGCAACCTCCTCGAAAAACCGGCTGTACCATTTTTTTTTCACTGAAAGGAAATCCAGACAAAACATTTCGTCGTTGGGAATTAGCGACCTTCCGTTCTCTAAACGATAAATCCATGCCATCAGATGTTACTTTTGATTTTTGCAGCAAAGCTATCAAATTAACCAAACATGTTCGCTATGCTTTTCAAAAACTCAGCTCTTACCTATCAATTGTTTTTCACGGAATTGTAATTTCTCAATCATAACTCATATGGACGTCAATACAAACTTCAACAATAGAAAAATTTTGGATTTTTTGAACATTTTGTTTTAAACATTTTGTTCAATGGCGACAGCTTACTCAGGCAGTGATTTGGAAAGCACCTCGCGGGATGGTAAAGCTCTGGCAGGGTTTTGACTTTTGCATGACAGAGCGGGTTTTTCCTTGACTGATAGTGCTACTCGTAGCATAGCGAAACCCTGCCAGGGTACGGAGGGAACTTCCCGGAGCACAGCGAAACCCTGCCAGGGCAGTGGAACGAGCTTAAGGCCGCAGCAGGATTTTCCCTGCGGACATCGAGGAGATGTACTGCCGGATGCCATCCACAAAACCATCGAGAGGAAATGAGGCCTGAATCTGTGTGGTGAGCTTGCCACTGGTAAAGAGCGACTGTAGCGTTTGGGAAACTTTATCGAATTCTGCAGAAGATTTTTCGCTCATCCAACCGTTGAGGTTGAAGCCGCAAACAGTTTTATTTCTGAAAATGGCACCCAGCGTATCGAATCCCGAAAGCGGCTGCCCCGAAAGTCCACCGTAAACAATCACCTCGCCGTTGTCGGCCAGCGCGTTGAAGAGCTTTCCGCTCAGCCCCCCTCCCACTGCGTCGATGGCAGCAGTAGCCTTTAACTCAGAAGCCAGCGCACGAAGTTGCTCATCAAAATTATCCTCACCACTATTTAAAACATATTTCGCTCCCTCGTTTTTCAATTCCTCCACCTGTGCCGGTTTGCGCACCAGATTGATGACTTCGATGTTGTGGCTTTGCGCAAAATGGCGGATAAATTTACCAACCTGTCCGTTGGCAGCCGACTGGATGATGGTTTTGTGACCGCCCTTCTGTGCAAGCTCTACAAGCGCCCAGGCGGTAAAGGGATTTATAAACAAACAAGCCACCTGCTCCATCGGCATATCTTTATCCACCACGAAATAATCTTGGTCCGACAGGGTCACATATTCCGTCCAGGCGCCTTGGCGGTCGTCGTTTACATAAAAAGTAACGCGCTTTCCGATAAGGTTTTTATTTGATCCTTCACCCGTGCTGACGATGATGCCGGCACCCTCGAAACCCGCAATAGCAGGCAACGGTTTGCGTACATTGTAGCCGCCACGCAGAAAAGCCAGATCGGAAGGATTTATTGGTGAAGCTTCCACCCGCACCAGCACCTGGTTGGCGGCGGGTTGTGGCATGGGGACTTCTGCCAAGCGCATCGCGGCGAGCACGCGCAGCAGGTTGCCGTTGTATTGATTGAGCTGAACAGCTTTCATTGTTGCAGGGAGAGTCATGATTTGATGATGTGGTGATGTGTGATGTGATGATGTGGTGATTTGGGCTAAAGCCCACTGAATTATTTTCGCCTTTTATCCCCGGCCTAAAGGCCGGGGTTAGTGATCAGCCTGGCAACAAAATTTTATATCAGAGCCTTTGGGATTTGCTTTTTTATTAATACAAAAGCCGCCTTCTTCAAGCGAAAGCGGCTTTTGATTTATTCATTAAAAAAACGACTACCGCATGGGATATTTTTTGAAGATCTCGTCTGATTTCATCAGGATATCCACATATTGTGAACGTTTGTAGGCAAACGGGTCGCTCATTTTTTTGCGTGAGAGTTTGCCTTTGAAATCGTCGATGGTGGCATATTCTTTTTTGTCCATCCACTGGTTGAGGTCGGTGAGGATATTTTTGATCTGTCCGATACCATTTTTATACAAAGTGGTAACTACCTGCACGGCGTCGGCTCCGGCGAGGAGCATCTGGATGGCATCGCTGCCGGTGAGTATTCCGGTGTTGGCAATGATGCTTCCGTTGATATTGCCTGCAAGCATGCCGGCATACCGCAGCGAAAGGCGGTAGTCGCCATGGTTTGAGAGGAACCAGGGGAACACCATCTCTTCGGTTTCGATATCGATATCGGGTTGGAAGACGCGGTTGAAAAGCACAAAGCCATCACAACCCAAGTGATCCATCTCGGCAATTACTTTCAAGATGTTGGTGTAAAAAGGGCTTAGTTTTACACTCACAGGAATATTGACGACCTGCTTTACTTTTTTAAGGATGGCCAGTTGCTGCTCCACGATCTCTTTGCCGGCCTTCTTGTCGTCGCGGGGGTTGGCATAAAAGTTCAGTTCCAGAGCGGCGATGCCGGTGTCGGCGAGTCTTTTGGCATATTCTGTCCAGGTGACGTCGTACACACAGTTGAGGCTGCCAATCACCGGCAGATTTACCTTTTTCACCACGCGCGCCAGGTTCATCAGATGCTTGTCGGGGCCGGCGTGTTCTATTTTCGGAAACAGCGTCACCATTTCGGCATGGCGCTCGTTGTATTCGCTGAGGTTGTCGTCGAGCTGAGCGCGCTCCAGTTGTATCTGCTCCTCAAAGAGCGATTTATAAACAATGGCGGCGGCACCGGCGGCTTCTATCTGCGCCAGCGCGTCGTCGTCCATCACCAAATTACTGGCGCCCACAATCAGCGGGTTTTTCAGTTCCAATCCTAAATAATTAGTTTTCAAGTCAGCCATGCTATTGTATTTTTTTGTTAATAAAATGTACTTGTTGCTTGTATTTGTGTGGGACAAAAGTATCAAAAAAAATCATCTCCTCCACGCCATTTCCATTCTTTAAAAATCATTAAGATAAAAAACGACGAAAAGATTCATCATATAATCTGAAATGAATTTAAATAACTGATTTTGACCTCCTGAAAAGGTTTTGTAAGTCGTCCAATTCAGCAGTTATGGTTACTTTCGTGCGAAATATTGAATTCATCGAAAATTAAGATTTAATCAATTCATAATCATGACTACAAAGAAAAAATTCATCACTTGCGACGGCAACTACGCGGCAGCACACATTGCCTACATGTTCAGCGAAGTAGCCGCTATTTATCCCATCACACCTTCGTCCACCATGGCCGAATACATCGACGAATGGTCGGCACACGGTAGAAAGAATGTTTTTGGCGAAACGGTAAAAGTATCGGAAATGCAATCGGAAGGTGGCGCTGCCGGTGCAGTTCATGGCTCTTTACAGGCTGGTGCACTAACAACAACTTACACAGCCTCGCAGGGTCTGATGCTGATGCTGCCCAACATGTACAAAATTTCGGGCGAGCTGCTGCCAGCCGTATTCCACGTAAGCGCCCGTAGCCTTGCTGCACAGGCGCTGTCGATTTTTGGCGACCACTCCGATGTGATGGCTGCCCGCAACACCGGCTTTGCTTTTCTGGCTACCGGCAGCGTGCAGGAAATCATGGACATTGCCGTCGTTGCGCACCTGGTGGCTATCAAGTCGCGCATTCCGTTTGTTCATTTCTTCGATGGTTTCCGCACCTCGCACGAAATACAAAAAGTTGAATATTTCGATACCGAGGAACTAAAGCCGATGCTCGACATGGAAGCATTGCAGCGTTTCCGCAACAATGCTCTTAATCCAGAAAATCCTGTAACCCGTGGTACAGCTCAAAACCCCGACATTTATTTCCAGTCGCGCGAAGCCGCCAACCATTTTTACGATCCGGTACCCGACATGGTGGAAGAGTACATGCAGCAGATCAGCAAGATGACCGGCCGCGAGTACCATCCTTTTACCTATTATGGTGCGCCCGATGCCGAAAATATTATCATAGCCATGGGTTCCATCACACCGGTGATACGCGAAACAATTGATCACCTTACCGAAAAAGGCGAAAAAGTAGGCCTGATCTCGGTGCATCTCTATCGTCCTTTCTCAGAGAAATATTTTATGCGTGTGCTGCCCAAAACAGTAAAACGTATCTCGGTACTCGACCGGACCAAAGAACCCGGCGCTACCGGCGAACCGCTCTACCTCGACATAAGAGATATTTTTTATGATAAAGAGGATGCTCCCATCGTCGTTGGCGGACGCTATGGATTGAGTTCCAAAGATACCACACCGGCCATGATCGTTTCTGTTTTTAATAACCTGAAACAAAACGAGCCAAAGAATCAATTTACGGTAGGTATTAATGATGATGTGAAATTCCTCTCGCTGCCACTGCTGCCCGAAATCAGCATTGTACCCAAAGGCACTTACGAAGCCAAGTTTTACGGTCTGGGTTCTGATGGCACGGTAGGTGCCAACAAAAACTCCATCAAGATCATCGGCGAGAATACCGACAAATATTGCCAGGCTTACTTTGCTTACGACTCCAAGAAGTCGGGTGGCATCACTACTTCGCACCTGCGCTTTGGCGACAAGCCCATCCAGGCATCGTATCTGGTAGGAACGCCCGACTTTGTGGCTTGCCATGTGCCGGCATATCTCACCAAATATCATATGCTGAAAGGGTTGAAAAAAGGAGGAACCTTCCTGCTCAACAGCATCTGGGATGCCGAAGAAAGCAAGAACCGCCTGCCCGATCATTTTAAAAAATACATGGCTGAAAACGATATCAAGTTTTATATCATCAACGCCACCGAACTGGCCGAAGAGATAGGACTGGGCGGCCGCACCAACACCATCATGCAATCAGCTTTCTTCAAAATCTCCAACGTCATCCCTTATGAGCTGGCAGTAGAGGAGATGAAAAAAGCCATCGTCAACAGCTTTGGCCGCAAAGGCGAAGAGATCGTCGAGATGAACTTTTCTGCTGTCGATCGTGGCGGTGAATACCAACAGGTGGAAGTGCCCAAAGAGTGGGCAAAGCTGAAAATCGAAAAAATGACTGACGACCGCGACATTTCTGATTTTATTAAAAATGTGGTGGAGCCTGTCAATGCGCAAAGAGGCGACGACGTGCCGGTGAGCGCCTTCCTGGGTCGCGAAGACGGCACCTTCCCTTCGGGTCTTACCGCCTACGAGAAGCGTGGTGTAGCCGTAAACGTGCCTGAATGGATTGCCGAAAACTGCATCCAGTGTAACCAGTGCGCTTACGTTTGTCCGCACGCTTGTATCCGTCCGTTCCTTATCAACGAAGAGGAGATGAGCAAGGCGCCCGAAGGAATGAAAACATTGACAGCCATTCCAAAAACTTTTGCAGGATTGCAATACCGTATGCAGCTCAGCCCTTACGATTGTACCGGCTGCGGCAACTGCGAGGACGTTTGCCCGGCAAAAGAGAATGCACTGGTGATGAAACCTTTCGAAACCCAGCTGCACGAAGACGACAACTGGAACTTCATGGTGAAAAATGTTACCTACAAAGACAACATCGTACCCAAAGACAGATCCGTTAAGAACAGCCAGTTTGCACAGCCACTCTTCGAATTCTCAGGGGCCTGCGCCGGCTGTGGCGAAACGCCTTACATCAAGCTCATCACCCAACTCTTTGGCGAGCGCATGATGGTTGCCAACGCTACGGGCTGTTCGTCGATTTATGGCGGCTCGGCACCTTCCACTCCGTATTGTACCAACGCACAGGGTCACGGACCGGCCTGGGCCAACTCGCTCTTTGAAGACAATGCCGAATATGGCTACGGAATGATGCTCGGCGTAAACAAAATGCGCCAGCGTATTGCCGAGCGTATGAACCAGGCCATCAGCTCCAATGGATTGAACCAGGAGATGATCGCTGCTTTTGGTGAATGGCTCCAAAACGTCGACAATGCCGAAGGTTCGGTAGCAGCATCGGCCAGAGTAATTGCCGCTTGTGAGAACAGCGATTTGGCAGTAGCCAAAGAGATCATGAACCTGAAACAATATCTCGTTAAAAAATCGGTGTGGGCTTTTGGCGGCGACGGCTGGGCTTACGACATCGGTTTCGGCGGCCTGGATCATGTGGTTGCTTCGGGCGACGACATCAACATTTTGGTGATGGACACGGAGGTCTATTCCAACACCGGCGGACAAGCCTCTAAGGCAACACCGGTAGGAGCTGTGGCCAAATTTGCAGCTTCCGGCAAGAAAACACGTAAAAAAGACCTGGGTGCCATGCTCATGACATACGGTTACGTGTATGTAGCACAGGTTGCTATGGGCGCCAGCCAGTCGCAGTTTCTCAAAGCTGTGCGCGAAGCGGAAGCCTATCCGGGACCCTCGCTCATCATCGCCTACTCACCCTGCATCAACCACGGCATACGCGCCGGAATGGGCAAAACACAGGAAGCGGAAAAACGCGCCGTCGAATCAGGATACTGGCATCTGTATCGCTACAACCCAGCGCTGGAAGATGAAGGCAAAAACCCGTTCCAACTCGACAGCAAAGAGCCTGACTGGGATGCCTTTGCCGATTTCCTGGATGGCGAAGTACGCTATACCTCCCTGCACCAGGCCTTCCCCGAAGAAGCCGTGATACTCTCCAAAGAAGCGCTCAAAAATGCACAGTGGCGCTACAAGAGTTACCAGCGGTTGGCAGCAATGGACTTCTCATTAGAGGAAGAACCAAAAAGCGAATAATCGTTTTTGTATTATAAAATTAAAGCCGGGAAAATCTCCCGGCTTTTTTTATCAAAATAAAAAACGATGTACTTTTAATACCTGTACTTACTTTTTCCCGCTGTTTTCGATAATTTCGAGCGCATACACCCGCTGGCTTTTTACTCTTCCGTAGGTTAACACGATAAGGGTATTGTCGGTGGGATTGCTAAAAATGAAATGTGGCGTTGCTTCTGTCGATTCATATCCGCCACTGTTGTTGTTTACCAAAAAAGGTTCAGGAATAATTTTGTGTACTGCGTTCATTTCCTGATCGCAGGCATACAAACTGGTGTTTTCTTCGTAATAGTAGGAATCTTTAAAAATTAAATAATACTCATTGTTTTGGGTGTTGCCGGCAAAGTCGTGAATGACGTTGTAAGTGGAAACCGAAATCGTTTCCGTTTCGAGCACGTCATAGCCTGCCAAATTGGGGTTGATATGAATAAATTGCATGTCATCAGTAATAATCCTGGTGCCATCGTCGGATATCCATAGCCGATCAGCCTCCTGATATCTATTATTCGAATAAATTTCCTGAGGAGTATCTCCCTGAATATCTATCTTCATCAATTCCTCATAGTAACCAACTCCATAAAGATATTTCGATGAAGGATGGGCTTGGATGAAAATTCTATTGAGATTCATTTCCTGACTTACCAAATTCCGCGTATTCAAATCGAGGGTAAAGAAATTCTGGTTCCCGTATTCGAGTGTAATGTAAATGATTTGATTGGGAGTACCTGTTGCACTTACAATTTTTTTATTAAAATCATGCGAATACACTATGCTTTCGCTTTTAAGATCCAGCACAAAAAGGGAATGGTACTGCGAAATAATAAGGTTTTTACCATCCGGCATTAGTTGCAAAAAATCATTGTTTGAATGGGAATTCCATTTAAGATCAATTTTCCGAAAGGCCTTTTCATTCAGATCGAAAACCTCCAAATATTCTCCAACATCGGGTAAAAGATAAACCACCTGTTTGTCTTTATCAAAAGCCATATCACTTACGCTGTAAGAAAGCCGGGTTTTATTTTCGGGATAGTTACGGATTGATACCCCTATGCGGATGTCCTGCCCGACGTTGGATGAAAATGTGATGGACGACTGCACCGAATCGCCGGTAATTTTGTTGCGCAGCGGTGCGATGGAAAGGGTTTGGTAGGCGCCTGCTGCAAGCGTGCCCGACGTTTTGTCGAGCATCAGAAAATCGTCCTCGGCAGTAGCCGTCCAGTTCAGCGTTTTATCCGCAATATTGCCCAGGCTCAGCTCGAGCAGATGATCATCATAATCAAAATCCAACTTGGATTTGCCAGGAAACAAAAAGGTTTTGTCATCATCCTTTTCGCAGGCAGAAAGAAAAAGCACAAAAACCAATATCAGCGGGAGGAATTTTTGTATCGTTGCCATCATTTTTATTTTTTTGTACATTTGCAAATATAGGAAAATAAAAAAATCGTATGAAAACAAAAATTATCACCACCATTTTTATCCTGATCGCCTCTTCAGGATTTGCGCAATCGGATAGCCTGACACCTAAATTCAGACCCACCGAAGGCAACCTTGCCCTTGAGCTTGACTTTTTGCCCTTTAGCGAAAGCGGCCCTATCGACTTAAAATCATTTCAAGTCCGCTATTTCATCAGCCCCCAGCTGGTGCTGCGTGCCGGTTTCAACTTCGACAGGGTAAAGAAAGATGATGAGCTTCCGCGGACTTTTCAACACAACGGCAACAGCATTATGAAGTTTAACAAATACGAAATGGATTACACCCTCTGGGGCATCAATGCCGGCCTGGCTTATCATTTTTTTGATAATACGCGTGTATCGCCATATCTTGGCATCGACATCGGATACGAAGCCAAGGCGGCGAAATACAATGATGAAGTCAACAGTTATAATTCCGGCTATCCGTCGGGAGAATTTGTAGTAGCAAAAACGGAAATCGAAAATGGCTGGGGTATCAACGAGGTGATTTACGATCCATGGGGCAATCCTGTTAATGCTTTTACGGTTCACCAGCGGGCATACTCGTCCATTAAAGCCAATCTGGTGGCCGGCACCGACATCTATATTATGAAGCACTTTTATGCCGGCGTGGAATTGGGTCTGGGGATGGAGACGATTAAATACAAAGAGGTTACGATGAAAAAAGATGGCGTTCTCAAGTTAAAATTCCCTGAGAAAAAAGATAATACCTTTGGTCTTAATTTTAATAATGCCATCCGGATTGGATTTTGGTTTTAATAGCCAACTCTTGCTAACCCCATGGAAATATTTTTCGGCACCAAAGAAGAGCACAACCGACGCCGCGAGGAGGAGTTTCTGAAACTTACGCCAGGCGAGCGGTTGATAGCATTTATCGAAATGGTGACTGCTCCGCGTGCCTTTCCGCTACCAGAGAATTATGAGCATCCCAACGATAAAAAAAACAATTTCGTGATACGGAAGAAAGATGGAAAGTAATTTTAATCAGGAGGTTTATAATTTTATCGAGGCCTGTCAAAACAACGGTGTCCGGATGATACTCGTGGGTGGAAATGCTGTTAATTACTATGGTTACAAAAGGCATTCGGCAGATATTGATTTTTGGATTGATAACGCCCATCAGAATCTGGATAAGATGCTCAATGCACTGCGGGAGCTCGGATACACCCTTGAAGATTTTCCACAAGAAGTGAGAGCCGGAAATCAAAACATTTCAATGAAACTAAGTCCAGACCTGGAAATCGAATTGATAACCCGTTTCAATCCCGGGAAAACTTTTGAAGAAGCCTACCAGTCATCGGAGGAATTTGTTGCAGCAGGGCAAAAAATGTTGAAATGGAATGTAATTTCGTATGAAGACCTGGTAAGCAGCAAGCTCAAATCAGGTCGTCCTAAAGATTTGTTGGATGTGCAGGAACTCCAAAGATTGAGAAAGAAATGATTCTTCTTTAGTCTGATATTATTTGGTGTATGCATCTCATCTGCGGCGCCTCAATAACTCGGTCCTTTAGCGTGTGGTCAGAAACCTGCGGACTTTAGCTCGCCATACTTTTAGATAAGTATGTTACTGTGAACTCATCATAACATTCTATTTATTTGGGCTAAAGCCCACTGAATGTTTTTTGCCTTTTACCCCCGGCCTAAAGGCCGGGGTTAGTGATTTGCCGGCTACAAAAAATCGGTACTTTTCAATAGCTCGGTCATTTAAGGCTGGGGATCATGGATTCGGACTATCTTCATCACCTACCGAAACAAAATCTCAAATACCTGTTCGATGCGTCCCACAGCGATCAATTGGATGCCGAACTCTTTTTTGTCCAGGTTTTTAAAACCATGACGCGCCACAAAGATTTTCTCAAAGCCTAACTTGGCTGCTTCGCTGATGCGCTGCTCCACGCGGCTCACCGCGCGTATCTCACCCGAAAGTCCTACCTCTGCAGCAAAACATGTTTTTGGATTGATGGGCATATCTTCGTTGGAGGAGATCACGGCGCTCACCACAGCCAAATCCACAGCCGGATCGTCGATGCGAATGCCGCCGGCGATGTTAAGGAAAACATCTTTGGTTGCCAACCGGAAGCCGTGTCGTTTTTCGAGTACGGCCAGCAGCATGTTAAGCCGGCGTGCGTCGAAACCGGTGGTGGAACGTTGCGGCACACCATAGGCTGCCGTACTCACCAGCGCCTGTATTTCGACAAGCATCGGGCGCAAACCCTCCATGGTAGCGGCAATAGTAATTCCACTAAACTGTTCGTCGCGGTGCGTAATGAGTAATTCCGATGGATTTAGCACCTGACGCAATCCGTCGTTTTGCATTTCGTAAATGCCCAACTCGGAGGTGGAGCCAAAACGATTTTTCACAGAGCGCAGCATGCGGTAGCCGTAGTTGCGGTCGCCTTCAAATTGCAGGACAGCATCCACCATGTGCTCCAGGATTTTAGGCCCCGCCAGCGCACCATCTTTGGTGATGTGTCCGATGAGAAACACAGGCGTATTGGTAACCTTGGCATATTGTTGCAGTTCGTTGGCACATTGCCGTATCTGCGACACGCTGCCGGCAGGCGATTCAATGCTTCCGGTGTGCAGCGTTTGAATGGAATCGACCACAATGATCTGCGGCTGTAGGCTTTCGATGTGTCTGAAAACCGTCTCCATATCCGTTTCGGTGAGGATGTAGGTATTATTTTTCTTATCGCCCAGGCGAGCAGCGCGCATCTTTATCTGCTGCTCGCTTTCCTCGCCTGAAATATACAATACGGTGTAATTTACCATGTCGAGCGCCACCTGAAGCATCAGAGTAGATTTCCCAATGCCGGGCTCGCCGCCCACCAACACCACCGATCCGGGAACCAGCCCGCCACCCAGCACGCGGTTGAGTTCAATATTAAAAGTGTCAATACGGTTTTCGGTTTGTGTGTCGATGGTGCTCAGCAACCGGGGAACCGGCCGATGCGCCGTTACAGTTTGCGAAAAGGTGGTGTTGGCCGTTTTACCTGCAGGTGGTTGCACCAGCTCTTCCACGAAAGTGTTCCACTCGGCGCACGACGGACATTTGCCCAACCACTTGGGCGACTGGTAGCCGCAGCTTTGGCAGAAATAGGCTGTTTTCGTTTTGGCCATGATTATTTATCTTGTGATGATGCCAACAAGCGCCGGATAATTCCTGAAGTGGAATAACCCTCCAGAAAGTCGATGGTTTGCACGCTTCCGCCTTTGGCTTTTACGATGTCAGCGCCAACGATGTCGTCTGTTTTATAATCGCTGCCCTTAACAAGTACATCCGGCTGCACAGCTTTTATGAGCTGGTAAGGTGTATCTTCATCAAACAAAACTACCGCACTTACAAACCGCAAAGCTGCCAGCACCAGTGCGCGCCCATCCTGATCCTGCACCGGACGCCCTGCCCCTTTCAGTCGCGACACCGAGGCATCGGCATTGAGGCCAACCACCAGCACATTGCCAAGATCGGCAGCTTTGGCCAGGTAGTCGATATGCCCACGATGCAGGATATCGAAACACCCATTTGTGAAAACGATCTTTTGATTTTTAAATTTCCAATAGGCAACTAAACGACCCAGGTCGTCATTCGCCTGTGGGAATATTTTGGACTGAATGTTCAGGAGATGTTGCATATTTTGTTCGTTTTTGAATGATGGGAAGAATGATCAATGAAGCGAAACCGGCCACTACGATCATCAGCGTTTGTGCTGTCCAGGTAAGCCATCCCAAAGCGTAGCCTGTGGTGGCGGGGATATGATAAAGCAGCAACACTTCGGCAATAATGGCCGGATAGATGCCGATGCCGCCCTGAACGACCATGATGCCGATGGAGCCAAAAATCAGCATCGACAGGCCGGCGCCAATGCTCAGATGAGCTGTTTCGGGGAGGCTAAAAACACACACCCACACCATTAGAAAATAAAGCACCCAGATGCCGATGGAATAAAGTACAAATGCGATGGGGCGCCGAATGCGGGTGATGGCCCAGAGACCATGCCAGAAGCCTTTGGCAATTTCGCGCATCCTGATGTAGAAGCCAGTGTGTTTCATTCGCTTTTTTAATAAAAAAAACAGGACGATGACAACAGCAATGACAGCAACAGCAATCAGCAAATAATTGGAGAGCGCACCCGAAAGATGAAATTTCGCGTTAAGCGGAACGAAAATTTTATCAGTGGCGTACTGATTTATTTTATCGAAGAAGATAAAGAGATTAATAAAGAAAAGCAGAATAAAAACGACGATGTCGACGCTGCGCTCCACGATGACGGTGCCGATAGATTTGGTAATGGGGATTTTTTCGTACTTGTTGAGCACGCCGCAGCGTGTAACTTCGCCCAGGCGGGGCAGCGCCAGGTTGGCCAGATAGCCAATCATTACGGCTGAAAAGGTGATGGATACCCGCGGCTTGTAGCCAAGCGGTTCGAGCAAAATCTGCCAGCGCAGGGTGCGCGCCAGGTGGCTAAGAATTCCGATCACCAGAGCAAGTGCCAGCCAGATGAAGTCGGCATGGATGAACGAATCCCAGATCTCGAGTTTCTGATCCGGGGTAAGCTTTCGCATAAATATCCAGATGAAGAATATCCCGATAGAGAGAAAAAACAGGATTTTCAGCGCTGAGAGGAACTTCTTTTTCAAAAGCTGCTAAAGTTTGTTGTGTTGATCGGGAAAGATGATGGCAGGCTTGAAAGAGCGGGCTTCCTCGAAATCCATGCTTGCGTATGAGACGATGATCACCAGGTCGCCGGGCTGTGCTTTGCGCGCAGCAGCTCCGTTGAGAGAAATAATGCCAGAACCGCGCGCGCCTTTTATTACATAGGTGTCGAGGCGCTCGCCGTTGTTGATGTTGTACACGTGCACCCGCTCACCCTCGAGCAGATTGGCAGCATCCATCAGCTCTTCGTCGATGGCGATGCTGCCGATATAATTCAGATCGGCCATGGTGATGGTTGCCCGATGAATTTTGGATTTTAAAATGTCGATGTTCATAGCGCCGGCGAAATTACTATTTTATAATCATATTGTCGATGAGCCTCACCTTACCAAGATATGCAGCCACCAGCACCACCACACTTTTTTTCTCATCCCAGGTTTCGATGGGCAGCAGGTCGTCGGCGCCAACAATTTGCAGGTATTCAACCTGAATTTCGGCGTATTTGTTCAACTGATTAGCACCCCAAATCTGCGCTCCTTTAGGCGTAAGATGGCCTATCTTTTCTTTTATTTCCAGCAGCACCCGATGGATAACCGGCGCGATGGAGCGTTCGTGGTGCGTCAGCCGCACGTTGCGCGAACTCATGGCCAGGCCGTCTTTTTCACGCAAAGTGGGACAAGCAATAATTTCGACGGGCATCTTATGATATTTCACCAGCTCCTCTACAATCTTAAGCTGTTGATAATCTTTCATTCCAAAATAGGCGCGGTGTGGCTGGATAATCTCAAAAAGTTTGCGCACCACCACGGCCACGCCATTAAAATGTCCCGGACGGAACTTGCCCTCAAGCACTTTGTCGAGGTGACCAAAATTGTATTTGTCGTTGATGATGTCCTGCCCGGGATACATTTCCGAAGCCGTCGGAGCAAACAGCACATCGCAGGCTACCTCCTCCAGATGGCGGATGTCGGCATCGAGCGTGCGGGGGTATTTCTCGAGGTCCTCGCGATTGTTGAATTGAATGGGGTTAACAAAGATGCTGCAAGCCACCAAATCGTTTTCCCGATTGGCTTTGCGTATCAACGAAATGTGGCCGGGGTGGAGCGCTCCCATGGTGGGCACAAAGCCGATGGTTTTTTGCTCCTCACCCACGCTATCGCGCCAGGCGCGGGCATCGGAAATGGTTTTTAGTATTAACATAATAAGCGATTATCTTTCATCTAAATATTCGATTCTTAACGAAATAAATCCAAAGTAGTGTCTGTCCATAAAGAATAATTAATTTGTCATTTGTCTCCCCGCTCCTCGCTGGGATCGCCTTCGGCAATCCCAGCGAGGAGCGGGGTGTTGACAACCCTTCATTTCAAACCCAGGCATCTGGGCTGTGGATTTTGTCAGACATAACGTTTCCGCTAAGACCCGTGAGAAAAAATGAGCAGGAGGTCCTTTTCGAGGGCAGAGGTAGAGGGTGATTCGACGATACGTCCTATTTCACGGCCATGTTTGTAAAAAATAAAGGTAGGAACACGCTGGATGTCGTAAGCAGAAACGTCAACATCTCCGCCTTTTTTGTTGCGATCGACACTGATGAGCCGAATATCAGAATCTTTGATGCCGGCCTCATCTATTATTTTATAAAAATGCGGTACCTGCGTTTTGCTGTCGTCGCACCAGCTTCCCATCACAACTACTACCTGCACATTTTTCTTCTCTTTCTTTAGTTTATTAATCACTTCCTGGTCGGGCACATAGCTGTTGTAACCCTCGTTGTAGGCATCCGCAAAAGCGGGATTTGTTAGTGCCTGGCGGTCGCACTGCCCGATAAGTATATCTTTTCCGCTCTGCGCATCAGTGATAACTTTATTGGTTTGCTGGGTATAGCCGGCCACAACAAAAAACATGATTGTGATAAAAAATAGCTTTTTCATGGTTTATAATTTTTAAAAAAGTTGAATACTATATTTCTATTCTCCAAAATTTGTTTTGATTTTTTCCAAAAGGTTATTGACCTCTTTTTCGAACATCAGCCTTATTGCAACTTCATTTTCATACTTTGTTTTCAAATCATTTTGTTCTTTTTGCAGTTGGATGATTTCTTTGCGCAAAGCATCGATGTTTTCGTCATCAGCAGCGGGTGTGAGGTATTCAATTTCGAGCATCATCTCCTGTCGCTTTACCACCTCAGCATCATAGGCAGTTTTAATGGCTGCAATTTGGTTTTGTAGCATCAACACCTCTTCGGCAGCTTGCTCTTTTTCGCGCTCCAGCGCCTTGAGTTCGCCGGCATGTTGGTTTTTGCTTTTGTTGATGGCTGTGGCCAATTGCTTTTGCGTCTCCTGGTGCTTTTCAATCTCTGATCGTAATGCATGCAAATCAGTATAAAACTTGCCGTTGGATTCCTCCAGTTGCCTGACTTTTCTCCGTCGACGCATCCAAAGCATTAAACCCAAAACGGCGGTAATCAACAGCATAAACGAAACAATCAGGAGCTTGTTCAAATAACTGCGGGTCAGGAGCTGCTGCTCTTCACTGCTGCCAAGTAATTTTTGCAAATCCTTATTTTGATTTAGAAGTGAGCTGATTTGCGTGCGAAGATCAGGAATCAGTGTGTCGGGCGGGATCATTTTTATGATCTCCTGCAAAAGCAGTGTGTCAAAAAATACAATTTCACGGAGTTGCAGGTTTTCGCGTCGCAGTACGGCGGGCTTTTTCACAACGACAACCCCGGAGGCCGTATCCATTTGGCCCATCAGGCTGTCGCGATGCCGCATCATCTGCTGCCACGCCGGCTGGGCGTGCAGTTGCGGAAGCAGCATAATCAATAGGATGGTGATAAAATATTTAGGCATCTCTGCAAGACTTCTGATTGTAATGGGCAAAAGTAGGATTATTATGATAAAAGAAACGGGAAAGAATAGGCATAAAAAAAGGGGCTTCCCACATCGAGAAGCCCCTTCAAATTAAAAACAATTCACTACTTCTTACTTAATGGTAAGTCGTTTTGTAATTACATAACCTTCGTTGCTTTCGATCTGTACGAAGTACATTCCCGAAACGAGGTTTGAAGTATTGATCTGGAAATCTTCCTGTTCAGGATTATTTTCGAAGATCACCTGTCCTACATAGTTGATCACTTTAATGTTGCTGATCACAAAGTTGGTGTTGATATTCACCACGTCGGTAGCAGGATTAGGATAGAGGTTAGCGGTAAACCCGGTGCTCAGGTCGTCGATAGCGGTAACACCGGCTTTCAGGCCTTCGACAGCAGAGATACCATCTTTTGCAAACACGTTCTGGTTGGGCATGTCAGAGGTGAAAGTTGCTTCGGCAGCAATTTCCACACCGTTGCGCCATACTTTGAAAGTAATCAGGTCGCCTTCTACAAAGCCTTCTACAGCTTCGGTAGCAGGGTTGTCGCCAAATGCTCTCAATACCAGGTCATCTCTCAGGTTGGTAACTTCGATCATACCGGCTATCTGACCATACTCGTTGAAAGCACCAATTACGTCACCAATTTGCAGACCTTGCAGTGCATCAGCAGTAATGGCAATGTTGTGCTGAGTAGCTGTGAGAACCATGTCGTTCCAACTGGTCATGTTAGCAGGAACGTTAACATATTTTGCAACAGCAGCTTTAGCAGGAAGAACATCAAAATCAGCAATAGCCGGCTCGTTCATTACGATCAAATAAGCGCTTCCCGGAATCAGGTTCTGCAGTGTGAAGACATTGTAAGATGGCCAGTAAATACCTGAATAATCCAAACTGAAAACGGCAAAGAGTGAAGCGCCCAGTGGTTCGAATACATCAGCAGCACTTACAACATCGCGTGAGCGAACAGGCAGATAGGAGCTACCGGCGGGCAGATTAACACTTGCACCCAGTGTGGGGAAGCCTTCTACTTCGACAGAAGTGGGCCATCCGCTGTTGAGGATTACTTTTGCACCTTTGTTTTCATTGAAGTCGAATGATGTATTGGAAGGTGTCCAGACCATTGCCGGATTCTTCATCTCAACATAATACAGATCACTCAATACAGGAGCAAGTATGGTTGCCATATCGTCCTCGATCAGTTCGAGGTAAGTGGACATACCGTTTACAGAACCCAGGAAGTCAATAGTCTGGGTTTCCGGAGTAATGGTAACAGTAACTTCTGCCGACATAATATCGCCGCATTCGCCAAATACCATCACATAATAGGTTCCGCCATCTGCGAGCATAGCTGCTTCAACGGTATAGGTGTCGGTGTTGGCACCGGCAATCATCGCACCCTCAAAGTACCACTGATAACCGGTAGCATTTTCGGCTACAACGGTCAGTTCGAAAGGCTGTCCGTAAACAACTAGAACATCCACAGGCTGTGTGGTAATAGCTGTGAGCGGAAGAACTTCAACTTCGAAGGCTGAATTTTCGGCAGCAACACAACCGTTGGCATCGGTAACTGAAATCACTTCAAGGCTCCAGGTGCCAGCCATTTCTGGCTCAAGCTGGTACACATTAATGCTTCCGTCGATTACATCAGTCATTAACTCGCCATTGATCATAAATTCGACAGCGTATGGATAAGCGCCATCTGCGGGACCAGTAATGGTAACATCGATTTCCTCACCAAGACACATGGTAAAGACGACAGGTTCGTAAATTAGGTATGGCAATGGGTTAACCACAATTGTAAAAGTGCAGTTATCCGAGCAACCAAAATCGTTGGTAACTTCGAGCATAAATTCATAAGTTCCGGCTACTGCAGGGTCGAAACCAGTAACTACACCGTTAGCGTCGGTATACACGCCACCTTCCACTTCGTCAAATTCGATCATTTCGCTGCCTTCGCAAACGGGAGCAAAAACGGGGCATTCAACAACAGGCAATGGATTAACTAAAATAATGCCCGTTGCAAAATTGGTACAGCCGTTTTCATCGGTGTACATGTACATCAGATCATATTGGCCGGCCATTTCCGGGTTGAATGTAACTGCTGGAACATAATCTACGAAGTATGTACCACCTTCTGGCAGACCACCATAAAGATCAAAGGCTTCGCTGCCTTCGCAAACGGGTGCGTAAGCCATCAGTGTAACTTCTGGCAGTTCGAGAACCACGATGGTGCCCATTGCTGAGTTGCTACATCCGTTTTCGTCGGTGTATGTGTACATCAGGTCGTATTCGCCGGCCATTTCCGGGTTGAATGAAGCTGCTTCTAAACCATCTACGAAGTAAGTACCACCTGCTGGCATTCCGCCATAAAGATCAAAGGCTTCGCTGCCTTGGCATACGGGTTCGTAAGCCATCAGCGTAACTTCGGGCAGGGCATTGAAGGTAATGGTCATGCAATCAATAGCGTCATCGCAATTTTCCAAACCAATGGCAGTGAGGCAAAGCTCAACAGAGCCCATCATATAATCACCTTCGCCAGGAGTATAGGTAGGATTCAGGATGTTTTCGTCGCTAAATTCACCCGAACCGGTTAAAGTTGACCAGAAGAACATAGCAGCATTTTCGACATAGCCATCCAGTTGAACAGCTTCGCCATCGGCACAAACAGTAACATCTTCGCCTGCATCAGCAAAAGCCGGATTAGGACAAGGAGGCTCGCCAATATAAAGCACCATCTGATCTACAGCCGGGCAATCGCCACCGCCATAGAGCGATAGGGTAACCTGTCCGGCAACAACATCCTCTACACCGGGGAAATAGGTAGGATTGATCATTGTGTTGTCATCGAAAGTACCGTCACCATAGGTGCTCCAAACCACTATTTCGGTGTTGAAAACGGTAGCATCTTCGATGGTATAGCTTTCGCCTTCAGCGATGGTAGCATCAGCACCGGCATAAACTACAGCAGATTCCAGAACTGTGATGCTAAATTCGCAGAATGCCGAGCAACCATTTTCGTCGGTAACTGTGAGTGTGAAGCTATAAAGACCGGCTTCTACAGGATCAAATTCGGTAACTTCCATGCCATCTACAGAATAAACGCCACCTTCGACAGCTTCAAAATAAATTACTTCACTTCCGGCACATACCGGATCGTATTCAGGACAAGTAACTTCGGGTAGTGCATTAACCACGATTTCGAAGATGCAATAGTCTTCGCAGCCAAATTCGTTGGTTACATTCAGAGCAAAGAGGAAATTCCCTGCCTCTGTTGGGTCGAAAAATGTAACTTCATCACCATCTTCGTTTTGATACCAGCCTCCGGCAACTTCCGGGAACACGATTTCTCCACTATTAACACATACTGGTGCATATTCCGGGCAATCAATCTCCGGCAGCGGATTAACAACGACGTTAAATTCGCATGAGGCTGAGCAACCATTGTCGTCGGTAACAGTGAGTGTAAATACGAAAGTTCCGGCTTCTACAGGATCGAATCCTGTAACAACGTTGGCTTCAGCATCGGTGTAAACGCCACCTACTACTGCGGGGAATGTGAAAAAGCCGCTTTCGGCACAAACTGGGTCGATAACCGGGCAGGTTACTTCTGGTAGTGGGAAAACTTCAAATGCAAGGGTCATGGTAGCATCCTCGCATGGAGGAGCAGCTTCACCAAATACAGTAATGGTAACCATCCCTGCATATTCCGTATCAAGGTTGAAAACAAGACCGTCGAAAACACCCGCTTCAACAGGATCAACTGTCCATTCTACGGAAACAGCGTTGAGAACTTCAACACCGTTAAAGTCGATAGATAATTCTTCGCCAGCGCAAAGATCAGCCGGTGCCTCGGGGAAGTTGTTGATGACGACGTCCTGGCAGGCAGGAGGAAGTGTAGTAGCACAGAGCACATTCGACTGGCATGATTCGACACCGCCTTCGAGGTTTTCGGTTACGTAGAAGCAATATTCGGTATCATCTTCCAAGCCTGTAACCTGATAGGTAGTTCCTTCAACGTTTGCTTCGATGAGTGTTCCGTCTTCAAAATAGACATTGAAGGTGGGTTCTCCTCCGCCGAAATCGAATGTCATAGCGGCAATTGAATACAAATTATTTACAGAAGGGAACACACCTTCAGTCCATGCATCACCGTATGGATTAGAATATGAAATAGTGAAAATATCACTTTCAACATCTTCGCTCTGATCCCAGGCAATAAAGCTTGGTATATTACCAAAAGTATATCCTGGTGTTAAATCGCCGAGGACATTAAAGGCTGCCATTTCCTGATTGAAGGCACCTGGTATTGGCACTTCTGTGATTGTCCGTACACCAACAATTTTAGCACCATCCAATATAGCAATTTCATCACCCACTTCTACTGGAGCGCCATCAAACAAAACCTCATCAAGATAAATTGACCATGTGTTTTCTGCAGCATTACCACCTGGCCATACAAAATGTCCTCTTGTCTCAAGAGCTTTTGTAGGTGCCGAGCCGATTGCATTCCAGGTCAGATCAACGACGTTTTGTCCAGGAACAGCAGAAACCAATTCCGGACATTCCTGAGGAGGAACACCGGTAAAAGTCATTTCTGCAATTGAATATAAATTATTTACAGATGGAAAAACACCTTCAGTCCAAGCATCTCCATAGGGATTAGAGTATGAAATTTCGAAATCAGCATATTCCATGTCTTCACTCTGATCCCACAAAATGAAACTTGGAACATTCCCAAAGGTGTAACCTGGAGTTAAATTACCAAGAACGTTAAATGCGGCCATTTCTTGGTTGAACGCACCAGGAATCGGAACTTCAGTTATTGTCCGAACTCCAACAATTTTATTACCATCTAATATTGCAATCTCATCACCAACTTCAACATTAACACCATCAAGCGTTGCAACATCAATATAAATAGACCATGTATTTTCTGCAGCATTGCCACCAGGCCATACAAAGTGTCCGCGGGTATTAACAGGTTTTGTTGCTACATTTGCCTGATTAGCATCAATAGCTGGATAAACAAGATTATCTGCTGCATTCATTGAAACTAGATAACCTTCTCCAGGATTTAAGTTACCAATACTATTGACCCAGTTAGGTCCAATTTTTCTCAAAGTTGCACCAGTACCGTTCTTGGCAATTTGCAAATTATCGAGAATAGTTCCAAATCCTGTAACAGCATTCAATGAGACATCATGTAAATAACTGACCAATTTGGTTGCTTCAACAGGGATGGGTGTGTCAAAAGGAACCTTTGCACCACAGATAGTTAATAAATCAGGGGCATTCATGGTCATTATGTACCCTTCGGTTATCACAATATTTCCAATGCTATTAACCCAATTAGGTCCAATTTTTCTTAAAGTAGCACCCGTCGAATTTTTGGCAATTTGCAGATTAGCCAAAATATCCGTCATTATGTTTTTAAAATTAAGATCGTCCGGTAGAATGTAGGTAGAAATAAATCTTGTTCCAGTAACCAGGTTAATATCCTGGCACACCTCGGGCGGCACTGCGGGGCTAAATTTAGTAACCTCACCCATAGCACCATTTGTCCAGAAAAATTCCGGGGTTGAGAGCACTTCTGTTTCTGTGCCGGTAGCACTGTAATAGAGTTTCCAGTGCACCATTTCACCCTCCGAAAAACCAACTTTGTTGGGCGCTTCGAGGGTATCATTTCCAAAAGCAACCACGGCGGTATTAGCGGTTCCGATCCATTCGGCGGCACCAGCACACTCCAACACACCGTCGTTCATGTAGAAAGCACCCACCCAGTCGCCCGGGGCGAGCGCATCCACACCATCAAAAACTACCGAGGTAGTAATAGCGTAAACCGCCGAAGTGGGGTTTTCTGTAAAGTCCCAGGGCGAAACCTGAGCCTGCGCACTGCCTACGAATGGCAATAGCATTAAGAGCATGAGCCATACTCTTGATTTGTAAACTTTTAATAACATGTAATCCTCCTTTTTTAAAGATTTGTATTAGTTTAGGTTAATAAAATTTCCTGAATCGGGTTAACAAATATATGACTATTATTCAAAATCAAACACTGTTTTTTAACGTTTTTTAATTAACGCCACGCCACTGTTGGCTTTCAAGCGACAATAATAACTCTTTTTTCTGAAGAAAAAGGTTTCATTCATTTTTTCTTATCAAAATCTTTCTGCTAAAGTGAACATCGCGCAGGTTCACCTTAAGAAAATAAACGCCGGTTTTTTGCTTTCGCAAATCGATTAACAGCGTGTTATCGCCGGAAGATTGTACCGATAACCCGTCTGCACGCAGGACAAGTTGCCCCAACGCATCAAAAACTTCTAATGCAAAAGATGATTTCGATGTCGCATCATCGGGCAGAGAAAGATGAAACAGCCCGTCAGAGGGGTTTGGAAAAATTTTAAAACCTGAAGGATCGAACCAATCTCTGATTCCGACAGTGGTGTCGATGGTAAGGATCATTTCATCCACGTCATTAACAGCGCAGGGCGTAAGCGGAAAAGCAGTAAGGCTCAGCACTACTCCGGCATTGGCGATATCTGCTATGCCGGGCGTGTAGACGGCATCAAGATTTTCAAAGTTGTCGAAAAAGCCATCGCCGGAGCTACTCCAGATGGAAAGCGAATAATTCTGGGCAGCGCCATCGAGCTGGTGGGTCTCCGTTTTCTCTATGGTAGCATCCACGCCGGCATCGGCCGTTGGTAAGTAAACGAGGCTAAGCAGCAAATCATCAGATACTGCTAAGGTGCAAGGATATTCAGGTTGGGCGGTAAGCGTAATGGTTGCCTGGCCGGCAGCAATATCGTCGTAGCCGGGATAATAAAGTGTGTTTAAACTTCCAGGCTCATCAAAGGTGCCGTCGCCGGTAGTGCTCCAAAACAGTTCGTCAAAATTGCTCACGCTGCCCGAAAGCTGCAGGTTGGTATTTTCACAAATAACGACATCGTCGCCAGCAGCAACCGCCGGAACTTTTTGAATATTGAGCTGGAGGTCGTCCTGGAGAGCAGTGGTACAAGGCGCCACCGGCTGACAAACCAGCGATAACGCCACGGAGCCATTGCTGATGTCCTGCACACCAGGGAAATATTGTGTTTGTAACGCTGTGGCATCCTCAAAGGAACCATCACCGGCAGTAACCCATTGGCTGGAGGAGTGGTTTTGAGCGCTTCCGCTAAGGAGTGCCGTTTCCGTTTCGCAGATGAGCAGGTTATCGCCGGCCTCAACGACGGGCAATGGTATCAGTGTTAATTCCAGTGCATCCTCCGTGGTGCCGGTGCAGGGAGCAATGGCGTTTACAGTAATTGTTAATGTAGCTCCTCCTGTGCTGATATCGGCAGGCCCGGGATTGTAGATAGTTTGCGGCTGCGATGGTGCCTGGAAAGTTCCGTCGCCGGAGGTGCTCCACAAAGAGGTAACGCCATTGAGGATGGTAGCAGAAATGTTCGCGTTTTGATCTTCGCACCTGGAAACATCTGCGCCAGCATCCACTACGGGCATGCTAACTACCGTGAGCATCAGCGAAGAGCTAGCCGCCACAGTGCATGGCGCAGTTGCCTGCACAGTAAGCATGAGCTGTGGACTGCCACCGGCAACATCCTGAACACCCGGAAAGTAGATTGCATCGAGCGAGTCTGCATAGTTAAAGGTTCCATCGCCGGAGGTCGTCCACAAATGCGACGAGCCAAAGGATTGCTGGCCATTGAGTTGTGCCGAAGCATTTTCGCAAATGGTGATGTTGCTGCCTGCATCAGCCAAAGGCGCCGGCGTTGTTTCTACATTTATCGAAGTTGTAAGATTATCTGATCCATCGGTAACGATAACAAAATATTCTGTATCCACATCAGGAAATGCCACCGGGTTGGGCAACGTGGAGGTAAACCCCGGTGGTTCAGAAGTCCACAGATAGGTATGATTCCCGGATCCTCCGCTTGGCTCCACCAGGAGCTGCACCTGATTGCCGGCACAAACCTGTGCAGGATCGGCCTGGGCGTTAATAAAAAAACCATTGGCATACAACGAATCTACTCCCGAAAGGCCATTGGGCACAAAGTGATCGCATGGCGACAGCATGTTGGGATTGCAAATAGCAACAGCATCATATTCCCGCTGCACCGACCAGGAGTAAATTTTATAATTAACAAATTCGTTGTTGGCAAAACCATCTTTCTGTGGTGAATAGGGATCGTTACCATAGGCAATAATTCCGATGTTTTGATTAGCCAGCCATACGTAGGCTCCTCCACAAGTCATATCCCCCTGGTCATCCAGATAAAAAACACCGATGTAATCGCCGGGAGCCAGCAGCACGCCATTGATATTAGGTTGGGCAGAAACGGGGACAGCAATGATAAAGGTAGAGAGTGACGAATTGAACTCCCATCCGGGTGGCAGCCCTTGCGCAAAGGCGAGTTGGCTTGCGGTGAGGAGGATAAGAAGAAGAAACTTAAAAAAGTGTATTTTTTTCATTGCAATCAGCATTTTAATTTTTGAAAGTGTAAAAGTACAATTTCCGGATATGCTTTTGGCGAATGTAACAAAATTTTAATAAAAAAAAGGCCAACCGTGTGGCTGGCCTTTTTTATTAATGATTCAATTTAATGATTATTGGATCGAAATGGGTTTTGTAATAACATTACCCTGTGTAGTTTCGATGCGTACGAAGTACATTCCACTGACGAAGCCTGAAACGTTGATCTGGAAATCGTTGCCATCAACAACTTGTGAGAATACAGTCTGACCAACATAGTTGACCAGTGTAACTTTTCTCAGGTCGAAATCAGAAGCAATGTTGATTACTTCATTGGCAGGATTCGGATAAACGTTGATGCTGCGGTCAACAACCAGTTCGTTGAGTGTGGTGAGTGTCAAAGTCATATCTACAACTTTGGAAACACCATACACCTCGAAGTTATTGTCGTAGCTTGGATAGTTAGCGTCGTAAACGAATGCTACTTCAAAGGTTTCGCCTGTTGAAGGACGATAGAGTTTGAAGGTCATGTTTTCACCATCTTCGTATCCGTCGATAGCATCTGTTGAGGGGTCATCACCCATAGCGAGGAGCTTGGTAATATTCTCTCTGATGTCGATTTGGGTAGCACCCACGCATTCGTCGTACTGGTTGAAAGCGCCTAATACGTCGTCGGCCTGCATTTTGCCCATAACTTCGTCAGCAAACAGGATAAAGTGTGGCTGTGAAGTGTTCAGAGCAGTATTCCAGGGAGCACCATTGTCGGTAGGAGCCGGAGGAACAACAGCATTGGCAACGATAGAAGCATTGAGATCGATCGGCGGGAATGTTACGCTGTAGTCAGCGCCAGGCATATTTACCAGCAGGTAAGCCGATCCCGGACGGATGAATTGCAGTGGACTTGCAAATGGTTCTGCAGGAATCCAAAGCGCAGCTTCATCCCAGCTATAGATCAACAGGATGTCGTCGAAGTGACCTGCAAACAGATCGGTAATTTTTACCGGATAGTTGGTGTAGCATGGGATATAGCTAAATGCTCCGTTGACGTCAAAGTCGCGATCTACCAGGGTGTCGTAAGCAACATCACCATAAATTGGCAAGCAACCTTCGGCTTTGAATTTTGCTTTGTAGCCAATGGGCTGCCACAGACCGAGCTGATTGATAGCTGGTATTGGCACCGGCCAGAAGAATTGACCACCTTTGTTGAGCATAATCACCAAGCTTTGTGAGCCGGGAACAACAACAACGGGATCCATCACATCAGGTACAGAGGTAGTTGATTTATCAACATAAGATGAAATGCCTCTCCATACAGTTCCGGGAAGAACTTCGATAATTTGTTGCGGGATGTAGATAACAATGCTTGCCTGGGCAATTACACCGCAGTTATCATCACCATAAGCAGTTAGCGTCAGCGTTACTGAACCATTCCACTTGTCAGACAATCCGACATTGTATGCTGTAAGCGCTTCAGTAGCATTGGTAAAGTACCCATCGACTGAAGAGGTTGTCCACAGTACGCTTGATGCGTTAGCAACTACAGGAGTCAGGTCAATGGGTAACCATTGCTCATCAACAAAGTCGTAGTCATCACAACCAAGATACATATCAGGAGCCAGCTCGATTGTCGGGTCGGCAACGATGAATAAGGTCATCGAAGCAGTGGCAGGGGTATCACATCCACCGGTAGGCTGAGCTGTCAGGGTAAGAACTACCTCACCGGCAAGAACATCAGCAGGACCTGGGGTGTAGCAAGGATTCATAGCCGTAGCATCGTCGAAGGTGCCATCACCACCCGTCCAGAGCAGTGTGCTGTAGTCGTAAGCTATTACGCCTGCGAAGCAATACATAAGGTCGCCTTCACAAATAGTACCGGTCTGCGGCATGCCTTCAATCTCAGGACTTGGATCGAAAGTAATGGTGATACAATCTTCCACAGTATCTACACAAGGCTGAAGCGGAGTTGCTGTAAGGCACAAGGTAATCGAACCTGCAATAACATCCAGCGGATCAACCGTATAGAATGTGTTGAGGCTGGTGTTGTTATCGAAGAATCCGTTGCCACCACTCCATGATATACTGGTGTAATTGGTAGCTACACCTGCAAGATCAATTGTCGTCACATTATCGCAAACGACTATGTCGTCGCCAGCATCAACTGTAGGCAGACCCTGAATAGTGAGAACCACAACATCTGTGATTTCATCGGCGCATGGGATAATCGGATAACCAGTAAGGGTAAGCTCTACCTGTCCGATCTCGCCAATGGCAGGGGTATAGGTAGCATTGAGTAAGGTAGGATCGTCAAACGTTCCTAAACCACCACTCCACATTACAGAACTTACAAATTCTGCTGAGCCGTCAAGCTGGTAGGGAGTGCCTTCACATATTTGAGCATCGTCACCGGCATCAACAAATGGGCCTTGCTGAATAGTAAGGTTCACAGTGTCGTAAGCTGGCATTGTACAAGGATCGATTGGGAAAGCAGTAAGAATGAATTCGATGGTACCATATTCACCCAAATAAGGAGTATAGGTAGCATTAACCATATTAGCATCGTCAAAGGTTCCCAGACCACCAGTCCAAAGCACTGAGCTGTAATTGGCAGCAGTAGCATCAGCAAAGGTGTAGGTCATCTCTTCACAAATGGTAGCATCATCACCGGCAAATACTGTCGGGTTAGCGTTGATAATTACAGTAGCGGTATAGATACCGATATCTGAAGGTGAGCAACCATTGGCATCAACGATTGAAGTTACAACAATTTGGTAGGTTCCAACTGGCAGCATATCCACAAAGAGTTGATCGCCTTCGTTTACAGTTACGCAAACTTCAGGTTCAGCATTTACAGTGTAGCATACTTCAAATGGACCGGTGCCACCTAAAACTTCACAAAGGGTAACTTCCACTTCGGTATCTTCACAGTAGGTGAATACTGATCCGGTAACAGCGATTTCGTCATTGAAGCAGAACAGAGCCATCGGCTCTTCATGAACAATAACGGTGGCGCCATAAAGTGAAGGATCGGCTAGGGCACAACCATTGGCATCAACCATGGAGGTTACCTGAATGGCATAGGTTCCTGGTTCAAGTATGTCGTTGAACAACGATTCGCCTTCATCTACGGTTACACAAATTTCGGGTACAGCACCATTAATGGTATAGCAAACCTCGAATGGACCAGTGCCAGAGAGAATCTCACACAGGGTAACATTTACAGTTTCATCGTAGCAATACTCGAACGTATCGTTGTATCCGGCTTGTTCGCCATTGAAGCAGATGTGAGCATCTGGCTCGGGATTAACAATAACAGTAGCCATGTAGGGAGTAACGTCAGAAGCCATACAACCATTAGCATCGGTAATGCTGGTAATTTGGATGTCGTAAGTTCCGGCAGGCAGCACTTCGCTAAAGAGAACATCGCCTTCGGCAACAGTAACACAAACTTCAGGTTCGGCATTAACGGTGTAGCATACTTCGAACGGACCCGTTCCGGCAACGATTTCACAAAGGTCAACGGTTACGGTTTCATTGTAGCAATATTCAAATACGTCTCCGGTACCAGCAACTTCATCATTGAAGCAGAAGGCAGCAACTGGCTCGGGATTAATGGTTACATAGGCAATGTAAGGATCAACATCCTGTGCCATACAACCATTGATATCAGTAATAGAAGTTACGCTTACAGTATGTGTTCCGACAGGTAATACATCTGAGAAGAGGTTTTCGCCTTCGGCCACAGTAACACAAATTTCGGGTTCAGCATTCAGTACGTAGCAAACTTCAAACGGACCTACACCAGCCCAAACTTCGCACAGCGAAACAGTAACAGTTTCGTTGTAGCAGAATTCAAATTCTGAACCGGTTTCGGCCAATTCGCCATTGAAACAGAATCCTATGGCAGGCTCTGGGTTCAGGGTGAGAGTCATACAGTCAGAAACCGTAATATTACAAGGATCGATTGAGAAGACTTCGATACAAAGCTCAACACTTACGTCATCTATACCAGGTGTGTAAGTGGCTGCCAGTAAAGTAGGATCATCAAATGAACCACTTCCATTATGCGTCCACAGCACACTGCTATAATTCGAAACATCAGGATTGGTGGTAAATTCTTCGTATGCACAAATCGTTGCATCGTCACCTGCGTCAGCTGTCGGCGGTTCAAGAATGGTTAGCTCAATGCAATCTTTGTATTCACCCAGACAAGCAGAGCCATCATAGGCGGTCAGGCACAAAGTAACAACACCCATTTCACCAGGGCCAGGAATGTAAGTAGGATTAACCACATCGGCAGCAGGATCAAAAGTACCGGTTCCGGTAGTTGTCCACAATACGCCACCCGTAGCATTTTCTACGAAAGCATCAACAAGTTCGAAAGTTTCGCCTGAACAAATGGTACCATCTTCACCAGCAAAAGCAACCGGCTCCTGAATGATGTAAAGGGTCATAATATCAACAGCGGGATAGGTACATGGGCTTTCGGGGAAAGCAACCATAATCAGTTCAACCCATCCTCTTTGGATATCATCGGGACCAGGGGTGTAAATCGGGTCTTCGATAAGCTGGTTGTTCCAGGTACCATCGCCTTCGCCATAGAATGCGAAATCCCAGAACACGCCACTGGCATAGGTGGTTGTACCATCAAGCTGAGCGCTTTCGCCTTCACAAATCTCCTGATCGTCGCCGGCATCAGCTATGGGGAAATACTGAATGTTCAGTGTCATGCAGTCGGTATCAGACACTGTACAAGGATCTATCGGAGCGGCGGTAAGGCAAAGCTCTACAAATCCATTTGCAATGTCGTTATCACCAATGGTATAGACGGCATTGAGTAAGGAAGCGTCATCAAAAGCACCATCACCGGCAGATGTCCATAATTGGCCGCTGGCATTGGTAACAGCACCATTCAATTGATATTGTCCGTTGGTCCAGGGAGGCAGACAGAGATGTTCGCAAACAACACCGTCGGGGCCAGCATCAGCAACCGGGTTCAACTGGAACATTAAATACACATCGGCAGTGTCGGCAGCACATGTTGCACAACCCATACCGATAAGATGTAATTCTACAAAACCAGCGGAAAGGTCAGCAACACCAGGGGTATAAACCGGATATTCGAGTGTAGCATCATCAAATGTACCGTCACCGTCGGTAGTCCACAATACGCCACAGGCATTCTCGAGGAGATACGGATCGGGCGTGTAAGTGGCATCTTCACAAATCATGGCTTCACCTTCAATTTCGATATTTACAGGAGGCTGGAAGCACAAGATCATGATGTCCGTAGAACCATTTCCCAAACAAGGTGCGAGAGGTGATACAACAACACCAATTTCGATACATCCCGTAAGATAATCTAACGGGCTTGGATAGTAAGTTGGATAGGGGACATTTTCATCAGAAAATTGACCAACACCATTCGTTGTGAACCATTGAATTGCATCGTAATTGCTTACATTTACCTTATCGGTAAAGTCGTACGACTGATCGTAACAAATAGTTGCGGTGTCAGGGATAATATCAATTGACGGCAGCAACTGAATGTTGATCAAAATATCAGCGGTAGCGGTAGCGGCAGGAAAACAAGGGCCGACAGCCTGGACAGTAAGGGTGAGAATAACAGCTTCGTTGGCTATGTCGCCAGAACCTGGGGTGTAGGTAGCATTGAGCAAAGTTGCATCATCAAATTCGCCATCACCTGTGGTAGTCCAAAGCACGCTGCTGTAATCTGTAGCTGTAGCAATGGAGGTGTAGGAACCGTCTTCACAAATAGTAGCTTCCTCTTCACCAAGATCAATGGCCGGCAAACGTTGAATGGTCAGCGCCATTGTGTCGATAGCAGGTTCGGTACAAACTCCGCAGGGAGCACCTATTAATATAAGGTGTACTGTTCCGCTGATGACATCCTGAGCCGAAGGTAAATAAATTGGGTCTTCGATAGTTTCATCGCTGAACGAACCGGTACCGTCAAAGGTAACCCATTGCAGACCGCAAACGTTTTCAGAAAAACCATCAAGCTGCACGGGTTCGCCTTCACAAACGATCATGTCGGATCCGGCATCAACAACAGGAGCCGGGTCGAAACAAACCACTACTTTGTCGAGTTCATACAACGAGCAAGGCTCAAGAGGATAACCAATAAGAACCAGCGTAACGCAGGGGCTTGCCAGGTCGCCAGGGCCAGGATAGTAGGTAGTAATCAAATCATCCGGGCAGCAGAAAGTACCATCGCCGGTAGTAGCCCACATAAAATCAGATACACACTCTACTTCACCGATTAGCTCCGGATTTTCGGTCTCACACACGGTGAAATCTTCACCTGCATAAACATCCGGTGCACACAATACGGTAAGTTCCATCGAACCTTCGCCGGCAGTGCTGCAAGGACCAATAGGCCCGGCGGTAAGGGTAAGGGTAATTACGGTATTGGCATCAGCGTTAACGGCAACATAGGTAGCGTTGAGCAGGGTAGGATCTTCAAAATAGCCGTTGCCGTTATGCGTCCACATGTAGGAACCATTGCTGTTTTCAACGGTTGGATCGGTAGTAAATGTCTCGTTGGAACAAATGGTGTCGTTTTCGCCGGCCACAACTACAGGTAGTAATTGATAGCAAAGCAACATCATATCTTCATCAGAAACTGTACAGGGATCAATGGCTTCAGCAGCCACCCATAACTCAGTACAAAGACCAATCTCAGCAAATTGCAGAATGTCGAGTGGACTGGGATAATAGATGGGTTCTAAAATATTTTCGTCTGAATAAAAACCAGCGCCATTGGTAGTAAACCATTGTAGTGATGCGAAATTTTCACCTTCAACCAAGTCGGTAAAATCCATGAAATCACCTTCACAGATTGTGTAGGTATCGGGGATAATATTGATGGTGGGAGGAGCCTGAACCGTAATGGTAGTGCTATCAATAACCGATCCGCAAGCCACATCAGTTTCGGCAGTAACCTTAAAGTTGATAACGCCACCCAACAGGTCATTAGGACCATAAGTGTAGGTAGGATTCACCAGGGTAGGATCATCAAAATCACCATCACCATCAGTTGTCCAAAGTATAGTGTTAGTGATTGATGCCATAACCGGAGCCAGAGCGAGGTTGTCATCAAACTCAACGCTTGCACCACTGAAGGTGTAGCTTGTAATAGCAGGATCGAGGCAGAAACCATAAGGTTCACCTGCACTTACAGCCGGAGGACGTACATAATAAATAGCTACCTCACCACTGACACCAACAGTGCAGGGATCGATTGGATCTAAAGCCAGCACAAGACGTGTAGGTTCTAATCCTTGATCAAATGTGGAAGAAACATCCAGCGGTGCAGGAAAGAAAGTAGGCTCGAGTGTTTGATCATCCGGGGTAAATAAATTGGACACTGAGTTGATAGAAGCCCACTGCACCATTCCATAGTTATCAGCAGTTATCAAACCGGCAAAATTAACCGGATCGGGTTCCACTTCAACAGGAACACAGGTGAATACAAATTCCGGCATGTCCAAAGTAGGAGGCGCCTGGAAGATGATTTCAGTAACATCACTCAGAGGGCCACATGCCAGTGAGATACCTGTAAGGGTAAGTTCTACACTGCCATTTGTAAAGTCGGCCATACTTGGTGTGTAGGTAGGATTGAGCAATGTGGGATTTGAGAAAGTTCCCGTACCGTTCGACGACCAGTTGAGGCCAATCAAATCGGCAGAAGCAGTAGCTTCGGTGAGGGCAATAGGCACAGGTACATCAGCACAAATACCAGCATAATCTCCGGCATCAATGCCGCTCAAAATAACGGTAACGTTTGATGTAGCAGTGAGAACACCACTGGTAGCTACTACTGTAAATGTAGTGGTTTCGGTAACATTGTAAACCAGCAATTGGGTATTACCAATCGAGGTAGCTCCGATAAACCATTCCCATGTATCCACCGGATAAGTCAGCGGATCCAGGTTCAAGGCATTGAGCGTTACATCGCCCTCAGCACACAACGTACCGGGAGTGACACTGGCCTGAACGATAAAAGCCTGTGTAAAACTCTCAAGCGTGGAAGCTGTCCCGTTCCAGACGTCACCTCCTGCTGAGTAAGTGGCACCGGTGAAATAATCAGTACCGGTAGTAACATCGTGGAATCGCCAGACAAAGGCCTCACCGAAACTGAAGCCAGGCGTACCCGGGAAATCACCATAGGCCACAAAGTTGTCGTTCAACCCTGCGCCCAGCTCTACATAGCCGCCACATACCATCGTACCGGCATCATCGAAAAAGACACCGATAAAATCGCCATCTTCTACGGTAATACCACCAACGTCCAACGGAAGTCCATCCGGGACAATAATTGAATGGGTGAACGGAGTTTCCGTCACCTCCCATCCTGCAGGCGGCTGCGCCATTGCCAGAAAAGGCAGCAGCAGCAACGAGGCAAGCAGAAATTTTAATTTGTAAACTTTAAAATACATGTAATCCTCCTTTTTTAAGGTTTTAATAAAGAAAATTGAATTGATTATTGAATTCCATTTGATTCCAAATGCGGTTAAATTCGCGGAACAAATATACTATAAAATGTAAACTACAAGCACATCGCTGTTTTTTTTGTCCATTTTAAAAAATCTTAACACACCAGCTATTTCATAAATTTTTGCAGGCATCACCTTCTGCAAGGTTTACAGATGCAAGCGCCCAAAATCCGAATTTAAATTATTTAAAATATCCATCCGGGAAAATCTATGAAAATTAATGATCAGGCATTGTGCACAAAATTATCAGGATCCTCGATGAAGTAAGTTATTAAAATCAGATTTTGGATACAAACATAAAGTAATTCGACCTCAGCAGATATAATTTAATGTTTTTTAACGATTAGCCATCAATTTATTCGTGGCCGGCCTATCGAAGAGCTACTAAACAAGCAGATGGTTTTCTGGATTCTAAAGTGAGAATAAATACCCAAAAATCACAAATTTTGGATTAGAAAGGCTTTTGAGGTTCCCGCCCCCGGATATGAAGGATGTTCATTGCCAAGCAACTTATCGTGGCATACAGAAGAGCTGACAAAGCCGTTTATGTGTAAAAATTTAAAATTTCATTTTTTATCAGGCAAAAAAAAACAGACGACCGAGGCGTCTGTTTTTTTTAATCACATTCATTAATTATCGTGCGCTAATCTTTCACGGCATCCACCACCGCTTTGAAAGCATCGGGATGGTTCATGGCCAGGTCGGCCAATACTTTTCGGTTGAGCGTGATTTGATTTTTATTCAATCGGTCGATGAATACGGAGTACGACATTCCGTACTGCCGCACGCCGGCATTGATACGTTGAATCCAGAGTGCTCTGAAATTTCTTTTTTTCTTGCGGCGGTCTATGTAAGCATATTGAGCGCCTTTTTCGTAGGCATTCTTAGCTACTGTCCACACATTTTTGCGGCGCCCGAATTGGCCTTTAACTCTTTTAAGGATTTTTTTGCGGCGTGCCCGCGATGCTACTGCATTTACTGATCTTGGCATTTGTTTTAGTGTTTTGTTACGTTAGCGCCCCGCTCCCCGGGAACTTTTCCGCTAAGCGTAAGTGAATAATTAATAATTACTACTTGGCAAGCATACGTTTTACATTCTGTGCGTCGGCACTGTCGACCATGGCATAGTAGCCCAGGTTACGTTTGCGCTTTTTCGACTTCTTGGTCAAAATGTGACTTTTGTATGCATGTCTGCGTTTAATCTTTCCCGTACCGGTAAAGGTGAACCTTTTCTTGGCACTGGATTTTGATTTCATCTTCGGCATTACTAAAAGTGTTTTAAAAAATGAATAAATAAGAATTGTATGTAGGTTCTGTTATTTCTTGGGTGCCATAATCATAATCATGCGCTTGCCTTCGAGCTTGGGCATCCTCTCTACCTTACCCACATCTTCGAGTTCCTGAGCGAATTTTAGCAGGATGATTTCTCCTTTGTCTTTGTAAACGATGGTGCGTCCTTTGAAAAAAACATCCACTTTTACTTTTGCTCCTTCTTCGAGGAATTTCCTGGCATGATTCAGCTTGAAATTAAAGTCGTGATCGTCGGTATTAGGCCCCAGCCGAATCTCTTTTACTACAACCTTAACCGTTTTAGCTTTAATCTCTTTTTGTTTTTTCTTTTGATCGTACAGGAATTTCTTGTAATCAATCACGCGGCAAACCGGTGGATTGGCCGTGGGTGAAATCTCCACCAGGTCAAGCCCCTGCTTTTCGGCAATTTCTAATGCATCTTTAATATTGTAAATGTCCTGTTCTACATTATCACCAACTACCCGCACTACGGGAGCTTTGATGTGCAGATTGATCTTGTGAGGATTCTCGATTTGCCTGCGTGCAGGCCTTCTTCCCGAGAATCGCTTTTTAAATGGTGTCGCTATAACCTTTTCTCCTATTTTTTATGAATACTTCGCCGGATAAACGAGCATACATGGGTTTCCTTATCCGACATTAATTTTTATCTGAAAGTAATTTCCTGATCTCCTCACGAATTAATTCTGAAAAGCCATCCACCGAAAATGTACCCAGGTCGCCTTCGCCTTGGCGCCGTACCGAAATGGTTCCGTCGGCTTCTTCTCTTTCGCCCACGATGAGCATAAAAGGGATACGTTTCAATTCGGCATCGCGGATTTTCTTTCCTGTCTTTTCGCTACGGGTGTCGATCTCAGCGCGGACTTCAGAACTTTGCAGCAAAGATAAAACTTTTTCAGCATACGTGTGGTACTTTTCGCTGATAGGCAATATGATAGCCTGAACCGGAGCCAGCCAGAGCGGGAACTTGCCGGCGCAATGTTCGATGAGCACGGCCACAAAACGCTCCATCGAGCCAAAGGGCGCGCGATGTATCATCACCGGACGGTGTTTCTCGTTGTCGCTGCCGATATATTCAAGCTCAAAGCGGTCGGGCAGATTATAGTCAACCTGAATGGTGCCCAACTGCCAGCTTCTGCCCAAAGCATCTTTTACCATAAAGTCCATCTTGGGGCCATAAAAAGCGGCTTCGCCAGGTACTACCACTGTCTCCAGCCCGGTTTCTTCGGCAACTTCCAGGATGGCTCTCTCGGCTTTTTCCCAGTTTTCGTCGGTGCCAATATATTTCTCTTTGTTGTCGGGGTCGCGCAGCGAAATCTGTGTTACAAAATTATCGAAGTCGAGGGCTTTGAAAATTTTCATCACAATGGCCATCACGCCTTTAAATTCATCTTTCACCTGGTCGGGGGTGCAAAAGATATGGGCGTCGTCCTGAGTAAATCCACGCACGCGTGTAAGGCCGTGCAGCTCGCCGCTTTGCTCGTAGCGATAAACGGTTCCAAACTCGGCGTATCGGATGGGCAGGTCTTTGTATGAGTGGGGTTTATGATTATAAATTTCGCAGTGATGCGGGCAGTTCATTGGTTTCAGAAAAAACGCTTCGCCTTCTACCGGCGTGGTGATGGGGCGAAACGACTCCTGGCCGTATTTCTGATAGTGGCCGGAAATTTTGTAAAGCTCCACGTTGCCAATGTGCGGCGTAATCACCGGCTGATAGCCAGCTTCTTTCTGTACTTTTTTAAGGTATGATTCGAGGCGTTCGCGCAACTCGGCACCTTTAGGCAGCCATAGCGGCAGCCCCGATCCTACTTTCTGTGAGAAGGTGAAAATCTCAAGCTCTTTGCCCAGGCGGCGATGGTCGCGTTTTTTGGCTTCTTCGAGCAGATGCAGATACTCTTCAAGCTCTTTATTTTTGGGAAAGGTGATGCCGTAGATCCTGGTGAGCTGCTTGCGCTTCTCGTCGCCACGCCAATATGCGCCGGCAATGCTGGTGAGTTTTATAGCTTTAATGGGGCTGGTGTCGGGAAGATGAGGGCCGCGGCACAAATCCACAAAGCCGCCCGATTCGTAAAAAGTAATTTTCCCGTCTTCCAATTCATTTATCAGCTCCAGCTTATACTCATCGCCTTTTTTCTTAAAATAATCCAATGCCTCCTGCTTGGAAACATCGCGCCGCCGATAGGTTTGTTTTTGCTTAGCCAGTTCTTTCATCTTAGCCTCTATGCGCACCAGGTCGGCGTCGGTAATCACCCGGTCGCCAGTATCTACATCGTAATAAAAACCATTTTCGATATCGGGACCAATGCCAAATTTGGCTCCCGGATAAAGCGCTTCGATAGCTTCGGCCATCAGGTGTGCCGACGAGTGCCACATAGTGGATTTGCCTTCTTTATCGTTCCAGGTGAGCAGTTGCACGTGGGCGTCGTGGCCGATGGGGCGGGTGGCATCCCACACCTCTCCGTCCACCTTGGCCGAGAACACATTGCGGGCAAGTCCTTCGCTGATGCCTGCTGCTATCTCCAGCCCGGTAACTCCTGCTTCATACTTCCTGACACTATTATCCGGTAACGTAATATTAATCATAAAAATAATTCAGTTTTTCTAAAATTGGCGGCAAAGTTAATCATTTGAAATTACGTGGAAATATTTGTTTTTTGAAAATTTCTTAATTGTGAATTATGGTAAAG
>Ga0265295_1001261_pt1 | contig 45528 bp, 36 predicted proteins | sample Munlansysbiofilm_FD_192503 | JGI IMG/M metagenome (GOLD analysis project Ga0265295, IMG submission 192503) | Leachate microbial communities from a municipal landfill in Southern Ontario, Canada - Methane capture system biofilm | ecosystem: Engineered > Solid waste > Landfill > Unclassified ...
GCGTTTTGATTTTGATTCCATTTTTACAAGCCTCCATGGTTTTATTTTTCATGGCTTGTATTATACTGGAGCTTTTTATACTTTTGTAGATGGGGTTTATTGAGCGCTTACTTGTGTATTTTTTGTTTAAAGTCCTGTCATTTTAAGGGCTGCTTCAGGTAATCGTTTGCCTTTTAACGGAATTGCCGATGCAGCGTTATTTATTTCGAGGAGATCACTGGATGTTAATTCTATTGTTATCGCTCCAATATTCTCTTCCAAACGATTTATTTTTGTAGTTCCCGGGATGGGAACAATCCAAGGTTTCCGGGCTAACAGCCATGCAAGTGCTATCTGTGCAGGAGTTGCTTTTTTTCGGATGGCTACATCCCGAACCATATCAACCAATGGCATATTAGATTTAAGTGCATCGGGTGCAAAACGTGTGACATTGGCCCTAAAATCAGAGCTGTCAAAAGTTGTTGTTTTGTCTATTTTACCTGTGAGAAATCCGGCTCCCAGAGGGCTGAAGGGTATAAAGCCGATTCCCAGTTCCTCAAGAGTCGGTAGAATTTCAATTTCCGGGTCTCTATGCCAAAGGGAGTATTCACTCTGAACTGCTGTGACAGGCTGCACAATGTGTGCGCGGCGAAGGGTTCGAACTCCCGGCTCAGAAAGGCCAAAATATTTAACTTTCCCTTCCTGAATTAGATCTTTGACCGTTCCTGCAACATCCTCAATTGGTACATCCGGATCAACACGGTGCTGGTAAAACAGGTCAATAACGTCCGTTTTCAGGCGTTTGAGTGATGCTTCGGCCACAGTTCTGATGTGCTCGGGGCGACTGTTCAGACCTTTTCTGCGTTCTCCTGTATCGGGATCAAGATCAAACCCGAATTTGGTGGCAATTACCACTTTGTCACGTAAAGGTTTTAGAGCTTCCCCAACTAGTTTTTCATTGATAAATGGTCCGTAAGTCTCTGCTGTATCAAATAAATTTATACCAAGATCAACAGCCGATCTGATCAGTTTGATCATCTCCTTTTTGTCAGCAGCCGGTCCATAATAATTACCAGTCATGCTCATACATCCAAGACCCAGTGCTGAAACTGACAGGCCACTTTTTCCCAGCTCTCTTTTTTTCATAAGATGTTCCGTTTCTGTTTTTATTTTTTTTATCAGAAAAAATTTTTTAAATTTCCTGATAATGGAAATGTACTGCATGGGAATAAAAGGGGGTAGACTGATACTGTCTGATTATTGCCTGATTCTCTGAAAAGCTGTATTTTTTAAAAAAGAGTATTTATCTGAACTTATAAGTCTTTTGATTTAAGCACTATTCGAGTAATTTCTGATGGAACTCCGATTCTGCATGAAAAGCCTGCCCATAAGCCTGTTCCAGGGCTTACATAAATTTTGCGTTTGTTTATTTCATACAGACCATTAACAAGGCCGCCGTTGTATGATCCTATCAGCCATTTTAAAAAGAATATATGACCTCCGTGGGTATGTCCGGAAATCTGCAGATCTGCATTTGTATTTATGGGAACACCGTCAGGTCTGTGTGAAAGAAGGACAGATAGGCCTTCAGGAGCATTTTTAACAGCCTTTAAAAAATCGGAGCCTTTCCCTGTAAATCTTTTTTGATAGGTGTCCGGAACTCCGGCAATAATGAGTTTTGAACCGTTTATATCAATAACTCTGTGCTCGTTATCAAGTATCTCAATTCCCATTTTTTCAAAAACCGGCACCCATTTTTTAAAATTAAAATAGTATTCATGATTGCCTGTTACTCCTACAACTCCGTTTTTTGAGTAAAGCCTGGATAAAGGAGACACCTCCTGCCCAAGCTTTTCAACCCGGCCGTCAATCATGTCTCCTGTAACTACAATAAGATCAGGATTGGCACTGTTTGTTTTTTCAACAACTTTTTCAAGCCATTTTTTATCAAGAATCAGACCAATATGAATATCTGTGAGCTGAATTATGGAAAATCCGTTAAGATTTTGGGGTAGATTTTCTATTTCTACTTCAGTTGTTTTTATTTCAGGAACCTTCATAGACTGATATGTACCGTAAATACCGAAAAGCAGTGCACCTGCCAGTATGCATGAATTTATAATTTCTTTTGAAAACGGCATATGCCAGTCTGTACCGGCAAGACGGCTCAAAAGAAGAACCAGTGCAATAAGGTCTTTAATAACAGCCATAAAAACCAGCATGATAAGAGCTGAGTAGAGCGTTTCCATTACAATGAGAAGGTAAGGCGGAAAATCAGGTGCTATAAAAGAGCCGCCTGCTTTTACATATATTATATATTTCAGGCTTATTATAAAAAGCAGGATAATAAGAGATATCTTAAGTGCAGGCCTTAGATTGGTAAAAATGACCATACTTGTAATCGCATATAAAAATATTATCAGTGAGGGTAGAGCAAGGCGCATAAATCGTTTCCTTATATTGTCGCTGAAAGTTTAATAAAGCCTTTTTATCTGCTTACAGCAGTTTTTAAATGCTTTATTTTATTTATTAAAAAGTCGGTTATGACTATGTAAAGACCGGATATTGTAATATAATTGAAGAAAAAAAATGCCGCATGCTTTTCATCTCCAAAGAAATCAAAAGAGTAGAGCATGAAAAGCTTCGATAAAATATCCCTTTCAAAAGATGATTTTATTCCCCATATAATCAATGAAATTTTAAATATATTTATAAAAAAGACATTTAATTTTAAAGAAGGCCTAAATTTGAATATATGTTTTAAATAGAATTCCAGCTTCTTCAGATGAATGCCAATATGAACGGATACTGAAATAAGAAGCCAGTATGCTGCTGTGGTGTGAATCTGACGAACAGAAAAGCTGCTTTCAATATTTGAAAAATCAAAAACCGTTCTCGAAATTATGATACTGCTTATAAAAAGAACTGCAATTGCAGAAATTAATATTACATTAAATGTGAAATTTAAGACTTCGGAGAAATTGTATTTTCTTTTAAGAAAGGTTTTATACCAGTTTAAATTTAAAATATTATGAATAATTATAAGTATAATAAACACTAAGCCATTTATTTCATGGGCTCTATTTCCCGTAAGCCAGTCTGCCATGGAAACAAGAAATACTATCATCATCATTAAATCTACAATAAATTTAAGAAGAGTTTTTCTTTTCATTGGTCTCCATTTTTTTTGAAATAGCCAAGTTCTTTAATCCAGGAATGTATATCTTTCAATACAGACTTACTTTTTACACTTCGTCCCCTCACTGCAAGCCCTTTTTTAATTGTGGAACCGGGGTTTAGTTTTCTTAGATCATCAATGCTTCTTCCAAAATAACTTCCTTCGTGTGTGGTAAACGGGATAATTATTTTTCCTTTAAAGCTGTTTTGATCAAAAAAAGTAAACATCGCCATGGGCATTGTACCCCACCAGCTCGGATATCCCACAAACAACACATCATATGAACCGGTATTTTTCATTATTGCCTTAATTTTTGGTCTGAATCCTTTATCCTGTTCCTCTCTTGCTTTATCAACAACAGAATCGTAATCATCAGGGTAAGGATGGACGGTTTTTATTTCAACAATATCTCCGCCGGTCAGGGTCTGAATACGTTCTGCAAAAAAACGGGTATTTCCGGTATGTGAAAAATAAGCAATCAGAATTTTTGCATTATTTTCCTGTGCATATGCTTGAAACTGAAAAATCAGCCAGAAAGCAGAAACCAGAAATATTACTGATATTATGTTTTTATTCATTTGTTTTTCCTTTGTTTTGTTAAAATTTACAAATAATATATACTCTTATTTCATATTTAATATATAACGATCCTCTCTTATTCTTGCCTGATCCTCCGGAAGTATGTGCCTTTATATTTTCAAATAATCTGATTTATAGTATTTCAACAATATAGAAATAAGGAGAATATCTATGGATGATAAATGTTTTAAGCTGATTGGAGATGAAGAAGGTCTTGGAGCAGCACATGCAGAACTTGCTCAGAAAATTGCCAGATGGACTGAAAAAGTCAGTCGTCTTGAAACCGAAATTCCGGGACTGGCCTTTAGAAGATATGAACATACAACTGAGCCGCAGAGTTATATACATGAACCTGGAATCTGCCTTGTAGCACAGGGTGCAAAGAAAGTATTGCTGGAAGATGAAACCTATGTTTACGATGCATTTCACTTTCTTATCACTTCCATAGATCTTCCCGTTATTGCAAATGTTATAGAGGCTTCACCTGAAAAACCTTATCTTGGCCTTATGATGAAGCTCGATCTTAAAGAGATCTCAAAGCTTATTCTCGATTTTGATATATCCATAAGCAGGGAAAAACCAGGCAGAGGCATTGCTGTAAGCAGAGTTTCCACTGGACTTGTGAATATTTTTTTAAGACTGGCAGATCTCCTTGACGAGCCGGAAAATATTCCTGCTCTTGCTCCTCTTGCACAAAGGGAAATTCTTTATCGCCTTCTTATAAGCGAGCAGGGTCCGCGGCTAAGGCAGATTACAGCTTCCGGGACACATAGTCAGCAGATTTCACAGGCAATAGGCTGGCTAAAGGAAAACTATTCAAAATCCTTTAAGGTAGACGAACTCTCCTCACATGTAGGAATGAGTACTTCAACATTCCATCATCATTTCAGAGCACTTACGGCAATGAGTCCGCTTCAGTTTCAGAAGTGTTTAAGGCTTCACCATGCCAGACAGCTCATGCTGAATCAAAGAATGGATGCTGCAAATGCTGCATTTAAAGTAGGCTACGAAAGTCCTTCTCAGTTCAGCAGGGAATACAGCCGTTTTTTTGGTGCGCCACCTCTTCGTGATATAAAAAGGATTTCAAGTTTTTATCAGTAGTCTTTGTTAATGATTGCGGTAAACCATAATATACTATTGAAAAATAGTTGCTGAATAAAAATTATGCATTTAGGGCGGAAAATCCGCCCTTTTATTTTCTAAACGTCAAGACTCCACAAAGAGTTCACAGAAGGCCCTCCGCCAACGCAAAGTGATGCACCGCCAAGGGTTTTTCCCTGCTTTTTAAGTTCATAGTAAAGTGAAACAATAATTCTAAGTCCTGTACATCCAACGGGATGTCCAAGTGCTATACCAGAACCGTTTTTATTTACTTTGTTCATATCTATTTCAATATTGAAATCTTGTTTAAGCATTCTTCCAACACCAAGCCACTGGGCAGCAAAGGCTTCGTTTATTTCCCAGTAGTCTATATCATTAAATTTAAGGCCAGCCTGATCAAGGCATTTTGGAATACCAACAGCAGGGCCAAGACCCATGAATTTTGGATCAACACCTGCATCGCATACATTTACAAGTTTCATAAGAGGCTTTAACCCAAGTTCTTTTGCTTTTTTAGATGACATTAGAACAACAGCAGCAGCACCGTCATTTATTCCTGAAGCGTTAGCTGCTGTAACAACTCCGTCTTTTTTAAATACAGGCTTAAGGCTTCCCATTGATTCCATGCTGGCATTTTTTATTGGATGTTCGTCAGTATCAAATATTATTGTTTTTTTCTTTGAAGGAATTTCAAAGGGAACAATTTCTTCTTTAAATACTCCGCCTTCAACTGCAGCAGTTGCTCTCTGGTGGCTTATAAGTGCAAGTTCGTCGCATTCCTGTCTTGAAATTGAGTATTTTTCAGCAATGTTTTCTGCGGTAAGTCCCATGTGGCCTGGAACAAGTTCATCAACAAGTCCGTCATGAAGCATCTGATCTTCCATTTGTCCGGGCCCCATTCTGTAACCCTGTCTTGCCTTTGGAAGAAGGTAGGGTGCATTTGTCATGCTTTCAACACCAATAACAAGTGCAGAACCGGTTTTGCCAAGCATGATGTTATGGGCTGCAATTTCCAATGCTCTCATTCCGGATGCACAGTTCTGGTTTACGCTTACAGCACTGCTTTCGTGGGGAAGTCCGATTCTCATTGAAACCTGTCTTGCAGGAAGAGAACCCTGCATTCCCGAATATACCTGTCCCATGCAGATTTCATCTAAAAGTTCTGGCTTTGTTCCAGCTCTTTTTATTGCTTCATTTCCAACGCAGATTGCAAGATCTCTTGCATTAACACTTTTTAGGCTTCCAAGAAAATCACCTATTGCAGTTCTGCATGCTCCAACCATTACAACATCGTTTAATTCCATAAATCTTCTCCTTGGTATAAATTTTTGACAAATATATGTATTATAATAATTTCTATCGTGAAATATTGTTTAAATGAAATTTATAAGTCAGTAGAAAAAATATGTCAATTTAATGGTGAACTATGTTTTTTTGTAAAGCTTGGAATTGCCTGATCGTTTTTTTAAGAAATTTTAAAATCAGGCTGTTTTTATAGTGACTGGTGTTTTGTTGAAATTGGAGTGGAAAGTATTCATTGAAAACTCAATTCTTTCTTCTGGTGTAAAATAAAGATCGGGGTCAATACTTTCAATTTTTTTAAGCCTAGGAAGAAGTCCTGCACCATTTGCAGCCTGAATGGAAAGGCCAGGGCGAGCATTTAATTCAAGAAGCATTGCACCATGGCTTTTGTCCACAACAAGGTCAGCCCCTATATAACCAAGCTTTGTCATTTCATAGCTTTTTGCTGAAAGGAGCAAAAGATTTTTCCAGTCAGGGACTAGAATTTCATTAAGTAAAAGCCCTGTGTCAGGATGTTTTTGAACTCTTCTTGAATGTTGAATTGCATGGAGACCTTTTCCAGTAGAAATGTCAAGCCCGACTCCGACTGCACCTTGATGCAGATTGGCTTTGCCGTCAGATGCTTTTGTTGAAAGACGAAGCATTGCCATAATAGGATATCCTTTGAAAACAATAAACCTTATGTCTGGGACACCGTCATATGAGAGCTTTTCAAACATTTCTGAAGGATGAATAAGGTCTTCAATAATTACCGAATCAGGTACACCAGCCAATGAATAAAGTCCTGCAAGAATATTTGAAAGGTGCCTTTTTATGTCATTAATTGTAATAATCTGTCCTGAAGATTTTACAAAAAGGCCGTTCTTGCGTTCTTTGATTACAAGGATTCCTTTTCCTCCGGAACCCTTTGCCGGCTTAACTGCAAACCCTTGAAGATTTTCAACAATTTTTGGGAAATATGCTGTTTCGTATTGATATTTTATTACTCCTCGTAGTTTTGGGGTGGAAAGTTTGAACTTTTCTGCAAGAAGTTTTGTTTTTAATTTGTCGTCAACCAAAGGATATCTGCTTCGGGTATTATATTGGCTAATGTATGAAACATTTCTGCGGTTCATGCCCAAAATTCCGTGTTTGTTCAGAAGGGATGGTAAAATCCACATTTTTTAAAAATCCTTTTTTATAACTCCAAAGCGTTTAAGTTCTGTAAGCTTGTATCCTGTGTACTGGCCCATCATAAGAATAAAGGCAAGAATAATAAGATGAACTTCCGGGAAATTAAAGGTAAGGTGTCTTATTAAATCCATATTCATGCAAAGATATGCAAATATTGCGACGCTAAGGCTGCCAAGACCTTGAATAAAAACTTCTCTGCTCCCTTCTTCTTCCCATAAAATACTCATACGCTCAATTGTCCATGCAATTATTATCATAGGGAAAAAAGTAAGGGTAAGTCCAAGCTGAAATCCAAGCTCATAGCCAATTACGCTTATAAGAGATGTTAAAAAAATTACAAGAACAATAAGAGTAGATATTCGTGCTACCATAAGAAGATTGAGCTTTGAAAGATAGCCTCTTAGCATAAGACCAAGCACAACAATGCTTACAAAGGCTGTAATCCCCTGAACAAGCTGGGTTTGAAGAAAAGAAAGGGCTATGAGAACAGGCATAAAAGTTCCTGATGTTCTTATTCCGATTATAATTCTCATAAATGTTACTATAAGAGCACCAACCGGAAGAAGAAGAAGAAGTTTAAAAACACTTTGTTCCTCTATTGGAAGGGAATAGAGGTTGAGTCTTGAAAAGCTGTCGTTTTCAAATTGTAATCTTGCAAGATCCATAGCTGGAAGGGTTTGTTTGAGCATAGAAAATCTGATTTCAGAGTCTTTAGCACCAGTTACATCAATAATTGACTTTCCCTCTCTGTGCCATAGAAGCATATTTTCAGGAAGTCCTTGAGCCCCTGACTTTGGATCAATTGCTGTCCACTCATTCTCATGAAAAACTTCAAGAACTGGTTTGAGAGGCTGATACCTTCTTGCATCTTCAAGTTCAAGCCCCATTGAAATCCTAGACGGTATTCCTGCATGATTTAAAAGACGCATTAAAAGATGTGAAAGACTGTATTCAGTTAAAAGCAGGGATGCGTTCTGGTCAGGCTCAGGCGATGTCAAAAGTTTTGCCAGTTCTCTTGCAAAGCTTAGATTTGTACTGGATTTTTCATATGCCTGTTCTACGAGCTGATGTGCTGCAACACTTTGAAGAGGATCCCAGTAAATTTTTGCAGGTTTTGGAGTAGGAATTTGAAATTTATCAATTCCTGCATCAGGATCTTCAATCATTTGAATTTTATAGTAAACAGTCTGGGGGCCAAGAGAGTTTCTTTTAGTCCATTCGGCCCTTTTTCCTTCATTACTTTCAATAATTGAAAAGCCATACCCTGTTGATGCTGCCTGTTCTGAAACCTGAGTAAAACCAGGGGGGTGATCCGGAAGATCCAGGCTTACCCTTACAGGCTCACCCTGGGCTTTAAAATCTATTCTTGCTTCAATAAGCCAGACAGGTTTTTCTATTCCTGGCTTAAAAGGGACTTTAAGGTATGAATGTCTATGCCATGCAAGGCAAAGACCTATTAAAATAAGACCTGCTATGATTAAATAAAAGGTAAGTTTTGATTTCATTTGGTTTGATTTTCGCTTTCGTTTTCCTCTGGAAGAGGGACAATAAATTCCTGGGCAACATCAACTACCATAAGATCTCTTAATACATTTCTTCCTATGAGCAGCTGATATTCAAGATGGGACCTGTCTTCAAGTGTAAACTCCTCAATCCTTTTAATATCGCCTATCTGGAATTGGAGTTCAATTACAGGTCTTCTGCTTGCTTCGTCAGTTGAAGCCTGAAGTATTTTTACTTTTCTTACAAGAGGTTTTTCAACATCATAAAATATTTCTTTATTTGGATCTTTGATTTTAAATTTTACCCAGGAACTGCCGTCCCTTTCAAAAGTTTCAATGTTTTTTGCATCAAGTGATGAGGTTGTTGCTCCTGTATCAATTCTTGCGTGAAAAATTCTGTCTGGCGGAGTTAATCTTACTTTTTCAATTTTTCCAATTAAAAGTTTATGGGTTGGAGATATTTTGAGTTCTGGTTTTTCCTGTTCATTCTTTTGTACCAGCTCCGGTTTTGGATCTTCTTTCAAGTTTTGCCTTGATAATTTTTCTAGGGTTTTAAGTCGTTTTAATATTGCTTTGTGGTTTAGCAGAATTTGTTCGTCAAGCAGCTTGAAATAAGCATTGTTTTGTTCCATTGATTTTTGGATAAGAGCTTCCATGTTTTCATGGAGTTCAATCAATGATTTTGTGTTTTGGCATTCCTGCTTAAGAAGTTCTTGAAGGTTAAATATTTTTTGATTTACTTCAGATAATTCTTTTTTATGATTAAAAAGGCTGTTAGATGCACATCCAGAAACAAAAAAAAAGATTATTGCAGCAGAAATTGCCCTTTGGATAAAGCTGATTGTATGTGCCAAATTAAATCCTTTCCCGTAATTGCGGAAAACATCCGGTAAATAAGAAAAATTGATAGAATTTATATAAAGTTATTAAAGGGAGGTCAAGAAGGTATTTATATAGACATATAAATTATTGGTTTAAATAAACATTTTTTTACGGGAAAAATTTTGTCTGTTTTTAAAACAATGATTGTAATTTTTGATTATCAATTTGGTGCAAAATTGTAATTTCCTCTATTATGTAGAGAGAAGAATTTAACCTAAAATGGTTTAGAGTTCACCTTTTGCTTTTAATTTTTTATATGCTTTTTCAAGATTTTTAAGTACATTTTCAGCATCAGGAGTTTGTTTCGAGACAACAAAAAATGCTCCAAAAGAAGATATTGTATTGTCCTTGATATCTTTAAGCTCTAGCTTTTTTAAAGCTTTTTCTGCTGGTTCCTGATAGTCAAGCACATAGTCAGATCTTCCTGCTTTAAGCATTCTGAATGCAGATTTGTGATCATTTGTTTCTATGAAAAAAACATTGTTTTTTATATCTTTTATGTAGTTAATCCATCCTCCGTAACTATATCCTCTTATAATTGTTATTGATTTGTTGTTTAGATCTTCCTCTTTTTTTATATCTGGAACATTTTTAATTCTGTATGCCTTAAGTGTTATTTTTAAAACTTCAGATTCACCTTTGAAAGTAGTGCCTTCAAAGTCTGGTATTGTTTTAAGTCCAATCCAAAGGTCTAGCTTACCTTTTGCTATATAATCTGACATTCTTTTTACGGGGTAGGGAAATGCTTTCCATTGATAACCTGCTTCAGGTATTACTTTTGCAGCAAGATCAATTAATATTCCTTCAGGCTTTCCTTCTGAATTTGTGGAAAAAATCGGAGGAAATTCAATGTATCCAACTTTAAGGGGATCAGAAAAACTAAGGCCTGTAAAAAAAGCTAGTAAAACAAAAATTAAAAGAATATTTTTAAAAAAATTACAGCCTATCATGGCTTAGCCTCCTGAGGTTAATTGAACCTGAAATTTTTTCAATTCAAGTTGAAGTTCAGGTCTTTTTTGTGTTTTTTTACAAATTCTTTTCCTGATTCATATCCTGCATAATAAAGTGTTTTAAGATTTGAATATGACCAGTCAAGAACATATGGCCATTGCGATTCAGGTATATTAAACTGTATTTTTAAGAGTTTTCTTTTATCTTTTCCTGTGTTGTATTTCAGCTCAAAAATTTTGGTATCATCCCTAGCTATTTCAACTAGAGGCACCATGATTGAAACAACCCAGGCATCATAAATATTTTTTGGCTGCCTGATTATTTTTTCAGTTCCAAGAATATCAAAAACTACAATTGTATCAACTTCGGGATGCTTGTTTATAAGACTTTTATAATTGAGAGCATCAACCGAAGCTCCTTCAAAATAAAAATTATTGTTCATTTCATATGGAGGATAAATAAACGGAAAGGCAAATGAAGCATGAAAATGATCAGGGGTGATTTCATGTTTGGAAAAATTTTCCATTTCCATTTTATTTATGTTGTAGGCGTTTATGTAGAAGTCTTCCTTGATATTTTTAAGTTTTTTAAAATCCACTGCTTTTTCAATAAAAGGCACATTTGCACAAAGACCTTTGCTAAAATAATTAAGATCACTTGGGCAAAGTGTGCTTATAAAAAGTGAAAAAATGTCATTAAAAAATCTTTGACAGTCATTTTGTGGTGAATTTTCAAGAATTTTGTTTATCAATGGATTTGAATAAATAAAGTTTCTGAATAAATCAGCTGCTTTGCCAGGTTTGTTAAAAACTTTGTAATTTACAGGGAGCATATCATAGATAAAGTCGCTGATGCTGAAGTTTATGCTGTTTTTAAGAGCTTCTTTTGGTGTTGAATCTTTTGGAGCAGTATAAAAAAGGCCGATAAGTGCTCCAGCACCTGAAGTTGAAATAACATCAAATTTTACATTTTCTTCAATAAAAGCTGAAAGTGCACCAGCCATTAATGTTGAGTTGGGAGCTCCGCCACCAAGTATGAGTGCTGTGCTCATTTTCTTCTCCATGGGTTTAAGTTATGGATGGGAGTCTAAAAAGCAAATATTAGTTTTTGGGAAATGATTTTAAAAAAATATCTTAAAAGTCTTATAAAGTCAAATCCTTGTAAATGTTTTTTGCTTTGAATGAAATTTTAAAAAAATTTAATTTAAGTTTAATAAAAATTAGATTTTAATTTATAGTTTGTTTATTCATAGGCAAGGCAAGCGGCTGTCTCAGCAAAAAAACATATTTAAACCTGAATTGAGCGGTTTTCAAGTTTGCTGAATATAACGGCAAATTGCATCAGGCCATACTTTTGCTATGCGTGATGGAATTTAACGCCGTAGATGCAGCAAAATTGGAAAGCCCGCAGGGTTGTTTCATATTTTTAAATATAATAAGCTTGATTCAGTGAAAATTTGTTGATTTAAAAATATGAAACGCTCAATTTAGGTTAAAACTAGATGGATAAAATGAAAATAAAATGCATTGTTGTTGATGATGAAAAGCCTGCAAGGGATGAACTTATATTTTTTTTATCAAAAATAGACTGCCTTGAAATTTGCGGAGAAGCTGGTTCTGTGACAAAGGCTTTTGAGCTTGTTAAGGAAAAAGAACCTGACCTTTTGTTTTTAGATATTGAAATGCCTGGAAACAATGGGTTTTTTCTTTTGGAACAGCTGGAAAAACTTGAAAAATTACCATATATAGTTTTTGCTACAGCTTATGAATCTTATGCTGTTGAAGCCTTTGAAAAAGAAGCACTTGATTATGTTTTAAAGCCCTTTTCATTTGAGCGTATACATGATGCGGTAAAAAAGGCAGAAAAAAGGCTTGAAAATAAAATTGTCAAAAAGTCAGGCCTTGAAGAATTTGAACAGGCAGTTTTAAAAATACCCGGGTTTTCAAAAATTCCCCTGGAGTCAGACAACAGAATAATACTTGTATCCCCTGAAGAAATTTTTTTCTTTGAATCACTTGGAAAAGATATAAAGGCTTTTTTATATAATGAAGTTTATTTTCTTCCTTCTGATGCAACCATGGAAAAACTTGAAAAACGTCTGTACTGGAAAGGTTTTTTTAGAACACACAGAAGCTTTATTGTAAATATTGATAAAATATCTGAATTTTATCCAATGTTTGCAGGTAAATTAGAAATTGTTTTAAAAAATAAAGATAAAACAAAAATACCTGTTTCAAGAAGCAGGGTAAAAGAGTTTAAAAAAATTGCAGGCTTTTGATTTATTTTAGTTTTATTTTTTTCTTTTTTAAATTTCATTCCAAAATATTGCATTTCATTCCCTGAAAAATACATTTTATTCCTTATTGGTTTTATTTTTTATTTAAAAAAGAGATGATTTTTTTAACAAAAAGATGAGTCTGGAGAAAAAATGTCAATTGAACAATTAAGTCTTATTCTAATAGAAAGAGCCAGCCTTTTAACAGCAGTGAGTGCACTTGTGCTTGTATGGCTTCCCTTTACCGGAAAAGGAAGCCTGAATTTTAATAAAAAGGAAAAAATTTTTCTTGCTATTTTTTTTGGATTAATAGGTATAGCCGGAACACTTTCAGGTGGAAGAGTTTCCCAGTCAATTGCAAATTTAAGGGGAATGGGAGTTGTAACAGCAGGACTTGTAGGAGGGCCTTTTGTTGGAACCGGAGCAGGTATTATTGCAGGTCTTCACAGATTTCTTGCAGACCCTTCAGGGTTCAGTTCAATACCATGTGCACTTGCAACCATTCTTGAAGGTTTTGTTGCAGGAAGACTTTTTTATTACCAGAAAAACTATCCTGATTACAGATTTGCAGGCGGGCTTGCTTTTGCAGGAGAGTCGGTTCATATGCTTATGGTGCTTTTTCTTTCCAAACCATTTGAAAGTGCAAAAGAATTAGTTGAGATAATTGCTGTTCCAATGATTTTGAGCAATACTTTTGGTGCAATGTTTTTTTGTTTTGTTGTTTTAAAAATTTTCCAGTCAAGGGAAAAGGAAAGTTCTACTGAAGCAGAGGTTCTTTTAAGGATAGTCAAAAATACGGTTGCCCATTTAAGGCATGGATTAAATTTGGAATCAGCAGGGAAAACATGTGAGATAATTTACAAAAATCTTTTTGTTGCAGCTGTTTCAATAACAGATAAAAGTTCAATCCTTGCCCATTTTGGAGAAGGTGATGACCATCACAGGGCAGGTCTTCCAATTCAGACTGAATTTACAAAACGAGTTCTTCAGGGGAAAAAATATGGAGTAGTAAGATCTAACAAAATGATTTCATGCAGGGTTGAGGCTTGTCCTTTAAATTCTGCTGTTGTTGTTCCTTTAAGAAAAAAAGGTGAAATAATTGGAACTTTAAAACTTTACGGTTCAAAAAAACATCCTTTAAGTCCCAAAATTTATGAAATCACAAAAGGCCTTGCAGAGCTTTTTTCCATTCAGCTTGAACTTGAAGATATAGCAATAAGTGAAAAAATGCTTGCCCATGCAGAAATAAGAAGGCTTAACGCACAGATTCAGCCCCATTTTCTTTTTAATGCACTCAATACAATAGCATCATTTATAAGAACAAAACCTGAAAAGGCAAGGGAGCTCATAGGTTCTCTTTCCCTTTATATGAGAAAAAATCTTTATACTGAAAAAGGCATTATTTCTCTTGCAGAGGAAATGGAACAGGTAAGGGCCTATATTGCAATTGAAAAGGCAAGGTTTGGCGGCCGCATTGAATACCTGGAAAATATTGATAAAAATCTGGAGGATTTTAAGATTCCAAGATTAATAATTCAGCCTTTTGTAGAAAATTGTGTGAGACACGGGCTTAAAAATATTGAATCCGGAGGAATTGTTGAAGTTATGGCAGTAAAAAAAGAAAAAGGGGTTTTTTTCACCATAAGAGACAATGGAAGTGGAATGCCTGTAAAAAGTGAAGAAAACGATTTTTTAAACATTGAGCCCGAAACCGGCGGAATCGGAATAAAAAATTGCCATGAAAGGCTTGTAAATATTTATGGTGAAGACTCAGGTCTTTGTTTTGAAACAAAAAAAGGGAAAGGAACAAGTGTGAAATTTTTTATTCCTGAAAAAAGGGAATATCAAATAGGGGAGGAATGGGGCAAAAGCCTTCAGGCAAATGCCTTAAAGCCTTATTAAGCATTAACTTAAGGAGTATAAAAATGTTATTTTTTTCTTTATGCACAGCTTTACTTATTATTGGTTATTTTACATACGGAAAGGTTGTAGAAAATATTTTCGGTATTGAGCCGGACAGGCCTACTCCATGTTCAACTATGGAAGACGGATGTGATTATATCTCAATGCCCACATGGAAAGTATTTTTTATTCAGCTTCTTGATATTGCAGGCATAGGCCCGATTTTTGGTCCGATCCTTGCCGCTTTATACGGTCCTGTGGCATTGCTCTGGATTGTCATAGGCTGTATTTTCGCAGGAGCTGTACACGATTTTTTCAGTGGAATGCTTTCAGTAAGATCAAACGGGCAGTCAATTCCAGAAGTTGTAGGCGACTTTCTTGGCATGAGTGCAAGGCAGGTTATGAGACTTTTTTCAGTAATTTTGCTGCTTCTTGTTGGAGTTGTGTTTGTTTTAAGCCCTGCAAAACTTTTAAACAATATGACAGGAATTAATACCCAGATACTTGTCGGGCTTATTTTTGTTTATTATTTTGCAGCAACCATTCTTCCAATAGACAAGATTATTGGACGTTTATATCCTGTTTTTGGAGCACTGCTCCTTTTTATGAGCTTTGGAGTTCTTGCAGGTTTGTTTTTCAGCTCAAGTGTTACTGTTTTACCAAATCTTGATTTTTTCACAAATACACATCCAACTGATAAACCAATCTGGCCGCTTCTTTTTATAACTTTATCATGTGGAGCAATAAGCGGTTTTCATTCAACCCAGTCTCCTCTTATGGCAAGGTGTATCAGAAACGAATCAAAGGGAAGGCTTGTATTTTACGGAGCAATGATTGCAGAAGGAATAATTGCTCTTATCTGGGCAACAGCTGGTCTTTCATTTTATGACACCCCAGAAGCACTTAATGCAGTTATTGCATCAGGTTCTCCTTCTGCTGTTGTAAATGAGGTCTGCAATACTCTTCTTGGTCCCTTTGGCGGATTTTTAGCTGTAATGGGTGTTGTTATTCTTCCAATTACAAGCGGAGACACAGCTTTTAGAAGTACAAGGCTTATAATTGCAGAAACATTTAAAATGGAGCAGAAGCTTCCAGTCAAAAGACTTTTAATTGCTGTTCCTCTTTTTGTTATAGCTTTTTTGATTTCAACCCAGGATTTTGCAGTAATCTGGAGATATTTTGGATGGTCAAACCAGACTCTGGCAACTCTTGTATTATGGTCTGCAGCAGTATTTTTGGTTCAAAAGGATAAATTTCACTGGATTGCATCAATACCTGCAACTTTTATGACTTCTGTAATTTTTGCATTTATTCTTCAGGCTAAAATAGGATTTGGACTTCCTGTAATGTTTTCAAATATTACGGGCGGAGTTGTTGCAATTGTGGTTTTTGCAGTATTTTTGTTTTATGCCTTCAGACAGAAAAGTGAAGCTTTATCTGTATCTTAATATCCTTCCTTAAATTCTGCCGGCCTTTTTGCCGGCAGAATTCACATCGCTATTATGAAAAATAAATATCTGAAATTTAAAATTAATGAGTATTTTTCTAACCTTTATTCTTTTTTCCCAAAACCCTGGTCTTTTTCCAGAATCCATCATGTTTAAGAGAGTCAATAATATAAGGGGTTTTGTTTATAAGAAAAGCTGAAATCCATATTGACCATAAAAATATTATAAGTTTCCACATGTTTATTGGTGCCATGATTATAAAAGGTTTTGGCACAATATTGTCACACTTGTCTGTAAACCATTTTAAAGTACCTGAATATGAGCCGTTTCCTGTTATCTGCATATCTGGTATTCCAAGAAGTCCAGATGATACGGAATCATATATTATTGATCCAGACATTATCAGCAAAAGGATTATTCCAGTCTGAATAAGGTTGAAATAGTTTGTTTGTTCAGGCACAAGATTTTTTCTGTACTCAATTGCAAAAAAGAATCCAAATACAATTAAAATTTCAATTGGCTGTGCAAGTGAAAGACCTGCTGCAAGAAGAATAAACTGATGGGGCTTTAAAAAGGACTTTGTAAATTTTGCAAGAAATCCTGCTGCAATTATTATTGCTGCAAAATATCCCCAGAATAAAACAGCAGGCCCGGATCTTGGTCCAAAGGCTGCAATTATCCATGACTTTGGCTGATATTTTATTTCCTGGCTTATGTTTGAAGATTCAGCATTAAAATTAATTAAAGGAAAGCTGATTTTTTTGGGGAGAATAAAACCCTGTTTTTTATTTTTTTCATTAAAAACTATATTTATTTCATTTTTCCCCGGAGAAAGAGGAATTGATAATTCTCCGTTGGTTTCAGAAATTTGGTTTTTAATATTGTTGATACTTATTTTTTCAGGATAAAGGCGTAAACTGTCATAGGTTATTTTGTGGCTGAGTCCTTTTCCTGCACGAATTAAAGTATTGAGTGTAAGTGTATTTCTTGTTTTTGATATGTCATAACAAATGTCTGCATAATCAATTGTAAAGAATCTGCCTTTAACAGGAGAAAGTTCTTTTGGAATTATAAAACCACTGGTTTTGGGCTGCTGCACAAAAACTGTTTTATCATGGCTGCTATATTTGACAGGAATAAGCCCTTTTATTTGAAAGTCATTTAAAGAGTCGGAATCAATTGTCCATTTCTGTACCTGATATGCACCTTCATTTGAAGGGATTTCAATTTTTTGACCAACAGGTATTTCAGATTCAAATTCCCAGAAGGCAGTGCCGGGCATAAGTGTTATTTCAAGGTTATTGTTTTTTATTTCAAAGGTTTCCCTGAGAATTTTTTCATTTTTTACCAAAGGAATTGAGACTTCGGTTTTTTTATCAATATTTTCAGTGTAATATCTTGAAACAACAGTATGGATTTTCCATTCCCTTCCAAGAAAGAGATGACGTTCTACAACAGGAAAAGGCAATCCTCCTTCAATTTTATTAATGCTTTTGTCATCGCTTTTTTCAGATGGAATAAAAAGTTTTATTGATGATGCAAATTTTTTATCTTCAATTCCCTTTGACCCTACATCCTTTGAATTAAATGAAAGTTTTAAGGGGAGCATGTCAAATTTAAGATCAATTTCCTGTGTTTTTGAAATAGCCTTTATTTTGAGCTCGTGAATTCCCTTTGGAACAAGTGTAAGTGCTTTTTTAGTGCTTTTTAGAATATAATCGTGTTCCTTTGAATCTAGAAGAATTTGTTTATATTCAAGATCACCTGTTAAAGGAAGATTTATTGCACAGTCTCTTAATGAGCTGATTTTAAAAATCATTTCAAGGCTGATTTTTTTATCTTTTACAAAAGCATTTAAAATGCAGTTTTCAATTACAGCAAGCTTATGGTCAAAATCCTTTTCCTTTAAAAGTCTTTGTTTGTATTCCTTTAAAAGATGTTCCGGCGGATAATTTTGTGAAAAGGTTTTTTGAGGCAGGCAAACTGAAAAAGAAAAAACAATTAAGTATAATAAAGCCTTTGAAGCTGATAAAGGTTTTAAGCCTGAAAATATTTTTTTGAAGGGAACAAGCTTTAAAAGAAGTGCAAAAAGGAAAAAGACATTTGAAAGATAAATTATTCTTACTGCAAAAGGCTTGAGAACATAAATTTTAATTCCGCTTTCCAGTGCATTTTCAAATCTTATTTTTTTGCCGCTCCAGGAAGGGATGCCGGCTCCTGTTTGTGTGTATCCATAGTCATTTTTCATTGCCTGATAAACTGGTTTTTGAATTTCCATATCAAGCTGCTTAACTCTTGTGTGAAGCCTTTGTTTCAGGCTTGAATCACTCTCACTTAAAAAATTGTCTGAAGAGGTTATTGTTTTTTGTTTAAAGCCGGCAGGTGCATAGGGTCTGTATGTCTGATTATAGGTATCAAGGGAAGGGTAGACAAAATATTTTATATTTTGTGCTGAGAAAATAATTGCCGCACAAAAAACAGTTAAAAGACATGAAAAATATATAAAATTAAATGAAAATCTGAAAAAACTCTTCTGGAAAAAGAATTTTTTCAGTTGTTTTGAATTTAAAATTCCAGAACATATTACAAGGAAAATCCATATATAAGGCGGAAGGTAAAATTTGTGGTAAACAGCTCCTGCACATATAAAAAAAATAATCCCCCATTTTATGTCCCATATTTTAAATGCTGAAATAAAAAGAATACACAGAACAAAAATATCAAGAAGAGTCCATTTTGAAAGAAACGTATGGTTTCCTTTAATTTTTGCACCTGTAACCATAAAAAGATCAAAGGCAGGGGGGATATTTATATAACCTGAAATATTTGCAAAACTCAGATTCCATGCAGCAGGAAAAAAATTTGAGGAATTGTCTTTTCTTGATACTGCTTCAATTGAAATATTATCTTCATTTACAGGAATTCCGGACAAATTATTTTTGGAAGTTATTATCTGATCTTTTCCATTAATGGAAATTTTACCTGGAATTATTTCAGAATTATCTGAAATTCCAATAAAAGTTCTTTGATGAACTCTTCCGCTTACCTGATCTTTTAAGGTTGAGCCTTTTCCATTGAAATCAAGCCAGATTTCCCTTTCAAGATTAAGCTCAGGCTGTTGAAGAAAAACCCCTTTAAGTGTTTCCTTAAATATTATTTTTTCATCAGGCAAAAGAATATAGGCAGGTAAGTTTTTCCAGGTTGAAGGGATATCCGTATTTTTGGGGTCAATTGATTTAAGGTTTTCAATATTTGAAAGTCTTGCACCTGGTTCTTTTTCATGCACAATTATTTCCTGGCCATAACCCGAATTAAAAGGCCCAAGCTCTAAAGGCATGTCTGGAATTATATTTTTTATATATATTTCATATTCTCCGGGTTTTACCTGAACAAGAAGTGAACCGTTTTTTTCAATTTTAAGGGGAAGCCTGCTTTTAACAAAAGCAATTTGTCCGGGTATTTGCCCGGTTTTGATTATTTCCTGTCTTGTGCTCCCGGAAACATTGATTTTATAAACAGATTCAATTTCACATGGAATTGAATCCCTGATCTTTCTGTAAACATTTACCCTTATATGTTCCTTTGGCCTGTCTTTTTCTGATATGGTTTTTTTGAGCCATAAAATATTTTTAGAATCACTATAGGGTGATTTTATTTTTTCTGTTTTTGAAATAACCCTGTATCCTCCCACATGGTCTGGAAGATTAATATAGTCAGGTATTTCATCAAAATTTATTTCACCTGAAATTTCAAATTTTCCTTTTCCAGGAAAACACACAGGCTGTTCTTTTAAGGTGGAAACAGGGATTTTTATATTGTTTATTTTTACATTTACAGGAAAGTTCAAAAGATTTCCCGGAAGTATTAAGGCTGAGTCTGAAAAAAGTGCGGCTTTTTGGGAAAAAGCAATTTTTTTTTCATTGATTTCAAGATTTAAAATTCCAGGCCAGATGCAGTGATAATTATCATCATTGTCAAATTCAGGTACGCAGTGATATTTTTCTTCTCCATATAAAAGAAATTCCTTCCATTGATAAAGATCTTCCGGTGTTTCTGCAAAAGAGTTAAATGCAAAAAAAACAAGAAAAAAACAAAATAAAATGAGTTTGCAGGCAAGTTTCATATTTCCTCCTTTTTGCAGTGGAATCTTTCTCCTAAAAGAACAATATCTCTTAAAGATTCTGTACTTTTTGCAGCAAGCCAGTCATTAACAAAATTTTTGTTCCTTATGATCTGTGCTATTGCTGCAAGTGATTTTAAATGAAGATTTCTCTGGTCTCTTGTGCCGAAAAGAACAAAAACTGCTTTTACATTTGCATCATCAAAAGGAAATTTTATACCTTTTTTTGATCTTGCTATGAGGAGTTTGAACTTGTTTTCTCCTTCTATTATTATATGGGGAATTGCAACATCAGGTGTAATTATTGTTGAACTTGAAGCCTCCCTCTCAAGAAGAAGGTTGTAGATTTTTTCAGAAGTAATGGAAAGAGGGTAACTCATTTTGTTTGCTGCCATTTTGAAAAAATCTTCGTGGCTGATTTCTTCTTCAAGATCAAGTATTTCGGCTTCTTCTGCAAGCCCGTAAAATTTATCTTTTACAATTGAATCCCTTTGATAAATTATTTCCTTAAGCTCTGTTTCAAGATTTCTTGAATAAAATTCCTTTGCAGTAATCCTTGCAATAAGATGAAGAAGTGCATGATCCTGATCTGTGTCCATATTTTTTCTTCCATAGAAAAAATATATTAAAAAACCCAAAAGCATAAGACCAAGTGTTATTGCAAAGGCTATTGCTCCAAGGCTGAAAAGTAGAACTGAAAGTCCTGTTATTCCAATAATCTGAAGCCATGGATAAAGCGGTGCCTTGAAGTCAGGTTTATAGTTTTGAATTTTTGATTCCCTTAAAATAATTACAGCAAAACAGGTAACAATATAAGTTAGAATTAAAATACATGATGCAGCCTTTACAAGAAGGTCTATTTCAAGAAGTATTGCCCCGGACATTAAAAGTGCTGTAAAAATTATACCAATAACAGGGGTTCCAAGTTTTAAGTTTATATATCCAAATATCGGAGGAACAAGTTTGTCTCTGCTTAGAGCAAAAGGAAATCTTGATGCTCCCATTATTCCTGTGTTTGCAGTTGCTGAAAATCCAAGGATTGCAATTACAGCCATAAATTCTGAAAAATATTTTATTCCTGATGTTCCAGCAGCATCGGCAATTGGTGTGAGACTTGAAACAAGAATGTTTTTATCAACAAGGCCAAATATTATAATAAGAGTTACCAGGTAGAAAAATACCACACAAAACAAGGCCATTATCATTCCAAGGGGAAGGTTTCTTGAAGGGTTTTTTACTTCCTCTCCAATGCTTGCAACCTTTAGAAGTCCGCCAAATGAAATAAAAACAAAGGCTGTTGTTCCAATAAAAGAGGTTCCTGTTGAAGTAAAAAAAGGATCAAACCTTGCAAATTTTATTTGTGGAAAACATATAAATGCAAAAATTATAAGGCCTGTTATAACTGTAAGTATTAATACTCCCTGGATTTTCCCTGCATTTTTTGCTCCCATTATATTTACAAGTGCAAAAAATATAATAAGGCAGAATGCTATTATCCTTATGTCAAAGGATGCAAAAATATTTGTAAATGCAGCCATGCCTATGAGCTGGAATGCACTTTTAAGGGAAAGAGCAAAAAATATTATAAGACCATACACTGTTCCAGCTGCTGCACCCATTGTTCTTTTTATGTAAAAATATGCTCCTCCTGCCTTTGGCATTGCTGTTGTGAGCTCTGCCTGGGATAAAAGTCCAATAAGAGCAAAAAAGGCTGCCAAAAGATAGGCAAAAATTGATGCAGGCCCGCTTTTGGCATATGCAAACCCGGGCAGAATAAAAATACCAGAGCTTATTATTGCTCCTGTTGATATTACCCACACATCCCATAATCCAAGTTCTTTTTTAAGTCCGCTCATAATTTATCCCCGAAATATCAGTTTGGAATTTTTTGGCACTTTGCCCTCAAAAAAAGATTTTCTTTGATTTATACTTTCAAGATCCATTTCAAATGTTTTCCATCTTCTGGTAAAATCTTTAACTGCTGCAATTCTTTTTCCTGTAATTGAGAATGGATAGTCCCACAAAACAAGATCTCCTGACTCGTTTGTAAAGCCTTCGTCAATATATTGAAATATTCCCCTTGAATTTGCCCATGCTTCTGTCTGGATCATTGACAAAATTTCCCAGTCTTCATCACTTTCAAAACTTGAAAGAGGAATAAATTCATAAAAGATATTTGTTTTTGAAATGTATTTTTTTACCCATCTCATATTTTTTTTTGGAAGTTTTTTTTCCAAATATTCAATTATATTTTTAAGCTTTATTTTATCTTCTTCCTTTTTTTCAGGTAAAAGTTCAATAATTATTATCAGCTCAAGTCTGTTTTTTTTTATTATTATCTGATTGTGCGTATCTGTTTTTTCAGTTTCAAACAAAAGATTTTGTGCCAGTGGTTCATTTTTAAGACCTGAACTTAAAATATCTGATGTTAGTTTTTTTTTGGTTTGACAAAAAAGTCTTGTCTGATAATTCATTGTTTGGACCTTTTTATAAATTTAGATAAAGGCAAAATTTAAAGAAAAGCCTTTATTTTTTGTTTAAAAAGGGTGAAGTTTTGTATGTATAATTACAATAAAATTCAAAATAATAACAGAGGTGAAATTATGTCAAAGTTTAAAAAGGCTGTAATTGCCTATATTTCTCCAGGCGGTGCTACTAAAGAAGCAGCATTTGCTTTAAAAGATGCCCTTGCTTCAAAAAAAATTGAAGTTTCAGTTTTTGAAGTAGGAAGAAAAAACAGTTATGACAATGTGAAAAAAGCTCTTTTGGAAGACGGAGTAATTTTTTTTCCAGGCTCCCCTGTTTATGTAAGCAAAATGCTTCCTCCAATAAAAGAACTTATTGTTCAGGCAAAAACAGATAAAAAAATACCTTGTGTACCTTTTGTTACCTGGGGATGCGTTACAAGCGGGATTGCACTTTATGATGCAGGTAAAACCTTAAACGAAAATGGTTTTGAAATTGCCGGAGCATTTAAGGTTCCAGGGCCTCATTCAATGATGACACCATCTGAAGATGCACTTGGAGCAGGCCATCCAGACGGAAATGATAAAAAAATAATTTCTGAATTTGTAGAAAAGCTTTTAAAACTTCTTGAATCAGATGATTTCAGCTCAAAATGTCTGACCCCCGAAGATATTCAGTATCAGCCTGAAGAAAGAAAAGCTGAAATGGAAAAAGGCGATGTTTACAAGGCAAGAGCCGGAATGCCCCAGAAAATGGTAAGCGAATCACTTTGCACAACCTGTGGAGTCTGTGCTGAACTTTGTCCTGTAGAAGCAATTGAATTAGATCCATATCCTGTTTTTAATGATAATTGCATAAGCTGTTTCAACTGCTACAAACAATGCCCTGAAGAGGCGATTTTATGTGATCTTTTGCCTGTTGTTGAAAGAATAAAGCAAAGGAAAAAAATGTTTGATGAACCTGAAAAAGCTTCATATTTTATAAATCAATGAATTTAGTTTTTTTAAGAAAAAGGCATCAAACCTTTAATTTTGACAGATGAACTATTTAGTGATTGGCCGAAAACGAGAATTTTTTGTTCAGTTACGGAAGGTGAAAAATTTAACCTTTAGGATACATTGAGTATTTTGAGGATTAAATCTTGAATCTGACTTAAGAATGGACAAAAAAGGCCGTTTTCGTTCAGCAGCTATTTACCTAAATTGGGCGATTTTCAAGTTTGCTGCATATAACATCAAATTTTATCATGCAATATTTTGATATGCGTGATGCAGTTTAACGAATAAGATGTGGGAAATATTATACGCTCAATTTAGGTGATAATAAAATTTTATTTTTTGGCCAATTACCGTGTATAAAATTGTTTTTTGATGTATAAATTCAAAAATTAAACCTAAAGGTGAAAACCTTTATAAAATTTTGAAATTATTTATTTCTTCTGAACTTTTTTAAAAAAAAATTTGCTTTGGAATCTGTCTTTTTAACAAGTTCTGATGCATAATAATAAACAAGGTTTTTTAAATTTTTTAATAAATAACTTTATGGGGGAAACATGTCGTGTCTTTCAGAATTTAAAGTTGTTTCTATTTTAGGGGATAAATCACAGGATTTGATAAATGAAAATTTATCGGAAAAAAATTTATCTTTTCTTAAAAGAATAAAAAACAAAATTTCTAAAAAAATTACAGGTAAAATTTTTAAATTTTTTTTTGGTGATATTATTTAGTGATTGGCTGGAAACTAGAATTTTTTGCTAATTTAAGGAAGATAAGAAATTTAACCCTTAGGAGACATGGAGTATTTTGAGGATTAAATTTTGAATCTGACTTAAGAAATGGACAAAAAAGGCCGTTCTAGTTCAGCACTAAGAATAATTTATTTTATAAATCTAAAATCAAATAGCTATACTGTCATGGACAGCCTGGCTTAATTCATTTGCTCTGAATGGTTTTGTTATAAATCCTTTGATTCCCTGTTTTTTTAAATAATCAAGTTCTTCTTCTTTTGCAAAACCTGAAGCAATAAGCACCTTTACCCCTGAAGATAATTTTTTAAGCTCTATAAAGCAGTCTTTACCGTTCATTTCAGGCATTATCATATCTAAAATAACAAGATCAATTTTATCTGGATTTTTTTGGAAAATATCAATTGCCTGTTTTCCATGTTCTGCTGTGATAACTTTATAGCCAAAATCCTTTAGAATATTTGCTGCTGATGTTCTTACTATATATTCATCATCTACTATCAGGATTGTTCCATGTCCTTTTATGGGTGAAAAAATTTGGTTTGAATTTTTTATATTTGAATTTTTACTCAGTGGAAGAAGAATTTGAAAAGATGTTCCTGAATTAAGTCTGGTAAGTACATTTATTTCGCCTTTATGCTGGGAAATGGTTCCAAGAACAGCAGAAAGACCTAGACCTGTTCCTTTACCTTCTGATTTAGTTGTAAAAAAAGGTTCAAAAATTCTTTTTAAATCTTTATCAGGGATTCCGCATCCTGTATCTTTTATTTCAATTTTTGCATAATTCCCTGGATTTATATCAAATTGTGATGCTGTACAATAAGATTGATCAAGGTCTATTATAGAGGAAATAATTGAAATTTCTCCGCCTTCAGGCATTGAATGTGAAGCATTTATAAGAATATTTAAAAAAGCACTCTGGAGCTGTGATGGATTTCCAATCACAAACAAAGGCTCTTTTGACAGGGATTTATTTATTTTTATTCTTTTGTCTATTGTCGGCTCTACAATTTCAACTGCTTCTTTCAAGGGCTTGATTATATCTATTGCTGTAGATGCCTCAGGCTGTTTTCTTGCAAAGGCAAGAAGTTTGGAAATAAGATCGGCAGCTCTTTTTGATGATTGTATAATCATGTTGAAATATTTTTGTGTTTCAGGTGTTGTTTCAATTTTTGTTTCAAGAAGGTCAACTGTCATGACAATGCCTCCAAGAATATTGTTAAAGTCATGGGCTATGCCTCCTGCAAGCTGTCCTATGGCTTTCATTTTTTGTGCCTGTCTTAGTTGTTCATGAATATAAATTTCTTCTGTAACATCCCTGAATACAAAAACAAAACCAATTACTTTTCCGTTGTCATTTTTTATTGGAGCACCTGAATTTGAAATTTGGTATTCTTTTTTATCCTTTGAAATTAAAATAAGATTATTTTTTAACTGAGTGCTGGTTGCTTTATCTAATATTTTTTGGGCTGGAATTTCAATAAACCCTTTATTTTCCATATATACAAGCTTTAGAACATTGGAAATATTTTCACCTGCTGCCTCATCAGATGTCCATCCTGTAAGGTTTTGTGCAACAGAATTTATTCTTGTAATATTTCCTTTAATATCTGTTGCAATTACTGCATCACCAATGGAATTTAGGGTTACTCTTAAATTCTCTTCGTTATTTTTTAATTTTTCTGTTGTTTTGTTAATTTTTTTGAATGTTTTTTGAAGAACTTTTGCCAGTTCTTTTGTTTCAGAAGAGCCTATGACTGGAATATTAACTTTTTCCAGATTGAGGCCCATTATTGAGCCGGCAGATTGGGCTAGTTTATCTAGGGGGGATGAAATGCTTTTTGATATTATTGCTGCTGCAATTAGAGCAAGACCAAGCATTATACATGAAACAAGAATCATATATTTGCCAAGGTTCCATATTGGTTTTTCAATGTCATCAATATAATATGTAACATTTATGTACCAATCTAGAGGTTCATGATAGCTTAAGTATGCAACTTTACTTATTTTTTTTTCAACTGATTTTCCAGGTTTGTCCCATAGGTAAAAAAAAGTATGTTGTTTGTTTTTTACAGCTTTAATAATTTCATCAAGGATATAGCCTCCTGTTGCAGGATTAATAAGATTTGAGCCATCCTGATTTTCCAGTGAAGGATGGATAAGTATTTTTTTTTGCCCTGTGAAAAGGAACATATATCCGGAATCTTGTACTTTTTTATCATTAAATGCCGATTCAAGAGACTTTATGGCAGTACTTAATTTTTCCTGTTCAAGTTTTTCAATGTCTTCAATGTAGACGCCTGTTGATATTAGCCAGTTCCATGGTTTGAAAAGTTTAACAAAAGAAATCTTTGGCTTAAGTTCGTTTTTATTAGTGTTTCCTGGCTTGTACCATAAATATTTGGCAAAACCTTCTCCGTTTTTTTTAGTAATTTCATAGAAGAGTTCGGAAAGATTTTTTTTTTCATTGTTGTCTATGAGGACGTTATGTTCAGGTGTTGACATTGGCAGACCTTCAAATTCGGGGAAGATGGGATGCATCTTCATAATAGTATATGGACGGGTTGTATCGCTGATCCAGAAGTATCCTACTTTGTCATTAAATCGCATTTTTCTAATCTGTTCTTTGGCCATTTTTTTGGCGTCTTCATCTGAGATAAGGCCTTTTTCAACATTTCTTTTGAAAAAATTCAAAACAGCAAAAGCAATATCAACTTCGTTTTTTATTTCTTGTTTTCTTTGTTCAATAAGTTTGTTTTTAAAAAAAATGATGTCTTTATGAGCATTTTCTACAGCACTGTTTACAGAACTTAAAAGAATTGTGGCATTTTTTTCCTGAATTTTCAGCAGCTCGGATTTAGTTTGCCTGTGTACAGTATAAATAAGAAGTGAGGTTGTAATTATTATGAGACCTGAGGCAAGAGCAAAGATTCTTGAGCTCATGGACTGAAATATGGTAAATTTTTTATTTTGCATTTTTCCCCGGCTGAATAAGTTTAGGATTGATTATATCTGCAAAGATTATAAATATCAAAATCTATATATAGCTGCTGAACGAAAGCGGCATTTTTTGTCCATTTTAAAGTCAGATTCAAAGTTTAATGGTGATAATACTCAAGTATCCTAAAGTTTAAATTTTTTATCTGTTTTGAATGAAATAAAATTTTCGTTTGCGACCAATCGCTATATATTAAAAATTATTTGGAATATTAAGATTTATTAATTGAAAAACAGGTTTGGGGTTTTATTTATATGGCAAAAATATTGGTAAGCTCTTGTCTTTTGGGATTTAAAGTAAGGTATAACGGAAGTAACATGCCGGTTTTGGATAAAAGATTTGAAAAAGTAATTTTAGAAAATGAGATTATTCATTTTTGTCCAGAGGTCTTTGCAGGCTTGTCTATTCCAAGACTGCCTTGTGAAATTTATAAAGGCGATGGTGAGGATGTATTGTCAGGTTCAGCAAAAGTTTTGTGCAATAATGGCTTGGATCTTACTAAAGAATTTTTAACAGGTGCAAAAAAAGCCCTTGATAAATGTATTAAAGAGTCAATCTTATGTGCACTGCTTACAGAGTCAAGCCCGTCATGTGGCAGTAATTTAATATATGACGGCTCTTTCAGAGGAACAAAAAAGCCTGGAAAAGGAGTTACTGCTGCTTTGCTTGCAAAGTCCAAAATAAATGTTTTTAGTCAGCATGATATTGCTAAGCTTATTGAATATCTAAATGAACATTGAAGTAAAATTTTGGGTAGTTTTGGCATTAGATTCAATATTATAAAAAATTTAAGTAGTTGCTGAACGAAAACGGCCTTTTTTGCCCATTCTTAAGTCAGATTCAAAATTTAATCCTCAAAATACTCCATGTATTCCTGCGGTTAAATTTTTCATCTTCCTTGAACTGAGCAAAAAATTCTCGTTTTCGGCCAATCACTAAGTATTTTATGAGGTAAAAGTTTTTATTTTGAACTGAACAATAAAGTTTTTTTAGCCAATCACTAAACAGATATTAATATTTGTTCATCCACCAAAGAGAATCTAGTGTTGTTTGTTCAGTAATTTCAGGGTGTTTAAGAAACAAAATTTTTCTTTTTGAAAGATGAGATTTTTTAATAGTTTCTTTGTAATGCTTTAAAAAAAGCTCTTTAAAACTCCCGTCTTTTTCGGCAAGATCAAGTCCTTTTTCAATTTTTTTGGCAAGTTTTGTGTCTTTTTTATTGAGAAAAAAATAAACAGGACAGGGATAATAAAATGCCAGATTATCCTCAATTATTATATTTTTGTATTTATTTTTTTTTGATTCAAACTCCTGCCAGACTTCATTAATTCCTCTTGGAAAATAATCAAACCTTTTATGGTTTAGTGTTTTGAATAGATGTTCATATACTGCAATGCCAACTGTGTTTATGTTGTTATATTTTAAAATTTCCATATCAGCCCAATGCGGACTGAATCCGCAGACAAGTGTTTTGTCTACAAAAGGCCTGATGGAATTAATGTTTTCAAATTTGCTTTTATTGTCTTTGTGAATCAGAAAAATTCTGTAACCAAGCATTCCAAAAAGGACAGGCTTTTTTATTGCAAGAAATGAATTTTCTCTTTCTTTATTTGTAGGAATAAAGGCAATATTAATAAGTTCTGGTTTATTTTTTAAAAAATACAGCCCTCTTGCTTCTGTTATATCATCATTAAACGGCTGATATACTATTGTTTCTTTTTCATTTGCTGATTTTGAAAGAGCAAGTTTTAAAAGTTCCAATCTGTATATATATCTCTGATCTTTTTGAAAATATTTAATTTCTATGATATTTGCTTTGCAGAGAAGAGGAAGCAAAGAAAATAACACTAAATAAAGTTTGAATTTCATGGTTTTTTACTTTCTTTTTTTATAAAAAAAATTATAAATCTTTAATCTTTGAAAATAAATCACTTACTGCTTTTTTGTAATTTATATTTTTTTTTGTTACAGTTTTAAGCTCATTTGGGTTTTTAGTTATCTCCCAGGTGAATATATATTCCCATTCATTTGAGGGTGCCTTGTCATAAGGCCTGAATTCTCCAAATCTCAAATCAGACATTGTTAAAGTTCCGTTTTTTATTTCAGCAGTCCAAAAACCTTTTGAAAACCAGTTTATGGCTTTTATATTATTTTGATTTTCAATTGATTTTATAAGCTCTTCATTTCTTGGAATAAAATCAAATCTGATTTTATTTTTTGGATTATTTCCAAGTATTGAAAAATATCCTATAAAAAGGCCTTTGTCTGTTCTTGCAATATGCCTCCATAAAATTGTATTCATTGGAGTTGCACTGGTGATTGAATTAAGAACTTTTATGTTTTTTGACTCAAGGTTTTTTTTGAAAGTTAAATCTGCGTATCTTAGAGCTGAAAGAGAAAATAAAACATAAACACTGCTTATAAAAATTCCTGCACAATTTGCTTTAAATCCTTTTTTTGCATTAAAAGCAATTCCTGCAAAAATTCCTGCAAGCAAAGGAATTGTATACATTGGATCAATTATATAAAGGTTTCCAATTGCAAATCCGTATCTGTTAAAGGGTGATAAAATCTGGGTTCCATAAACAGTAAAAATATCAATTGCAACATGGGTTGCAAAAATTAAAAAAAGACCGGTAAAAAATTTAAAATCAGATAAATTACATTTCCGGGCTTTTTTTAAAAATAATTTGTAAAGAAAAAAACTTGCCAGGAAAACAAAAAAAATTGAGTGAGATTCCCCTCTGTGCCAGTAAAGCCTTTGAACCCCATTTAAAAAAGGATAAATAATAATATCAAGATCCGGGATTGTTCCAATTACAGCTCCAAAGGCAAATGCTTTTTTACCAAAATTTTTGTGCCAGAAAAGATGAGCTATTGAAGCACCCAGTGCTGCTTGTGTTACTGAATCCATAGTATTTTCTTTTTATAAGGTTTTGTTTGTATTGCTAAAATATAAATAATCATTTTTTTTGGCATTAAAATCCAGAAAAAAATAATTAGTGAGCGGACGAAAACTAGAATTTTGTTTCTTTCAAGGAAAATGAAAAATTTAACCTTTAGGATAGATTTGGTATTTTGAGGATTATATTTTGAATTTGATTTTAGAATGGACAAAAAAGACTGTTTCCCTTTAGCAGCTAAATAATTTTTTGGATTTTTAAAACCAAAAAGTTCTGGATTGTTTTCCAGAACTTTTCAGGTTTTAGTTAAGCTGCTGGTTGGTTATCAGCATGTCCAGGGGATGAATAAATCAAATTTTGGGCTGGCTGTGAAAATGTTTTTTAATTTTGCCTGAAGACTTGCAAAGTCAAATGTTTCTATTTGTTTTTTTAAATTTTTTCCAGATTTTTCCTGAAACTTATTGATTAGTAATCCAATGTTGTAGGCTTTGGTATTGATGCTTAGAGAGTACATAAAATCTCCTTTTTTTTGTTTAAATTATGTTCATGCGAGCTGAACATGGTTTTAAGTTCTGCATATCTATAATACAATTAATGTGCCATTTTTTTTGTGTTGTGGATTTAATCAATATAAAAAAATAAATAACCAGATTTAACTATCTGATAATAAAAAATAAAATTATTAATATCACAGGTTTTTAAATTAAATAATTTTATAAAAAGAATGGTTTATATTTAAGTTTTTTGCTGGGATTATTTTATGAATGTGCATTTTATGAATGTTAATTTGCATGGAATGTATGATCTCAGTTCAGGTCTTTTAAACTTGAATCGAGCGATTTTCAAGTTTGCTGAATATAACGGCAAATTGTATCAGGCTATACTTTTGCTATGTGTGATACAAAACTTTTGGTGAATTTGTTATTTAACAGTTTTCAATTCAGGCAAAGCTTTTAAGGATGATCTAGGAAAGAGAACTTATAAGAATAGAATTAAGTTATGGATATTTTAACCTGTTATTCATTTCCGTGTAATGTAAGGGAGCTTGAAAATATTGTTGAACATGTTGTTTCAATGGCAAAGGGAAGAATGATAAAAATCCACTGATAGTGTAATTCACCATGCAAAAACTGATGAAAGCAGCAATAATATTTAGTTTTTTTAATTAGTGATGGCCGAAAACGAGAATTTTTCGTTCATCATCTAACTATTTGAATTCTCCATCAGGAAGGTGCTCAACATATAAGGACTGTGAAGGGAAAGCAAAGTCAGTTCCTGAGTTTTCAACTATATTTTTTATTTCAAGTGCAAAATTTTCTTTTATTTCAAGCCATTCTTTCCACACAATTGTACGGGTAAAGCAGTAAATCATCAAATCTATGGACGAGTCATTGAATTTGTCAACACGTACAAATAAAGGTGCTTCAGGGGGATTTACAAAATCAGGCGAATTTAATAGATATCCTTCAATCTGGTTTCTTACTGTTTTTAATTGTTCAATTTTTGTGTCATATTTTAAACCTATCATCCATGAAATTCTTCTGAATGTCATTTCGCTGAAATTTATTACTGAATTGTCAGAAAGTCTTGAATTTGGAACAAAAACAGGTGCTTTATCAAATCGTCTTATTTTTGTGGAACGAAAACCTATGCTTTCAACTGTTCCCTCAACAACACCTTCAACCTTGATCCAGTCGCCAATGGAAAATCTTTGTTCTGCAAGAATAAGTATTCCTGAAATCAGGTTTTTGAAAAGATCCTGTGCTCCAAGTGCAACAGCAACACCAAAAAGTCCAAGACCTGCAATAATTGGTCCTATTCTTATTCCCCAGAGTTCAAGAATGGTTGCAAAGCCTATAAAAACAAAAGTTCCTTTTATTAATTTTTTAAGCCAGTCAATAAGTGATTTGTCAAAAATATTTTCGAGTTTTTCAAGAATCCATGCAAATGCTTCAACAAGATTGTAAAATGCCCAGAATAAAACAAAAACTATTGCAGATGAAATAAGCTTATCTGCAGCAGCACCTACAGTTTCTGTTAATGTAAGATATTGGCGTGCAATATAAAATCCAAAAACTACAGGTACATAGCTAACAGGTTTTTCAAGGGATTTTACTACTTCATCGTCGATTTTGTTTTCAGTTTTCTGTGCAAAATTATTAATTCTGTTAATTATGAATTTGAAAATAATTTTTCTAAATAAAATAAAGAAAACAATAATACCTGCCGCAACAAGAATTGAACCGATATCAATGCCGAAAACTCCCTGATTCCATACTGTTTTGACAGCTTCAAGAAAACCTTCAATTTTTTGTGTAAAATTACTTTGTTTCATGAATTTTTCCAAAAATAGTTTGCAAAAGTTTAATTTATAAATTGAAGAGGAATTATAGGCGGTGTTTTTCCAATGGTCAAGGCCGGGGTAATTCTTTGATTTAAAAGTGTTGTGCATTGTTTGAAAAAAATAGACTTGACGTAGTTTTTCAAAATGCAATAACTGCAAGTTAGAATTTTCTTAAACAGAATTTAAGCGTTAATTATTTATATAATTTGAAAATCTAAGAAATTTTTTCAATTAAGGAGTTTTAAATGGGCGGCATATTCGGATGTGCTTTAAAAGATGATTGCGTAACAGATCTTTTTTACGGAACTGACTATCTTTCTCATCTTGGAACAAGAAGGGGAGGTTTGGCTGTTAACGGAAAAAACGGCTTTGGAAGAAAAATTCATTCGCTTGAAAGTTCTTATTTTAGAACAAAATTTGAACCAGACCTTGATGATCTCCAGGGGAATACAGGAATCGGAGTAATAAGCGACCACGAAAACCAGCCTGTAATGCTCAGTTCTTCACTTGGTACTTTTGGAATAGTTTCAGTTTCAAAAATAAAAAATATTGATGCTCTTGTTAAGGATCAATACCAGAAAAACAGGTCTTTTTCAGAAATAAGCTCAATAGGTATTAATCCATCAGAACTTATTTCAAGACTTATTGCAGAAAAAGGTTCTTTTGAGGAAGGGATAGCCTATGCACAGGAATCCATTGAAGGCTCAGCTACAATGCTTGTTCTTGCAGAGGATTGTGTTTATGCGGCAAGGGACAGGCTTGGAAGAACTCCCCTTATAATTGGAAAAAAGGAAAACGGATTTGCAATCTCTTCTGAAACCTGTGCATTTCCAAATCTTGGATATGAAGTATTCAAGGAACTTGGGCCTGGAGAAATTATTAAAATAACTCCAGATGGCTGTGAGCAGGTAAAGGCTCCAGGTGATAAAATGCAGGTATGTTCATTTTTGTGGATTTATTATGGTTATCCTGCTTCAACATATGAAGGCTTAAATGTAGAATCTGTACGTTATGAATGCGGAAAAGCCCTTGCAAGAAAAGATAATACTGAAATTGACTGCGTATCAGGAATCCCGGATTCAGGAATAGGCCATGCTCTTGGTTATGCAAATGAAAAGGGAATGAATTATATCCGTTCATTTGTAAAATATACTCCAACCTGGCCAAGAAGCTTTATGCCCCAGAACCAGAGCGTAAGAGATTTAGTTGCAAAAATGAAACTTATTCCTGTTAAGGAGCTTATAAACGGCAAAAGAATTTTGTTCTGCGAAGATTCAATTGTAAGGGGGACACAGCTTCAGGACAATGTTTCAATGCTTTATGACTATGGAGCAGCAGAGGTTCATATGAGGGTTGCATGTCCTACTCTTGTTTATCCGTGTGAATTTTTAAATTTTTCCCAGTCCAGATCAACCCTTGATCTTGCAGGAAGAAAGGCAATTAAGGCAATTGAAGGAAAAGAAGATGCAGACCTTTTGGAGTATTCAAGGTCAGGTTCAGAAAAAAATCTGGCAATGACAGAATACATAAGAAAAAAACTTGGACTGACATCACTGAAATACCAGGCTCTTGATGATCTTGTACAGGCAATAGGACTTCCAAAGGAAAAACTTTGTACCCATTGTTTTGACGGGTCAGGCTGTTTTAGATAATGTTGAAGGAAAAATTAAAGCTTTTTGATTTAACCTGAATTCAGCATTAAAATAAATTTTTAAAAGGGGATAAATTTGTATTTTTTAATCCCCTTTTTTAATTTAATGCTAAAAATACCAGTTTATTTCAAAGCCGCCTTCAAAAAAATTATCTTCATTTTTTCCAAGTCTTGAATTAAGTTCCTCTTGAACAGCCTCATCATATATTCCTATGGCATCGTTTACATTTTCTATTATTTCCATAATATAGCTTACAGATACCCTTGGCTTTATGTAAATATTATCTTTAAGCTGAATACCTGACGGCTTGTTTTCAGGGATATAGTCAAATTCCCTTATCTGATGTTTTTTTAGATTAATTCTGTTTTTAAAATAAAGCCTTATAAGTTTTTTTTCTTTGCATTCATCAATTATTAAAATGCATTTTTTATTAAAACCCCTTGGTTTTGTTTTTTCAATTAGTGCATCTATTTTTTTTGTTTTGGCATATGCCTGTGCCAGGCTGGAAAATTGCAAAACTAAAATCAAAAAAATTATAAAAAAATTAAAAAAATGTTTCATTTTTCTCCGTAAACCACAAAAAGCGGGTCTGAAAACCATAAAGTATCTTTGTATCTGTCATTTTTATCATAAGGTCTTGGAAATCCTCTCATGGAAATTGTTCCGCAATTTTTAAATCCTTTTGTATTGTAAAAATATTCAAGAACAAGGCCCATTTTTTCAAAATCATGGAGTTCATTCCAGATTTTTATTTCCTTTCCAGGAAACCATCTGTTTGAAAAAGATACAATAAAAAGACCGCCCGGTCTTAAAATTCTGTAAACTTCCTTAAATATTTCAAAAGGGTTTGAAAGATATTCTACAGACATTGAACATACTGCATAATCAAAGGAATTGTTGTCAAATGGAAGTTTATGGTTTTCATTGATATTTTGAACTATTCTTTTTGAAAGTGTTTTATTTTCGAAAAGTTCTTTCATATTCATGCCAAGGCCTGTGACAGTCAGATATCTGTCTGTTGGAAGATGGGAATATACACTTGACATGAGATCAAGGACATTTTTGTCAGGCAAAATCAGCCTTGAATAAATTGATTCCATGTGCTTTCTGCATAACAAATCTGTATGTGCCGTAATCCTTGGCTTTTCATAGAATTTTTCATCAGGCTCTATCAGGTTTTTTGAAAATGCTGAATGTGTAAAAAAATCAGTTGGGCGGTTATGATATCTGGCCTGCATGCCCGGGCCTGTTACTATTTCTTCAAGAAGATGTCGGCAGCTTGCTCCGGAGTCTCTTTCTTTTTTTATGATATTTTCTATTTTTACTTGAATTTCAGGAGCTTTTCCGTTTAATGGATTGTTCAGATCGCAGAAAAGTGTATCGTTTTCTATATCAAGGCATCTAAAAGGATGCATATTTGCTGTGAAAACATTTGTTACTCCTGAAAGTATTCCTCTTGGATAAAATCTTCCTTTTTTGGGAATAACAGGAAGTTCGCCATGCTTAAGAGGCTTTATGTCTTTTTTTTTTATTTTTAGAATTTTTGAAGTTTCATATTTGAAATAATCTTTTAGAAAATATTTGTCGGCATTTATTGTCTGTCCTTTTTCAAGCTCAAAAAAAAGGTCTGGTTCATATTCATATAGAAAATCTCTGAAAATATTTACTCTTTGTATATGGGTTATGTCTTTATGGGAAGATATAGAAGTTTCCCAGCTAATAGCTATGGTTATATCTGCGAAATTGTTGGTCGTTTTCATTTGTGATTTTACCTTATATAGTATTATATAAATTTAGATTTTTTAGCAGTCTTTCATAAAATTGCAACAGATGATTGCAATGTAGATTAAACAGGTTTATTCTAAAAAAACTTAAATTTTTTTAAAATTTATCCTACTATTCTAGCCAATTTTTTCGGAGATATCCAATGAAGAAAAGTTTTTCTTTTTTAATTGTCTTTTTATTGATTGGGTTAAGTCCTGTTTTGGTTTTTGGGGACTTATCCAAAAATGAAAAGATTGTTTTTGCGGTGCTTGAGGATGGAAATAGCTCAAGATTTGACCAAAGCCTTGACGGCTTAAAAAATAAAATTAAAAAAATTGCCGGTTTTAACCGTGAAATTATTTTTCCTGAAAAATATATTGTCAGCTGCAATTTTGATCCTGAAAAAGTAAAAATAACAGCACAAAAATTTCTTGAAGAAAAAGATGTTGATATAATTATAGCTGCCGGCCCTGCAGGCTCATCTGTTTTTGGGAAAATTAAAAATTTGAAAAAACCTGTAATTGCATTTTATTTTGTAGAACCTGAAGTTTTTTCTCCAGGATTTAACGGCAAAATTCCACAAAAAAACAATCTTTATTACATCAAATCATTCCCATCTATATTTTCATCAATTGAAGCATTTTATGAGCTTGTAAAATTTTCAGAAATTCAGATTATTGCAGAGCCATATATTGCAGATTTGTTTGAAATAAAAAAAGAGTCTGATTTTCAAAATTTAAACTACAGGGTTTCTATTTTAAAAACCAGTAAAGATCTTTTGAAAACCATTGAAAATTTGAATGAAAAAACCGATGCAGTTCTTATTTCGCCTCTTACTTCATGTTCATGGGAAGAATTTGAAATTTTTATCAATGAGCTCAATAAAAAAAATATTTATACTTTTTCTCTTTATGGCCATGAAGAAATAAAAAAAGGCTGTCTTGCAGGTCTTAGGAACAGTTTTATAAATGAATCATCTGAAAGAATGGCAGGCCTTTTAAGCGAAAAAATAATTTCAGGAATTTATAGAAAAAATTATGAAGAAGCTTTTTTAAATGAGCCTGAGCTTGAAATAAACATGGATATTGCCGGAATGCTTGGTGTTTCTCCGGATTTTAATATTTTTCTAAAAGCAAAGCCTTATTATTCAGATAAATATATAGAAGAAAATAATGTAAATCTTGAAGAAATTATTGATTTTTCAATAAAAAATAATTCTCTTATGCAGGCTTCTCAAAAAGAAACAAATAAGTCTGAGTTTGATAGAAAAATAGCAAAAAGCTATATATTGCCCCAGGCAGGAATAATAGCTGAAGGTATCAGAAGAGATGAAGATTCTAGTTATTCAAGTTTTGGGCAGTATTCTGAAAATGAAATTAATCTTAAATTTTATATAAGACAGGCTGTTTTTGATGATGAAGTTTTTACAGGCTTGAAACAATCTAAAAAAGCTCTTGCTGCCGCAAAGGAAAAGGAAAGGGCAAAAACACTTGAAACAGCTGCAAATACGGCTTCAGCATATTTCAGGCATTTAAGTGCAGTAAAAATAAGGGAAATAAGAAGAAATGACCTGGAACTTTCAAAAGCAAACCTTTTAAAGGCAAAAACAAAGCATGAAGTGGGAACAAAAGGTCCTGGAGATGTATTCAGATGGGAAAGCATGACAGCAGATGCAAAAAAAGAACTTCTCAATGCTTTGAAAAGGGAAAATCAGGCTTTGATTAAACTTGAAAAAATTACAGGAAGAAAATTTAATGAAACAAATGTCTTTACCTTTCCTGAACTTGATTCCAAATTTTTCTGGGTTGATGAAAAAACATTTGAAAAAATATCAAAAAACAGATCTGAACTGGAAAAAAGTAAGGATGTTCTTGGAAAATTTGCAATTGAAAATTCTCCTGAACTTGGGGCTTATACAAATCTTATAGAAGCACAAAAAAAGCAGTCAGCATATTTGGTAAGGAAGCATTTTATTCCAAAAGTTTATTTAACTGGACAGTATCTTCAAAGAGCGGCAAGGTCCGGTGCAGGGGCTGATGGGGTTTCATTTGATATTGCACCTGGAATGCCTCCTTTTCAAATTGACAGCCCAAAAGATAATTCATGGCAGATTGGCGTTGAGGCAGTGCTGCCAATTTTTACAGGATTAAGGGATAAAAATTCAAAATTAAAATCAGATGAGGAATTAACAAGACTTCAGATAATCAGGAATGATGCTCTTGAAAATATTGAAGAAAATTTAAGTCTTCTTATTGAGGAGGCTGCTTCTGCACATTTGAGTATTTCTTTTGCTGAAGAATCTAAGAATGCAGCTTTTAAAAATTTTGAACTTGTTTCAGATGCATACGAGCTTGGCCTTGCAGATTCTGTTGATCTTATTGATGCACAGCATTCATACACTGCTGCAGAAGAAGTGCTTTCAGCATCTTTGTACGAATTTATGGAAAAAATTTATCTTATTCAGGCAAGACTTGGTTTTGTTGATTTTTCAAAAGTTCCTGAAAAAAAAGAAAAAATAATTGAGCTTATCAGGAGAAAATAATGAAAAAAAATTTTTGGGTTTTTGGGTTAGCCTGCATTTTAGCTTTGTTCAATTCATGCAGTGAAAATAATAAAACAGCAGATAAGCTGCATGCTAAAAAAAGACTTAGGCCTGTAAAAGTCATTGAGGCTCTTGTTTTGAAAAACGGATGTGTAAAAACTTTTTCTGGTACAACAAGGTCATCTTTTACTTCTAAACTAAGCTTCAGGGTTCCTGGAACAATTTTGACTCTTAATGTTGATACAGGTGATAATGTCAGTTCAGGTCAGCTTATAGCAAGTCTTGATCCTACAGATTATGAGCTTAAAGTTGAGGAAGTTGTTGCTTCTCTTGAAAGAGCCAAAGCCCAGTGGAGAAATGCGGAAGCAACTTATGCAAGGGTTCTTGCTCTTTATGAAAGGGGGAATGCTTCACTTGGAGAGCTTGATGAAACAAGGGCTGCCTCATCTTCCGCACAGGCTGTTGTGAAATCAGTTGAAAAGCAGGTCGAGCTTGTGAAAAGAAATCTTGAGTATACAAAGCTTTTTTCGCCAAAGGACTGCAATATTGCTTCTGTTCATGCAGAAGAAAACGAAAATGTTCAGGCAGGGCAGCCCGTTGCAGTTTTAAACTGCGGAAATTCCATTGAAGTTCATATTCAGGTTCCGGCTTCTTTTGTTTTTTCAGTTAAAAAAGGCGAATCTGCTTTAGTTGAAATAGACTCAATAAATAACAAAAAATTTGAAGGCATAATAAAGGAAGTTGGGAATTCACCCAATGCACTTAATACAACTTACCCTGTTATCATTTCACTTTTAGAAAATTCAATGCTTATAAAGCCCGGAATGTCTGCTCTAGTAAAAATAGAATCAAAACCTAAAGTTGAAAATAATTATCCTGCGGTTATACCTGCTTGTGTTGGTGAGGATTCAAAAGGTAAATTTGTCTGGAAGGTGGAAACCTCTGATTTTAAAGAAGGCAGAGTAAAAAAAGCATATATTGAAATAGGTGGTTTTTCAGGTTCAAAAATAATTGTAACAAAAGGCGTTTTGCCAGGAGAGCTTATTGTTTCGGCTGGTGTAAGCCAGGTACGTGAAGGTATTAAAGTAAGAATTGAAAAGGAAATTTAATTTTATCTTGGTTGTGATTAATCTAAACTAAAACTATCGGAGTTTGGCCTTGTATATAACTAAAAAAGCAATTTCTAAAAACAGGGTGACTTTTATTTTTCTTCTTATACTTATTGCAGGAGGTATTTATTCATACCTTACCCTTCCAAGAAGTTATGATCCTGGATTTATTTTAAGAGTAGCAAGGATAGTAACATATTTTCCTGGAGCTTCTCCTGAAAGGGTTGAGCAGCTTGTCACAGATCAGATTGAAAAAGTAATTATGGAAATGCCTGAGCTTGACTATGTTGTAAGCAGTTCAATGACAGGAGTTTCGCTGATAGATGTCTGGCTCAAGGAGGAATACAAAGACCTTCGCCCCATTTGGGATAAACTAAGACGAAAAGTCGAAAAAGCAGAACGAAATCTTCCAGATGATGCACAGGCGCCAATTATAAATGATGAATACGGCGATATTTTTGGAGTAATGATTTCTGTTTCAGGTGATGATTTTTTGTACAGGGAACTTAAAGACATTGCAGAGGATTTAAGGGATGAACTCCTTTTAATGGAAAATGTTGCAAAGGTTGAAATGTATGGAGATCAGGATGAAAAAATTTATATTTCCTATTCCAATTCAAGACTGTCCCAGGCAGGAATTACACCTTATTATTTGATGAATATACTTCAATCCAGAAATATTCTCATTCCAGGAGGAACAGTAAACGTAGGTTCTGAAAGGTTTGTCCTTGAACCAACAGGGAACTTTATTGATATTGAAGATTTGAAAAAAACCGTAATTCCTCTTCCAAAAACCGGAGAAACTATTTTTTTGGAGGATATAGCAGAGATAAAAAGAGGATATGAAGACCCTTCAAGAAATCTCATGAGAGCAAACGGAAAAAGGGCTGTAGGTGTTTCAGTTTCAATGAAGGAAGGAGGAAATATAATCCAGCTTGGTCAAAGCGTAAGAAAACTCTTAAAAGATGTGGAAAGTGAATTCCCCTACGGAATTGAGTTTGACCTGGTAAATTTTTCACCTGATGAGGTTGAAGACAAGGTCTTAAGAGTTCAAAAAAATCTTATTCAGTCAGTTCTTATTGTTTTATGTGCAACTCTTGTAATGCTTGGTCTCAAGACAGGACTTGTTGTTGCAACTCTTATTCCTTCTGCAATATTAATGACCTTTTTTTCCATGAAGTTTTTAAATATTGGAATAGACCAGATGTCACTTGCATCCCTTGTTATTTCCCTTGGTATTCTTGTTGATAATGCAATAGTGATGACTGAATCTATCCAGGTTGATATTTATATGGGGAAAAAACGTGTAAAGGCTGCAATTGATTCAGCTAAGGAGCTTTCAATCCCATTATTAACATCTTCTGCAACAACTGCTGCAGCTTTTCTGCCAATTTATCTTGCAGAGTCTGAAACAGGTGAATATACAGCCCCGCTTTTCAAGGTTGTAAGTCTTGCTCTTCTTTCATCATGGCTTCTTTCACTTACAATGATCCCTCTTCTTTGCGTAATGTTTATAAAAAAAGGAAAAAGTAAAAAAAATACAAAATTCAAATCTCTTGTTATTCTTTTCAGGGTTATGTATAGAAAGCTTCTTTTTGTATCACTTAAGTACAGATATATTTTTATTGTGATAGTGTGCATAATGTTTTTTTTATCCATGAAGCTTTTTTCAAAGCTTCCGGTAATTTTTTTCCCTCCTTCTGACAGGCTTATATTTACAGTAGAAATGGAGCTTGCTCCAGGAACTTCTATTATTACGACTGAAAATATGGTGAAAAAAGTTGAAAATTTTATGCTTCAAAATCTTATGTATGAAGATGAAGAAAATCAAAGCAAAATAAACTCAAAACTTTCTGATTTTTCTGTGGAAGGAAAAGAAAAAATAAAGGGCATAGTTAATTTTGTTACTCACATAGGAAACGGAGGCCCAAGATTTTTAATAACCCATAGAACAGAGGTTGGAAAACCTCACTACTCAATTATCGTTATAAATGTTGCTCATCTTTCCAATATCATGCCGGTTTCAAAAAAACTTGAAGATTTTATACTTTCAAATTTCCCTGATACAGATCTTAAAATTAAAAGAATCCAGAATGGCCCCCCTGTTTCAGATCCTGTTCAAATAAGACTTTCAGGTAAAGAAAGTGATTTTTTGTTTGCAATGGTTGATAGCGTCAAACAAAAACTTGGTGAAATTAAAGGAGTAAAAAATATCACTGACGACTGGGGAAGAAGAACAAAAAAAATTCTTGTTAAAGTTGATTATCCAAAGGCAAGAAGAGCAGGCATTTCAAGCAGGGATGTGGCAGTTTCTTTATATACAGCTGTAAGCGGATTTAAAATGACCGAGTTTCGTGAAGAAGACAAAATAATTCCGGTTCTTTTAAAATCAGATGAAAAAGAAGAAAATTTAATAGACCGGCTTGAATCCCTTGCAGTTTATTCAAGTGCTACAGGTCAAAATGTAATGCTTGGTCAGGTCTGTACTTTAAGTTATGACTGGGAAGCTTCTGAGATAAAAAGAAGGGATAGAAAAAAAACTGTAACAGTAAGTTCAGGTCTTGAAAACGGTCATACTGCAAGCGAAGTTATAACCCAGATTAAACCCTGGCTTGATGAAAAAAATATTGAATGGGGTCTTGGTTATAAATATTCCTTTGGAGGCGAGGTTGAAGAATCCATTGAGGCAAATAATGCTATTGCTGAGAAACTTCCAGTCTGCGGCTTTATAATCCTTATGATTCTTATTATCCAGTTTAACTCCATGAGAAAAACAATGATAATTTTAAGTACAATCCCCATGGCAACAATGGGAGTTGCAGCAGGACTTTATCTGATGAAGTCATATTTTGGTTTTATGACCCTTCTTGGTATAGTTTCACTTGCCGGTATTGTAATAAACAATGCAATTGTTCTGCTAGAAAGAATAAAGGTTGAAACAGATATCGGTCATTGTCCACAGACTGCTGTTATTTATGCCTGTGAAAGAAGATTACGTCCAATTCTTCTTACTACAATAACAACCATAATGGGAGTTCTTCCCCTTTATTTTGACGGAGGAAGCATTTGGGAACCACTGGTTATTTCAATTGTTGCAGGCCTTGGGTTTTCAACAATTTTAACCCTTGGAGTGGTCCCAATGCTTTATTGCGTTTGCTTTGGCATTAAGTTTAAAGGTGATGAGCTCGATTCTATGAATGATGTTAGTCATGAATTCAGGTAGTTTTGGCGGCTGAAGCAATTTTTTTGAAATAAAAGGGTTGGATTTACCATGTTTTAACAAGAGAAATTTCAACCCTTCTGTTTTTTTGCCTGTTAATTTCGGATATATTTAAAACTTTTGGCTGATAATGGGAGTATCCTTCAATCGAAATCCGTTCAGGCCTGACATTGTTTTGTATGAGATTTTTTGCAACATTTATTGCCCTTGCTGCGGAAAGCTCCCAGTTTGAGGGGAATTTTTCAGAATTTATTGGCCTGTCGTCTGTATGACCCGAAACAACAATTTTATAATCTCTGTATTTGATCAGTATTTTTGATATGTTTTTCATGATTTGTTGAATTTCAGGTAAAAGTTCTGCCTGTGCACTTTTAAAGCTGATTTTTTCAGAGATTGCAAGTACAAGCCTTTGCTCATTTATTTCAACTGAATAGTCTGAGCTTTGTTTTTCTTTAAAAAGGCTTTTTAGCTCAATTTCAACAGAGCTAAAGGCTGAATCTTCAAAAAAATATTCTTTATCAAAATTGAAATTTTGTTTTTCATATTTGTGAACTGTTGGAGTTACTCCCTGTGGTGATCCATGGGTAATGACATGGTGACTGTCAATTTTTGAAGAATAAAAATAAATAAAAAAAATTAAAAGAAGAGTCATAAGGTCAAGCATCATCCAGAGATTTGATGATTCTGTTTCCAAAGAATCTGAAAATAAATTTTTTTTAAAAAAATCAAATGATTCCATTTTATTTTCCACCTGCTGCCCGGGTCTGTTCTGAAGATTTTTTTAATATGCTTTTTTCACAAGTGTTATAATTGTAGTCCCCAAGGGATGATACAAGTCTGTATGAAACAGCAACTGAATTGGTGTTGTTTGAAATATCAAGAATGCCTTCAATAATAAGATTTTTTTTAATGGATTCGCATGTAAGCATTTGGGATGCTTTTTTTGAAACAGGAAGAAAAATCAGGTTTGCAAATATAAGTCCGTAAAAAGTTGTTAAAAGAGCTGTACCCATTCCCTGGCCTATAACTTCAGGAGAAGTCATATTGTTTAATATCTGGATAAGCCCAATAATTGTGCCTGCAAAACCAAAAACAGGGCTTAACTTCATCATAGTATTTACAAATTCGCTTTGTTCTTTTTTTAAAACAGCATCATTTTGAAACCTTTGTTCAAGAGTATTTAAAACTGCAGAATCTGAATATCCGTCAACAACAAGTTCTATTCCTTTTTTTAAAAATCTGTTTTTTATTGTCCTGCTTTTTTTATCAAGTTCTGCAAGCCCCTTTGATCTTCTGATTCTTGCAAGGAAAGTGATTTCTTCAATTAAATCTTCAAACCCTTCTTTTTCATAATTCATTATTGTTTTTATGTTTTTTATAAAAGATTTAACTGCATGCCATGGAGAGTTTAAAATGCTGCAAATAATTGTTCCAGAAAGAACTATCATGCAGCTTGTAAAGTTTGCAGACCAGGAAGTGAGGTTTGAAAGTGTTATAAAAAGGAAACAAAAAAATATTAGGGCTGAGGCAATAAGGAAATTATTTTTCATTTTTTATTTTTCCCCTAGTTTATGGTTTAAGTAAGGAAACCGCTATAAGTTTAGTTAAATTAAGCATTAATCATGCCATTTTTTTATTTTTTTAACTATTTGAATTTATGATAAAAAAATTTTTAAGTCGAATTTAATAATAAAAAAACAGGAAATATTTTCCTGGCCAGGTAATTTTGATATATTAAATTCAGTGTTTTTTATTTCTGTTTCTGTTAAAAATTAAACCCTCAAAATATAATGGTATTGGCAAAATTTTTGGCTCAGTTTTACAAACAATTGCTTGTTAGTTTAAAAAAAGATGTTAACTTATTTTTACATAATTTTAATAATTGTAAATTTAAGGAGGCTCAGATGAATGTTGAAAGAGGTGTAATTGCGATTGCTGGATTGTTTGTCTTTTTAAGTGTTCTTCTTGGCTGGCTTCATTCTCCCTATTGGTATATTTTTACAGGATTTGTCGGCTTGAATCTTTTCCAGGCTTCATTTACAAAATTCTGCCCAATGGCTCTTTTTCTTAAAAAAATGGGATTAAAAAACGGAACCGTATTTGAGAAATAAGTATTATCTGATCCAAGTCTAAATAGTTATTGGTCGAAAACGAGAATTTTTTGTTCAGTTCACGGAAGATAAAAAATTTAACCTTTAGGGTACATGGAGGATTTTGAGGATTAAATTTTGAATTTAGCACTTGAATGGACAAAAAAGACAGTTTTGGTTCAGGAACTAATTAGTGCCTGACCGAATTCAAAAAAAGCATAAGAAATCAATATATTAAGCTATTTTTTTATAAAAAAGCAATGTAAATTATAACATAATTTTTCGATCAACCCTGCTCCTA
>Ga0265295_1001262_pt1 | contig 45476 bp, 49 predicted proteins | sample Munlansysbiofilm_FD_192503 | JGI IMG/M metagenome (GOLD analysis project Ga0265295, IMG submission 192503) | Leachate microbial communities from a municipal landfill in Southern Ontario, Canada - Methane capture system biofilm | ecosystem: Engineered > Solid waste > Landfill > Unclassified ...
TGCGCCATTCGTTGAGGGAATAAATGTCTCTGCGTTTAACTCTAGCGTGCTTAAACCGCAAAATAGTAATAGTATCATTCAAATCACAACTATATTAGTGTTTGGTCTAAGTTTTGCAGCATATTTTGCACTAAAAAAAAGAAGTAAGCATAATTAATCTCGCTAAAACTCAATTGTTTTTACTTACTAATCATGAAAATTTAACTGTAACTTCAAATATATACTATTTTCTTAATCTTGTTTTAAATTTAATCGGATCTATGATAAAATCTAAATATTCGTTTTTTGATAAATGATATACATAATTAAATATCGTTAAGTGCAGAAAAACTTAACAAATAAGGAGTCATATGAAAAAGATCAACAAACTAAATAGAGGCTTATTAGTCCTCTCTTTACTATTTGCAGCAGTTTCATTTAACCTTGCGTTAACTAGTAATGAAACATCTAGTGCATCCGCCTGGAGTGGCACACAAACGAGCACAATGGGGACTTACTATAACTCCGTAGGCAGTGAAAATGGTGAGGCGCTTAGAAGCAAACTAAAAAGCATCATTAGTAGTCCTAGGAGCGTCGATTATGATTGGAGTCGTTACAAAGCAGCTGATGAAGCAGAAGGAAACTCTAATAGTGTTCTTTTAATATATTCGCGCGATGTAGTTTTAAAAAGCACTAGTGGAGGAGGGGCAACAGATTGGAACCGTGAACATACTTTTCCTCAAAGTAAAATTGGTTCGGAAGCCGCCAAGGATAACCACCACATCTTCGCAGCTGATAACAAGGTCAATGGATCAAGAGGAAACAAACTTTTTGGTGAAGTAGCAACTACAAGTGGTAACCAAGTTAAAGATATGTTTGGTAAACTGACCGATAACTATACAGCAGGCAATTATTTTTATCCTACTGCAGCCGCAAGAGGCGAAGTAGCTAGAGCGACAATGTACTTAAACACTATTTATGACTATAGTGTGACAAGCAACTTTCAATCCGTCGAACTCATGATTAAATGGCATTTAGAAAACCCTGTCACAAATAGGGAAATATATAGAAACAATACTGTCCATAGTTTACAAAGGAATCGCAACCCATATATAGATCATGAAGAATGGGCTTGTAGTGTTTATGGCGATACTAACGCCGCAACAAGGCAATTATGTAGCGCTGTTGCTGTTGATCCTGAAAGCATGACAATTTCGCCCACAAGCGGAACTATTAATGTTGGCTCTACGCTTGCCTTAAATGCAACTGTCTTACCAAGTGGGGCAAAGCAAACTGTTAATTGGGCAAGTTCTAATAATGTTGTTGCAACTGTTAATAACGGTGTTGTTACTCCCGTTAGTGCAGGAACGGTCACAATTACAGCAACTTCAACGGTTGATAATAGTGTCAAAGCTAGTGCAACAATTACCGTTACCAATATTCCTGTGTCTGTTACAGGCGTAAGTTTAAATACAAATACTGCGAGTGTCTCTAAAGGCAGGACTTTGCAATTAACTGCGACTGTTATGCCAACAAATGCCAGTAATAAGAACCTAACTTGGTCAAGTAGCAATACAAATGTCGCAACCGTTTCTAATACTGGTTTAGTAACGGCGAAAGAACTAGGTAACACTAATGTTACTGTGACAACAGTAGATGGCTCTTTTACTGCGACAGCAAGTATTACAGTCACCGCACCAGCTGCCTCGACTTCAATAACTGGCTCATTTTATAACTCGACTCTTGATAATAATGGGGGCGAAGGTGGAGTAACAGCAACAAATCTAAATAACGGAATCACAGGCACTAATGCCGCAGCCGGTTTTGGTGGCACTAATGTTGTTAGTAGCGTAACTTCAACACAAGGCTATTTCCCGCGTAGTGGTGGTTTAGCCATTGGTTCTAGTGGTTCAACTGGTTTATTAACATTAAAACTAAATGAGCTATATCACGCGACTAAAGTTGAAGCAACCTTCAACGCAGCTGGACAAGATAGTAGCGTCACACTAGGCGGAAATGGCGGCATTAAGTCACAAACGGCAGGAACATTTGGTACTGCTTTCTCTAACCCTTCTAGCGGCACTGCTTATGTCATTGAATTTAATAATCCGGCCAGTGAAATTACAATTGCGACAAGTAAAAGAACTGCTTTAGTTGAATTAATTATTCATTATGGCGAAGAAGTTGTTGATAGAAGTTTAGAAGATGCAACGAATTGGGCTACTGACTTTTTAATTGCTACTGAGGACGGCTGTATATCCCAAGTCTTAACCGACTTAGAGCAAGTATGGCAACAAGTATCACTAAGTTATAACGCCTTAAGTAGCTCCGCAAAAGCAATTATTGTTAATACCATCCCTAATGGTGATGGAAACGCAATTGAAGAAGCACTAGCTAGATATGTCATAATTGTCGAGAAGTATCCCTTACAACAATTTATTACTGGTTTAAATTTAAATCAAAGCAATCATAATACGATTTTCAATGAACAAAACAGCCAAATTTTTACGATTGTTGGAACAATCTTCTTATTCGGTATTGTTGCTGGCTTCTTTGCTGTGAGAAGAAAATATAAGATTATTAAATAATTAAGTCTACATTTAACAGGCCCTAGTGGCCTGTTTTTTTGTCTTGAACCTTGAAGTTAATTATAACTTTTAACATATTTATTCTTTTTTATTCTATAATTAATCATATAGGAGATTTTTATATGAAAAAATGTTCATTTTGTAATCATGAAAACGAAGATGAAGCGAAGTTTTGTACTAATTGTGGCCGAACTTATGTCGTTAAAGAAATAAGACAAAAATTAGGTAAAGCATTTGAGATTTTAGCTTATATTGCGATTGCATTCATTTTTCTTGCCTTTATTTTTGAACTAGTAGATAACATTATTTGGCGGGCGACATTTTTCACCTATCCAATTTGGCTTTTTAAATACATTCTTTTAGGAGCGATGAGTTTAGCCTATTTATACGCGCATAAGGTTAAGAGTGAATCATTATCACTCTTAATGACCATGGCGCTTATTGTCCATGTGTTAATATTCTTTCCCCTACTTCCTCTTAGTGCGGTTTTCTCAGGTTTTTCTGGCACATTCTACATCTTCAGTTTGATTTTGTTAGTGTATTTCCTCGCGATTATTATTTTTAATAATGTCGGTAGTGATTGGGGTCCGAGAATTGCAAGATTTTATCCGCTTGTTGCAGTCGGTGTTATTAGTGTTTATACATTTATTAGTATGCTCCACTTATTTATTTATGGTTTTGGCACGACTTATTTTAAAACAATGGCATTTTCTTGTCTTACGACTTTCTTCTATCTAGCCGCGATTAGTGTTTTGCTAGCTCTTCCCTTAATCGATAAAGAAATTGACACGATGGAAAAACAAGGCGAAGAAAAACCAATTGTTGTGCAAGATGCTGACAAGAAGTAGCTAACAACGTAAAATTGATAAACTGCTAATCAACTATATAGAAATTGACCTTACTTGTAGGTCTTTTTCTTTTTGTAAAGCATATCTAATGCAATATGTTGCGTTCTTGTTTAGAATGGCGTTAGTCAAAATAAAGCGAGGTTATAGTGCATGAATTTAGAAGTCTGGTACTCCTTAACTAATACAAAAATTAGTGATCTAGAACGACTTGAAAGTGTTATTAACGACTTACCATATAAGAACAAGGTTAAACTTTTATTTAAGCCCTTTATCGAAACAAAATGCCCGCATCAAAAGGCGGCTTATATTCTTTTAAAATGGGCAGAAAAAGAATATATGGGTCTTGAGGTTTTAAAGAAGATTTTAAGTTTACGCGACGTTGAAAAAACTAAGATGGAATCTATGGCTCAAGACTTAGGTTTATGTACACCACAAATTAAAGATTTGTTTGAAGGTGATGACTATAAACTCGATTTAAAAATTGACTACATTGAAAGTCGCGATTTCTTTATTCATCAGACAACGCTGATGATAGGCGAAGATAACACAATTGATGCCGCTCAGCCTAATGAAGTCATTAAAGACTTTATTGATAATGCCTACTATAAAAGAGGGAAAAAAACAAAGGCTTGTGCCTCACAATCATTTTGTAGTGATGAACAATGTCAATTTCATAAACAAGGAGTGCAAGAAGTAAAATGCAAATAGAAATTTGGTCTGATTTTGCGTGTCCGTTCTGCTTTATCGGAAAGACACGCCTAGAAAACGCGATAAAGAAACTAGGAAATAACAACATTGAAGTTGTGTATAAAGCATATCAATTAGATCCTAGTGCCCCGAAAACAAGTGATGTGGTTGCGACTGATTACTATATGAGCCGTAAAGGATTCAGTAAAGAAAAAGTCGCCCAGTTTTTTGGACAAATTGAAGCGATGGCCGCTCAAAGCGGCTTAGAATATCATATGAATAAAACGATACACACAAATAGCTTTGATGCCCACCGTTTAGCTAAATGGGCAGCAACACTAGGGAAAGAAGAATTATTAACAACGACACTGATGGTAGCCTACTTTAGAGATGGTAAAGATTTAGCTGATCACCCAACACTTTTACAAATTGTTGAGGGTCTAGGTTTAGACACTAAAGACGCAAGTGAAGTTCTTAATAACGAATTAGCTTTCAAAGATGAAGTACACGCGCAAATTAATGAAGCTCGTGAAATAGGTGTTAACGGCGTCCCTTATTTTGTCATCAACCGTAAATACGGTATTAGTGGCGCGCAAGAAGAAGCCTTGTTTATAGAAGCTCTCACCCAAGTGCTTGAAGAAGAAAAGACGGAACTTAAAACTTTTAGTGGCTCGGATGGGGCAACTTGTGATGATGAAGGTTGCGAAATCGTGTAATTAATTAGAAGAGTAAACACTAGGCATAAATGCTTAGTGTTTTTTTCTAATATGCGATATTATAATAAACGTTAGGCTTATAGTTATAAGGTTAATTAGTCTCTAGCAATATGAAGATGTTCCCGTAAATAAAAAGTCAAAATAAATACGATTTTAATCTTGCTAGATTGCTAGTGTTTTGATACAATTGATTAAGCTCGGGATGTAGCACAGCTTGGTAGTGCGTCTGGTTTGGGACCAGAAGGTCGCAGGTTCGAATCCTGTCATCCCGACCATTTAGGGGCCATAGTTAAACGGGATAACACTAGCTTTGCAAGCTTGAATTCGGGGTTCGATTCCCCGTGGCTCCACCATTTTATACTTATACACACGGCTGTGTAGCTCAGTTGGTTAGAGCGACCGGTTCATACCCGGTAGGTCGGGGGTTCAACTCCCTCCGCAGCTACCATTTACTTTCAGTCGGACCCTTAGCTCAATGGTTAGAGCTCCCGGCTCATAACCGGTCGGTTATAGGTTCGAGTCCTATAGGGTCCACCAACTGTGGAAGCATACCCAAGCGGTTGAAGGGGTCGGTCTTGAAAACCGATAGGGGGTGCAAGCCCCGCCAGAGTTCGAATCTCTGTGCTTCCGCCACTTAAAAATTAGCACCATCATGTGGTGTTTTTTTTATTGCTTGATGCTCATATAAAAAGTCGAGCATTGTTTGCTCGACTTATACGTAATCAATAGAGTTTTAGCGGTTATTAATCGCGTCAATTGGTTTTTTACGAGCAATGCCTAGGACGGGGAGAATACTTGCTAATAAGGCACTAACAATAGCAATGAGAACAATTAAGCCTACTTGCCGTAATGTAAAGGCAATAAGCGTTAAATCAGCGCCAATTTGGCTAGCAACCGTTTGATTGATCAAAATAACTGCGGGGATCGAAACGGCAATGGACAGGAATATATTAATCGCGGCGATGATAAGACTTTCATAGGTAAATATTTTGATAACATCAAGTTTACGCGCTCCTAAACCACGAAGAATACCAATATCACGCTTCTTATAAGAAATAGAAGTGGCAATAAAGTTCATCATTAGAAGAGCACTAAAGCCTGCTAGAATTGAACCTAAAACAACAAAGATAATTGTTAAGCCTTCAATGAGAAAGCCAAACATTTCAAACACACTGCTATATTGACTACTAATAATAATTTCAAAGCCATTATTAAGATAATTATTTAGGTGTGCGTAAGTGTTATATAAATTGTCATCATTGTTTGTAAAAGACAACCTACTTATGAGTGAAAGCGGAAAGTCAGCTTGCTTAGCCGTACTAACAGTAAGGGTAGTATTGCCGCTCCAAGCTTCAAAGTTATAAATTGTTTCAGTTCCGACAGTTTGTATCGACTCGGTTGGAAAGTATAAGCCGACAATTTCAAAACTCTCATAATAATTATTACCCTTATTGGCATTATTAATTTCAATGTCACCTAATGTCGTTACGAAGAAGTCTTTAAGTTTATTTAAGTTACTTGGTGTATCCGCCCAAGTCATGAAGTCATTTATAGTATCAAAGTCATATTCAACGTTGTTATACGTGAATGTAAGAGTGGACACTCCAGTTATTTCGTTATAACCATCCATATTAAAGAAAGGATAAACTTCATTTAGTTGCGATATAGAATTGTAAGAAATAATAATTTGATTGTCTGTCAAAGGTTGGTCACTAAATTTAACGAGCAAGTCAGCTATAAGATATTGCTGTTCAACAATATATTTAATTGGTTGCGTATAAGCATAATCGCTAGTACGTTCCATTAAAAGTCCTGCATTACCATCAAAATATCGTTCCGCGATACCTTCACTTTCATAATAGAGGTCGTTAAGAGCGAGGTCAGAGCGATAGAAAGTTAATAAATTATTCGCGCTCATATACAGGGCAAGATTATTAGAGGCAATATAATCTTGATTAAGCGCCCGTAAATTAGCTTCACTAAAACGTTCACTCTCATAACTTGTATTAATTACACCGGTAATTTTTGCTGCTAAATTACTTATATTAAATGATTTATTGAGCACTAAATTAGCGTTATTAACCTTATTCGCGCTAAATTGGTTTGGCAATATATAGTGAGCTACCACATTATCACCGCCATCAAGCGTGTAATAAGGAAAACTAAGTCTTGTGAATACTTCAAGGGCAAAAGAAGTAATTAAATACTCATTTTCGGCGGTTGGTAAAGTGCCAGAAAGAAGCGTCATATCGTTATCAACTAAAAATGTCGAATTAATAAAGACAGTATTCTTAGTCATATTATAAGAATTTAGTGCAGTCACTAATTCGTAGTTACCTGCGGATAGACTACTGAGGGTGATGGGGTCAAAAAGGAAGGGGATATTTTCGGTGACCATAGGGGCAATCCCAGCCGTTGGAAAGGCTAACTTAAGGTCAGCAATGTGTTGATCAGAAAAATTGACAAGTGGAGAATACATTAAATAACCATTCTCATCCTTTTCTGTCTTAAAACGTTGACTGATTTCAACTGTTGTCACGCCGTTATCAGCTAATGTGCGGGCATGGGCTTCTTTTGTTTTAAAGGCACTCATTGTGTCAGTAAGAGCAAAGAAGGTAATCGAGACAAAAGATAAAATAATCGTAAAGAAGAGGCGGACGCGTTTATGTTTAAGGCCGCTTGCACCAATTTTTAAGGAATCACGCTCTTTAAGTTTGGAGCTAATAAATTTTAATAAATTACCATCATATTTTTTAATCACAACTTTATCTTCAGTTGTCTCTGCAAAATTAAAAGCTTCTAACAACTTTTTGTTACGCGTAAGAATGACAGTGTCGTTACTTTTTTGTAGTTTATCAATTAGTTTTAAGTCTTCATCTTGTAAATGTGTTTTGGGGTCTAAGTGAACAACGTTTTGATTAATACTTAAACCAGGACGAATTTCGACAGGATCTTGATGGCCTTTTGAGGTGTCACTTAAAATTTGCCCGTCTTTCATTTCAATAATACGGTCACCATAAAGTTCTGCTGTTTCTCTATCGTGACTCACAACAATCACTAGTTTATCTTTTGCTAAGTTTTGTAAAATTTCAAACACTTGTTTGCCGGTCGCAGAATCTAGCGCGCCAGTTGGTTCGTCAGCAAGAATGATTTCTGGACTCTTAATGAGCGCTCTTGCAATCGCGACTCTTTGCTTTTGACCTCCAGATATTTGATTGACTTTACGGTTTTCGTATCCGGCCATATCGACCTGCGTCAAAATATCTTGAATGGCTTCTGGAGTAGCTTTTCGACCTTGGAGTTCAAGTGCTAAGGCAATGTTTTTACCAATCGTAAAATCATCAAGCAAGTTATATTCTTGAAAAACAAAGCCGATGAACGTATTACGGTAACTATCAAAGTCATGACCTTTGAAGGTCGTACTTGATTTACCTTTAATGATAACTTCACCTTGATCGGCCTTATCTAGTCCGCCGATAACGTTAAGCATTGTTGACTTACCAGAGCCGCTTTTTCCGAGGATAAAAACCATGCCTTTTTCTTGGAAGTCAACGCTGACATGATCAAGCGCTTTAACAGGTAAAACTTTCTTAAGTTGGTAGGTTTTGCATACATCACGTAGTGAAAGCATAATTTATCCCCTTTGTTATCGTTTTTATATTTGCCTAATTAAATATAGCACCTATACAAAAATCTACAAACACTTGTTATAATAGTTCTTAGTTTATGAATTATAGTGAAGACAAGCAAAAGTATAAAAAGAAAAATAATATCATTGATAGATTTCTCGTTTTTTTATCATTACTAATAATATTGGTTTTAAGTTTAATAACATTTTCACTTTCACCGCAGGAAAAAAACCTTGAGGACAATACTACTATAATTAGCGAACAAAACACTCTAGCAACGACGGAGAGGATATTCTTTGATTACACATATTCACTAAACTTTCCACTTGCGCCTCTTAAAGACTTTGTTAATAATCAATTAAAAAATTTTACTAACGAGGTAGTAGCTCTAGATGGAGCAAGTGAATATTATTATAAAATAATAATCGATGAGTCTTATGAAAACATCTTTCAAGTTTTTGCTGTCTTTAGTGATGAAGATAGTAAGAAAACAATGCTTTTATATTATGAAACATTACTCAGTACTTACTATTTAAAATCTCTTCTTAAAACGGAGCCTTATGATGCCCTATTTTCAAGTGCGAACAATGAACTAATAATTAATATGCTTGATTATCAACTTATGAGTGAATTTTCTTTATTAAAAATAGACTTTAAGATATTGCACATTATTTAAATTTGTTTTTATAAAATGGCTTTCCTAGGTTTTTTTCTAGTCGCAAGCTTTATAAAAGTTGCATAATTAAATAATTCATTACTCAAAGAGGCTTATTTATAAAACATAAAAACCTTACAAATTTCAACCGTCTATATTAAAGTTTGTTATACTTTATTTATGAAAATAATATTAGAACTAAAAGACGATCAATACACTTATAACGGTATCAAAAGAGTACGCGATAGTTGCCGCGGTGTTGTTGTTAATGAAGAAGGTAAAATCGCACTTACACACTTATATAGAGAAAGTGATGCTTTTGGTGGCCGTGATTATTATGAACTTCCTGGTGGTGGCCGTAATGAAGGAGAAACTACACTAGTCGCGGCAATGCGAGAAATGGAAGAAGAACTTGGTGTACAAGTGGAACTCATTAAAGAGTTAGGCATCGTTCATGATTACTATAATTTGATATTTCAAGAAAACTATTCCTATTACTATCTTTTTAAAGTTATAGACTATACCGCTCAGCGCTTAGAACCACGTGAATCACTTCTCATCGACCGCATTGAGTGGTTGAGTGTAGAAGAGGCGATTAAAGCTTATGAAAGTTTCACAAAAGACGGTGTCGGCTTACTCGTAAAACGCCGAGAACTGCCTATCTTAAAACTTGTTAAAAACTACTTAAGACAATAATTATTGGTCTGACCAATCGATAGTGCTGTATAATCAATATAAGTTAACGAATAGAGGAACTACAATATGAACAAGAATTTATTACTCGTCGCCCGTATTTTGTCGCTTATTACTGGAATTTTATATTGTATTACGATTATTGGAATTCCGCTTGGCATTTTAAACATTATTGCCTCCAACAAATTTAAAGAAGCCGAAAATGATAATACCATGCGTGACACAGTTCGTAATTGGAGTATTTACTTATTATTTACTGATACAATTTCTGGCGTTCTTGGTATTATTGCTAGTTCAGTAGATGATAATGTTATTGATGTTACTTCCACTACAAGTGCTAGCAATAAAACGCCCCTTGAAGAACGACTTGCTAACTTAAGTCGCCTTTATGAATCTGGCGCAATATCGCGTGATGAATATGATAGACGCCGCCGTGAAATTATCGAAGAAATTTAGTATTATTTACATAGAAAAAGGAGGGAAATTAATACCCCTCCTTTTATTTATTAAAATTTATTAGACTTTAATATTATTTGCTTGATCTTGCATGAGAAAAGGATTTAGAAAAGCTAAAGCGACAAAGACGAAGATAAGATATAACAAAGAGCGATCTTCAGCCCCTAACTTTGCAAGTCTTTTACCAGCTGCATATTGCCAGTAAAGCCCATAAATTCCAAATGTGAATAAAAGCATGAGAAAATGTCCCAAGCCACCAAAACCATCACCAGTCTTTTTCTTTAATTCAGATTGGAAGGAAATCGTCCAATAAAGTGGATAAATTCCAAAAGTAAAAATAGACAAAACAATCATAGTCCCTATCGAGCGTGTTTTCATTATAAATATGACCTTTCTGGCTTTCACCTATACAATATTTTCATTTTAGACTAAGCGTATATATATTGCAAAATTCGCTAATGTCTAAGACAGCAAAAAAATCTCCATAGGGAGATTTTCTTTTGATGTTATTAAGAGAATACTTTTACTTTTGCTTGGCTTTTCTTACTTTGTACTCTTCTTCAGTAATAATTCCGCGTTTATATAAATCTTCCGCTTCATCGAAGACTACTTTGTCAGCCACAACGACCGCGACTTCGTTTTCAATAGTTGGCGATTTAATAAGGAATATTACGGCGGTAAATAAGACAAGTACACTTACAAGCGCAAGTAAGGCTGTAATAATATCAGCGATAGCATAAGGTGTGACAAAAATAGCGGCTGCAACTAGAAGAACAAAAGTAACACTTAAACTAGTAGCGACTAATTTAAGGGTGAACTTATCTTCAAAACGCTTTTGCGTCACGTGTATTAAGAGGAATATAGCCGAGATGGCAAAGAGGGCATAAGCAATTAAGAGCGATAAGACAAAGAATACTGACGTTGTAATATCACTAAATAAAGTCGCTGTCGTTGTTTTAGCAATGAAGGCATAAAATAAATTTAGTGCGCCATAAACCATCACGACAAGGGCCGTTGGTTGGTGAAACTTTCTAAATTGGGCGATAAGAAAGAAAGCAATTAAAAAATTAAGGGCAATGTCTAAACCCGGTGCTAGACTTAAATGTGCTGAGCCAAAATAATTTTGTAAAGTAAAACTGGCGATTTGAGCCACGATTAGATAAATACCAATAAATAGCAACCTTGTATCATATGTTTTTTTCATAATGTTAATCTCCTTGTGTATATAATAACAAAAATATATCGTAATGTTTTAAAAAACAAAAGAGGCATTTTTTCTGTCTTTCGAAAAAAGACTATTGAAAAGCGCTATTCATTATATTTTTTAGAAATTTCACTTAAATACTTACTCATTAAAACTCGGTTTTATTGCTTCTGACATGCTGACTAATTACCATGGTAAACAAAGCAGTAAGAAAAGCACATTAAAGAAGGTAAATGTCTTTGACAAAATAGAAAAATCAAGATATTATAACTAAGGTATGGCGATCGTGGTGAAGTGGTTAACACATCTGGCTGTGAACCAGACATTCGTGGGTTCGATTCCCATCGTTCGCCCCAATTACTAAAAAACACCCACTTTATGGGGTTTTTTTATTGGGGCGACCACTTATTGACCACTCTTTGACCGCAAAAAAATTAATCCATCATAAAACTAAGCGATTTTAAAATGTTTATATTATCCTTTTTGTTAATGTGAAAATACGTGTTTAATGTAGTTGTTTTGGAAGAGTGACCTAGTCTTTGAGACACTTTTCCAATTTCTTCTAATGACAGGTCACCAGTTAACAGCCATGTGGTATTAGAATGCCTAAGTCCATGCGTTGGAATTTCTGGTACGCCAGCAGCAATTGCATATTTTTTAAGAGCCATTCTGATTGAGTTTTCTGACAAGGGTGTTGTATTGTTTGCGCTCCCTGAAAATAAAAAATCAGTTTCAGAAAGATTTAATTCTCCAATATAATCTTTGAGCAAATTAGTCATATCTTGGGAAATTGAAATTTCTCTTATAGATGAGATTGTTTTTGGAGTGGTTATTAATGTTTTACCAATTCCTAACTTAGAACTGGCTTGTTGTTCAATTAGTACTCTGTTTTTAATGATAATTATATGTTTCACCTGAAGTGCTCTAATTTCGCCTATGCGAGATCCTAATTGTCCCCAAAGGGCAAATAGAACATAATCCCTTGTATTCCTTGGGATGATATCTAAAAATAATTTGAATTGTTGTTTTGACCAAATCCTCGTTTCCTTAAAACTCGCTATTTGGTCGTTAGAATTAAAAGACACCAGAGAAAGATTAACTGTACCAAATTGAGTGTTTGATATAAGACCTCTTTTATAAGAATATTCAAGAAAGTTAATAATTGTTCTCAAAACCCGATTTTTATAAACGGTAGTTATTTCCAGGTTCGAGAGCTCTGTTCTAAAAGCAGTGAGCACCTCATATTCACAAAAAGAGGACAAGTCAAGAAGCATGTATTTACTTAGATATTTTCGTAACATTACTTTGATTCGATAGCGAGAAGAGTCTTTTAGCGTACCTTTATGATAAGAACAATACTCATCGAGGGTTTCATTGATTGATTTATCACTATCATTCTGTGTGGTTGTAAGCAGTTTTTTAATAGCGTCTTCTTTAGCAGTGTTTGCTTCAAATTCTGTGTCAAAACCTCGTAAAGAAATATATGTTTTTTTGTTTTTAATTGTAACTGACGTATTTACTCGCCAAGATCCATTTTGTTCCTTAAAAACACCAGGTCTTTTTCTTGGCATCTTTAACTCTTCCCTTCATTATTAATAAAATTATCAATGAATTTTTCAATTGACTCTAGCTCATTCAGTGAGCATTTTTCCATTTTTGCCACAATCAAATTCCTTTTGATAATTATAGAAGAGAGTGTTATGTCGTGCTTTGATTCAATTCCAAGGATTACCTCAATTGGTAAGTAAAGAATTTTCGAAAGAAGAAAAATAGAACCTCTTTGTATTTTATCTGTTTCTCCTGTCTCCCAACGACTGACAGTAGCCTCACTTACACCACAGGCATTAGCAACTTGTTTCATAGTCAACTTTAATTCTTGACGTCTATTTCTTAAAATCAAACCAATATCCATGTTCATTTTTGCTACCTCACTCCTTAATACTAATGTATTACTTTCATTAATGCAAGTTAAGTGAAACATTTCTAGACAAAAACTTGCAAAATGTAATTGACATGTTCTACAACAAGCGTTATATTTATTTTATCACTTGCAAAACGCAAGAAACAACGGAGGTTTATTATGTCGGAAATAGCTGAAGGCACGTTTAGCAAATTAGATTTTAAAGCGGAATTGGCAAGGAAGGGATATACAAAGAAGGCATTCGCAACCTTGATAGGAATATCTGAATCTGCACTCTACCGCAAAATCAACCATGGAGGTAGTTTTACTAGCGCCGAAATTAAAGTGATGATAGAAACTTTTGGCACAGAGAAAACAATCCATTTTTTATTTGGAATTTAACTTGCAAAACGCAAGTGCTTAGCAAGGAGAAAAAATGAAAAATAATTATAACTTATTATTGGAACTTTTGAATAGACCACATTGGGGTAACACTGAAATTCAAAAATATTTTGAGCTTACCAAAAGTAACATCTGTATAAAAAACGCAATTAGACTAAGAAAGGCGGCAGAACAAAAAGGGGGTTCCGTTAGATTTGTCACATCTAGAGTTACCGTAGATTCTATTCTAGACATACTCGGGAAGGACAGAGTAGAAGAAATTAAATTAATATATTTTTTATCACAGGGAAATTTATCGGATGAATAATACAAATACTGACATAGTTGACTTCGGACCCTTAGGCCCGATTAAGGAACAACTGAGAAAAACACCTGTCAACTATTTTATTAAATTACGCAACACATTTAAAGATTCATCAAGAACGGTTGATTATCTATTACGACTTAAAGATAAGTCAACCGGCGAGTATATTGGACGCGTCTATGTTCTTATTTTCCAGACAGTGTTATTAGAAACATTAAATACGTTCGGATATCTTGTGGACATCCTGGGCGACCGGACAAAACCCACCAAACTAACATTTGAGCCTATATCGTTAGAGCTGCTCGTATATAGATTTAAGTCACTGTACTCGCTTGAGGAGATCGAATCCGCCTTCAAACTCCTTATCAAGTTCAACAAGATTGAATGGAGCGCAAAGTATCAATGTTATCGAGTCGTCGATTTTATGAAACATTGTGGCAACGAAATTGATTGGAAAAAAATAAATTCTAAACGTAATGAAGATGATGAAGAGGGGTAAAAGAGTAGTTACAAAGATTTCACAATAAAAAACCTTTGTAAAACCTTTGTAGCCTAATGTTTCCCCCTAACAACCCCCTTCTATAAGAGTTTAGATATAAGAAATTATAACTTAAATATAAAGATATAAGAATTAAGACTTAAAAATACTAGATAGTTAAACATTAGTCAATACATAAATATAAATTCTTATGCAAGGCATTGCTTATCAAAATAATAAGAAATTGTATTGCAACCGCATCACTGAGAGGAAGAACGATGAAATTAACACCTATTCAAATTAAAGAGGCCTTAACTCCATTAAGAGATTGTGGCTTTATCAAGAAAGAAAAGAGCCATGCCGACAAAATAAGCACGATTGAGATTTCTAAAGAATTTAAAACACTAGTAGACACTTACGACTATGACCTAGCTAAAAAAGCGGTCACTATCTTCGCTAATGGAAAAGATAGAAGTAAAGATATATTCAACAAACCGAATTACTTTAGGCAATCGATTACTTCAATTATCGAAGAACTAAACGAGATTGAAACTAATCAAGACTTACTTAACGAAGACGAGGACAAGCTAAGAGTTTACGATGATAGCCGTTATTGGCTCGGATGGCGTAAAGCACAGAACGATGCACTAGGGACAGCAGTGCCCTCACATGAAGCAATCAAACGTGAACGGCTTATGGCCAATGAAAGTAAATTACAGAGTTTATTAAAGCATGAACTGCTGAACGAGAAAGAAGTTAACCGATTACGAGAACGATGGAACCAACTTGATCAACCAGAATTGGAGTTATTAGCAGATGAATAGCGTAATCATCACGGGGCGCCTCACTCGTGACCCAGAAGTCAAAGCGGTAAACGATACCCACGTCACTACGATTATCGTAGCAGTTGAAAAAAAATCTAAAGGGGTATCTAGAGTGTCCTATTTACCAGTTGTTGCATGGGGAGCCCTGGCGAGTGCAATTGGCAAATACCTCACAAAGGGAGCACAGGTTGCGGTCAAAGGAGAACTTATGCAAAAGGTTTATAAAAACACGGAAGGTAAGACGGTATCAAAAATTGAGATATCCGCAGATTCTGTTGAATTCCTTTCACCCATGAACCGCAAAGCTGAAGATCATGCCGAAGAAGCAGATGGAACAAGTGATGAATTACCATTTTAGGAGAATGTAATTATGAAAATGATAAAAAAAGATGCTGGCGGAAAATCTAAAGTAATCGATATCAATTTAGATCTCGACGAACTAACAAAAATGGTTGGCGGCTTTATTGAAATAGTGCAGTTAAGACTCTATGAGCCAAAGTTTAGCAAACATCAATATGTCCTAATTGTTAACGATGAGGGCCGAATTAGGAATATGCCGCTAAATTTTATTCTTCCAAGGACTAGGACGCCCATCCACGGAAATGTCGTTGCATTGAAGCTAAACGTGAATGGTGAATTTGCCGGTCTAAATGAATTCGATATCAATCAATTAACAAACTATATGGAGGAATCAAATTATGGAATTATCAAAAGTCAAAGCCTTGTATAACTTCTTGCTGTTATATCCGGATGAATATGTAAGTGAAGAAACGATATGCGAAAGCTTACCTGGATCCTTTCCTGCTAATCATAAGGCAAAGAGTCACACAACACTCAATCGGCAAATATGGGATGCAGTCAACTTCATTAATCAATCAATATCTGGCTTTGAAAAGATTATTCTTAATAACCGCAAGCGGCAATATAAGGTCGCTAATCGCGAGGACTTAAAAATTTATCTTAGTCGTGAGCATAAGCTTTTGCGAAAAAAATATAACCGCCTTAATCAAATTGCCTACAAGGCATCACTTGATGGAGTAGCGGACTTAACTTACGCACTTGAAGACGAACAGTTAAAAGTTTTGGAAACGTTAATCAAGACCATGGAGGATCCTCGCAATGAAAAGAAGTAAGCCGGGAGAAAAATGGACCGAACTTGATACAGGCTACCTAATTTCTAATTATGGCCGAGTGTATTCGGAAAAATACAAGAAGATACTTAAATCAAATTACAATAGCTCAGGCTATAAACGGGTCTCACTTTATCGTCGCAATAAGAGAAAACATGTATTCATCCACATTAAAGTTGTTGAAAAGTTTGGCGATAAGAATGGGTGCAGGATTCCACCATTTATTGACACTTTAATCGAAGCGGGATTAAGCATTGACCATATCGATGGCGATAAGAACAACAACACGATTAATAATTTGGAATTAGTTACTCATCAAGAAAATTGCTTAAGACGCTCGAGAGGTTATGGCTATGAGCTCTCCGAGTCCGCAAAAATATTTCTTGATTTAATTTAAGGAGAATAGAAATGCCAACACCAAATAATCAAATCATCGACAACATAATTCATTGCCAAGCCGACATCATGCGAATCAATAGCAAACAACTAAGCTATGAAGACGTCAAGAAAATTTCCGCGATTGGTATGCACCTATTCAAATTACGTGTGGCCATCTCTTACAGGCCTATCGAAAAGAAAGATATTGAACTGATTGATGAATCGATTGACACCGTTAACTTCTATCTCGATAACCTAACTCATGAACAGGCAAGCTTAAATCAAGTCTATAGAAGATTAACCAGCATAAAAGGCCGGATGGAAAAGGAGTTAAAGAGCTAATGTTGTTATTTATTTACACAATTAACGATTTACGTGAATGCCTTCGCCAAATCAAAAGCCCCTTGATAGCAAGAACGTTTACTGACGAAAGTAGACTAAAAACTTTGTTTTCAATTGTTACTGACTATGGTAACTCCATAAATGTTGACCATAACAAATTAGAAGACGCTGCGGAGAAGGTGGCCACACTGTATGAGGATTTGCACTATGAAAAGCGCACTTGAGGTAGTGGGACTACTACTAGGCGTGATTATTGTTTTGTTGTTAAGCCCATTAATCGCTCTAAGCCTACCGCTAATTATCCATGGAGGAAAAGAGAAATGACACAAGAGGAAGCCAATAAGTTAGTTAAAGGTCAACACATTAAAGTTTTGTATAGAGGTCCTAATCGTTATGATGATACAAAAAAAATAAGTCGTTTCACCGACGCACTTGTACAGGAGGTTTTAGCAGGTAGGATAATGGTCTATTTATATCCCGCTGAAAATGAGGACGCCTTATGCCACCAATTTGGAACTCAAGCATTAATACCACTTGACGACTGCTATCTTCCAACACTTACCAATAATAAAAAACTAGATGCCATAAGAAAAATATTAAACTAGGATTAGGAGTACCCATGTCAGTTGAATATGAAGAATCTAAGACCGCGAAGAGCCATGTGGCTACTCCGCGATGGGTCGTGGAATCAATCTATAAGATAATCAAAATCGAGCAATTTGCTCAGTGTTGGTTTCCCTTCAATAATTATGATAGCCACTTTAAGCTATACGCCGATGAACTAGAACTTAACTACAAGGCAACACATTTATTCGATGACCTGGGTAGCGACTTCTTTAGCACTGAGCCACCACGAGGTTGCGATCTGATGATTAGCAATCCGCCATTCGATAAACAAAATCAAATAATTACTCGAAGCTTCGAACTAATCGCCACGGGTAAAATCAAATCATTCGCCTTTCTACTTCCATTAAGCACGCTTGAGACACCTTACCGTGCGGGTCTATACGAAAAGCACATGGACAAGCTCACGTTTATTATTTTCAAGAAACGGATCAAGTTTCTAAATAAGGCTACGAGTTTCAACACGGCATGTTGCTGGGTCCTGTATAACATCAAAACACCCCAAGTAATCACATATATTTAGGTGTTTCAAAGATATGCAGCACTGAGAAAACTGAAAATAAAAGGAGATTGACCATGGCCACAAGGATTAATGATCAAATGCACGAATTTATAATCAATAACTACCAAGGACGATTTACAAGGGACCTAACCGAATTAGTAAATCATAAATTCGGAACTGATATTAACGAAAAATACATGAAAAGTTATAAGTCGAGGTTCAAATTATGGAGTGGAGTAAGGACACAATGGGGAAACGGACAAACTAACGTTTATAAACCGCAAAAGGGTTTTATCCATCCTAATGCAGTTGCCACTCAGTTCAAAAAAGGAGGTAAGCCAAGAAACACACTTCCAATAGGGACTGAAATTAAACGCGATGATGGACTCATATGGGTTAAGTTAAATGACTTACCTGGGCGACATGATTTAGCTGGGCGGTGGAAACAACGTGCGCGCATCGTCTGGGAAGAGGTTTATGGTCAATTAATAAAAAATCAAATTGTTCTTCATCTCGATGGTGATTCAACAAATGACAATATCGAGAACTTAGCTGTTGTAACGCGAAGTCAACTGGCCGTAATAAATCGCAATCATTTTATTTGCGAAGATCCAAATATTACGAAACTCGGTATTCAATTAGCAGAAGTATCAAGCATTTTATATAAAAAAAGGAGAAACAAATAAATGCCTGTAAAAAACACACTTGTAGATTTACACAATATTCTATTCGAACGTCTGGAGCGGTTGAACGATGATGAAATTATGGATGACCCGGAATCAGCGAAAAAGGAAATTGAGACTTCAACAGCAATTAAGGAACTAGCAAAGGTAATAGTTACGAATGCAAGTAATGTCTTGAAAGCACAAAAATTTAAAGCACAAACTGGAGAAATACCAGACTCAATCTTGCTAGAGAATAAAAAGGAGGATTAATCGATATGAAAAAACAAGGTTATAAATGTGTACTATGCGGAAAGTGGAAACTAGGATGGGGACCACAAAAACAATATGGCAATAATCCTTCTCCTATAGCTCACAATGGAGAATGTTGTGATGAGTGTAATCAAAATGTATTAAGGGAAAGAATGAAAAATCTTCAATTTAGAGGTTGATCATGAGTAATGAAACAAATTTAGCCCAAATTTCGGAAAATTATCTAAGAAAAATGCTTCCAAACGTATCCTCAAGGCGGTATTTCCAAACATGCGAGCCTAATCTGCTCCCTGAAGCATTCAAAAAACTTGATAGAGCCCTCACACTCTTCTCTTTACATCCCGAGAACTTCAAATATCATCGTATTCTAGTAAATTATTATGTCAAAGGTTATAGATTATTCAAGATTGCTAATTTAGAGGGTAATGAATATACCGTTACTAGCCGTTTCAAACGCGAGGCATTGGCAGCTTTCTACAAATTTATTCCGCCTGAAGAAAGGTAACCCATCTATTACTGCTATTAAAAGTCACATTCGTGGCTTTTTCTTTTTTCTTAAAACTTAATCAAACAACAAATAATCTTCTTATCAACATATTCATCATATAACCCACCCTCAACCATTACAAATCCTAAAAAAACCAAAAAACTACAGACAACAATATCCGTGCAAGGGAATAAATATATGGTTGCGACTAGTCGCACCATATATTCCTTGCACGGTGTGTCGCAAAGCCAAAACCCAAAACCCAAAAACGTGCCAACATTTTCCTCATGTGCTCATGTTAGGGTAAACGTGAACGAAAGGAAATCAATGGCCATGGCAACTGAATTAATGAAACTGACTGATGAAGAACTAGATAACGTCCCACAAACGGACATTAGATTTATTTATAGCAAGAACAAGCTGGTGGAGAAACTTACCGCCGTACTTACTCTTGACTCTCTACTCCGGATTGAATTTGAATTAGATCCAATTGATGATAGGGCCTTGCTCATGCAAGCGCATGGCCTAAGCTCAATGCCGGCCACGGTTACCTTGCCCAAAAAATACGCACTCGTTAAAGGTACGCCAAAGACAGGTCACAAGGCAAAGATTGAGGGAAGTAAGTATTACTATGTCGAACTCCTTATTGCGCCTAGAGTCGCGGTCAAATCGTTTCTAAATCAAAAGAAAATCTTATATGTGCAAAACGATAAACTCCTCGATGCAAAATTTGAGGAGAAAGAATAATGGACAAAGAAAACAAACCAAAACAAGCGAGGATGCACGATAAATATGATTACCTAAAATGGGGGTTTGCCGCCTTCCTGTTCTTAGTAATCGTGTTTACCTGGTTGAATCTTCTCTTCAGTTGGTACGTGATTCTTCCGTTCTAGGAAGAGAAAATTATGAGTGATAAAAGAAAATCATATGTAGGAAGAATTTATGTTGTAGAGCCTGAACATATTATCAAAAAGCGAGATTTAGCCAATTATAAGGCTTCCAAACAATCTTCAGCTAATAATAAGCGTCCAGTATTTGTAAGTGTTCAAAGAAGAGGGAAAAGAGTTCAGGTTAGTTCGATGACTAGTAAAGCTCGACTCACGGACATCAGTAAAGGGTACAGGTTGAAGTTAGAAAGAACATATCCCAATCGGGAAAGTTATGTGAAAACTGAAAGTATTGGTAAAAGCCGTAAAACTGGAATGAACTTTAGGATAGATAAAGACCCATTAACACGGTCTAATCTAAAAATTCAAGCTAATCAAGAAGATATAGTCAAACATCAACAAGCACGATTAAAAATGCTAAAAAGGCGTAAGTATAAAAAAAAGTGAGAGCAAGTCACCTTGCTCTCCAATGTAGTAGATCATGCACTAATATAGTGCAGTTCCATCAATAGTAAATCAAATATATTTATGTTTGTCAAGTAGGAGGTAGTAAAGTCTCCTAAAAATGAATTTGGAAAGGAAGGAGGCAAATTATGATTCTATTTATAATCCATTTGATACAACAAAACAAAATTAAGAAGGCGTTAGAGTATAAAGCCTATGGTCCTAGCGGTCAAAACAGCGCTAAACATAATGTGACACAAGCTAAGAAACCTTATAAAAAATTGAAATGAGGGTTAAAACATGTCAAAAACAATTAAAAAGCAATTTAAGCAGAAAGATGATTAATAGACTTCCGAATAAAAAAAAGTAACCGTGAGCCGAAACTTAATTCGTTCTTAGCGCGGTTACAAATTTATTTGACCAAATATTACAACAATTGTCAAGTAGGAGGTAAACACTATGGCAAAAGCAAAAATTAAACGTGTCTACAAGACAGACAAATTCAACGCTATCACAATCAGTAAAACTCCATCAAACAAGTACGCAATCAATTATGTTTCGATTAAGAATGGACTTGTAAATCCTGGTGCAAACATTAATGGTGTTGAGAGTTTCAAAGAGGCGAAGAAAATTGTTAAGCGAACTAGACCAACGGCAAAGGTAGGATATATATCCTCAAAAAACAAGGAAACAATTCTTACCGGCAAATATCTACAACAAAGAAGGAAATAATCTCAGGAGGTAATTAAAATGGGAAAAAAGAACAAGCCTATAATCGCTCTAAGTCTATTCGCTCTTATAGCTACAGCCGGTGTTGCTTACTTATCTAGTGGGTTCCAAAAATGGGATCTAACCGATTGGAAAGATAAAGTTAGGCCAATACTCCCCACTACAAGTGATCCATCAAGTGAAGAACCAATAAGCAGCGAGGAACCAGTCACTAGTGAGGAACCAATCGAGACACGAGAAAATCTAGTCAAATTTAATTTTGAATCAACGGTTGCCGGGCGTGAGCTAAATGCAACAAGCGCAGTCACTTATTTAAACGCTGCTACAGCTAGCGAAATCAATGCTACTGTGGGGACCTTTGATTCGCTTGGCTTGGAGGTAGACCGTGAAGATGCCTACGTATACAAAGCATTCGAGGATGGATATTTGAAATTTGGTTCATCTTCAGCTCTTGGCTATCTTGGCTTTGAATTTCAAGACTTTGAGTTTAACGCTATCAAGATTACCGCCTCGAACTATGGGGCACTAAACAACATTACAGGAATCTATTCTTGTGATAATAGTGGACTGAAGATAAACGATCATGATTTTGGACTATTACCTACAAATGCTGAGGATACAACTATTGCCGCAGCTAAAGAAACTGCGACACATTATTTTACAGATATGCAAGACCAATTAGTTTTTGAAACTTATGGTAAAAGAGTGTTTGTCTATGAAATTGAACTTTGGACGGATGAAAGTTATATTGTTCCATTTACTGCACCTGACAACACTTACGGAATTCAAATATTGGGCGGACACTCTTTCTATGATGAAGAGGGCAACTTCGACTTGTTTGGAACAACTTATTACCATGAACTTAGCAACTATAATGACTTTGTAATTATTGACGTTCAAGATCCAGAGAACGCAATCTTCCCGACCGATAATAGTTTTGCGGTTTCAGTGGCAGATGTTATATATGATGAAATCTATTTCAGTTTTGTCTTCTCCGAAGAACCAATTGAGGTCACTGAGGGTAAAACAAATATTGTCTTAACGCCAAAAAAGGTAGCAGTGATTGAGTTACTAACACACGATTTAGAAGCGAATACAGGTACTTTTGACGTCACATATCGCGATTTAACTGAATCTGATTTTCTACTCGTTAATTATTCACTATAGGAGGGAACAAAAATGAAAAAAAGAAAACTACATAAGGGTCTCGTGATCCTCACAATTCTATTTGTTACATTTACCGCTTTATTAGGGTTTGTCTCTAATGGATTCACCTCATGGGACATTAACTCATGGAAAGATAAAGTTTTACCAAAACTAAGCGATGATGAAGACTCATCATTAGTAATTAGTTCCGAAGATGAACTTAATAGTCAACTTTCCGCTATGCGCTTAAATGCATATGTATCAGAAGGACACTATACGGTGACAGCAACAGTGCAACCGGTCTATGTGACCAACAAGAATATTACATGGACACTTGTATGGGCTGATGATGCATCATCTACGACCGATGACGATGCATGGAAGGTCAGCAAGGATCCTAACAACTATCTCGAGGTTGAAATTATCGAAACCACGGCGACAATCGATTTAGTTGCACCATTTAGTTCACAAATCGAGTTGATTGCAACTTTAAGTGATACGCCTTCAGTCTCGGCCAAAGTTAAAATCGACTATCAAAAGCGACTCACTCATACGTATACTGCAACTCAATTAATGGTGGGAGATAGCAGTGCTCCATTCACAAACCCAAGCACCTTTGGCACTTCCTTAGGGACCAAGCCAGTTGTGGAGGGTGATGTGATTACTTACGATTACGCGCCTAATTTCTATTGGTATGGCGGAAGTGTCACGACTCCACAAGCATGGACAGATACAATCACTGTCTCTCGTGGAACAGGTAGTTATGAACAAAGCGTGAGTTTATTGCCAAAAATCAATACAAAGCTTGAGAGTGAAACTCGCGCTAATTTCGACTTCCGCTTACTTTTCACCAATGTTTTGAGTAATGAATGGGCGGGAACTAACTTTTTAGCAGATTTTGTCTATGCAATCTCCCAAGGCAACACACCTCAAGCGCAAACAAACCGCGATAAAGGTGCAAGTGTTCATATTGGATACAAGGTTTTCTTTAATGGTGCGGAAGTCACTAACACTGGCGGAAGAAACGCAACAATAGGCTATACATTAGTAAAACTCAATACAACTGGGTTCACATTAGCTCCACAAGCAATGATTACTCTCGATGAAACAGTAATCGTGTTTTAAGGGGTTATCATGACCCAAAAGAAAAATAAATCAATACTCATTGCCTTACCACTGGTTCTCCTTGCCAGTGGTTTGGCAATTGCCTTCGTACCCGGGATTGAGATACCAGATATTCACCCGGTTAACAACATAATTCAAATGGAGACGACCGATACAATTAATCTCGCAAGTGGACCTGTTAAGGTGGAAGCTAAAACGCTTAAAGCGGAGTGGTTTCTCAATTGGGAACTGGCGGAAGAACGTGAAACAGTAAGTATCAATAAAGTTGACTCTTTAGCTAATCGCGTTGAAGTAAAAGCTAATCAGTATTTTGAGCCGGTCGAGCTTGTTGTTTACACTGTTGATCTCTCGACTAGATACTCAGTAATTCTAACGTGGGACGAAGTAGGCCAATCCATCCTATTAGATGAGACAAATATCACTTTCTAAAGGAGAAAGAACTTTATGAACAAAACACTTACCTTACTAGCAATCGTTCTCACAGGCGCCTTAGGAAGTATTAATAATAAACTAATGCCCGCGAGTGCGGAAGGCACAAATATGCCAGCAAACTATATCAATATTTCCGCGAGCGAAACGCATGTAATTTGGGTTCCGCATGTGTATCGTGATTACGCAAATGACAGCGATGAAAAATACCAAATCGTATTTTTTGACTCGAACTCAAAATATGAAATTGCATCGATTGAGTATATTAATTACACGATGAAGGCCAGTGATAAGGACCATCGTGCGGATGGCCAGGTTAATGCCAATGTAAATAGTCCAATGGAATATCGTTTGAGCCGCCAATGGACACCGATTCCACTAACCAAGCCACTTTATCAAACAAAGGAATATGACTATCAAAACGGTTCGTATGTAAAAACTCACGAAGAAGAAGTAGTGGGTCCTGAACCCCTATTTGCCTACTATAGAGACATTTATACATTAAACATGCCACAGCTTGGCAAGGTTGAAGTCTTAAAACAAACCGAGCAAAAATTGGGAAGTCTAGCGACTGGTTTAGGAAGAAAAATGTTATTTCAATATCCTACAGATAAGCAAGGCTATGAAAGCGTTGATGCTTATTTTAATCTCATTAGGAAAAACTATGAATACTTTCTTATTATCCCGCTTGCTGATGAAACGATTAAACTCGATTACATCAGTATTAAAGCATATGACATCAATGGGAACGTAATTAGTAATGAGATTGATGAAATCACGCCTGATCCGATCGAAACAGAAACTTATAGCTTTAATGTAACTAAATCGATGGGCCAAATTACACAAGCAGGGACTGCAATCCATTTTCCAGGCACTAATCGCTTTAAACTAACAGGATTAACTCTTAGTGGTGTAGTCAAAGAAATGAGTGATCCAAGTATAGATTCCGATGTCTATGTTTATGCCGGAAACATCATAGGTAAAACAACTCTAGCCGGGGTTGTTGATTCGATTAATAAAGCATGGAAGTTAACTGCTGGAGCAAAGACTGAGATAAACTATTTATTTAATGGTTTGAACAATAGTCTTTTAGTTGATATCCCGGAGAATGTCACTAGTGCCGTAATTACGATTCAATATTTCAAAGATGTTACGGTTACCCATACAGGGGAAGATCAACCCTTTCTCTACAATTTACTCGACAAAGATGGGAATTATGGCATCCGTGGAGGCAATGGACAGCTAGACCCAAATATCGGAAATAATTGGTTTAAGAATTGGCTAAATGGTTTAGGATTTAATATAGGGAGTCTTAACACAGGTGACTTATTATCATACGCATTAATCACCGCGGGTGCACTGTTTCTCCTAGTCATTATTATCAAATCAATAAGTGGCCGTACAACTGTTAAAATCGTTAATCCTAGGAAATAGTCGATGAAACTAAAAATAACCAAAGGACGGCTCATTTGGAGCATCTTCAAATCCGTTTCTTTACTAGTAATCATCCTTTATAGTGCCATTGCTTATTACACTGTTTCTAATCGCATGACTTCACCATTGGCCAATACTGCATGGCTTTCAAACAAGCAAGATGAATTAGTCTTTATTGATGACATTAAGGGAGTATGGATTGAAGGTGAGACGCGGATAAACTTTGTTTACGAAAGTAAAAACGGCTATGTTCTGTGTCACCTTGATGAAGAATTACTCCTTGAACTAATTGAAATTGAAGACCACAGGTTATTCTCCGTAAATACGAATAACATGTATTATAATGAGGCATATTTATGAAAAAAATTAAGAGCTTTTTAACCTCGCTTTGGCGGGGTTTTATTAGTCTACATTACTTCCACTATGTGATGATGGGAATTGCCGCCTTAGTGGTTACTTATTCGCTTGTTTTCCATCAAGACAGTTACCAACGTCTATGGCAATCCGTAGTCAATTTTTGGCCATCGAAGAATAGCGGGACACCGGGTGTTAATGATCCCGCAAATAGTGGTCTTGTTTTACCTGCCACGGTTCAGGAACTATGGTATTCACTTAAAGCATGGTCAATCGCTCTTTTTAACCGAGACTTATTTTTAACCTTTTACTACAAGACTCTTTATTACCTAAACCGCGCCTTAAGAGTGCTTATTTGGTTGCCCACTATCTTATCCTTGTTCTACCTACTTAAGACATATGTTCTGCGGGCCAAAGACGCTAGTGACGATGGTGAAAGTAAAAACCTTGTATGGTTTAAAAAGTTCGAACAAAAATATTTATTTCCGCTTTATAACTACCTATCTTCATGGCGCATCTTTCTCAAGTATGAGGCTAAACTTTATAAGGTTATTTTAATTTTTATTTTACTGACTATTTACCGTTTCACAGCAGTGGGCATCGATGCTTTTTCATGGTACATCTACCTTCTGAAGACATTTGATTTTGGTAGTTCGATTTCTCTGCTCTTGTCCGCTTTAGTAGATGTTTTAACAATCTTAATGACCAAAAACATTTATATCATTGTGGGGTTCGCAATATTTCTTAATTATGCATTACAAATGGGTCGTAGTAAGGATACATTAAGACGTCTACAAGCTTTTAACGCTGAGAAAGCGAGCAAACTGCCAATTGTCACGCTTGTATCCGGGCCCCCAGGGACAGGAAAAACACAAATGGCCACTTCAATCACATTAGATCTTGAGCAAGATAAATTACGTAACCAGGCTTTTGAAATAATGAAGAAACATACAATGTATTTTGCAGCGTTTCCGTTTGAAAAGTTAGAGGAATTTGTCAAGGATGGCGCGGCTAATCGTGTGTTTGTAAACCGGGCTCAATTGAAAAACGAACTCCAACGTATTTATTATGATCAAGAAGGTGCGGAATTGGCGACTATCTTCGGGTACTCCTTACAAGAAAACACCGCCGTATACTTCGATGGGCTCAAGGCTATTGAATTAATTGATTCACTTATCGCTTACGCGCAGGCCTTCTATTTATATTACGCTGAAAAGCCCCTTGCCTTCTCGAACTTAGGACTAAAGTTTAACTATATTAAATACGGCCATTTTCCAATGTATGATTATAACTATATCGATCGTGATAATGAGTATTATTTCCTTACTCAGTATAAATATGAACTATCAAACATCATCAACTTCAATTCGCGGCGAATTTATACAAGAATGACCCGTACGATTAATGAAGAAGACAATCGTTTTATGATGGATGGTCAAGTTGAACTCATTACTGAAGGTGACAAGGAACGTGGAAATAAGGATGACCATGCTGGCCAATCAAAAGAGGATTACGAGGCCAACCAAATTAATGATGGATATAATACCTCATTAAAATTAACCAGGCACGAATTCAGTATTGATAACACTAACTTCAGCTACTACATTACTGATTTACAACGTCAAAACTCAATTAATGCCGACATTAGGGAAACTGCGGAGTCAAGGCTGGAAATCAAAGGAAGAACTGACCTAAATGTCACTCTCCGTTCGTTCCACTGGGCTTACCTCTTTTATAACACTATTATTAATAGCTACAATGACTTCCATTACACATTTCGTGCGAAAAGGAAGGATAAGACTCTCTACAATTATTTGCTCTCTAAAATCGTTTCTAAAGTGACAAATCGATATGGAAGGTTACTCAACCTCTATGGCTATGAAACGCTTTCCTATAAAGATAGACGTAACGTGACTAGCGATTCATCCGGTGACTCAAGCAATGAAGTCTACTACATCATTTCAAAAAAAATGTACGCGGATATATATAGAACTGATTGCTATAGCTCATACTTTGAAGGCGAACGTCTAAAGGCCAAGAAGGGATTTTATGACGCTCCTCAATATAGAAACACCATGGCCACAACTGAAGAACTTGATCAGCAAAACTCCTATTTAATTGAGAAAATCAAGAGTGGGACAAAATTATAACGCTTGCTTACACCCGGCTAAAAATGCAAGAATCAAAAAATTTAATAATTTATTATTAAGTGGATAGATAAGTCTTTGATCAAAATGATATTTATCATTGTTTTTAAATATAATAATCAAATATCATATACTTTTGTACTATAATAAAGGCAATTAAAGCATATTTTGTTCAAATTCAGGGGGAATTTATGACTTATTTAAATTTACATGTCTCAGATTTGTTGGTATGGACAGAGAATCCAAGATTAAATCTATATGACTCGAGTAAACACTCGGAGAAAGAAATCATTAATTTACTTATTGAAATTGTTGGATCAAGTAAAATGTATACAATAATTGAAGATATTTTCTTTCACGGACTCGCAGGAAATCATCTAGTGTTAACCGTTAAAAGCGGAGAAACATATTTGGTATATGATGGCAATCGCCGTATCTCATCAATAAAAATTCTATGTGATCCAACAATAATCGATAACATTCAATTTCGAGAGAAAATAATTGCTTTAAAAAAATCTTCACCTACTAATAGTGAAACCATTGATAAAGTATCAATTTATTGTGCTGTTGCTGATGATATAAGTGAAGCACATAGATTGATGGATTTAGAACATATGGGCGAGCAAGAAGGTAAAGGAACAATTTCATGGGAATCTTATATACAAGATGATGTGAGAGTTAAACGTGGATTTGATCCTATTTTGCCAATTTCTCACAGTGTTTATCGCATGTTAAAGTTGACCCCTTCCGATTTTAAAACATTTCCTTATACCGATTTGAACAGACTTTTTGGTTCGAAATTATTTAAAGAAGCTTTTAGCATAAAAGATTATACTGATTACAGTGATGAAAATATTGCTCTGATTAAAGAGGGGTATAGAGCACTATTGGAATATAAAAAAGTGAAAAATTTTCGGTCTTTTACAAGAAAGTTTGATGTGATTACTGAATCATCTGATGGTCGAAATCCAATGATGGATTTCATCAAGTGGTATAATGATAATTCTAAGTATGATTACTACATTTCATGTAATGAAAACTTTTTCCTATTCATAGGTGACAAATTTGATATTAATCAACTTAAAATTACAATAACTGATAAAAAAAGAAAATCAATTGGCGATGTCCAAAAAAATCTTAGTGTTAAATACATTTCACCGGATGGTACTGAACTTAAGTCACTAAATACCTCACTAGCAGGAACTTGGAAAGTTGTATTGGATTATAAGAAACGTCTCTTCGAAACAAAAGTCGAGGTTAAACAGTTACTAAACCCAACAATTGAATTTACTACTACGAAATACGAACTTGAAAGAGGAAAATCTTTAGATTTGTTAACGATTGTTAGAAGAGCGGTTGGGCGTAGAAATCGAGCTATTGATAATACTAAGTTAGATGTAGCAATTTTGAATTCAACAGCTACAAACACTTATCTTAATGGAACCATTTTGGAAGGTAGTAACGAAATAGGCAACTATACAATACGTGTATCATTTGAGGATGAAGGACTTCCAGTTTCTGATGTATTCACGGTTTCGATTGTTGAAAATCATCAATTAATGAAGGCAAATACAGGAAGTCATGCCTTTCTGGTTACTGACTTTGCCGGTGTTAATTCAGTCATTAATTTTAACCTGACTGTGGCTGAGCTCATAACCGAAATAAATAGTTTGGATTATGAAAAATATGAGGCGGTTATTTTTTGTTCAATCAGAATATTAGTTGAGTTCTCCCTCGACACAATTTTATCAAAAGGATATATACAATATTCAACAAGTGCATCTTTAGAAACTAGACTAACAGAATTTGCAAAATTCATAACCACAGGAGGAGTTAAAAGAATTTTAGCTGTAGTATCAAATGCATTCACTAATAAAGCCGATATTCATAATTGGTGGAATAATAGTGAAAATATAAAGAATCTCAGTGCTCTTTTAAATGACATTACACATAGGTCTAATTGGGCTGTTCCAGCGAATGATTTCAAAAAGTACTGTCGTGTCGGCGTTTCTCAGCTAATATATATAGCAGATTTCTTATATAAACATTCAATTTAAGGTACTCTTAAACATCATTTTAAGGTAAAATGTAAACAGAAAAGAAGAATAATTAAACATGAATTATACACCACTAAGATACCCAGGAGGAAAAGCGAAGATATATTCACAAATTTGTGATATTATTTCGCTTAACTACGACGAACCTCCTGTGTACTGCGAACCATTTGCTGGTGGTTTTGGGTTAGGCATGAAGTTATTATTAAAAAGCAAGGTATCAAAGGTATATTTAAATGATTTAGATTATTCGATATATTCATTTTGGTATTCTGTATTACACAATACCGAGGAGTTCATTGCTATGATTGACCAGACTGAGATTACAATAAATGAGTGGTACAATCAAAAGGCAATTTACTTATCAACAACCGACAAATATAGTATCTTGCAAAAGGGATTCGCAACCTTTTTCTTGAACAGGTCCAATAGATCCGGAATTATGAAGGCCGGTCCAATTGGTGGTTATTCTCAAAGCGGTAGTTATGGATTAGATTGCAGATTCAATAAGGCTACTTTAAAAACCACCATACTAAATCTTGCGAAAAGGAAAGATGATATTATCATATCCAATTTTGATTGTAAGACTTTTTTATTAAGAATAGATAATGATATTGACAATATATTCTTCTTTTTAGATCCCCCTTATGTGGTTAAAGGCAAAGAACTTTATAAGAATTCATTTACAAAAGAGGATCACTGTGCGTTGGGAAAAATCGTAACTAATCTTAAAAGCAAATGGTATATGACTTATGATGATACCCCATTGATAAGGGATATATATAAGGATTTTGAAATTAGAACCTATGATATTAGTTATACTGTCCAAACAAAGAAGAGAGCTTCAGAGTTGTTAATTTGTAGTAAAAATTTGAAGATTTGATAAACTATTTTCCGTCATAAGTCCTCGAATAGTTTCTATGTTGTTGCACAATAACAGGGCACCATGGCCACAACTGAGGAACTTGACCAACAAAACTCTTACTTGATTGAGAAAATCAAGAGTGGGACTAAAATATAGTTGTCATTCAGTTTTTATTCACTATACTTATATTTATGGAACCATACCAATTAATAATCATTGTTGCTTTGTTAGTAGCCCTTTTGGGTTTGATACTATATCTGTTTACTCCAAGAGAACACCCAATAGATGTTATTAAGGATAAAAATGGAGCGGTCCTCTTTAAAGTGTATTCGAGAGGTACTTTGTTTAGTGTTTTAGACTTAACTAGGAAGTATAGTTCTAAGAATGTTAGTTTGTCATTTAGATCTTATTCAGACGTTGAAGCATATATATCTAGAAGGTTTAATGGGTGGTAAGATGCTAACAATATATAGGCTATTTCATTCTTCGCTAATAAGTTTTTATTCCGGATTTTTACCACCGCCTATGCATACTGAGCCAACAGCTCAACCGATAGAAGGCATGACAAGTGAAACGCTTATAATTATTCTTCTATCCGCTGCTATAGTTATACTCGTCATCATTATAATATCAAGGGCTATTAATAATAAACTGATTAAAGATTAATCGTTTGTTTTTGCACGAAAACTGACCGCTATTTACGGGGAGTTTCCATAAAAACGGTTTAAATCAGTCATTTGTCAGCTTGTTAAGTGTTCGTTTTTAGCGATTAATAGTCGATTATAAGGTTAAATGTTAGTTTATTCGGAAAATGAAGATATAGTGTATCATAGTATCAACAGCGACACCAAGGTTTGGCTTGCAAAAATACTGTAATTGTTTTAATATAAAAAAGGACAATTTCTCTTAGTTATTCTCCAAAATTAAAGCCACACTTCCAGTGGCTTTTCTTTATGCAAATTGATTGCATTCTATATACTTTTTGACAATTTTTCATAAAAATAGTGAGGTCATAGATGTTCGCATACTACTGGCCTAGCAGGTACTTTATAGGATTGTTGACTTCTAGAGATAAATAGTTAATATAATAGTTAATGAGTATTTAAAATAATACAAATATCTGATTTACCATAGCTTTAGCTATAAAAAATTAATCTTGGAAGAGGTTTTTATGAACAATAGTGATACCTTATTAGTCATTGGAAATGGGTTTGATTTAAACTGTGGACTTAAGTCCAGTTTTTCAAATTATATCGACGATAAATACCCTAAACTTTTAAAAATGGCTAGATCCATTTCCAAAATCAACGAAAATAGTGATTTAACTTTTGCAAACAAACAACTTAGTAGCTTAACATTAGAAAACACGAATGTGTTTTTCTACTTACTCATTTGTCAAGTTTCTGGCTATGAAAATTGGAATGACGTGGAAAACTCTATTTTAAAAATAGTAAATGGTCGTGATAATCAGAAATCTATTTTGGAATTACTCCATTTATATATACTGAAAAAAAACACCGGGCGAAAGGAGAAACTTACTTTTGCAAAATATTCCGCCGACACTAATGACTTTTACACAACAATTCACATATTTTCATATCTATTTGTACATATTATTAATGCTCCAGAAAAACTAATCGTCGCTAAAGAGAAAATTGGAATGGAGCATTTGAGCAACTTGTTTTCTAAATTTATAACCGATTTTGAACTAAATTTCAGTGATTACTTACAAAATGATCTTTCTAATAGAAATATAGTTTCCCAAGAATCTGCTTCTTATCAAACAAACTCCGGAACACTAATAAAAAATATTGTTGAAATTGTAGACGATCAGGACCATACGATTGAGAGCATGGGTTTATCAGTGCTAAACTTTAATTACACCGATCCATTTCAGAATGTCGGTTACATAGTGTTAGCTGGGTTCAACCGGACTCTTGTCAGAGAAAAAATTTACTCTGAAAATGTGCATGGGACGATTCATAATTCACAAAAGCCGGGAATAATCATTGGAACTGATTTACTTTCTATGTCCACTATTGACAGCGATGAGAGAACAGAATCTAATGTTGATTACAAAATCTTTACAACTAAAACATACAAAAAGATGAATATGCACTTTCTTCTATCAAATAAAGACAGAAACATTATCGACTTCCTACCGGCGGATAATAGACTTAAGCGCATTGTTTTTTATGGACATTCTCTTAACCGTCAGGATTACTCATATTTTAAAGCAATTTTTGATAATTATGATTTATACTCAAGTAAAGTCGTAATCTACTACATTTATTCGATTTTCGATAAATCTAGAGAAGCACAAATAAAATCTAATAATTTGAATTCACTCTTTAACCTACTTGATTCCTATGGATTAGAAGTATTTGGTAATGACTTGAAGTCGAAAGGAAAAAATTTGTTACATAAGTTACTACTTCAAAATCGAATTAAAATTAGAGAACTATAATAATAAAAATCGTTTTTTTGTAGTGGTAAAGTGATTATCGAAATGACCACCAAAAAAATTCAATAAATGAAAACATGTAATATATAATGCAAAATCTACCTCCTAACAAATTGATAAATAGAATATAAAGCAAGATTATACGCATACTTAACCAAAATGCACAATATGGTGCAATCTTAAGAATATTCCCCATCGTTCGCCCCATTTTTGAAAAAACGACCTTAGGGTCTTTTTTTCATGGGGCAAACGATGAGTGGTGTAGCAAAATAATAATATTTAACCTATTTATAGGAGGGGGTATTAATATGGGAGCTAATAACGGGCACAATAACGAATATGAAATTATTGAAGCACTAAATGGGAAGAGTGTTAATCAACTTCCCAAACATTTTTCAAAGTGGTTGATAGAATTAGGTTTTGCTAATGAAGATATATTAAATGTAAAAAAACTAAATAACGAACAAAAAGCCGACATTTGTATAAAGTCGGCTTCAAATACTAAATATATTTCAATTAAGAGCGGTAGTTCTAATTCATTTCATTCTGAACCCATCAATATTTTTATCCCCTACCTACGTTCTCTAGGTATTAGTGAGAATACGCTAAAAACAATCGTGCTTTATCATTATGGCGATAACACTTATGATGGTACTGGCCCAACAAGATTTACATCAGCGGAGTTAAGAAGGGTGTATCCTCAAAAGTTTAAACTAGCAAGTGAAGAATTAAGCAAAACATCGATTATTAAAGCAATTATTACTAGGTGTATTACAAAAGGTCGCTTCCCCACTAATTACGTCATTGATGGCATTTATCATGGCACAGTTGATCAAGGATTTTTTGTCTCAACTAAAGCGATTTATCAAATTCTTTTAAGGAAGAAGTATGGACGAAAGAACGGTACGATCAATATTGGAATGTTGACTTATCAGCCAGGAAGTAGAAATTTGTGGGGCATACCAGGTTCTGAGCAAAAGCGGTCCCAGTCTGAAATAAAATGGCGAAGTTTTACTTACGACGTTAAAGACATTGAAAAGTGGACTAAAAGCATTCAATAATCTCTGACTGAATAATTATGTATATTAACAACTTTTTCTTATTCTCATTCATGAAAACTGAGACTTTTTTTTACAATAACAAGGATTTGAATTTAACCTTTTGTGGTAGAGACATTTTAAAAACTAAAAACAGTCCTTAAAAGGACTGTTTTTGAATTATAGAACTACATCTCAAGAATTAACACTGATGGAAGTGGGGCATCTGATTTCAAATACAACTTTTCTCTATCTCCGACTTCAACCGTTTTTCCCTTGTTAGAATCACCGATGTAATATCTTAGATAAGATGTGTTATTTCCAGTTTTGAATGAAGAGACATTGAGGTAATTTATACTTGTTTCTCTTAGTTCAACATTGTTCTCATCAAATTCCTTAATCCTGACCATTTCAATTGTTTTAACGAAACTAAGTGAGATTTCATAACTAACGATATTTCTAAGACTATATTGCTCACTCTCATATGCATAAGAATTTAAAAATCCGGTCATTGAGAAGTCGAGTTTTAATAAAAGTCCCGCAATATAATTTCCAGTCGTTTCCTTGATAGTATCTTCCTCGTTTTTGTCGATGTAGACGTCATTTATTTTAATAAAATTGTAAGTGGAGCTATCTTGGTCAATGATAACTGTTTGCGTGATTTTAGTGTGTTGATATTTTACCCCATCATAAAGATGGTAGCTGATAGCAAAGTGAGAGTGATCAAAACTTTCAATATTAGTATCATTAGCAATATAATCAAAATTACCTTTTGTATTTAAGTATTCGTGAAAGTAGTAATGCTTGACATTGTCACTTTTACTAAACTCGATTTCATAACCTTTAAGACTTAAGGTCGACGGATTATCAATTAAGACTACTTTTGTGGCACGATCACCTTTTAAATCGACTTTAATATAATCGTTTTTGTTCAAGCTAACGGGAAGTTCAGTGCGATTACGGAAAGAAACAGCACTAACGTCAGCACTAAATTTACGTTCTCTACCCTTATCAAGATAACCAATTGTATAGGAATCGCCGGAACGGTAGACACTATTGATAAGGACTGTTTTTGTCTCCTCAACATCATTTTTAAGAAGCAATAAAGTTGTTGAAAGAGTCGCAATTACCAGTGAAGTAACCGCGACTAAACTCGTGAGTTTGAACTTGCGATTATGATTTTTCTCTAAACGTTTGATTCCCTCTTCGCCGAGAAGAGCGTCGATTGAAGTGTGAAAGAACAAGGCTAATGATTTTAATAAATCAAGAGAGGGCATGCCCTTACCTTGTTCCCATTTAGCAATCGCACTCCGTGAAACATTAAGTTTGAGTGCTAATTGTTCCTGGGTTAGATTTTCGTCTTCGCGTAGTTTTTTTAAGTGTTGATTAAATTCCATAATAATTCTCCTGTGACTATCATTCCGTTTTAAAAAATAACTTTCAAGACACTTATCGTGTCGTGAACTATATTTTTAAATAATAGCATAAATATAATTTCAATCATTTGTGGCTTTTGTGATATTAGTATTTGTATGGTTTAGGTTTCTAGGCTGTCCGTTTGATCTTGACGATGCCGTAGTAACCATTCGTTTTTAGCCTGCGTTAGATACTAACTGGATGAAGCGTATAACCAATCGATAATCTTAGCTTGGAGAATAGTTCATTAAGGCCAAGTTCGGTATTACGCCACATCAAAGCTATGATTTTCTTGATTTCATCTGAGGTATGGCTATTGGGATGTGGTTTGAGTGGTCGATGAGACTTATCTATCAGTGATTCTTTTGAACCACCAAACATTTTGTTCCGTCGCATTAATGAAACTTTGGAGATGTGATACTTCCGAGTAACATGCTTGATGGAGTAGTTGCCTGATCGATAAAGTAGAACTACATGATAACGGGTCTTAATCTCGTGAGGGAAATGTGATAAACAATACAAAGGGTTATTTGTATACCTTTCTGTAAATTTTATAGGCCTTACAGAAATATTATAGGTCACCCCCTTTTTATTTCAAAAAAACGTCTGACATTAATTGTAAATTAACAATAGCACTTAACAAATTTTAAAAACGTTCTAGAATAACATTGAATATTATTGTAAACTATAATTAATAACTAAATAGAGGTCTACATGAATTATTTTAATCATAATGGTTATGTTGCTATTTATATTTTTAAAAATCACATTAAACCTCCCTCTTTTTGTACGCTAACAATAAGCTTGTAACGTCTAATATAAAGACAAGAAAATGTCTTTTTTGTTTTATTTACTTAATGTACGTAAAATTACTAGATTATAAAGGCTGTAAACAAAATGTTGAGTTAATTCAACGAAACGTTTGTTTAAATAATTAAATTTCTATCCTAAGATAAAAGCAGGAAGGGGAATTCATGGAATTTGCAAAAAAATTAAAACAATTAAGAACGAGTGAGGGATTAACACAAAAACAATTAGGCGAAAGATTAAATGTAACTGCCCAGGCGGTTTCAAGATGGGAAAACGGGGAGGTTGAACCTTCTCTTTCGATGCTAACGACAATGGGAAAATTATTTAATGTCTCAATGGACTCCCTACTTGGCAAAGAAATTATTGACGATGTAAAAAGTACACCTATTGTTGAAGAAACATTAGCTGTTGAAGAAGGCGTAAGCCTTGAGCACAAACCCCAAAAACCTGTCCTTGGAGTTTGTGAAAAATGTAACAAACCAATTTACGAAGGTTGGGATTTGATTAGGCATCGCTCGTCACACAGGAGTAGCCCAAAAATTTATTGCAGCTCGTGTAATAAAAAACGCCTAAAAAATATACAGGATCATAAAACTTTAGAAGGGAAAACCAAGCGAGTGAGATCCTATTGGTTAGGCGGACTTACCGCCGCAGTAGCTCTTACATTAGGTTTGTTGTATACCATTCCTACAGCTGATGCGACAAATATTATAGTAGCAGTAATTATTGGACTCTTATCGTTCACTTTTGTTTCTTGTCTCGTCTTAGACAATAATTTCATCTGGGATATGACGGGAACTGTTTTTGAATGGGGCTTTGTGAGAATGCCGGGTGTTATTTTTTCACTCGATTTAGATGGTCTTTTCTGGCTGTTAACAGTTAAACTATTCTTTTTTATCGTTGGAACTATTTTAGCAGTAGCTTTTGGAATATTAGGAGTCGCTTTAGGACTATCAATCTCGCTATTTGTTTATCCATTCGCGCTTAGAAAAAACATTCTTTACCCTGGTGAAGATTAGAATTAGAGGAAAACATGAAAAGTAAATATTTATTCACATTATTAATTTCGACAATGATACTTGCAAGTTGTGGAGGAGGTACGCCAAGTACTCCTAATTCACAAATATCTACTCAATCGGCAACATCAGTTCCAACGACGACATCAATAGCGCCTTCGACCTCTGACCCGAGCACGTCAGAAGTACAACTTTTTTTAGATTTTTATGATGTTAACTTTAGCAACAAGACCGTCGCTTTTAATGGTGAAGGTCAAACAATCACGGTTATTGGGGCTCCTGAAGGGTCAAATATCACATACACGAATGCAGGACCACACACTAATGTAGGTGTCTACGAAATTGAAGCAGTTATTAGTAAAAGTGGCTATAATACACTTTCATTAGAAGCGACATTAACAATCACAAAAATCGATTATGTAGGTCTAAGTTTTAGCGATACTAGTATTGAATATGATGGAGTTGATCATAAGTCGGATATTGTTGTGACCGGAGTAGCTCCAAGTGGAACAATAATCAATTATACTTATAAGCAAAATAACGTGATAGTTGAAGAACTAATTGATGTTGGAGAATATCATGTCACAGCTCAGTTAAGTAATCCAAATTTTAACGATGCAGTGCTTAATGCAGTACTTACAATTAAAGCTACAGAAATACCACAGCATATGACAAATTATCAAGGACGTTTGTATTTTTCTAACGCACTTGATGGACAGATGCTTTATAGCTATGACGGTGAAGTAGTTAATAGAGTTTCAACTGATGTTCCACTTCATTTTGTTGATTACGGTGCAAAAAAAGCTTTTATTTCTAATGCCAGTTTTCTTTCATCAATTAAGTCACTTAGCCCAACAAATGAGATTGAGACTTTAAGCAGCGTTGGGGCTAAATATATGGTGAGCGACGGACAAACTTTATATTATATTGTTAACAAACTAACACAAGATAACAGCGGTATTTTTAAAATGACTATTGGTGTTGATGGAGAACCTATTGTCACGCGTATTTATATTGGCAAAGCGACTTATTTAGAAAAAATCTCAAATTATCTCTATTTCGCTGATGGTCGTAACGGTGACCGCTTGAGCCGGGTTTCAACAACAGAAGTAGGAACGAGTACAGCTCAACTAGTAAGGGAAGAAAAAATCAAACAACTAACTGGTGACGGAACACGTCTAGTCTTCACTGTGAATAATCTCCTCGGCGATTATCTAGCAAGTTATACTCCAAGTTCTTCAAGTTTTGTGAAACTTACCATTGATGCGGGTAAATATCCACAAATTGCGGGTTCAAAAGTATATTATTCTAATGTGGATGCACTTACATCCTCAGTTTATGGAAAAGGAATATATCAAGTGGCACTTGATGGGTCATCCTCCACAAAAAGTGGTACCAAAGTCGTGGATGGCGAAGACTACAATTTAAGTTCACTGTATTTTGATAATGGCACGCTATATTATTATCGTGTCGTTAATAAACACTTATACGCTTATGATGTTGCGAGTAAGACTGAAACTGACATTCTTAAAGATTTTATCGCACCAGAATACTCACCTATATCCAAGGGTGGTAAAACAGTTTCAGTTGGTTCAAAAGTGTATTATACAAATCTTTATCAAGGTAAGACACTTTACGTTTACGACTATCTAACAAACAAAAACACTAAGTTAACTTCGAGTAAGGTTGAAGACTTTATGATTTATGGAGATTATTTATACATTAATCAAGTCTCCTTCTTAGTTAATAATGATCTCTTCATGATTAATCTTAAAACGGGCGGTATTCCTAGTGAATTATCAAGTGATGATGCTAGGGAAATGGCTAGTGATGGAGATTATTTATATTATGTCCGTCATAACGCCGGCGGATTTGCAACCGCAATTGTTAGAGCAGATTTAGGTAGCCAAGAACTAGTTGAATTTTTTGATAAAGGGGCAACCAATCTTAGAATTAATGATGGAAAACTTTATTTCCTCGATGGTGGAAAGATTTATTCAATTACCCTCAATCAAATTACACCTTCATCAACGAAGATGACTGCAACCCAATTAGGTTCCGTCAAAAGTATTGATCGTTTCGAATTTGATGGAAATGATATTTTTTATACAATTAGAGGTGGAGGTCTTTTAAAAAACGTCAATGAACTAAGAAAATCAAACCTTCTTAATTTCGGTGAGGGAACATTGCTAGCCGGAGCGCAAACAGACCCCCTTGATATTGCTATATCTGGCGATTACGTATATTACTACTCACAGGCAGAATCTGCAGGAACTGCTAAGTTTGGTATTTATCGTGTCAGTAAAAATGCAACCAAAGATGGTAGTCAAGTTAAAATCTTAACGACCGATAGTATGTATTACGCGTCTTCACTTTCAATTTCCAATAACCATCTGACATTTATCAGCTATTACTTAGGGGGATTATTTGGTGATTCGCATGTCTATCAAATTGATTTACTTAATATCGATAATACACCAACCAAAATTGATGTAATAATCTAAAGTAACATTTAATAAGAATAACATTGATTTTTATTGATGACTTTTTGCTTGAACAAAAGACTAAGTGATTTTTGGTTAAGTTTTAGATTGATACCTATTTTAATTGACTCAATGAAAATAATGGAGGCCATGGAAGAAATTTCACGGCCTTTTACCTAGTCACACCAAATAGAAGGTTCTATGATGTTTTTTTTGTTGGCTTTAATTTGCAAGCGCAATGATATCTAAAAAATCTTAAAATTAAAATTATTTAACCCTAACTTGTTTGTTTTATAAATATATTTTTAGAACGTTTTTATTTAGTTTGTTAACTATCAGGATTAAAGATACTTTAATTTAATTACTATTTAGATAAAGACTTGTATATAGCAATTACACTATAAAAGATACTATAATAGTAAAGTAATAGAAGGAGCTTGTGAACTAGCTGTTTGGGCCCTTTTCTTAAGGTTGGAGGAGCAATGTTAGATTATACAAAAGCATCAATGGCGATTATTCTTGAAGATATAAGAAAATATGCAAAAATGTTCAAAAGATTTTCGCTTGCGTTTACAACGGGCTATTTTGTTTATGTAATCGCGATGCAAGTAGGAATACTAGCAGTCAACATTGTTCTTGCCTTGTTATTTTTAACATATACTATCTTTGAATTTTCAACTTTCAAGAACGATTCAAAACAAGTTAAACGCCTTGTACGAAAAAGTTACAAAGCAATCAACCTTACAATTAGATTAATCACGCTCGGATCAATGATATACGGTATTTATGCTGCAACAAGAGAAGTTTCAGCCTTATCTATCCTTTTTGCTACTTTAATGATTGTTTTATGGGTCCTTCAAGTATTTCTAGAAATCTTTGTACACATTTTGGAGAACAAAGTTGATTTAGTTATCGCGGGCTGGAATAAAGATATGGAAGATGTGAAAAAACCCATAACAGACATTGGCCGCGTTGTAAGAAAACTAAAGGGTGAAAAACTCCCTCCTCCACCAGAAAAATCAAAAGAAATAATTCGCTTAGAGAAGAAGATCGAAGAACTTGAAAAAGAGAAAAAGGCCAAGAAAGATTCAGTAAAGCCTGTAAAGATAGTTAAAACCAAATTTAAAACGCAAAAAGTGGATATCAAACAACTTAAATAGAATTTAGATGAGACATTTACTGGTTATCTTTGGCTATATTTATTGATATATACTAAAGTCTATTTTAAAGTTTGCAAAATTATTTTAATGGATTAGAAACATTACACGAAACGAGCAAAATTTAATAAATTTATATATTGTAAAAAGTTGTCTTTACTAGTTTTAAGCGCGTTGTCATACGTAATTTTTGGCTTTTCTAAGTCTATATATCTTTTTTCGTGACTTTGTTTAATGATTTTTGATCATTATTCAATGAGTTTTTCAAATATGAGGTGAATTTCTTAAAAAAAATAATCACTCTATATATAGATGAATATCTATTTTTAGTCTTTGATTCTTTTAAACCTTAGATGTAAAAAGAAATCATTTTGTTTAGCACTCTTAAGAGTGTATAATCAAAAATGTTATTTCTATAGGAAAAAGGAGCATTTATGAAACAAAAAACATTGTTAAATATATTTATCACTGCTGTCACAATTATCTCAATCGTTGGGATTGGCTTGCATAGCGAAGACTACAAAGGTTTAGTCGACGGCCGCGCAACACAAATTAAAGATTGCGATTATTATTTTGATAGTCAAAATGGTTATACTTCCCTTTATGACATCAACGAAGATTTATTCAATAAGACAAGCCTAAGTAGTTATAAAACTTGGGGCACAATTACACAAACGTTTACTGATTCAAGTGATAACTTTAACTTTTACATCCAAAGTACCGACAAGAATGCTAATGTAAGCAGCATTCTCATTTACCAAAGTGCGCGGACTGATTTAAGTGAAGGCAACCTTGTAACAATTACAGGTAGTGTGACGCTTTATAATAATCTTCCTGAATTTATAAACCCCGTTATTGAAATAGATGAAATAATTAACCCTTCGCCAGTTACAACCCTTGAAACTGACGCAACTTTTTGGCAAAACACAACAACATCAAGTTCTAGTGAATTTTTGAATGCCCAACAAATGGGAACTAGACAAGTAAAAATTACAAATGCGCTTATTTCTCACACTAATAGTGGAAACGCTAGTCTTACCTTTGATCAAGGTCCAACAGTACCACTTTATTACGCAAGTATTAAAAAGACAGCTGCTATTGAGACAAAAATCAGAGCTGTTGATAATAGTTATGTTGACGTTATTGGTTTCTTACATAGTTTTAAAAGTGGTTCAACAACAAAACTTCAACTTCTCGTTCGTGAAGTAAGACATATTATTGGTGGTGAAGAAGTAGAATATTCATTATTACTAGATTCTTCAACCTACTATAATGTAGGCAGCTATGCTGATGGAAACTATGATAGTAGTGTCGCACAGGGCTACAGCTTTGAACATTACCGCGCGGTTAATTCAGGTGGTAATTTTATTAAACTACTACCTAATATTAGTGGTGTTAGTGTTCCAGGTGCACCAGGCGCCTTTTATAACGTTGATCCAATTTATGACATCACAAAAATTGTCATTAGTTACTATACCGATTTAACAAGTGGAACAGCACCAACCTTAAAATATGGTACAACTCCACTAGAGATGACAACAGTCCCCCTTGAACTAGCAAAGTTAGGGGCGACAAAGACAATTATGACAGAGGACACTAACTATTTTCTTGTTGAAACTAGTGAAGCAAGTTTAACAATTGCTAGTATTAAAATCTACTATACTGACTCTGATTATGGTGCTAATTTTGTCTATCAACCGGCCAATGAGGACTTATTTAGAATTAATCCTGTCGTTTATACAGGCACGCTCACTAATGGTGCTAGTGTTTCTGTTCCCACGAAAATTACTAGAAGCGGCGGGACCTATATTGTTGAAGAAGAAAAAACATACACGTATTACACATACGACTATGTCGACGACAATCCTTCTTTAGCAAATGTTGCTGCTTACACTGATCCAGTTGACGTCGCGGCTTTTTATACGGCATTTAAAACTTGGCCGGCAAACTATGTTGAAAAAAGCAGCAATAAATATAACAATGCTAAAGCACTTTTTGGAGACAAGGCCCGAGTTTGGCAAGAGTTTTCACGGACAAATGGTTATGCCTTAAGTGTGCCATACCAAGGTGATAATGAAGGAAAGCCTTTATATTATGAATTAGATATCGCCCTTGATAGCTCATATTCTTCAAGTAAGCGCGGCGTTGGCCGTGTTGTGTGTTGGGATTATGGCTTTGATACATCTAAAGGGGCAATCGATTATGATTCTTCTCCAGTTTGTGTTTATACAGATGACCACTATGCAACATTCCAAGAATATTTAAACACTGGTGAATATGGCACCCGTTTTAATTCGGAGAAAAATCGCACCCCATATGTCTGGGGAGCAGCAACAACTCTAATGGGCGTCTAAGAGCACCAATTAAATATTATTAATTTTACTTATACTAAAACACGAAAACTGCGGTTTGTCTTATGACAGTCCGCTTTTTAAATAAATAAAACATTCCGACAAAAAACAATAAACAGAGTTGTTTTAACAAAAGATGGATAATAATTTCAAGTTGAGAAAAAGAAAATGGTAACAAAATAAATAATTTTACTTCTTTAATATTATTACATTGCAAAAAATTGTAAGCGCTTTTATACTAATGTTAGAAGAAGTGGTAACCCTACCACAAAATTACATTCCAAGGAGGAAAACGGGTATGACGTCAAAACGTTATTTGTCTTTTGGCTTACTTGCTTTAACTGTTGCTACAGTTGTAGGCTGTGGACCAAAACCAGAAGTCTCACGTGTTCAAGCTATTATTGAAGAGGCGCAAACACTAGATCGTAATGAGCTTTATGCGAAAGCGATCGAAGAACTACATGGGAAGGAAATGAACGCTGTTGGAAACTCCAGCCGCGGTAAAACTGCTCAAGAATACTTTATCGAATTCTTAAAGGGTCGGACATTTAATACTGCAACTAGTGCTTATGAAGATGATGCTGCCGTTCGTGCTGCATTTCCACAATACAAGGCTGATCTTAATGCGAAAATTAACTGGACACAACCAAAGAACAACCAAATTTTTGCTCAAATTGCTAACGACGTAAGAAGTGCTAATCCAACTTTATCGATGACTCTAATTCAAGATGGTAGCCAAATCCAAAGTAAAATGATTGAAACAGGCAACCTTCTTAACTACATTCCTAAAGAATGGAATGGTAACGTTGACACCAACGGAAAACCATTTGCTCTCCAATCACTCAACAAAGTCTTTATGTACAATAATTTAAATGAAGACAAAACTTTCAATAATATGTGGGACTTTGTCCGTGAAGGTGAAAAACCAATGTTCATGGGTCCTGAAAGTGAACCAGTTGGTAAAAACGCTTTATTAATGATGACAAGAGAAGATTATTCCAACGTTATTAAAGAAGCTTATGATGCCTTAACTGGCGCAGAAAAAACAAGAATTGACGCTGTCGTAACTGGCACTGCAACTGAAAAGGGCACTGCTGCTGAAGCGCTTGACTTAGGCTTAACCCACGCAAATGCAAAATATGCGCTTGCTTGGATCAAATTATGGATTAAACAATACAATAAAATGACTGATGATGGGCCAATTATGGTCGAATTAGCCAAAAACACCGCCGTTGGCGAGAGTGGTTTATTAGTTTACTCCAAACTACGTAGTATTGGTGAAACCGAACTTTCATCCAAGAAAAACGTTGAAGTTGCTGCTTACAATAGTGGTTATAAAGGCCTTGGCGGCTTTATGTACAAACATT
>Ga0265295_1001263_pt1 | contig 45448 bp, 28 predicted proteins | sample Munlansysbiofilm_FD_192503 | JGI IMG/M metagenome (GOLD analysis project Ga0265295, IMG submission 192503) | Leachate microbial communities from a municipal landfill in Southern Ontario, Canada - Methane capture system biofilm | ecosystem: Engineered > Solid waste > Landfill > Unclassified ...
AAGCTATTTTGGCAGTGTATAGTGGCCGGGCTGATGTGGCCTGTTCGTATTGGAGCCCGGAAGACGCAAACGGAGTGCCCATGGATGCCCGCGAGAAGCTCCTTGAAACTCATAAAGATATCTTTGAGAAGGTGCGCATCATCGGCTTTACGGATTGGATTCCGAACGATACGGTCACCTTCCGCAAAAACCTGCCCCATGAACTGGAGCAGAAAGTGGTGGATGCTCTGCACGATTTTGCCCAAGGCAGCGAAGGACAACAGACTCTGAAATCCCTGTATGACGTGGATGGCCTGGATTATGCCACAGACGCGGATTATGACGTGGTGCGCGCAGCGCTGAAAGCCATGGATATGGATCCGGAAAGCATGCTGGACTAAAGACTTGAGCATCCTCTCTGTAAAAGATCTGTACAAAAGCTACGATGGTCAAATCTATGCCTTGAACGGCCTCTCCTTTGAGACCCAGGCACAGGATTTCATCATCCTGCTGGGACTCTCCGGAAGCGGGAAATCCACCCTGCTCCGGTGCATCAACCGCCTGATCGAGCCTACCAAAGGCGATGTGCTCTTCCAAGGGCAGTCCATCATCGATCTCAAAGGGATTCAGCTCCGGGAATACCGGCGTAATATCGCCATGATCTTCCAACAGTTTAACCTCGTCAAAAACCTCACGGTGCTCACCAATGTGCTCACCGGCAGACTGGGCTATCATGGCCTCGGCTCTGCCTTTACGAAGCAGGAGATGGATTCTGCCTACTTCAATCTAGAGCGGGTGGGATTGCAGGATTTTGCCCACAAACCGGTGAAGCAACTCTCTGGAGGTCAACAGCAGCGGGTGGCCATCGCCCGGGCTTTGATGCAGGAACCCAGGATCATCCTGGCCGATGAACCTGTGGCCAGTTTGGACCCCGCCACAGCGGATTCCATCATGCAGTATCTGGCCCAGATCAATCAAGACGGCATTGCGGTGATTTGCTCTCTGCATTTCCTGTCCCTGGCGCGCCGTTATGGCAGCCGGGTCCTGGCTCTCAAGGATGGGATCAAGGCCTTTGAAGGCCTGCCCACGGAGATCGATAAAGACAGATTCAAAGCCATCTATGGAGAGGACGCCAAAGAGATCTAGGCAGGCAGCGAGATGTTCCTGTTGTAAGCAGTTCAGGGCCATTTTCTCACAAACTCCAAAGATTTGTCTTGACATAATAGAAGGGTCTGAGAATATGGACAAACATATGACGCGAGGTGGAGCAGCTGGCAGCTCGTCGGGCTCATAACCCGAAGGTCGAAGGTTCGAATCCTTCCCTCGCTACCATTTTTTATTGACGAGGCTAATTAGACTCGTTATTTTTTTATAGAAGTGAGGCGGTGTAGCTCAGCCTGGTTAGAGCGTCGGAATCATAATCCGTAGGTCCGGGGTTCAAATCCCTGCGCCGCTACCACTTTCTCTGCGCCAGTAGCTCAGTAGGATAGAGCAGCAGCCTTCTAAGCTGCGGGTCAGGGGTTCGAATCCCTTCTGGCGTGCCAGCTTAATTCAAGTATTTCATAATAAGTGCTTTGTGGTGGATGTAGTTCAATGGCAGAGCGCTGGATTGTGGTTCCAGTCGTTGCGGGTTCGAGCCCCGTCATCCACCCCATCAAACTTAAACCGCAGCTGGTTTTCAGCCTGCGGTTTTTCTTTTTATGAGGCTAAAGAGAATAGGCCGCGCGCAGATCACGCTGATTACGCAGATTACTATAGAAATCTCCATGGAATTAGCTATAATCCTCTTTATCTGTGTGATCCGTGTAATCTGTGTGAGGTTTTCTTTTATGAGGCCATGGGATAGGCCGCACGCAGATCACGCTGATTACGCTGATTACTATAGAAATCTCCATGGAATTAGCTATAATCCTCTTTATCTGTGTGATCCGTGTAATCTGTGTGAGGTTTTCTTTTATGAGGCCATGGGATAGGCCGCGTGAGACTTTTACACAAGCCCGCCGGCTGAAGCCAGCGCTACGTGATATTCAGCAGGATCAGGCTCAGAATCAGCAAGAGCCAGAGGATATAATCCTTGCCCACCGGACGCTTCTTCCAAAACAGGATATCGCTGATGATGCTCATAATCACAATAGATACTGCCAGCAGGGGATAGGCTATCGCTGCGGGAATAGAATCCAAAGACTTCAGGAAGAACACTGTGGAATAGCGATTGGGCAGCCCCAAAGCAAAGCCGTAGAGGATGTATTTGGGTTCAAAACGCAGACGCGAAATCAGGATCGCCAGCAAAGTATAGACAAATGCCGAGCTAAAGATGAGATAGACAAAGAGATCCTCATTGCCGCTGCCCAGTTCCTTGAAGATCTTCATGCTGGCATCGCTGAGGCCGGAGACGGCAAACAAGGCTATGATCCACAAGAAGTTGCGCAGGGCTTTGGGATCTGCACCCAAGCTGAACGCCGCAACTCCCAGGATGATCCCCAGCAGATTGAGCGGACCCAGATGCTCACCAAAGAAGATCAGCGAGATCAGGATGGGCACGATCATAGAGATGCGCATCGCCCCCACCGAAAGCGATAAACCATTGGCTACGATGCTCTTTTGATAGATCCAGAAGCCTCCCAAAAAGAAAGCTCCGATAATGAGACCAAAGCCCAGATCAAAGCCGGTAGCTGCAGCCGGAGCGCTTTTCATGGTGAGAGCCCCACTGATGGAAGCCACAAAGTAATTCCCCAAAAAGATCGGCAACATACTGAGACCGCCCTTGCGACCCACCACCATCAGAAAATTCGCGATGATTACAGAGCAGAGCACGCTAAGTGCAAGATATAGCATTTAAAAGATATCCTTTATTTCACAATAGCAGAGCATTAGCTCTCATCGTTCGCTTTTAGGCAGGTAGAATTTGTCAAAGCGTTTGACTATGTAAAGCCGGATGGCCACATAATCCGTGATCGAGGCCGCTGAGAAGATCGCAAACATAATCATCATCTGATATTTGATGGCTACCAGAGGGCTGGCACCTCCCAGAATCTGTCCAGTCATCATCCCAGGCAGGCTCACCAGGCCCATCGAGGCTGTATTCAAGAGTTGCGGGAGCAGCGCAGAATGCAGGGCTTTGCGGAAGGGGGGCAAGACTGCTTCCCAGAGATTGGCACCCAAAGAGATGCGGGTAAAATAGGCCTGCCAGTTATCGGCCAGACCACTTTCAAAACGTTCCAAGATCAGCGCGCAACTATTCATGCTGTTGCCCAGGATCATGCCATAGATGGGGATAACGTACATGGGATCATAGAGCGGCTGCGGTTTCACGATCATAATCAGCACCCAGGGCATCACGATGATACCGCTGGTAAAAAGCGCAGTCGTGATCACCGGCAGCAGGATCTTGCGTTGGAACCTCAGACGGCCTTTGATGGTAAAGATCGCCGTCAAGACCATCACCAGCATCCAGAGCAGGGTGAGCCACCAGAGCTTTTGATTGAAGAGAAATTCCAGCCAGATACCCACGAGGCTGAGCTGCAGGATCATGCGGCTGATGGAGATAAAGAGCTGGCGACTGAGCTTGATCTTCAAATGCGCAAAGATCAGAAGGGGATAAAGCAGTAAAACCAGGCCGAGGGCCACTCCCAAATAGCTGATATCCATTATTTTACCCCACCATTATCAATCAATTTGCCGCCTTCCAAACGCCAGGTACGATTCCAGCGCGCTTGCCACAGCGGATCATGCGAGATCGCGATCACCGTGCCGGGATAGTGGCCAAAGATGCTATCCGAGATGATGCCCGAGGTCTTTTGATCCAGGGCGGAAGTGATCTCGTCCAGCAGCAGAATATCCGGCCTCAGCAGCAGAGTACGGATGAGGCCAATGCGCTGTTTTTCCCCTCCGGAAAGCTGGCTGCTCTTCTGTCCCAAATAGTCCGGGCTCAGCTTGAAATTCTCTAAAAGCTGATAGATGCGCTGTTTGCGGTCGGAAATATCCAAATCCTTCTGGGCAGAGTAGGTCAGCGGTTCATCCAGTATTTCCTGCACCGTCCCCAGACCCAGAAAGGTCTCCTGCATCACCATACAGATGCGGGCGCGCAGTTCGTGAGGAGGGTATTCCATCAGCGGCCGGCCACCAAACAAGATCTCCCCTTCATAGCTCTGATTCGTCAGGTTCAAGGTATTGAGCAGCGAGCTTTTACCCGTGCCGGTAGAGCCCACGATCAGGATCCGCTCTTTGTGCCCCACCTCCAGTTTTATGTCCGTGGCCAGAGTTTTATCTCCATAATGCAGGCGTTTAATGTCGATTTGTAAGAGGTTCTTCATTTATTTCCTTAATCGTCAGGGCGTGATCTTCGTGCCTCTGGCGTCTTTGCGGCCAGGGGAGCTATCGTAGATTTCTATATTGTAATAGATTACGGTGATGTAATCCCGGGGGAAATCGCCATGAAAGAAGCTGTGAACAAGGTTTACATAGCGTACCACCGCCTTTTCATAAACGCTGAGATTGGGGTCCAGAGGATCCAGGAGGCGCGCAATCTGCTTGATCTTGAAAGTAGGGATATCCAAAAACACAGTCACACAGGCTGGATTCAACATTTGATTGATAAAAGTCTGGGTGTTGTAACCGGGCTCGGAATACAGCTCCAGCGAGACCAGTTGATTCGGGCTGAAGACCTCTTCCGCGCTCTGATAGAGGCTGTCCAGGATGTTCAGCTTGGTGAGCATATCGCTATCGATATTACTCTGTAAGAGCTCTGTGATCTCTGTTAGCTTTTCGGCTTTGGGCAAGAATCCGCAGCCTTTGACGGCGTTGTTCAGCTTGAAATGAGAATCGTCTCGCGCTATGCCCCAGCTCGCTACCATGCCATTATGCGGACCGGAAAGCTTGGGTGCGCCCTGCTCTTTGCCGCTCATCATCCCACGGAAAGTCTCCAGGTATTCAGTCCTGCGCATCTTGTTCCAAGTCCAAAAAACCTCGGGGAATTCCACCAGGGGCAGACTCTCCCATTTGCCCTCAAGACTAGCTTCGATGCTCCTGCTACCCGCAGGTGGAGTCTTAGCCGTACGCTGTACGCAAAAGCCATCCTGCCAGAAATCTCCGGGATTGTAGAGGGCATCTGCCTTCAAAATACTGAGTCCCAATAGAGCGATAATGACCAAGATCAGTCGCATGTAATCTCCTAAAAAGCTTGTAGTTCGGTTTGGGCTCTGCTGTGGATGCGAGCTCAAAAGAACTTTAGAGCCAAAGCTTAAGGATTGCGGGAGGCTGTCAACAAGTTTCTGTCAGTGGATTCACGTGGGCCGGGAAAATAGAACGCAGATCGGGAGGATCGAGCGGATTAATTGGATTTGAAAGAGGTTATATCGTAGGGGCGAAACGGGTTTCACCCCTACAAAATTTTTCGGTGTCCTCGGTGTTCTCGGTGTTCTCGGTGGTCAAAAACTAAGCTACCACTACTTTACTTCATCATCACGCACTTGCTGGTCTGCTGGATTCCATCCTGGCTCAGCCGCAGCAGATAGATTCCCGCTGCCAATTGCCGTCCAGAGGCATCTCTACCGTCCCAGTCAACACTTCCTCCAGAGATCTCACGCTGGAGTAGCAGACGCCCCCTGAGGTCATACACTTTCATCCTGGCCGGCCCTTTGCTGGAAAAGGCAAGGTTCAGTTTGTCCTTGAAAGGATTGGGATAGATCTTGCATATCTGAGGACTGGGTACAAGCACCTCATCAGACACTGACACGGGAGCTTCTTCCCAATAGTAATAGTGAGTGGAACCAGAAAAGTGCCATTCATCCCCCGAGCTGCTGTGAGAGAAATTAAGCTTGCCATTGCTATGAAAGCCTATGTGTCTGTATGAAGATCCGTAATCATCATGATGCGAAGTAAGATACTTGAATCCATCATCTGTCTGGGAAAAGCCTAGCTGCATGGTCGTAGGATCCCCAGTCACAGGATGATACTCCATAGATTCAATCCGATATCTTTTATCCAGCATCCAGGCCAGCTTGCCACCAGTGAAATCCATGTCAAAGCCCCACTCTCCGGTATCGATTTGGAAGGGCAATAATCCTGAGTAAACATTCTGATAGTAGCCAACATACGTCCAGGGAGCGTCGTTAAGGGTAGAGTAAACATGGCCTTTATCGCGCCTGCCCAGAGAATCGTATTCATACACCAGCTTAGTTTGCCAAATGTTGGCACCCGCAATCCGCTTATAGACCAGACTGTCGGCAGCCATGCTCATTTCAGCAGGATAATAGTGAATCACAGAAGAGCTGCCGGAACTGATGTATTCATAGACCTTTCTACCCAGTTGATCCGTTTCATAGCCCTCATTTGAATAAAGCCGTCCATCGGGATAATGATAGCTGAAATCAAAGCGGTGATGCCCAGGCTCAGGATAGCTGACGATGGTCTCGCAGCTTAAATATTGGGTAGAGGGAGTATAATAATAGCGTTGCTCCAGGGTCATGCTATCCACTATGGAAAATTGCCCCGCTCGATAATGATATATACAGGTATCGGTATTGATGCCACTGCTTTCAGAGGAATTTTCCATGACCTTTTTCTGCAGACGCAGCCCCATTACCGGATCCATGGCATCAAGCTCGCCGGTGCCGCAAACAAGCAGGCCCAGCATGAGTCCCAGGATGATAAATCTTGCGTTTTTCATCGTGTACCTCCCGTACTAATGAGCTATGATATGCAAAATATATTCCATGTTTCCTCCAAATATCAATAAAGCCCCGAATGTTACACAAAACCCAAATCTTTGTTCACCATCTTCTTCGCAGCCCCCTTGGCAAGCCCGTCTCCCCACAGACTAGAGCCAGTAGGGGCTGCAAAAACATGCCTTGACCATCAATATCGTATTTACTTAAGAAAATCACAAGATAAAACTTGCCTAACACTCGGAATCAGTTATATTTAGTTATAGTGGTATCTTAATATCTTACAATCCCTATCAGTAAAACGATGCTATTTTAAGCATATAAGTCAGCGGACAGTGTCTATTGATCAATCTTTCGCCTTGGCTCCTCTTGTAACGATACCTGCACAGAGGACGGGCAATTGGGCGATGAGCATATCTGCACATTCCGACCTAAATATTAACAAAAACAAGGGAATATCAATGAAAAAGACACTCTTGACCTTAACTTTACTTATTGCTATCGTGGCAATATTCGCACAAAACCCCGTGGCCAAAGGCCAGGCACAAATCAACGCCGGAGTAGGCTTATCCTCTTGGGGCATCCCAGTTTATGTAGGTTTTGATTATGGTATTCACAAAGACGTCACCATGGGCGCAGAACTATCCTACCGCTCTTACGATGACGATTGGAAAGATCATGATAATCATCGTTACAACCATACTGTGGTCGGTGTATCCGGCAATGTAAACTATCATTTTAGTCACATCCTGAATATCCCTAGAAATTGGGACTTTTATGCCGGCCTGAATGTTGGTTATTTTTCCTGGAACTCTCCAAAAAATTACCCCGGCGACCATAATTCCGGCTTGGGCTTGGGCGCGCAGATAGGTGGACGCTACTACTTCAACGATTCGATAGGTGTAAATCTCGAACTCGGTGGGGGCAATGCCTTTAATGGCGGAAAGTTGGGTCTTTCATTTAAACTGTAACCATGTATAATCGGCACACACGCATGTAGATGCGCTGATTCATGATCCATATTCCTGATGCTGTTTCTGCTGAAATGGTGTCAGGATTTTTTTTGGGCAAAAGCAGTGTGAGTTCGGAGGGATTTTGGGCCTTTGCTGCGTATCCTCCCCTATTCAGGCTGGGGCGTTCGATGCGCATTTAACCTGCTTTGGACTCGAGATGACTCGAAATCCCAAGTCATCTCGAGTTAAAAGCGCGTTTAAAGCAAGTTCGGTGAAGGGGTGGGATCTGGGAGTTGATTGGGGTAGAGTTGGTGTTCGGAAGAGCAAACATTTGGGTGGTAGAGGGTCAGGATATTCATGGGATATGGGGCTGTAGGCGAAAGCGGAGTCCGCCACTACGGAGTTTTCCAAAACTGCACGATCTGCTCTAGAGGCTGGCGGTCTTTGCTTTTGGACATGGCGGAGAGGAATTTGCTGTACATGGTTTTGTCTTCTTTGGGATAGCCAAAGGGGGAGATAGCCACGATCTTCCAGCTCTTGGGGAGGCCCAGATACTTGGCCAGGAGCGCCTCAGAAAAGGCGGCCATCCAGCAAGAACCGATGCCGTGCTGCCAGGCTGTCAAGATCATCTGTTGAAAGGAGATGGCGGTATCCACGAGATAGTAATCCTTGCCGTTGATGCGCGTGTTTTTCTTCAGATCGGCACAGGCTATGATCACCACGGGGGCATCTTTGATAAAGAAATTGCTCAGGCCGATGAGTCCGGTTTTCTTGGTCAGGATGCGGATTTCTTCCGGTTTATCGAAGACGATATAGCGCCAGGGCTGGCGGTTTTGGGCAGAAGGAGCCAGGCGGCCAGCTTCCAGAATCTCCTGCAGGACAGCTTCCGGGATGGGGTCCGGCCGGAAATCCCTCACGCTGTAGCGGCTTTGAATGAGTTCTTGTATATCCATTTGCTTTACTCCGTATCTTGCGGATAGTTAAGGTTTTGCATGATTCCGGCATCATCCACAGGGACGATCACAGTGGCGATCCCGCTGTGCCGGATAATCTCTCTGAGGCCGGCCTCTGCTTCCGCAAAGATATCCAGAGCGGAGGGGATGATGATGGGGTGTCCGCGGCTGCCCCTGAACTCAGGCTTGATCACACAATCCGGATTCTCATAGGCAGAAGCGAGTAAAATCGAGATGGTTTCGGAGCTCACAAAAGGGTGATCCACGGGAAAAATGAGGTAGAAATCGGGTTTCGCGTAGAGCTTGCTTACGGCTACACGCAGCGTATCCAGAGGGCTGGCGGTTTCCTCAGCATCTGCCAGCACAATGTCCCTGATCCCTGCTTCCAGGAGGCTACCGCTGATCTTTTGCGAAAACAGCTTACCATCTATGCTCGCTTCAGACTTGGGGCTTCCATAGCGCAATCCCTGGCCTGAAGCGAGAATGATGGCGGTGACTTTATAAGGAATTGAAGTCTGCAATTGCTTGCTCCAGCTCCTCAAAGTTCTGCTCGAAAGTCTGTATCCAATACTCGGGATCCCATTGGCGCCTCAGCTCTTCTTCGCTGCGGCCTTGCTGCTCCACCCAGGTGAAGTATTTCAGATTGTGAATGCGCTTTCTCTCCTGATAGCTGAGCTCCAGGAAGTTGTCGTAACTCTGTGCGCCCAAACACACTCCAAAGTCCACAGCAGCTTGCAGGCGATCGTATGCGCCACGCTGCTCTCTGAGCTTCTTCACGCGGCTGGCATACATTTCGGCAGAATCCGTGAAACAGGTGGCGATGATATCATCCTCGCCCAATTCAAAGTATTTGGCAGTTTTGATCGCGGCTAAGATATTGCCGATGGAGGAGATGCCCAAGAGCGGAAGCTGGGCTACGATTGCTGGGTCCACTCCACTTTCGATCAGATAACGGTGGCCTGCTTCTTCATTGAAGAGGCGCAAAAGCTTGATGCAATCCTCATCACGGATGGCGGCCACAGCATCTGTATTTCGCACATTATGGATCCAGGGCACGTGTTTGTCGCCAATGCCCTCGATGCGGTGTTCGCCAAAGCCGTTGTTGAGCAAAGTGGGACATTCCAGGGCTTCTACTGCCACGGTTTTCATGAGGGGATGGCGGGTCTTCAGAAAGTCTGCAGCGGCGATGGTTCCGGCAGAACCTGTAGCGCTCACAAAGGCGCTGAGACGGCCTTTTTTGCCCTTGAGAAGTTCATAGGTTTCGTGGGCGGCAGAGCCTGTAACATGGTAATTCCAGAAAGGATTGCCGGGCTCTTCAAAGTGATTCAGGATCGCATATTGGGGGTCCAGGCCGAGCTCATTGCACTTGTCGTAAATCTCTTTCACATTGGACTCCGTGCCGGGGGTTTTGATGACCTCGGCTCCGATGCTGTGCAGCCAGTCAAAGCGTTCCTGGCTCATGCCTTCGGGCAAGACCGCCACCGCTGTGCAGTCCAATAGCGCACAATCAAAAGCGCCTCCACGACAGTAATTCCCGGTGGAAGGCCAGACGGCTTTCTGGACTTCAGGATCAAAATTTCCACTCACCAAAAGCGGAAGCAGAGTACCATAGGCGGCGCCAACTTTGTGCGAGCCAGTGGGAAAGTATTTGCCGATCAATCCCACGATGCGGGCTTTCACACCCGTGATCTGAGAGGGGATTTCCAGATAGTTCGGTGCACCAAAGGCGCCGGTCTGCATGTCGTTTTTCCAGGTGATGCGGAAAAGATTGAGCGGATTGATATCCCAGAGTCCGATCTCTTTTATGCGTGCCTTGATCTCATCGGGAATAGTCTCGGGGTACATCTGCTGGGTGATGGTGGGCAAAATGATCCCATGTTTCTTGCAACGGGCGGCGCTCTTCTTGATCACCGCAGGCACTGTGCTGGTAATAAGTTTCGGCATTTCTACTCCTAATAATTTTATAGAAAAGACTTTAGCTGGGCTGCTGTGTCCTGAATCTTGCTGTTCAGGATCATGGAGGCAATCACGAAGGGTTTGTAGCCTGCCTGCTGATAGGTATGCAGTTTGTAGCGTTCAAATACGGTTTTGGCGACTTCGCCGTGGACACAGCTCACGCCTGAGATATCGGCTGGCAAGCAGTGTTCATAGAGGCCCTTGCCGCCTTTGGTGAGCTTCATCATCTCCTGGGTGCATTCCCAGTCCTGATGGCGTTTGTTTTCGGTGAGACAGTGTTGCTCCAGATCTACAAGTCCTTTTGTGTCAGACTGTTTGAGAAGCTGAGTGCGCTGTTGCATCACGGCCATGGGCGCCCAGGATTTGGGGTAAACCACATCGGCATCAGAAAAGGCTTCTTGCATGCTATTGACCAGGGTAAAACTACCTCCACTCACTTTGGCAAAGGCTTTGGCACTGGTCAAAGTATCCGGTTGCAGGTCATAGCCTTCGGGGTGAGCCAGCACCACATCCATGCCAAAACGGGTCATGAGATTGATCACGCCTTGAGGTACGGACAGCGGTTTGCCATAGGAAGGAGAATAGGCCCAACTCATGGCTATCTTCTTGCCACGCAGCGCTTCCCAACCGCCGAAATAGTCCTTCAGTTTCAAGAGATCGGACATGCTCTGGGTGGGATGATCCAGATCGCATTGTAGATTCACCAAAGTGGGACGTTGGGCCAGTACGCCGTTCCGGAAGGATTCCGAAACCGCATCGGCCACTTCTTTCATGTAAGTATGGCCTTCGCCGGGATACATATCATCACGGATGCCAATCACTTCGGTTAAAAAAGAGATCATGGTGGCGGTCTCTTTCACGGTCTCGCCATGCGCGATCTGGGATTTCACCTCATCCAGTTCGGATAGTCCCAGGCCCAGGGCATTAACCGCTGAGGCAAAGGAAAAACGGGTGCGGGTGCTGTTGTCCCGGAAGATGGAGATCGCCAGTCCGGAATCAAAGATGCGGAAGGGCTTTTTGTGCCGGTGCAGGATTTGCAGGATTTCTGCCACCAGCATCACGGCTTTGAGGTTGTCCAGGGAGTTTTCCCAGGTGAGCAGAAAGTCCTTGCCATGCAGGTCGGGCTTCAGCAGGGACAGCTCTTGCAGCTTTTTGTTTAGTTCTTGCATAGTGTTTTCCTTTTATGGGCGCTATATAGCGTTATTTCGGGTCGGGATACATGATGCGGGCGGCCCTTTCCACGGCATCCACAATCTGTTGATAGCCGGTGCAGCGGCAAATATTGCCCTTCAGTGCCTGCCTGATCTCGCTGCGAGTGGGATGATGGTTTTGCAGAAGTAAGGCCAGCGCGCTCAGCACCATGCCAGGGGTACAAAATCCGCATTGAATGGCGCCGGCATCCATAAAAGCCTGTTGCAGAGGGTGGAGCGTGCCATCTTCTCCGCTGAGGCCTTCTATAGTCGTAATCTCATGGCCGACAGCGTCTTTCACCAGCATCTTGCAGCTACGGCGGGTCAGATTATCCACCAAAATCGTGCAGGAACCGCAGACTCCGATCTCGCAGCCAATCTTGACTCCGGTGAGATAGAGGTCTTCCCTCAGCCACTCTGAGAGCTTCTTATCCAGCAGCGCTTCGGGGATCTTGTGTTTATGTCCGTTTACTATAATCATCTTATAGCCTCAGCTTAAGTGGTTGATCTACATAGCGCTTACCGGTAGCGCGGAAAATGGCATTGGCGATGGCCGGAGCGGTGATTTCCAGAGTGGGCTCACCGATTCCCTTTGCTTTGGAAGGGGAAGTGGGGTCTGGGTTTTCCACGATAATGGCCGTCATTTCCGGCAGATCGGTGGCGCGCATCAGCCTGTATTGATGCAGGTTTGTGGCAATCACCCCTCCATCTGCCAGGGGGAGTTCTTCAAATAAACCGTAGCCCGCGCCCATGGCCAAACCGCCATAGAACTGGCCTTTCACCATGGCGGGATTGATGGCTTTGCCCACATCGTGCGCGGCCACCAGGTTCAACAAAGTGACTTTCAGGGTCTTGGGATCCACTTCCAGCTCCACCGCCTGACAGCCGTAAACCCAGGTAAAATAGGCATTACCGTGCCCAGTTTCTTCATCCCAGCTCACGCGGGGCGCTTGAAACACACCAAAAGCGTAGGGATAAATTTGCTTGGAATAACACAGCGCGATCGCCTTTTCCCAGGTACAGATAGTCTGGCCATCCGGGGTCAGGATCTGGCCGTTTTCAAAGCGTTCTGCCGATAGATCATACTCTTTCAGCAGGGTTTCGGCAATGATGCCTTTCAAGATCTTGGCCGCATTGGTGGTAGCTCCACCGCCCAAAAGAGTGCCGCGGGAGGCCACAGTGGTGCCGCCATCGGGAATATTGGAAGTGGAAGGCATACGGTAGCGGATTCTTTCCACAGGCAGGCCCAGCTCTTCTGCGGCAATCAGGATCATGGCGCTTTCGGAGCCCTGGCCGTTTTCATGAATCCCGGTTTCTAGCAGTACAGAGCCATCCGGTTGCACGTTGATAATGGCACTATTAAAATCCACCCCTTCAGCACCGAGACTCATGCCCCGATAGGAGATAGCAAAGCCGATGCCGTACCACTTGTCCTGCTTGGGATCGCCAAAACTGCACTTGGCACGCTTGGCTTCATAGTCTATCTCTTTCAGGACCTTGTCCATCACTTCTTGCAGTGAAACTTTGTGGGTGTCCAAAACCTGATTTGTGATGGTGGTAGAGCCTTGTCTCACCATGTTTTTGCGGCGGAAGCTGATCTCATCCAGGCCCAGTTTTTGGGCTGCGATCTCCACCAATTGCTCTATGGCAAAGTTCACCTGAGGCGAACCAAAACCGCGAAAGGCTCCGGAAAAGACGTTATTGGTATAAACTCCATAGACGTCACAATGCACATTCGGGACTTCATAACAGCCACAACATTGCACAGTGGAACGCCAAGTGACCCATGGGGTTACGCTGCAATAGGCACCACCATCTGCCACCATGCGCACCTTCACAAAAGTGATGCTCCCATCTTTCCCCACCCCCATCCGATATTGCAGCTTGTAAGGATGACGTTTGTAGCTCTCGCGCAGGCTCATTTCGCGGCTATAAGTGAGCTTCACCGGGCGTTTCAGCAGATAGGCACATAGCGCTGCCCGGGCACAGACCAGAGCTGCCGTATCGTCTTTTCCGCCAAAGGCTCCACCTATGGGGACAGTTTTGACCTCCACATCACTCAGCTCGAAGCCCAATGTGGAAGCCACAAACCGACGTGTACTAAAGGGATGCTGCATACTGCCGATCACCTCCATCACTCCATCCGGGCGCAGATCTGCCAAGGCCGATTCCGGCTCCAGATAGGCATGTTCGATGCGGGAAGTGCTGAAATCCTGTTCGATGATAAAGTCTGAGTCCGCTTCGCCCCTCTGGATGTCGCCATTGCGCACCCGATGGTAATTGCAGACGTTTGAGCCATAGTCTGGATTGATCAGTTCAGCAGTTGGGAGCATGGCCTGTTCGGGATCGAAGATAGGCGGGATTTCTTCAAGCTGGACCTTGATCAAAGGCAGTGCCGCCAGAGCCTGAGCCCTGCTTTCGGCTACGACCAGGGCCAGAACGTCTCCCGTGCTGCAGATGCGTTTGTGCGCCAGGGTGGGATAGTCTTTGATGATCTGCCCGAATTTGATAGTGCCGGGGATGTCTTCTGCCAGAATGACCCGCAGCACTCCCGGACTCTGTAAAGCCAGAGAGCAATCGATGGATTTGATCAGAGCGCTGGCAGTCTGGGCATGCAAAGGAACGGCGTGAAGCATCCGCGGCAAGGTGTAATCATCGGTATATTTGGCCCCACCGGTCACTTTGGCATAGGCGTCGTTACGAAAGGCGGGTCTCATGCGGTGAACGCTCCCTTCATCAGCTCTTTTGGCCCCATCAGGGTCAGATCGATTAGTTGTTCCAGAGTGATCTTTCCTGGTTTAACCAGGGATTCATAAACGGAAGTAAAGAGGGTTTCCACCCCGGCAATGCCCTTGGGGATATTCGGCAAATCGTTCTTGTAGCGGTCGTTGAGTTCAGCAGAAAAAGAGCAGTGATCGCTGGCCAGAATATCAAATACTCCATCCTGCAGCAGCTCTACCAACTTCCCGCGGGAGCTTTCCTTGCGATAAGGCGGAGTGCAGAGATAGCGGTGCGCATCAGCCTCACGGAGACGCTCTTCATTGTAAAGCAGATACTGTGGTGCGGTCTCACAAGTAATGCCGGCAAAGTGTTGTCTGGCCTCTTTGATAAACAGTGCGGCCACGGGGCTGGAAACGTGCACGATATGCACCGGATGCTGGTGTTTCACCGCCAGATTCAGCACCAGATCCACAGCCTTATCCTCGGCTATTTCCGGACGCCGGAGGGTATGGTCAAAAGGAGAGCGGAAGTCGCGCCATTCCGAGCTGCCCCGCAAGATCAGATCATCTTCGCAATGCACCAAGATCCTGGTTTTAAGATCGCTGAGCTCACGCATCCACCGCTCAATTTCCTCATAGCTGCTATAGAGGCCGGTTTCGCGGTAGGTAGTATAAAGCTTCAGATCGGCTCCACCTTCCAAAAGCGGATAGAGCTCTTGCACTGTGGCTTTGGTGGGCGTGAGATGCCAGTGCACGGCTTTGCCAAATTCCCGGGCAGCCAGTTCCTGCATCTTGTGATAAGTATCTGTGAGGCTTTCATCTGGCCGCTGGGTCACAAAAGCACCGATGCCCAAAAGAGGCGGATTTTCGGGATTGGGCTCACGCTCGGTCAGCCGTTTGAGGTCCCCAAAACCGTCCGCAAGATCATGTCCGCCGATCCTTTCACCTACGTGCACATGGAAGTCGTAATAGCCGATCTCAGTCATCGAACTTCACCGCCTCAATATCCTTGAGCCCGTGTCCGGTAAGCATCAGCACCACCTTGGCTTCATCCTTGATCCAGCCTTGTTCCCGCGCCTGAAAATACGCTGCCAGAGTGGCGGCGCTGGAGGGTTCACAAAAGATCCCTGTGCGGGAGGCCAGCATCTTCTGGGCAGAAAGGATTTCCGCATCGCTCACCCTGATGCCCATGCCATGACTGTCTTTGAGCGCTTTCACCGCCAGATGGGCCGCAGAGGGAGTCTTCACCGAGATAGAATCTGCCACGGTATGCGGCTTTTTGGCATCTTGATAAACCCCGGTTTCCCAATAGCTGGTGATGGCATCCGAGCTTGCGGCTTGAGCTGCCACCAATACAGGCAGGCGATCTGTGATCCCGGTTTCCTTTAGATCATAAAAGGCTTTGGCAAGGCCGGATAAAATCACACCATCGCCGGTGGGCACAAAGATATAATCCGGCACCTGACCGAGCTGCGCATAGAGCTCCAAACCCCCGGTCTTCTTGCCTTCGATGGTAAAGGGATGGTAGGCGGTATTGCGATTCAGGCATTCATGGGTGGCGGAATATTCCATGGCTGCAGCGAAGGCATCGTCATAAGTACCATCGACAAGATGGAGTTCGGCCTTGTGGATCTTGATCTGGACCAGCTTGGCAGCAGGTGCTTTGGCCGGGGCAAAGATCACCGCTTTGAGGCCTGCAGCAGCGCATAAGGCTGCCAGAGAAGCTGCGGCATTTCCGGTGGAGGCTGTCACTATCTCCTTTATGTCCAAACGCTTGGCTTCGGCCACTACCAGGCTGGAGGCGCGGTCTTTGTAGGATCCGCTGGGATTGACTCCATCAAACTTCAGATACAGGGTCTCCCCCACCAGGCTCTGACTGCAGATCAGGGGCGTATTGCCCACAGGTAAATTCGTATAGTATTCTTTATCCACCGGGCTGAAAAGCTCACAAAGTTCCTCGATCTTCTGAGTGGGATTGGCATCTGGAAAAGCGATGCTGAATTCCTCCCAGGCCACAGCAATCTGCGCGTAATCAAACACACATTCCAAAATCCCGAGCAGCGGCATTCCGGGCTGGTAGTGTTTGCTGCAAGCCGGACAGAGATAGCTGACCTGATCCTGCTCGTATTCATGCCCGCAGCGTGTGCAGCGGTAGCCGCTAAAATAGCTCATGATCTCAGCTCATAGATCAGCGCGGCGTAAAAAGCGGCCGCTTCGGTGAGATGCCGGATGGGAGTGGCTTCATTGGGTGCATGGGCATAGATTTCATTGCCCGGCCCCAGGCCTATGCAAGGGATACCGTGCATACCGGCGATCGCCACGCCATTGGTAGAAAAGGTCCATTTATCCACTTTGGCAGGGCGGGACAGAGTCTGCTCAAAAGCCGCTTCAGCCGCCTTGACCCAAGGAGAATCCGCCGCTGTAACCCAGGTGGGGTAATACTTCTTGGTGGGATAGACGAGGCCGGTATAGGCCTCTTCTGCATAGCTAAGCACCTCGATCTCCGCTTCGGGATAGCCCGCCAAACGGCAAGCTTCGGCTACTTCGGCTACAGCGCTGGCCTCAGTTTCACCCCAAGTGAGCCGCCGGTCCAGATGAATCCGCGCGCTATCCGGCACCGCACATTGCGAGGGTCCGGTAAAATATACTTCTGTAACCGCGATGCTGCCTTTGCCCAGGAAATCATCCTCCATGAGGCAGGTGTGCAGCTTCTCTATTTCCAAGGCGATACGCGAGATTTTGTAGATGGCGTTGTCCCCGCGTTCGGGTGCAGAACCGTGGCAGGAGAGCCCTTTCACATGCACCATCATTTCCATGCGGCCACGATGTCCCCGGTAAATATTCATATTGGTGGGCTCGGTAATCACCACCAGTTCTGGTCTGATCTTGTCTTCGGCTATAATGTATTGCCAGCAGAGGCCGTCACAATCCTCTTCCATCACCGTTCCCGTGAAATAGAGGGTAAAGCCTTCCTGCAGCCCCAGGTCTTTGATGATGCGGCCCGCAGTGACCATGGAGGCCATCCCGCCTTTCTGATCCACCGTGCCGCGTCCCCAGATTTTGCCATCTTCCACATGGGCGTCGAAGGGGTCAAAATCCCAGAGCACAGGCTCGCCCGGATAGACTGTATCCACATGGGCATCGAAGGCTATCACCTTGGGACCATTGCCGATGCGGCCGATCACATTGCCCAGGGGATCGATGATAACCTCATCAAATCCTGCCATCTCCATTTCTTCTTTGATGGCGAGGATCACCTCTTTTTCTTTGGTGGAAAAGGAGGGGATGCGCACCATATCCATCAGAAAGCGTACTGTATCAGCCTCATAGGCCTTGGCTTTAGCGTAAATCTCTTTGTACATCTTGAGCTTCCTTTGTTAAAAGTTTAGTCTCGTTCCTGAGCTGTCAGGCATGAAGAAGAGTGTTTAGAATCTCTCCCACAAAGCCCCAGCCAGTGCTCTGCTTTCCGCTCTCAGTTCAGCTTCATCAAAGCCCAAAAGCAGCTCGCCATCCCACATCAGGATGTTTCCACCGCAGATGGTGGCGCTCACATTTGCTTCCGCGAGGCCATAGATCACATGGCCCATCCAGCTTTCGGCATTCAGCGGGGTATGAGGATCGTAATCCACCAGGATCATATCTGCCGCTGCACCTTCCACCAAAGTTCCGTGCCCTGCGCCCCAGTACTTTTGGGCGATGGCAGGGTTGTTGAAAAGCAGAGTGGAGGCTATTTCCATAAAGCCGGCGGTGGGATTTTCCTGTTTCAGGTGCTGAGCCCAGAGCCCCACGCGGAGTTCCTGTAGCATATTCACCGTCATGGCATCGGTCCCCAGACCCACTGTGATCCCGAGTTCAGCCATTTTGCAGACATCGGCAATGCCTACGGCGTTGTTGAGATTGGACTGCGGATTCGTCACGATTGCGGCGCCTTGGTCGGCCACAATCAGCATTTCTTTGGGAGTAAGGTGCACGCCATGGGCCAGGATGCTCTTGTCATTGATGAGATCAAAATCCCGCAGGCGCTCCACCACATGCTTGCCATAGTGTTTGATATTATAGTCCTGATCGCTCTGCGCTTCGGCAGCATGGATGTGGATGCCACAATTCAGCTCACTCACCACAGCGGCGATTTTGCCCAGACTTTCATCTGATAAAGTGAAGGCGGCATGCATGCCAAACAGCGCTCTCAGGTGAGGATCTTCCCCACCTTGATAAGCTTTGATGAAGTCTGCATTCTCCTGAATTCCTTCATCGCGCCGGGGCAGGCCATCCCGATCTGAGACCTCATAACAGAGGCTGGCGCGGATGCCGGCATCTTTCACCGCTTGGGCTACTTCATGCAGAGAGCCCGTGATGTGATATGGCGAAGCGTGATGATCGATAATAGTGGTACAGCCTTTTTTGACCGCATTGAGCAGGGAAATCAGCGCACTCATATAGCTGTCTTGCAGCAGCAGCTTTTTGTCCAGCCGCCACCAGAGATTCTGGAGTACTTCGTCAAAACTTTTGGAAGGAGCGGCTTTACCCAAGCCGGTAACAAAGGTGGAATAAAAATGGTGATGGGCGTTGATGAGACCCGGCATCAGGATCTTGCCGCTGGCATCGATGAACTCACAATGCTCATCCTTCAGCTCATCGCACGGTGCGATTTTGGTAATTATGCCGTTCTCCACCTGCAGTGCATGCCCGCTCAGATAAGCCCTGGCGGGGTCAAAACTGAGGATATCGGCTCCGTGAATAATATACTTTTCCATAATTCTTCCTTTCTCAAAATCCTTAAGTACAAGTATAAATCAGTCTGTTTTGCTGTCAATCAGATTTTCAGATGAGGGGAAGAGGGGAAAGTTTTGGGGAAAGGAGCTTTGCCTGAGGAGGGGATAGGTGATGGGTTCCTTGATTGATTCAGTAGTTTGTCGCTGAATCTATGTCAGTTTTACAGTCTCATTTACAGAGTCATTTAGAGGGTCGTTTACAGGTGCATTTACAGGTGCAATGACGAGCTGCTGGATTCGATGCGTCTCGCGTCGAACAAGGCCGAAGGCCCTGATGCACGAAGAGTAAGCTGGGGCAAAGGAAGTGGGGTTGAAAAGGGAGCACGTTCCGTGCTCTGTAGACGGGACGTCTACAATCCAGCAGGCAATGGCTTCCTTGATTCTTGGGCTTGATTTTAACATGCAATGGACACGAGATGACTCGAAATCTCAAGTTACCTCGAATCGAAGGCGTGTTAGACTTGAATTAAAGTCTTTAGCTGGGTGTGCGAGAGGGCAGTGATGAGATACTTATGGTTTTCAGAGAATCAATCATTTCTTGAGTTCTTCATTGATTTGCCAATAACCTGATTTTCTTGAACCGATACGGGTAATAACTCCTGAATCAGATAATTCTTTAATGTTTCGGCCAATAGTAGGTCTTGATTTTCCAGTTTGAAGCACAAACTCTTGATATGTTATATTTTTATTCTCTCTGATTAACTCAATGATTTGTAGCTGAATATCTGTCAGTTTTATAGTCTCATTTATAGTCTCGTTTATAGTCTCATTTATAGTCTCAATTGTCGTTTCATCACGATACATAGTTATCATCAGGGCATCCTCATCAGCAGTAAATACCGGTTCTTTGCCAGTAATTGCTTTCACCTGAGGGATTACCTTAGTTCGGATGCCCATGCCGCGTTCTTCTACATAGTTGTACTCTCGCAATACTTCCATAATCAGAGCATTTCTGGCATAACGTTGTCCTGCCTTCATCTTTTCGATGGTCATAGAGCCTGGTAAACCGCCCGGACTAATGATCTCAAGCCGATTCGAAAAGATGCGCAATTCGATATCATTTGAACGCGACCAATCTCTGTGAGCCAAGGCGTTTAGGATTATCTCTCTGATCGCTTCCATAGGATACAAGACTGTGCTGGGGCGCCTAAATCCCCTATCGATGGAATCACCCTCAATGCTGATGTAGGAGTGGATGGTGTGTGCCAGCCTCTCTACCAAACCGTCGTCAACGATAGTCCTGGCACCATCTTCATCTACAATCCAGCGGGCAAGCATGGGACCATCCAGTACCACATCCAAGAGTGCCCGATACTGCAAATCCAGTGCATCAAATGCCATTACCCTCAATCCGGCTTGTTTAAGATATCCCCGAAACCAACGGCTCCGGGGATATCTTATTTATTATCTATACTACTTCATCAAAATCATCTTGTGGGACTGGCTAAAGCCCTTGGCCTGCAGGCGGTAGAAATACAAGCCTGAGGAGACAGCCCGTCCCTGTGTATCGCGTCCATCCCACACCAAATGATGCTGACCGGCATTGTACTCAGCATTTGTGAGCTCACGCACCATCTGTCCTTTGGCATTATAGATCTTGAGGCTGGCAGGGCCGGGCTCGGCCAGCGTAAATGAGATATTGGTGGTAGGATTGAAAGGGTTCGGATAGTTCCTACCCAGAGCGGTCTTGAGCTCTGGCGCTTGAGGATCTTCATTGCCACCAACCTCCCACCAGGAAAGATCCACTATGTTTGTAGGGGCGCCTTCTTCGCCCATATAGACTGCAGTGACGTAATATAGGTACCATCCCTGCAATTCCCGAATTTCTGTATAGAACTCGGCTGCGGTTTCCGAAACCATTTCAAAGGGTCCGCTACCAAACTTGCGATATACTCTGTAAGCAGAAGCGGGGAATATAGACTCGAAATTCTGAGACCAGAACAGTTCCATACTGCCGACAGCGTTGTCGCAAGAAAAACCAAAGCTATCTACAGCAGGTAGATCAATGAGGGTAAAATCTGCATAAAACACCGGTGTATCCTCACTGATGGAGATGTTATGCAGAGTGGAGCTTTGGTGATAGGCCAGGCTGGCGGTAACGGAATGGTCGCCATTGGCCAGATACAATCTGTAAGCTCCTGTACTATCCGGATTGGTGGCAAAGTGCTGGGCAGACATCACAGTAGCCAGGCTGGGATCCTGAGTGGAAGTAAGCCACACCTGCCCCTGGACAAAACCGGGCTTGCAATTGGGGTCGCTATTGGTCATATTGTAAGGGACAAACAGAATCATATCTGCAGATTCACCACTAAGAGGACTGGCAGTAAAATGCATTTGTAGATAGCCCGCTGCACTGGTGACGCCGGTGAAATCCAGATCAAAGACAATCTGCCTGATCTGGCCCTCAGCGATCCGAGAAATAGTCTGCAGGGGATTGGCAATGCTGAGATTGGGCTCATTGCTATCCAGAGTGACCAATACTTCGCTGGCATCCACCACACTGGCATTCTGCAGGTTGATGATCAGCTTTACCGCTTCATCGGGATCAATCACCCCATTGAAATTGCTTTCATAATCTGAGATCAGGAAAGAATGACACTGCAGTTGTGAGGAAACTACCCGAATACTAAACGCAAGATCCCAGATACGTGCACCAGCCTCTATGTGCAAGGCAAACTGGATCACCTGACCTGCCGGACAATCCTGACTCACCCAAAACATAAAGGGATGGCTATTCACACCTGTCTCTCCAGCTCCCAGAGGGTAATAGAATGATACAGGACTTCGCATATTTACATACTCGCTGGTGGTGCTGAGGGTGGCGGTGATCTCATCAGTCTGAAGATTGCCAGTATTTTCCAGAAGCACTCCCAGACTCACAGTTTCTCCTGGCTCCACCACATTGTTGGCATCATCCACATAGGTCGTGACGATCACCAGATTGGCCGCTTCATGATAGGTGGGCGCATTGGTGATGTACAGCGCTTTGCCATGTGAAAGCGGGGCTGCAGCCGTGGGATAGATGTTGTTGAAAGTATATTCCAGACCCCTGGTTCCGGTATGGTCTTTTATACCAATGCTGCAGTAGTTTCCATGTCTTATTCCGGATTGAGAATTGATGTTGTTAAAGGTGTGATACTGGATTTTGATGGGACCATCGCCCAGACTGCTGCTGTAAGCAGTCTGATCATAGAGAATCACCTGGAAAGTTTCCGGTGTACTGCCGTCTCTGCCACTCTTCATATTATACCATTCGATAATAAAAGCATGGTTGCTGCGATCGAACATAGTATAGACACCGCTGCTGGAATCGGTGGCAAGATCATCCCAGAAAGGAGCGATCATAGGGCTGGGGCCCATGGCGCCGGGCAAACGGTAGTTTCTGAATTCACCATTTTCGGTGACGCCGAGGGCGATAAAGCCATTGGAGCACACTGTGATCTGACTATACATCCGGCCATAAAACTGGAAGAGAAAAGGCAGATCGACCACGGCAAGGGACTGAGTGTCCGTTTGATCGCCTTCAGAATAGTTCACGTGAAGATCTGAAATGGGCAGGGGCGTACCCATGCCGCCTGCCTGCGAAGCTATCTCCAGCCAGGCATATTCGGCCACTTCGGGATAAGTTAGATCCGTCCAATCATAGATCACATAGCCGTAGCTATCCGGGCCCAAGGGATCGCTCTGGGAAACCTGACCAACCGTGAGGCTGAAATGCACGATCTGCTGGAAACCGGCAGCGTTGTAAAGCCTTAGGTACATAGGCAAGACCATGCCAGGCAGGGTTTCAGGACGTTGCCAGACAACAAAGGGTTCGGCATGAGAATGGGTGAAGGGCTGGTCCAAAGGTATATCTCCGATAAAGGAGGTACTCGCGATTACCGAAATCAGATCGTTTTCCGTATAAAGACGGGCATAAACATTATGGAGCTCAGAGGCGCCAATATTCTTTAAAACAAACACGAGGTTCGCCGTCTCATCTGGATCCAGGATACCGTCCTGGCTATCATCATCTGCTATACTGAGCTCCACAAAGATGATCTGAGCGGCTTCCACGAGGATAAACTCAGGGATTACATAGCTTATACCGTTTGAGTCTGTGAGATTTAAGTGTAGCCTGAGCATGGTTTCAGGCGGTGTGGCAGCATCGATTTCGATTACTACGGGCAAAAGGTTGTTTGCGGTAGCTCCTCCCACGATTTCAGGATAAGCAAGCTCTGGTTGGAGAATATTGATCCAGGGACTGTCTGAGCTCAGCAGGCCTGAAATGCCGGAGATGAGCTCTAAACCGGTATTTTTGAGACCAAAGAAGATTTCTCCGGTTTCTCCGGCTGTGATGATACCACTATTGTCCGCATTGATAGTAAGCCCAGCCGGCAGCAGAGTGGGTGTGTTCACGATGTCTATCGCAGCCTGCAGAGGTTTGAAATTATGACTGCTCACCGTGATTGTGGCTTGCCCGGCAGCCAGATCATCCGGTAGGTCAAGGATCACCTTGCCCTGGGCATCACTGTAGCCGCGGCTGAGGATGTTTTGCCCCATAGACAGAGTCACAGCAGCTCCTTCCTGAATAAGGCCGGTAGCATCTGTGACCGTCACATCCAAGCGGGTAATCCCTAAGGGGATATCAGCATTTGTATCGATTACAAAGCTACCCGGAATTCCAGTAAAAACCTCCATGGTGGGATCCCCTATCAGATTGCACCAGTGCGTGTACCGATCCACATGAAATTGGGATGAAACGCCGTACACATCCTGCATATAGAGTCTGCCGCGCATCAGTGCTTCACCCATGCTGCGCATGCCCTGCGCCAATATCCCTTCAAAGATGCCACCTTGCATAGCCTGTTCAAAATTGGGCATATGTTCGCTGTGGAAGCTATTCCCGATGGCGGTTACGGCACCTTTGGGATTTGCCAGGCTGCCGTAGCGGACAAATCTCTCCATTTCGGATTCGCCCTGACTGTAGCAATTGGTAGCAGGAGCCATACTGATCACATGCAGGAGTTTGTGCCCATTGGAAAGTGCAGATTCAGCAGGCGGAGCAAAATCTATATAGCCACTGTAATTGTAAAAGCCCACGCCTTGGTTGATAGCAGCATTGATGGATGGCTCCATGTCCTGGAAATTGTGCTCGTATGCTTCGGTAAAAGTGTAGTCCGGATTTGTCTGTCTGGCCATCTCTTTGATGTATTTATTGACATTCACAGCCGAGATGCCGCCAGGAGTGGGGTCTCCCACCAGCAGCATCCGGTTCAGCCAATCTGCCGTGGCGAGATCAATATCTCTTTCATAGAGATATATCTTCTGGAAGAGCAGCTGCAATTGACTGATGTTCTCGACAGAGATACGTCCCAGAAAGACATCGCCAATGGCATCTCCGGTATTCATATGGGTATAGGGAAAATCTGTGGCACTGGTAACATAGTTAAACGCAGGGATACTATAGCTACCGATGACATCGCCGACCAAAATCACATAGTCTGGACGCGTGGCAAGATTGTTGTAGCGGCCCCGGATGAAGGCCTGGATGCTGGAATTGGTAGAGCCCGCCTGACTTCCGGCAGTGCTGAAGACATCCACATCTGCGCCTTTCTGACGCTTCCAGTGCGCAAAACCATCCAGAGCATTATGGAAACTGGCATCAGTGCTGCTGCCATGAATGATCAGGTAGCGGGGCGGAGTATGCGCAATCATGAGATCACGATAGTCATGATAGTTTTGAATCGTAGCCTTATAGATTTTGTCAAAGCTCGGGGAAATATATTGAACAGGGCCGGGCAGTTCGTTGACACCTGTTTCACTGGTAAAATTCACCCGGAGCTGGATATGCTCATATACAGTGAGTTCATTCAGTTCTGCATTGTAAGCAAAGGGATTGACCTGAATGGTGACAATCCTGAAATCGCGCAAGATCATGGGCTCGCTGCTTTCTACCACAGAGCCGGGGTAGATAGTGCCGCTACGGTAATAATCTGCATTTTGCGCAAAAGCCCTGGGCTGCCCAAGTTTGTTGTCAGCTTGCAGAGGATAGGCATTGTATTGGCTGAGAATGCTCTGCTGTGCATTTTGCACTTCGATGAATACTGAACCCCTATGGGGCACTGCAATGGTGGTGGTGATGACGGGCAATTCCGGCATCCCTTCTTGCATCAAAGTACCGGTATCAGGGAGTTTGATTCTATGAAAAGTCTGTCCGTTTGATACTTCTTTTCCGACTTCGAAGGAAGGCAGGGTAAAGAAAATATCCATTCCGCTTGGCTCCTGAGCCTTTAACTCAAAGGCGGACTTATAAGAAGCAGGAGCTGTAGGAACTCCCGCGGCAAAAACGAGCCCACAAAACAAGCTCACGAGCGTCAGTAGCGCTATTTTCTTCATCTCTTCTCCTATGCAAAGTTTTGATCTATCATACTCTCATGCAAGTATCGTTCCGAATGTGACTGATTAATAATCCTGGAGGCTTTTGGCAACGACACAGATAGCTTTGACGTTTAGCAGTGAAAACAATGTGATTATCATGAAGCACCACAATCACATACTGGGAAACTCTCAATATCAGTCAAGCCAAATTTTCCAGGCAAATAAAAATCCCCGGAACCAAGGGCTCCGGGGATATCTTATTTACTGTCTGTATTACTTCATCAGAATCATCTTGTGAGACTGGCTAAAGTCCTTGGTCTGCAAGCGGTAGAAGTACAAGCCTGAAGAGACTGGACGTCCTTTAGTATCGCGTCCATCCCATACCAAGTGATGTTGACCGGCATTGTACTCAGCATTGGTAAGCTGGCGCACCATCTGGCCTTTGGCGTTGTAGATCTTGAGGCTGGCAGGACCGGACTGGGCCAGCGTAAATGAAATGTTGGTCGTTGGATTGAAGGGATTCGGATAGTTCCTGCCCAGAGCGGTCTGAGGGGGAAGAATCTGCTCGTCTTCATTACTGCTTTCAAAGGGAAAGAGGAAATCTCTGATATGCATCGGAACGCCTTCCTCGCCCATATAGACTGGGGCGACGTAGTATTTGTAAAGTCCATCCAGTTCAATGATTTCCAAATACGATGTTTCCGTGGTTTCCAGAACCATCGTGTAAGGTCCGCTATCAAACTTGCGATATATTCTGTAAGCAGAAGCGGGGAACATGGCAAAGTCTGGATCGGGCGGGGACCAGAGCATGGTGAGGATGCTGGTTTCTTCGTCCAAGATCACACTCAGGCTATCCACTGCAGGCAGGTAGATGAGGGTGAATTCTGCAGTAAAGACCGGTGCATTCACGTTGATATGGATGTTGTTCAAGGTGGATTTTTGGTGATAAGGCAAGCTGGCGCTCACAGAATGGGTGCCATTGGGCAGATACAATCTGTAGTTTCCAGTGTTATCCGGATTGGAGGCAAAGCGCTGGGCAGACATCACATTCGCGGAGCTGGGATCGAGCGTGGAAGTCAACCACACCGTGCCCTGCACAAAGCCCGTCTTGAGGTTTACATCGATGAGTTTAAAATCGTCGATAAACCAGCCGGGACCGGTTACGGAGCCGTTTGAACCCAGGCGGAAGCGGAACTTCACATCCTGATCGGCATAGGCAGAAAGATCGAAGCTGGCATTCACCCAACCTCCGCTATTCCCGGTCCAGCCGCTTTCGGAATTCAGGCCGGCGATGCTGCTGCCGTTGTAGCCTCCGGTGGGAGAAAGCACAGTCCAGCTATTGCCGTTATTGGTGGAAATGGATACGTTTACGCCGTCATAATCTTGCTCGACGACATAGTTGTGCATGAAGCTCAGGTTGCTGGCGCTGCCCAGAACGTATTGCGGTGTGTACAGATGATACTGCACGTTGATGGGATATTCGCCAGTGAGATTGGTGGCCCAGACTTTGCTGCCGCTATAGGCATCCACTTGGGCAGGATCTCCCCAGGCCCAACCGGTTTCAGGGACAAAGTTGCCGCTATTCAGCTCAAAATCATGCTCCACATTGGGCAGATTGTAAGGAATATGCAGCGTCACATCCGTGGGTTCTCCACTGAGCGGAGTGGCGGTAAAATGCAAGGGCAGATAGCCGTTTTCTTCCACGACATCAGCAAAATCAAGATCGAAGACAATCTGTCTGATCTGGTTTCCGGCGATCACAGGGATGGTCTGCGCGGCATTGGCAATGCTGAGATTGGGGACGGTGCTGTCCAGAGTAACCAGTACTTCGCTGGCATCCACTATGCTGCTATTGCGCAGGTTTATGATCAGCTTCACGGCTTCTCCGGGATCGACCACACCGTTGAAATTGCCTTCATAATCCGAGATTAAGAAAGAATGATAGTGCAATTGCGAGGAATCCACCTGAATACTGAACGAACGATTCCACACCGTTTCATCAGATTGCAGCCTCAGGGCAAAGGGGATCACATGGCCGGCAGGGCAATCCTGACTCACCTCGAAGGTGAAGGGGCTGCGGTTCACACCGGTCGCTCCAGCTTCCAGAGGGTAATACTCAGATTCGGCGTTCTCAAGAGTCACATACGGACTGGTGGTGCTGAGGGTGGCTGTGATGCCATCGGCCACCAGGTTTCCGGAATTCTCCAAAAGAACTCCCAGACGCACACTTTCACCGGGCTCCACCACGTTGTTGGGATCGTCCAGATAGGTCTCAGCGATCAACAGATTGGCCGCTTCGTGATAGATGGGGACGTTGGTGATGTACAGTGCTTTGCCGCTGGAAAGCGGTGCTGCAGCAATGGGATAGATGTTGTTGAAAGTATATTCCAGGCCTCGGGAACCAGAGTGGTCCTCGATGCCGATGGAGCTATAGTTTCCATGTCTGTTCCCGGATTGGGAATTGACGTTATTGAAGGTATGGTACTGGAACTTGATCGGACCATCACCAAGGCTGGTGCTATAGGTGGCCTGATCATAGAGAATCACCTGGAAAGTTTCCGGTGAACTACCATTTTTACCATTGAAGAGGTTGTACCATTCGATAATAAAAGAATGGTTGCTGCGGTCAAACATCGTATAAATACCGCTGCCGGAATGGGTGGCGAGATCGTCCCAGAAAGGAGCGATCATCGGGTTCGGACCCATGGCGCCGGGCAGGCGGAAGTTTCTGAATTCAGCATTTTCGGATACACCCATGGCGATAAAGCCATTGGAGCAAACTGTGATTTGATCGTACATCCGGCCATAAAACTGGAAGGGGAAAGGCAGATTGACTACAGCCAGGGACTGAGCCCCCACCTGGTCGCCTTCATTACCGCTGTTGTACACATCAGTAATAGGCAGGGCTGTACCGCCCACACCACCGGCCTGGGGAGCGATCTCCAGCCAGGAGTATTCCGCCACTTCGGGATAGGCCAGATCGGTCCAATCATAGATCACATAGCCATAATCATCCGGGCCCAAAGGATCGCTTTGGAAGACCTGCCCTACGGTGAGGGTGAAATGCACGATCTGTTCAAAACCGGCATCGTTGTAGAGCCTTACGTACATGGGCATTACCATGCCAGGCAAGGTCTCGGGACGTTGCCAGACTATGAAAGGCTCGACCTCGGAGCTGCTGACAGACTGGCCCAAAGGCAGGGAACCGATAAACGAGGTATTGCCCACCACGGAGATCAGATCATTCTCGGTATAAAGCCGGGCGTAAACATTCTCCACTTCAGCCTGTCCCATGTTCTTGAGGGTAATGCTGAGGTTTGAGGTCTCATCAGGATACAGGATGCCGTCTCCATAATCCAGGACGGTGAGTTCTTCAAAAAGGACCTTCGCAGCTTCCACGGGGATAAATTCAGATAATGCATAGCTCAGATTCTCGGAGTCTGTAAGGTGCAGATTCAGCCTGAGCATCGTTTGATGCGGTGTGGCAGGATCTACTGCGATCACGATGGGCGTGAGATTGTTGCCCGTGCCTTCGCCCATGATTTCAGGGTATGAGATCTCGCCCTGCAGGATATTGATCCAGGGGCTTTCCGAGCTCACAGTACCGGAGATGCCGGAGATGGCCACTTGGCCTGTGTTTTTGAGTCCAAAGAAGATCTCCACAGTTTCGCCGGCAGTGATGATACCATTGCCATTGCCTGAAGAGGCGCCCTGATTGTCGTCATCAATGATGATGGCAGCGGGTACCAGGGTGGGAATATCTTCGATGTCTATCGCAGTCTGCAGAGGCTTGAAATTATGGCTGCTCACGGTGAGTACAGCTTCGCCGGCGGTCATGGTTTCCGGCAAGACGAGGATCACATTGCCTTCCACATCGGTGTAGCCACGGCTGAGGATAGTATCGCCCAGAGACAGCACTACCGAAGCGCCCTCCACGGCCAGGCCATCGGCATCTGTGACTGCCACATCCAGGAGCGTGAGCCCCAAGGGGATATTGACATCGGTATTCATTTGGAAGCTACCCGGAATGCCGGTAAATACTTCCATGGTGGGATCTCCCATCAGGTTGCACCAGTGTGCAAATTTGTTCACGTTATCTGGCGAAGAAACGCCAAAGATATCGTTGATATACAGTCTGCTGCGTAAAAGGGCTTCACCCATGGTGCGCATCTCATGCACAAAGATTCCGTCGAAGATGCCCCCGTGAATGACGTTATTGAAGGTGGTATGCGTGCCGGCTGTGCTCATCCCGATGCCGGTGACCGCGCCTTTGGGAGCTGTCACTGTGCCATAGCGGACAAAGGCTTCCATTTCCGAGGTACCAGAACCATAATTATTTGTACCACAAGTGATATTGATCGCGTGCAAGAGTTTATAACTATTAAAAAGAGCAGATTCCGCAGGCGGGACGTAATCGATGTAGCCACGGAAGCTGTAAAAGCCGACGCCTTGATTGATGGCGGCATTGATGGAAGACACAAAGCTGCCAAAATCCGAGCCATAACGCTCCGTGAAGGTGTAATCCGGATTGATCTCCAGAGCCATCTCTTTGATGTATTTGCTGATGTACTGTACAGAGATGCCGGAAGGAGCAGTATCTCCCACCAAAAGCATCCGATCTAGCCAGTCTGCCGTGGAGACATTGATGTCTCTTTCGTAGATGTAGATCTTCTCCAGCATCACCAGCAATTGGCTGATATTCTCTGCGGAGATGCGGCCGATAAAGAGATCACCCAAGGTGTCTCCGGTATTCATGTGTGTATAAGGATAATCCGTATCGCCACCGGAAAAGGAGAAATTGGGCACGGCAAAACTGCCGCCGACATCACCCATTATGATCACATAATCAGGGCGTGTAGCATGATTGTTATAGCGATTCCGGATAAAGGTCTGGATGCTGGAAGAGGAAGACCCGGCCTGACCGGTAGCGGTGCTGAAGACATCCACGTCTGCGCCTTTCTGACGTTTCCAGAGCACAAACTTGTCCTTGGCAGTCTGGAAATTGGCATCAGTGGAATTGCCATGAATGATCAAATAGCGGGGTGGGGTATTCGCAATCATGATATCACGATAGTCACTGTAGTTCTGAATCGCAGCGCTATAGATTTTGTCGAAGCTGGGTGAGATATATTGCACTGGGCCGGGCAGCTCATTGGCGCCAGGCTCATTGGTGAAGCTCACCCTGAGCTGGATATGCTCATACACGGTAAGTTCATTTGCACTCGCGTTATAGCTGAAGGGATTGACCTGGATGGTAATTACCCGGAAATCGCGCAAGATCATGGGATCGCTATATTCCACGGCAGAGGCGGGATATAGCCCACCGCTGTTGTAATAATCTATATTTTGCACAAAGGCTTTGGGGCTGTCCAGTGCGTTACCTTGTTGCAAGGGATAGGCCCGGAATTGGCCCATGGTGCTCTGCTGTGCGCTTTGCACTTCGATATGCACCGAGCCCTGGTGGGGAATGGCAATAGTGGTGGTGATGACGGGCAATTCCGGCATGCCATCCTGCATCAAAGTCCCGGCATCGGGCAGCTCAATTCTGTGGAAAGACTGGCCGTTTGACAGCTCTTTTTTGATCTCAAAAGCAGGCAGGGTAAAGGAAATATCCATGCCACTGAGGTCCTGCCCTTGGAATTCAAAGGCGGATTTATAGGAAGTGAGAGCAGTAGGAGCTCCCGCAGCGAAAGCAAGCCCACAGAGCAAGCCCATGAGCAGCAAAATTGCTAATTTCTTCATTTTTATCCTCGACTGGGTTTTAGTTTATTATATGTATTATGCAAGTCTCGTTCCGAAACTCATTTGTTTTCCGATGACAGGCACTATAGCCCGCTATCGGGCAACGACATAAACAATGTTTTGCTTTTCTAAAATATCTTATAATTATCTTGATGTGTTCCGCACAGAAGACTGGTGCAGAGTGTCAAAGGGATAAAATAAGGATGCCGCCGGATCGGTCAAGCTCAAATATCATGAGGGAGGAAAAGCAAGGCTGAGACAGGGCTAACGGGAATCAGTCCTGGCTGTTCCCTGAGCCATGAACTTGCTTTTACCGGGTGTTCGCCTCGAGATGACTCGAGATTTCGAGTGAATTCGAAGCGAAAGCGCGCTAGACTTGAACTAGAGGCTCCGACGAGAAACCGGAGGGAGACCGGAGAGATGTAGGATTCGATGCGTCTCGCGTCGAACAAGGCCAAAGGCCTTGATACCCCACGAGGTAGCTTGAAATAAAGGGAAGTAGTCTAAAAAAAGGAGCAGGTCCCGTGCTCTGTAAACGAGACGCCAACAATCCAGCAAGCTTCCCGGCTGAAGGTGGTGAAGATTCGCCATATAGGCAGCTAAAACAGACAGGACAGCCGTCTGAAGAGCTTGTGAAAGAATAGTCACACGGATAAAGAGAATAGTAGCTAAAACACCGAGATTCCAGCTTTTTTAGTCCTAAACAGGTAAAATAGCTATGGAATACCTTGTTGGTATCCATTATTTCCCTTCTCTTTTAACAATCTGTGTGATCTGTGAGATCTGTGAGAGACTTCTTGCGCAAACTCTGAAGACAGCGCTACGAAAGCACTAAGCCCAATGCAATTACCCCCGAAGCCTGAGCCTCGGGGGTATCATATTGATACTTGTCTTTATCCTATCATGCTACTTCATCAGAATCATTTTGTGAGACTGGCTATAACCCTTGGCCTGCAGGCGGTAGAAGTACAAGCCTGAGGAGACCGGACGCCCTTTCGTATCGCGTCCATCCCAAACCAAATGGTGTTTGCCGGCACTGTACTCAGCATTGGCAAGCTCACGTACCATCTGACCTTTGGCATTGTAGATCTTGAGGCTGGCAGGACCTGACTGCGCCAGAGTAAACGAGATGGTGGTGGTGGGATTGAAGGGGTTCGGATAGTTCCTGCCCAGAGCAGTCTTGAGCTGGGGAGCTCCAGGGTCTTCATTACTCACTACAAAGGGATAAGGGACTTCCAGGATCTCGGTAGGAGCGCCTTCTTCGTTCATATAGACTGCGGTGACATAGTATCTGTAAAAGCCTTCACGTCCCAGAATTTCCAGATACGAGGTTTCTGCGGTTTCCAGTGCCATGATGTAGGGTCCGCTATCAAATCTGCGATATACCCTGTATGCAGTAGGAGGAAACATGGGTTCGGCAGGCGGAGCCCAAAGTATGGTGAGGATGCTGGTGCCTTGATCCTGAATATTCTCGAAGCTAGTGACAGCAGGCAGATCGATGAGGGTAAATTCTGCTGTAACCACCGGTGCATTCACGTTGATATGAATGTTGTTCAGCGTGGAATTCTGGTGATTGGCCAGGCTGGCCGTAACAGAATGGATGCCATTGGGCAGATACAATCTGTAAGCTCCGGCGCTGTCTGGATTGGTGGCAAAGCGCTGGGCAGACGTCACGTTCGTGAGGCTGGGATCGAGCGTGGAAGTCAGATATACCATGCCTTGCACAAAGCCGGTTTTGAGGTTTACATCGATGAGTTTAAAGTCATCTATAAACCAGCCGGGACCTGTGATAGAGCCGTTTGAACCGAGGCGGAAACGAAACTTCACGTCAGAATCTGCATAGGCCGAAAGATCGAAGCTGGCATTCACCCAGCCGCCGCTATTTCCAGTCCAGCCGCTTTCGGAATTCAGGCCGGCGATGCTGGAGCCGTTGTATCCTCCGGTGGGAGCGATCACAGTCCAGCTATTGCCGTTATTGGTGGAAATAGATACGTTTACGCCATCATAATCCTGTTCCACAGCGTAGTTGTGCATAAAGCTTAAGCTGCTGTTTGCGCCCAGAACGTATTGCGGAGTGTACAGGTGATACTGCACGTTGATGGGATATTGGCCAGTGAGATTGGTAGCCCAAACTTTGCTGCCGCTATAGGCATCGACGGTGGCGGGATCTCCCCACAGCCAGCCGGTTTCGGAGATGAGTTCGCCGTTATTCAGCTCAAAATCGTGCTCCACATTGGGCAGATTGTAAGGAATATGCAGCGTCACATCCGTGGCTTGGCCGCTGAGCGGAGTGGCAGTAAAATGCAGGGGCAGATAGCCATCTTCCTCTACCACAGCGGAAAAATCAAGATCAAAGACAATCTGTCTGGTCTGATTTCCGGCGATCAGAGGAATGCTCTGCACGGGATTCACAATGCCCAGATTCGGCACAGTGCTGGCCAGGCTGACGTTTACCGTGCGGGCATCTACCACACTGGCATTACGCAGGTTGATGATCAGCTTCACGGATTCCCCAGGATCGATCACGCCGTTGAAGTTTTCTGCATAATCCGAGATCAGGAAGGACTGATAGCGCAATTGCGAGGAATCTACCTGGATGCTGAACGAACGATTCCACACCGTTTCATCAGACTGCAGGCTCAGGGCAAAGGGGATCACGTGGCCGGCGGGACAATCCTGACTCACCGTGAAGGTGAAGGGGCTGCGGTTCACACCGGTTTCTCCAGCTTCCAGAGAGTAATACACGGATTCGGCATTCTCAATATTCACATACTCGTCCGTGGTGCTGAGGGTGGCTGTGATGCCGGCGGCCACAAGGTTACCGGAATTTTCCAGGAGTACTCCCAGACGCACACTTTCACCGGGCTCCACCACGTTGTTGGGATCGTCCAGATAGGTATTGGCGATCAGCAGATTGGCTGCTTCGTGATAGATGGGCACATTGGTGATGTACAAGGCTTTGCCATCGGCAAGAGGCGCTGCGGCAGTGGGATAGAGGTTGTTGAAGGTATATTCCAGACCCCGTGAACCAGAATGGTCCTCGATGCCGATGGAGCAGTAGTTTCCATGCCGCTCGGAGGACTGGGAATTGACGTTGTTAAAGGTGTGATACTGGAATTTGATCGGGCCATCGCCCAGGCTGGTATTGTAGGTAGCCTGGTCATAGAGAATCACTTGGAAGGTCTCTGGCGAACTGCCATTTTTGCCGTTTTTCAGGTTGTACCATTCGATAATAAAAGAATGGTTACTGCGATCGAACATAGTGTAGATGCCACCGCCGGAATGAGTGGCGAGATCATCCCAGAAAGGAGCGATCATCGGGCTGGGCCCCATGGCGCCAGGCAGACGGAAGTTTCTGAATTCAGCGTTTTCGGAGACGCCCATGGCGATAAAGCCATTGGAGCAAACTGTGATTTGGTCGTACATCCGGCCATAAAACTGGAAGGGGAAAGGCAGATTGACCACGGAAAGAGACTGAGCCCCCACCTGGTCGCCTTCATCGCCGCTGTTGTACACATCGGTAATCGGCAAGGCAGTACCCAGACCGCCGGCAGAGGTGGCGATCTCCAGCCAGGAGTATTCCGCTACCTCCGGATAGGCCAGATCGGTCCAGTCGTAGATCACATAGCCGTAGCTATCCGGACCCAGAGGATCGCTTTGGAAGACCTGTCCTACAGTGAGGGTGAAGTGCACGATCTGTTCAAAACCGGTATTGTTGTAGAGCCTTACGTACATGGGCATTACCATGCCGGGCAGGGTTTCCGGACGTTGCCAGACCATGAAAGGCTCCACTTCGGAGCTGCTGACAGCTTGGCCCAAAGGCAGGGAGCCGATAAATGAGGTATTGCCCACCACAGAGATCAGGTCGTTTTCGGTATAAAGACGGGCGTAAACGTTCTCAAGCTCAGCCTGTCCCATGTTCTTAAAAGTGATACCGAGGTTTGAGCTCTCATCCGGATTCAGGATGCCGTCTCCATAATCCAAAACGGTAAGTTCCACGAAATTGATCTTGGCGGCTTCCACGGGGATAAACTCCGAGAGTTCATAGCTAAAGCCACCGTTGTCTGTAAGGTTGATATAGATCCTGAGCATGGCTTGATGCGGGGTGGCGGGATTCACTTTGATCACGATGGGGGTGAGATTGTTGCCAGTGCCACCGCCCATGATTCCGGGATAATCGATCTCGCCTTGAAGGATGGTGATCCAGGGGCTGGTTGAGCTCACAGTGCCGGAAATGCCGGAGACGGTTTCCAAACCGGTGTTTTTGAGGCCAAAAAAGACCTCCACGATTTCACCGGCGGTCACCAGACCATTGCTATTGCCGGCTGAAGCGCCCTGATTGTCATCATCGATAATGATGGCAGCGGGAACCAAAGTGGGCATATCCACCACGTTTATCACGGTCTGCAGAGGTTTAAAATTATGGCTGCTCACGGTGATGGTGGCAGCGCCTGCGGTCATGACTTCGGGCAAGACGAGGATTACATTGCCTTCCAGATCTGTGTAGCCGCGGCTGAGGATGGTGGCTCCCGCAGATAGCACTACCGAAGCGCCTTCTACTGCAAGACCTGTGGCATCTGTAACCGCCACATCCAGGAGGGTGATGCCCAAAGGAATATTGTCATCGGTATCGACCAGGAAGCTACCCGGAATAGTGGTGAAGACTTCCATGGTGGGATCTCCCATCAGGTTGCACCAGTGCGAGAACTTCTTCACATTTTCTGGAGAAGAGACGCCAAAGATATCGTTAATATAGAGTCTGCCGCGCAAAAGGGCTTCGCCCATGGTGCGCATATCGTGCACAAAGATGCCTTCGAAGATGCCACCGTGCAAGACGTTATTAAAGGTGGTCATCGTGCTGGAGGTGCTCATCCCAATGCCGGTGACAGCGCCCTTGGGAGCCGTAACTGTGCCATAGCGGACAAAGGCTTCCATCTCTGAGGTACCGGAACTGTAATTATTGGTGCCACAGGTGAGGTTGATGGCATGCAGGAGTTTGTAGCTATTGAAAAGAGCGGATTCGGCAGGCGGGCTGTAATCTATATAGCCCCGGAAACTGTAAAAGCCCACGCCCTGGTTGATGGCGGCATTGATGGAAGACACAAAGCTGTTAAAATCCGGGCCATAACGTTCGGTAAAGGTATAGTCCGGGTTCGTCTCCAAAGCCATCTCTTTGATGTATTTATTGATGTATTCACAGGAGATGCCGGAAGGATTGTTATCTCCCACGAGCAGCATCCTATCCAACCAATCTGCTGTGGCTACATTGATGTCTCTCTCATAGACGTATATCTTCTCAAACATCACCTGCAATTGGCTGATATTCTCCGCGGAGATGCGGCCGATAAAGAGATCACCCAGCAAATCGCCGGTGTTCATGTGCGTATAAGGATAGTCTGTGTCTCCGGAATATGTAAAGGCGGGAATAGCAAAGCTGCCGGTGACATCGCCTACCAGAATCACATAGTCGGGACGTGTGGCATGGTTGTTATAGCGCCCCCGGATGAAGGTCTGAATGCTGGAAGAGGAAGAGCCGGCCTGACCGGAAGCGGTGCTGAAGACATCCACATCTGCACCTTTCTGACGTTTCCAGAGCACGAAGTTATTCATGGCAGTCTGGAAATTGGCATCCGTGCTGTTGCCATGGATGATCAGGAAACGAGGCGGGGTATTGGCGATCATGATCTCACGATAGTCATTGTAGTTCTGAATCGCCGAACTATAGAGCTTGTCGAAGCTGGGAGAGATGTACTGCACCGGGCCGGGCAGTTCATTGGCACCGGGTTCACTGGTGAAATTCACGCGGAGCTGCATATGATCGTACACGGTGAGCTCGTTTGTCGCGGCGTTGTAGCTGAAGGGATTGACCTGGATGGTGATAATCCTGAAATCGCGCAAGATCATGGGCTCGCTATATTCCACAGTAGTGGCAGGAAAGGCGCCACCGCTACTGTAATAATCTATGTTTTGTGCAAAGGCTTTGGGGCTATTGGGTCCCTCATCTCTTTGCAGAGGATAGGCCTGATACTGGCTGCGAATGCTATGCTGTGCGCTTTGCACTTCGATGAACACCGAGCCTTGGTGAGGTACTGCGATGGTGGTGGTGATGACGGGCAATTCCGGCATTCCCTCTTGCATCAAAGTACCGGCATCGGGCAGCTCGATCCTATGAAAGCTTTGTCCGTTTGATGTCTCTTTCTTGATCTGAAAGGAAGGCAGAGTAAAGGAAATATTCATTCCACTGGGGTCCTGTCCTTGAAATTCAAAGGCAGATCGGTAAGAAGTGAGAGTATTGGATACTCCCGCGGCAAAAGCGAGCCCACAAAATAGGCTCACAAGCATCAGCATTGCTAATCTCTTCATTGTTTATCCTCTATTGGATGTAGATTTATTAAGCAGGGATTTGTTGCAAGTATCGTTCCGAATCTTATCAAAGATTGTAATACAGCATCATTTCATGAGGATGAGGCCGGGAATCTATGGCTTCATATTCTGCCATCTTGAGCTTGATATGGCTGTGAATAAGGTCTTCATTGAAGACTCCGCCGGCCAGGAGGAATTCGTGATCTTCCTGTAAGGCCTGCAGGGCTTCTTTGAGGTTGCCCGGGATGGAAAGCAGGGTGTCTTGTTTTTCTTTGCTCCAGGCAAAGATATTGTCGTCAAAAGGTCCGAATTTGTGATCGGCGGGATCAATCTTGTTTTTGATGCCGTCGAGGCCCGCCATCAGGATCGCGCTCATGGCCAGATAAGGGTTACAGGTACCATCGCCGGTCCGGAATTCAAAGCGTTTGCTATCCTCGGTATTGGCATATTTGGGGATGCGGATGGCGGCAGAGCGATTGGCCAGGCCATAAATGAGCTTCACAGGGGCTTCAAAGCCGGGGAGCAGGCGTTTAAAGCTATTTGTAGAGGGATTGGTAAATCCTACCAAAGCGCGGCCGTGGAAGAGGATCCCACCGATGAACCAGATCGCTTCATCCGAGAGATCGGCATAGCCACCCTTTTTGTAGAAGATGTTTTTGCCCTTTTTGTGCAGCATCATGTGAAAGTGCATGCCATTGCCAGCCTGATGGTACACCGGTTTTGGCATGAAGGTAGCGGTGAGGCCATACTCCAGAGCAGTACGCCTGATGATGTCTTTCATCACCATGGTATCATCACAGATTTTGGGAAATTCCAGAAGTTCGGTTTCGATCTCCTGTTGGGAAGAAAGCCCTACTTCGTGATGGTGATAGCGGATTTTGATGCCCAGATCTTCCATGTGCCCCACCATCTCCTGGCGGATCTCATAAAAGCGGTCAAAAGGTGTATCGGCATGATAGCCTTTTACATGATCGCGGCTGAGTCCATCCAGATCGTCGTAATCATCTGGCAGACACTCTTTGCACTCGCTGGAAGTGATGGTATAGCCGCTGGAAAAGCTGTCCGAATAAAACTGCACGGTATCAAAGAGGTGATACTCCAGCTCCGGAATCCAGGAGGAGCTATCTGCTATGCCGGTATCCTGCATATACTTGTGCGCTCTCAGAGCCACGCTGCGGGGGTCTTTTTGAATCCCGATCCTGGTCTCGGCATCGCAGATCGAGCAGATCAAACGGAGGGTGGGAACTTCGTAAAATGAATCCATTTGAGCGGTCTCGATATCCGGCATCAATACCATGTCTCCGCTTTCCACACTGCGCATTCCGGGGATGGAAGAGCCGTCAAAAGCTACTCCGCGTTCCAATACATCCTCAAGCCTGCGGGCCGGGAAGGTAATGTGATACCATTGGCCGCCGAGTCCGACGTATTTTAGATCAATTGCTTCAATTTCTTGCTCTTCTATGAGCTGTTTGAGGGTTCGTATGTCCATTTTGTTCTCCATGTATTTCATATTTCTGTGCGTTATTGTAGGAGAAAAGCAGCAAGGCAGCCATAGGCTAAAAGGGGACACCCAACAGCTTCATTACCAAAGCAATAGGAGGCATTACAAATCTGCCAATCAGATTGATCTTCAGTAAATTGGTGATGATGATGATGGCAAAGAGATAGATCATCCCTTTGCGTTCTTGCGCGGTCCATTTGAGATAAGCAGAATCGCTCAGGAACATACCCAGGATCTTGGAGCCATCCAAAGGCGGCACCGGAATTAGATTGAAAAAGGCCAAAACCAGATTCATAAAGATCACATACATCAGGATGTACTGCGCAATCGGAAACATGCTAAACAGATGATAGAACACACTCAGCAGGATCGCGATCAGGATATTGGAGGCAGGTCCCGCCAGGGCTGTGAGTCCGGAATCTCGCTTGTAATTCTTAAAATTGTAAGGGTTAAAAGGCACCGGCTTGGCATAGCCAAAGATGAAGCCAGCGCTGAACCAGAGGATCAGCGGCAGGATGATCGTGCCAAAAATGTCAATGTGTCTTTTGGGGTTGAAACTCAGGCGTCCGGCTCTTTGGGCAGAATCATCACCCAGGGCGAAGGCCGCAAAAGCGTGGCTCACCTCGTGGATAATTATGCTGTAAAAGACCATGCCTACAATGCAGACAGTGCTGAGCGCTTTGACCAGTTGAGGGCTAATATTCATATCTTCTTTATCTTGATAAATTTGCGTTTGCCGGCGCGGAGTACGGAGCCATCCGTGATGGTGATGCTGGCGTCAAAACTTTCCACCTTTTCGCCATCCAGGCTCACGCCCCCACCCTGGATGAGGCGCTTGGCTTCACCATTTGTGGAGCACAATCCGCTCTGCACCAGGAGTGGTACGATCTTAATTTCACTTTCACTTAGTTCATATTCCGGCATCTCGTCCGGGACTTCCTTTTTGGAAAAGAGGCTTTCAAACCCGGCTTGCGCTTTGGCCGCCTCATCCTCTCCATGATAGAGCTTCACTATCTCACTGGCCAGAGCTTTTTTCAGGATCATGGGGTTCATGCCACTCTCCAGCTTGGCTTTCACCTCTGCCAATTCCTCTTCACAACAGGTGGTAGCATAGCTATAGTAATTCATAATCAGGCCATCCGGGATGCTCATCACTTTGCCGAATTTATCGGCAGGGGTATCGAAGACGGCGATGTAATTATTCAGGCTCTTGCCCATCTTGTTTACACCATCGGTACCCAAAAGGATGGGAGAAAGCACTGCAACCTGCTGCGGCAGATCAAAGTAGCGCTGCATATCCCGGCCGCAGAGGATGTTGAATTTCTGCTCGGTAGCACCCAGTTCGACATCGCTCTGTACAGCCACAGAATCGTAAGCCTGCAGCAGCGGATACATCAGCTCGTGCATACCCAGAGAAAGCCCCTGTTCATAGCGGCTGCGGAAGGTATCGTGCGCCATAAATTGGGCCAGGGTGAATTTCCCCATCAGCTTCAGCACATCCGCCAAAGTCATTTTGCCAAACCATTCGGTCTGATAGCGTACTTCTGTCTGCTCTGGAATAAGGATGCTAAAAAGCTGTTCCATATACTTTTCGCTATTGCTGATGATCTTTTCATGGGTGAGCGGAGGGCGGGATTCATCGCGTCCGGTGGGATCTCCGATCTGAGCGGTAAAATCCCCGATAATGATCACGCCGGTATGCCCGAGATCCTGAAATTCACGCATCTTGCGGATGGGCACCAGGTGTCCGATATGGATATCAAAACCGGTGGGGTCTATGCCATACTTGATCCTAAGCGGCTTCCCCGTTTTGGCGCTATTGGCCAATTTGGTCTTTAGCTCGTCCAGCGGAATGATTTCTTCCACATTCTTACTGATGATCTTTAGTTCCTGTTCAAAGGCCATTTATTCTGTCCTATATATATTTTCATGAATGCATGCAAGGAGAGAGCGATATTTTGTCAAGAAAAAGCGGGAAACTGGCTTTCCTCCTGCTTTTCTAAAGCCGAGGTTTGGTTTTTCTGCAGGCCTTTTTATCCTCTGCCCTTAAGAGTCCTTCCTTGATAGCTTGTCGTGTAGATGACGTGTAGATAAGAGTATTTATTCCTACTATCTCCACGTCAGCTTCACGATGACGAATGGGCGAGATCCCGGCTATGACCCAAATATCTTGTAATATTGTGCAATCCGGATCAGTACTTCCATAAAACTGGTCTTGCCCATCGAGAAATTGTGCTTAAATTATTCCTAAATGAGTGTTTAGTAGAATTATAAAACTACTTGATACTCTGTATTAAGCAAGGATTATGAGGAAAGAACCATGGCAAAGTATGATATATTTGTAATAGGAACCGGTCTGGCAGGGACAAAGATTGCTGATGCTTGTAGCACAGCCGGGAAGAAAGTCGGCATTTGTGATTATAGAGAGTATGGGGGAACCTGTGGTCTCAGAGGATGCGTTCCCAAGAAGGTCTTAACCAGCGTTACAGAGGCTCAGATCAGGCTTCAGGGCTACAAAGAAAAAGGGATTATCACAGGCGAAACTTTAGTAAACTGGGAAAATCTCATCAAGTTCAAAGAGACCTTTACGCAGGATCTTCCCCGGGACAAAGAAAGGGATCTTGCTGAGCATGATATAGATATGTATCATGGCAAGGCCAAGTTTATTGATCCCCATAAACTTAAAATTGGAGATCAGATTATCGAGACCGATATTGTGGTTTTGGCGACAGGAGCTGAGCCCCGGATAATGAATATACCCGGTGAAGAGTACGTGATTACCAGTGCTGAATTCATGAATTTGCCTGCCCTTCCTGCTAATATCCTGTTCATTGGTGGAGGTTATATCTCCTTTGAATTGGGCCAAGTGGCCAGTGTAGTAGGTGCTAAGGTAACAATTCTGGAACGCTCCAGCCGTCCGCTGGGCACATTTGAACCAGAACTCGCACAGCTACTGGCGCAGAACTTTGCAGATAGTGGCATTGTAATCGAAACTGAGACCAGCGTTGTGAGCATTAAAAAACAGGGTGATAAATTCCTGGTGGAAGCAGAATCCGGCAAGGTCTTTACCACAGACATGGTGGTGCATGGAGCGGGAAGAGTGCCTCGATTCCAAGAGCTGGAACTGGATAAGGCAGGAGTGGAAACAGATGCTCATGGCATCATCCTGAATCCCCACCTGCAAAGTATTAGCAATAGCCAGGTCTATGTAGCCGGTGATGCCGTCAGCGATCCCCACAGCCTCCCCTTGACTCCAATTGCCAGCTTGGAAGCAAAGATAGTAATTCATAATATCCTGAATCATGATAAGAAAATCCCCAATTATGCGGGAACTGCCAGTGCGCTCTTCACCTTCCCCCCGCTGGCAAAAGTAGGGATGCTGGAAGCGGAAGCAAAAAAGCATAATATCGATTATCGGGTAAGCTATGCCGATACCTCTGATCTGGATCCTACCAAGAGACTGGCACTTAAGGTATCTGCCTACAAGATCATCATCAAGAAAGACGATTCCACAATAATAGGAGCGCATCTCTTGGGGCACCATGTGGATGAAGTAATCAATCTTTTTGCCCTGGCGATCAGGAATGGCTTGACGGTGGACGATTTAAAAGAAACTATCTGGAGCTATCCCTCGGTGAGTGATGTATTGGATGATATGCTGAGCTAATGATCGTTTGATTATATCCTCAGGTTATCGTTGCTAGCTGAATACAGAGATTCCAGCTATTTCGCCAGAATCAGGCGTTGGGGTCTTTGTGGTTTTCCATCAATGCTTGTGCGCAGAAAATAGATGCCAGAGGCAAGCTGCCTACCGGCATCATCAGTGCCTTCCCACACGGCAAGCTGCTCACCCTTGCTTTGCCTGTCACTGATTATAGTTTTAAGCAATTGTCCTCTGAGATTATAGACTTGCAGCTTGACTCCAGAGGCTTTTTCCAGATTGTAGCGGATATTTACCTGCCCGGCAAAGGGATTTGGATACGTGCTCAGCACAAGGCCGGACGGGGGAAGGACATCAAAGAGGTCTGTAACGGATACGTATGATATTGCGTCATATTCATAGCAGCCCATATCTATTCTGCCATCCCAGACGCGATAATTGCCAGCCAGATCGTAAGGCAATAGTCCCAAACCAGTGGTATCCGGCGTAGCGCTATTGATGCAGGGGGAACCTTCGGCAAGCTGGGCATAGCGCGGACTCTCGTGATGCAAACTGCTGAACATAGGGGGAGCGCTAATATTGTTTGGGCCATAATTCAGGTTTGTTTCATAGGGACTATAGTGAATCCCACCCGCTCCACCACGGATGTTGTTATAATCCAGATAAAGGTTGGTTACAGGGACACTATGAGGGTGGGCGACTGCCACAATCTCATAGTCACAAGACCGATTGTAAAAGATATTGTTGCGAAACTCAATGTCTCCCATTACACTGATGGCGGCATAAATAGCACTATTATCGATGAAGCTGCAGTTTGTTACCCGATATCTATCCACATTTCCATTCATGAAGTGTATAGCAAATTCATCAAGGCTCTGAAGGTTGCTGAAAAGACAGTTATCGATATTAACATCGACAGGAGCATCAGCCCGGAAAAAATAACTGGAAACGTGAAAAACAGTCTGGTCTCTTGCTCCATAGAAATCACGGAAAATGCAGTTTTGGAGCTTGAGGCTTTCGGTAAACCAAAAGTCAAATAAAGCAGTCTCTGTACTGCCGATAGTGCTGCGGATATTGCTAAATTCACAATCTGTAATGGAGCCGCGCTTCCAGGGAATAGCTTGGATCCCTCCGACTTCTACCGCGATGATGTTCTTGACGATTATCTTGTTTAAGCTTATTGTTTCTGTCATGTTTATCAATATGCTACCCTGACGAGAAACCGAAAGATCCCGAATTGTTAGTCTGGAGACGGTGACATTGTCAGATAGTGTGCTCAGTAATACAGGTCTGATTTCATCATTAGTATCGGATGTAATGCAAAAATCACCTATGTTGACATCCTGCACTTTGTATGAACTTATCACTGGGTGAGGAATTCCCTGGATGCAATTCACGAATTTGAATATAGTGTTTTCGGGTCCGCCTCCTATTACGTTAACATGGGATTTCAGCGGAATCGGACAGAGATACTGATCCGTATTTTCGTAAATCCCCGGCAAAAGATGCACCGTTTTGGGATTCAAGCTGTCTGAGGCGATATAATTGATGGCTTTGGCGATGTTTCTCCAAGCTGCAGCAGGGCTGAGCCCGCTGAGCTCATTATCACCTGTGGGGCTTACGTAAAGATCCTGGTTTATTTCTTCGCGAAAGGCTCTTTGATAGTGTATCGTATCCGTATAACCCTGAGTTTGATCGAAATTGGCATGACGGCCAATATAAAAATCCCCGGGTGCAGGAACTGTTACCAGATCAAGATAGATATCCAGATTAGCCTTCAGATCAGTTACATTTATGTCGCAGGGTTTGCCCCCGAAGTTTTCAAAAATCGAACAGCGGTTGACAGGATCAAAAATAATGGTCGGGGTATAATTTGTATAGGCCCACAATATAATTCCTGCTCCCGCTGCAGAAGCCTGATTATGGTGAATTCTAAGGCCGCTCAGAAATAGGGAGGCTTTATAGGCAAAAATCCCTCCTCCAAGGGTTGCCATATTGTTGCGGATATCACAATTGATCAGAGAGACATCGCAACCGATATAAGCAAAAATCCCTCCTCCTTGATAGTAATTCTGCGCTCCAGAAGGGAAGCCGCGGCCATGCTCCAGGGTAAAACCTCTAAGGACCGCTCCCTGCTCCTGATGGTAAAAGCGGACACAACTGCCGCTGTGATTCCCATCTATAATGGTGCTGCCGATGTAGCTGCTGTCATTTGTGGTGGCCTCCAGGGAGCAGAGCGTGATATTTTTCCCACCAAAGAGAACGTTTTCAAGGTATCTGCCGGGATAGACCACTACACTGTCCGCCTGCGATGAAGCGTTGATCGCTGCCTGGATGGAGCTATAGGGCTGCGAGCCGTCTAGGGCTACCCGAAGCGTGCTTGCCATGCAGTGGCAGCCTGTCAATACTGCCCATAGACAGATAATACGTTTGATGCTATTCATAAGAAAATCCTTCTATAGTGAAAGCAAGAGGAGCCGGACGGTGAGCCCGGCTCCTGCAAGCTTATTTCAGCATCAGCATCTTTTTGATAAGCTGCTGTGAGCTGTTGGTTAATCTGTAGTAATAGACACCGCTGGCACACGAGCGGCCATTGGAATCCTTGCCATCCCAGATGGCAGTGTGGGGGCCCA
>Ga0265295_1001264_pt1 | contig 45438 bp, 45 predicted proteins | sample Munlansysbiofilm_FD_192503 | JGI IMG/M metagenome (GOLD analysis project Ga0265295, IMG submission 192503) | Leachate microbial communities from a municipal landfill in Southern Ontario, Canada - Methane capture system biofilm | ecosystem: Engineered > Solid waste > Landfill > Unclassified ...
CAGCTGCCGGCGGTGGCGCCGGACGAACTCGGCCGCCTCGAAACCCTGCGCCAGATTGTCAGCGCGCTGGCTCCAGCGGCTCTGACCACCGACAGCACCCGTCAGGGTCAAGCACTGCCGCTGTCCAGCTGCGCCACACCGGCAAGCTGTCGCTGCGCCAGCAAAGGCTCGTGTGCCGATCCGGCGACCTGCCACTGCACCAGCTCGACAGCCGGGGCCGCCGAGCTGGCGCAAGCCGGGCTGCACCGCCAGCGCATCCGCCTCGTCCCCTTGCCGGCCGCGCCGCCACGGCCGCTGATCAACGACGCGCCCTTCTGGATTGTCGACGACTGCTCGCCCCTCAGCACGGCTCTGGCCGAGGCGCTGAGGCAGCAGGGCCTTGTCGCTGAAATCGTCGGACCGCAGCAGCACAATCCGCCCGCCCGGCTGGCCGGGCTGCTGGTTCCGGCACCGGCCGTCGGCAGCGACAGCCTGTTCCTGCAACAGACCTTTGAACTGCTGCAACGCTGCGCGCCGGCCCTGCAGAATGCTGCCAGTGGCGGCCGCAAGGCGCTGTTTGTCACCCTGGCCCGGCTTGATGGCCGTTTCGGCTTCGACCCGGCCGGTACGCCGCTGGTCGATCCCCTTTCCGGCGGTCTGGCCGGACTGAGCAAGACCGCCGGCCACGAATGGCCCAACGTCTGCTGTCAGGCCTACGATCTGGCAGCAGAACTGCAACTGGCCCAGCAGGTAGAGGCGCTTGTCGCCCAGTTGCAGCAGCAGGGGCCGGCCGAAATCGGTCTGACCGCCGCCGGGCCGGTGACGCTGCAGCTGGAAACCACCCCGCTGCCGCAACCGGCACAGCCTCTGCGCTTCAGCAGCGATGAGGTCATTATCGTCAGTGGTGGTGCCCGCGGCGTCACGGCCGAGGTGGCCTGCCAACTGGCCGCCGCCGGTCAGCCGACCCTGCTGCTGCTGGGACGCAGCCCGCTGCCGCAGGCGGAGGACGCCGAACTGGCCGCCGCCAGCGATGAAGCCGCCATCAAGCGGCTGCTGCTGGCCCGCACGCCGGACAAGCCCAACCCGCGGGCGCTGCAGCAGGCCTGTCAGCAGGTGCTGGCGGCCCGCGAACTGCGCGCCAACCTGGCCCGCATGACAGCCAGCGGCGCCCGCGTGCTGTACCGCGCCCTCGACATCCGCGACGAGGCGGCGGTGGCGGCAGCCGTGGCCGAGGCCCGCGCCTGCGGTCGTATCCGGGGTCTGATTCACGGCGCCGGCGTGCTGGCCGACAAGCGCATCGAGGATAAAACCGCCGAGCAGTTCGCCGCGGTCTACAGCACCAAGGTGGCCGGCCTGCTGGCGCTGCTGCAGGCCACCGCCGATGACGCCCTCGATTTCATCGCGCTGTTTTCCTCCTCCACCGGGCGTTTCGGTCGCACCGGCCAGTGCGATTACGCCGTGGCCAACGAGGTGCTCAACAAAAGCGCCCAGGCCATCGCCCGTCAGCGGCCCGACTGCCGGGTGCTGGCGCTCAACTGGGGCCCCTGGGATGGCGGCATGGTGACACCGGCCCTCAAGCAGCTGTTCGCCGGCGAAGGCATCGAGGTCATCGATCTGCGGCAGGGCGCCGCCTATCTGCTGGCCGAACTGGCCGACTCGCGCCGCAACGAGGTCGAACTGGTGCTGCTCGGCGGCGGCCCGCCAGCGGCAAGTGCGGGTGGAGATCACACCGGCCCGGCAGACACCGCCACCAGCGAAGTGCCCACTGCCCCCCTGCTGGCCCAGCCGCTGTACGAGCTGACCGTTGCCAGCCGCCGTATGGCGGTGTTGCGCGACCATGTGCTGGCCGGCCGCGCCGTGCTGCCCACCGCCCTGCATCTGGAATGGCTGGCCCAGGCCGCCCTGCACAGCCAGCCCGGTCTGCAGCTGCTGGCCATCGACAACCTGTGCATCTGCAATGGCCTGAAACTGGCGGCCGACGACTCCGCCCAGCTGCAACTGCGCGGCGGTAGTCCGGCGCAGACGGCGGAGGGACTGCGCCTGCCGCTGCAGCTGTGCGATGCCGCCAGCGGTCAGCTCTACAGCCGCGCCGAAGCCTTGCTGGCCGATCGGCTGGCAGCCGCGCCAGAGCCGCTGGCAGCGCTGGCGCTTGATCCGGCAAGCGGCGGCGACGCGGCCCGTTACTACCGCAACGGCCAGCTGTTCCACGGCCCGCTGCTGCAGGGTCTGCGCCAGATCATCGGCAGCAGCGCCAGCGGCATCGAAGCCCTCTGCCAGACGGCACCGGCACCGGCGAACTGGCTCGATGCGCCCCTGCGCAGCAGCTGGCTGACCGAGCCGCTGTTGGTGGATGGCGCCTTTCAGCTGCTGATTCTGTGGACGCAGGCACAGCACGGTCGGGCCTGCCTGCCGGCCGCCATCGGCCGTTATCGTTCGTTTGTCGAGGAGTTCCCGGCCGGTCTGGGCCGCCTCCGCTGCCGGATCGACCGCCTGCAGGGCAACCAGCTGAACGCCACCATCGATCTGCTCGATGAAGCCGGCCAGCGCGTTCTGGCGCGGCTGGAGCAGGTGCAGGCCACCCTGGCGGAGCTGACCGCCGCCTTTGCCGCCAACCGGCTGCAGGCCTAGAACGATGGATATCCAGCTCGACTGCCTGCCCTGTTTCGTGCAGCAGACCCTCAGCGTATTACGGCGGGTCGAGGCCAGCGAGGAGGACAAGGAACGGATTCTGCGCCAGGTGCTGGCCGAACTCAGCCGCATTGACCTGGCCCAGCCGCCGCCGGCCCTGGCCCAGCGCATTCATGCCGACATCCGCCGGCTGTGCGGCATCACCGACCCCTTTGCCGAGGCCAAGCGTCACGACCAGCAGCTGGCCCTGCGCCTGCTGCCCCAGCTGCAGCAGCAGGTGGACCAGGCCGCCGAGCCGCTGCGGGCGGCGGTGCAACTGGCCATCGCCGGCAACAGTCTCGATCACGGCGTCTATCACAATCTGACGCCAGAGAAGGCCCTGGCTCAGTTGCAGCAGGCTCTCAACCTGGAGATTGTCGGTGATCTGGCGCATTTCGCCGCTGAGCTGGCCCGCGCCCGCCGCATCCTGTTTCTGGGCGACAACGCCGGCGAGGTGGTGCTCGATACCCTGCTGCTGCGGCTGCTGCCGCGCGAACGGCTGACCTATGTGGTGCGCGGCGGTCCCATCCTCAACGATGCCGGTCTGGCCGAAGCCCGCGAAGCCGGCATCGCAGATCTGGTGGCCGAACTGATCGACAACGGCGACGACGCCCCCGGCACCCTGCTGTCGCGCTGCCGGCCCCAGCTGCGTCAGCGCTTTGCCGAGGCCGATCTGATCATCGCCAAGGGACAGGGCAACTACGAAACCCTCAACGAGCAAGCCGGCAACATCTTCTTTCTGCTGCGGGCCAAGTGCCCGGTGGTGGCCCAGCTGATCGGCTGCCCCGTCGGCACCGCCCTGCTCCACCATCGCCCGCTGCCCCAGCGCCCTTGAGCCACGGAGAACCGCCATGTCCAGCAGTTTCGGCACCCTGTTCCGCCTGACCAGCTTTGGAGAATCCCACGGCGCCGCCGTCGGCGCCATTGTCGACGGCATGCCGCCGCGCCTGCAGCTGGCGGCCGACCTGATCCAGCAACAGCTCGACCGCCGCCGGCCGGGGCAGAACAAACTCGGCACCAGCCGCAACGAAGCCGACACGGTGCAGATTCTCTCCGGCGTGGAGGACGGCCTGACCCTGGGCACGCCCATCGGGCTGCTGGTGGCCAACACCGACCAGCGGCCGCGCGATTACGGCAACCTGCAGCGCATTCCGCGCCCGTCCCACGCCGACTACAGCTACCAGATGAAGTACGGCATCCAGGCCAGCAGCGGCGGCGGCCGCGCCAGCGCCCGCGAAACCATTGCCCGCGTGGCCGGTGGCGCCGTGGCCGAAGCCTTCCTGCAGCAGTGCTATGGGGTCGAGATCGTCGCCTGGGTCAGCGCCGTCGGCACCATCGAAGCACCGGCCCTGGATAGTGACCGTCTGCAGCGCAGCGCCGTCGACAGCAGCGATGTGCGCTGTCCCGACCCGGCCAGTGCCGCCGCCATGACCGAAGAGATCATCGCCGCCAAGGCCGCCAAGGATTCCGTCGGCGGGGTCATCAGCTGTGTCTGCCGCAATCTGCCGGCCGGCTGGGGCGAACCGGCCTTCGACCGGCTTGAGGCGCTGCTGGCCCAGGCCATGCTGTCGCTGCCGGCCACCAAGGGGTTCGAGATCGGCTCCGGTTTCGCCGGCGCCCGCCTGCGCGGTTCGCAGCACAACGACCTGTTCGTGGCCAAGGGCAACCGGCTGGGCACCCGCACCAACCGCAGCGGCGGTGTGCAGGGCGGCATCTCCAACGGCGAACCGCTGCTGATGCGCGTCGCCTTCAAGCCCACCGCCACCATCGGGCAGGAACAGCACACCGCCGACTACGACGGCCGCCCGGCGCTGCTGGCGGCCAAGGGCCGGCACGACGCCTGCGTGGTGCCGCGTGCCGTGCCCATCGTCGAGGCCATGGCGGCCCTGGTCCTAGCCGACCTGGCCCTGCGCCAGCGCGCCCGCGGCTGATCCGGTCTGCCATGCCGGTTGCCATGCCGGCCGCCGCGCTGACCGGCTGGATCTGCAGCCGGCCCTTCGACTGGCTTGAAATCCAGCGCGGCGGTAGCGCCTTCCTCTGCTGCCCGGCCTGGTTGCGTCGCTCCATCGGCAATGTGCTGCATCAGCCGCTGGCGGCCGTCTGGAACAGCGCCACCGCCATAGAACTGCGCAAGAACGCCAGTAACGGCCGCTTTCACGGCTGCAGTCCGTGCCGCTGTCCCTTTCTGGCGCGGCACCAGCCACCGGTCATGCCGGCAGCGGCAGCTCCCGTTCCCCTGCGCCAGGCGCTGCAGCAACGCGATTACCGGCAGCCCCTGCCCGGCCAGCTGCACCTGTGTTACGATCCGCGCTGCAATCTGGCCTGCGCCAGCTGCCGACCGGCACCGTTGCAGCTTGACCGCGCCGAAGCCGACGGCTGCGAACGCCTGACCCGTCTGGTTCTCGACCAGCTGGCGCCCCAGGTCAGGCATCTGCGCCTGAGCGGCCACGGCGAACCCTTTGCCGCCCCCTCCTACCGTCAGGTGCTGGCGGCCATCGGCCCACAGCATTTTCCCGCCCTGCAAAGCCTGCATCTGCATAGCAACGGCCTGCTGTGGCTCAGCCAGCGCCAGCAGCTGCTGCCCCGGTTGCGCCCCTACCTGCGCTCGGTCGAGATCTCCATCGACGCCGCCAGTCCGGCCAGTTATCGCTGTAACCGCGGCGCCGACTTTGACCAGTTGCTCGACAACCTCGCCTTCATTCACAGCCTGCACGTCGATCTGACCCTGAGCTTTGTGGTCCAGCACAATAATTTCCGCGAGATGCCCGCCTTTGTTGACCTGGCCCGCCGCTTCGGCGCCCGTTGCTTCTTCAGTCCGCTGATCAACTGGGGCAGCTGGACCACGGCAGAATACCGCCAGCGCGCCGTGCACCGGCCCCAGCATCCCCAACAGGGCGAATTCATGCTCGTTCTGGCACAAATCAGCCAGCAGACAGGGGTTGATATCGGGGTGTTGGGACAAGACTGAGCACAGGATAATCGCCCTGCCCCGCCAGCGGATCAGTGCCCTGCTTCGGGTTCGCTTTGCGCTGGTTCCAGCTCGGCACGTTCAAGGATGGCCGGCGGCAGGGGCTTGGCCACCTTGACGCCAAGATCGACAAAGCGCTGGGCCTGGCTGATGAGGTTGCCCTTGCCGAGACACAGGCGGCCCATGGCGCTCTGGTAGCTCTGATCGAGGGCCGCGATCTGGACGCCGATTTTTTCCATGTCGGCAACAAAGCCGCGCAGCTTGTCGTGAATGGCGCCGGCGCGGCTGGCGATGGCCTGGGCGTTCTGGTTCTGGCGCTCGTAGCGCCACAGATGTTCGATGGTGCGCAGGCTGGCCAGCAGGGTGGTGGGGCCGACAACGGCAACACGGCGCTCAAAGGCCAGATCGAACAGGGCCGGATCGGCCTGCAGGGCGGCGATGAGGGCGGCTTCGATGGGCAGGAACAGCAACACGAAATCGAGACTGCGCAGACCCGGCAGGGCGCTGTAATCCTTGGCGGCCAGTCCGCCGATGTGCTGACGCACGGCGGCGACATGTTCCCGCAGGGCCTGCTCGCGACTGGCGGCGTCGGCCGCGTTGCAATAGCGTTCGAAGGCGACCAGCGAAACCTTGGAATCGATGACCAGATCGCGCCCTTCGGGCAGATGAACCACCACGTCGGGCCGCTGCAGGCGCTGGTCGGCGTCGCGCATGCTGCTCTGCAATTCGTATTCGCTGCCCTGGCGCAGGCCCGACTGCTCCAGCAACCGTTCGAGCACCAGTTCGCCCCAGCTGCCCTGCTGCCGGTTATCGCCCTTGAGGGCGCGGGCGAGCTGGCCAGCTTCGTCGTTGAGACGCTGACTCTGCTGGTGCAGCTGTTCCAGCTGCTGTTTGAGGCTGACGCGCTCGCGCACCTCGTCGGTATGCACGGTTTCGATGGTGCGGCGGAACTCCTGCAGCTGGTCGCGCAAGGGGCTCAGCAGGGTCTGCAGGCTGGCACTGTGGCGCTGTTCAAACTGGCGGCCCTTTTCGTCGAGAATGTCCTGTGCCAGATTGCGCAGCTGCTGGCGCAGCTGCTCCTGGGCCTGCACCAGCAACTGACGGTTTTCACGATTTTCGCGCTGCTGCTCGTCAAGCCGGGTCTGCAGCACGGCCAGCTGCTCGCCCCGTTGCTGCAGCAGCTGGCGCGCCTCGTCCAGCTGCTGTCGCTCCTGCAACAGCTGACGCTGGAGGGGTTCGCGTTCCCCCTGCAGCCGGGCCTGCTGGTGCTGGGTTTCGCTCAACAGTTGGCGCAGGCGGCTCAACTGACCACCGCGCCGCCACACCAGCAGCAGCGCCAGCAAAAACAGCACTGTCAGCACGACGAACGCAACCGGCCAAACCAGCGGCGGCAGGTGGAGGATGGCGGCGGGCAGGTTCATGCGGCGGAGGTATCGTAGGGCTGACGCCGGGCCAGCCGGAGTTGGGCCGTCATGCGCAGCACCCGCACGCCGGCATCGTTGAACAGTTCGACGCTGGCGTCCCAGCAGCGTTCACCGGCGGGACGGACCTGCGCCAGGGCGCGCACCTGTCCGCTGGTAACCGGAGCGAGAAAACTGACCTGCAGCTCGGTGGTGGCGAAATGGCTGCCGACGGGCACGCAGCTTTTCAGCGCCATGACGGCGGCGGTGTCGGCCAGACTGACCAGCGCGCCACCGTGCAGCAGGGAGCCGCCATTGGCGAGGCAATACCTAAAGGGCATCTGCAATTCGGCCTTGCCCCCGGCAGCGCCGAGAATGCGCATGTCGAGCAGCTGTTCGAAGGGCGCGCAGCTGATCCAGTCATCGAGCAGGATGCGGTAGGGGCCAAGTTTCTCAGCCTCCGAAGCGGTTGGTGCGGGCGGTGATGTCATCGATCCATCCTTCCTGAACAAGCAGTTGACGTTTCATGGTGCTGCCGGCGCGAAAGCCGCCCAGACCGCCCGTGGCCGGCACAATGCGGTGACAGGGCTGCAACCACAGCAGCGGATTGGCGGCCAGCGCCCGCGCCACGGCGCGACAGGCCGTCGGCTGACCGATGGCGGCGGCCAGCTGGCCATAGCTGCGGGTCTGCCCCGGCGGAATCTCTTGCAGCGCCTGCCACACCCGCCGCTGAAAGGCGGTGCCCAGGGCCAGCCAGCAGCCCTGGCGGGGCGGCTGCGGGAAGCGGGCGAACAGCCACTGCAGCCAGGGTTGCAAGCAGGTTTCGGGCGTCGGCTGCAGCTGCAGGTGATGGCGGCGGGCAAACGGCTGCAGTCGTGCCAGCCCGGCGGCGGCCCGCTGGCGCGGCTGCAGGTCGAGCAGCAGCAGTTGCGTGGCGCTGCCGGCCAGGGTCAGTTGCAGACCCGGCCAGCAGGGCGCGACGCACTGGCCCCACCACAGCGGCGGCAGCGGCCCGGCAGTGCGCATCAGTCCTGCGCCTGCAGTGCAGCGAGCAATGCGTCAGCTTCCGGCAGCCGCTGACAGAGCAGCGCGGCCGCGCCGCTGACCGCGCCCAGCAGCAGAATCAGGCTCAGGGCGCCGGCACTCTGGGCAATAAAGCCCAGTCCACCCAACAGCAGCGCCAGCAGTCCGACCAGGCTGTTACTCAGGGCGGCGCAGCTGGCGCGTTCCTGCCGGGGAATGGCATCCACCAGATAGGTCTTGCGCCCCAGGCGCACGCCGGCCTCGGCCAGACCGATGAGAACGAACGCCAGCAGGCACAGCGCCTTTTGCAGCCCGGCGACGGGCAGAGCCGTCAGCAGCAGCGCCAGCAGCGCCGCTGCCGTGGCCAGCAGGGCGCTGTGCTGCATCACCTTGCGGCTGGTTTCGTCGGCCAGCCGGCCCCAGAACGGGCTGCTGATCAGCTGGGCCAGCCCCACTGCCGCCACCAGCAGACCGACGGTGGAACCATCGACCAGACCGAGACTGTGCAGGTGCATGAAATAGAACGGCGGCGCCAGTTCGACACAGAGCAGCAGCGCCCGCAGCTGCAGAAAACGGCGGAAACCGCTGGAGCGGCGCACCAGGGTCAGGCCGTGGCGCACCTCCGCCAGCGGATTGCGCGCTCCCTCGGTGGCGCCGGCGTCTTCCCGAATCAAAGCGAAGCAGACCGCGCTGACCAGCCACAGGCCGGCCGCCGCCAGCAGCAGCCCCTGCACCAGCGCCAGGGAGTCGTCTGTCTGGCGCAACAGACTGAGCAACGCACCGGCGGCCAGGGTCAGCAGACCACCAACGAGCGCCCGCAGGGACAGCAGCCGGCCGCGCCGGCCCTTGGCGATGGTTTTGCCGAGCACATCCTGAAAGGCAACGGAGGCGCTGCCGCTGGCCATGCTGAACAGGGCCAGCAGCAACAGGATGACACCCCCGGCCACGGCCGGTGACAGGCCATGGGCCACAGGCAGCATCAGCAGCAGGCACAGGGCCTGCACCAGCGCGCCACCCACCCACAGCCACTTGCGCCGGGCCAGGCGACGGATCTGACCGGCCACGGCCAGTTGCGGCAGCAGCACCGCCGTCTGCTTGATGGGCATCAGAAAACCGAGCATCCACAGCGGACTGCCGATCAGCTGCAGCAGCCAGACCAGCACCAGATTGGGTCCGGCCAGCTGCTCGGCCAGCTTGGAAGCGGCGCCATTGGCCAGATTGCAGGCAAAATTGCGCCGTTGCTCATGGCAGGCCTGCTCGGGAATATCGGCGCAGGCCCGCTCGCTGCCATCCTCACCGGCGACAAAGGCGACAAGACGCTGGCCGAAACGGTTCAACAGATTGGTAGCCATCGGTATTCACTCCCCCCACAAAAAAATCAAAGCACCCGCGCCAGCAAGGAACAGGCAGGGTGTCTCAGACAGACAGGGACATCCCCCGGCAGGGCCATCGCCTAAGCATCACCCAGGCATCGGCCGAAACGTTTTCAGCAGCCGGGCTAAAGATCGCAGGCTTGCCGGCCGATAAAGGACAGAGGCGGGTAATTTTCACGGATGAAGAAAGCCCGCTGCCTGCCGCTGACCACAAGCGGCCCGGCCAATCGGCAAGTCTCCCCACCAATGGGCCACGGAGGGCGCCATGATCATCACCGAATCCTCGGTTCAGCTGCATGCCCAGCACGAGAAAACCCAGCTCGCCTCCCGCAGTGAATCCCTGCAGATCCAGTTCAACACACCTGCAGTTGCCAGCGAACCGCTGCAGCTGAGTGAAGCGGCCCGCAGCCCGCGCAGTCTGCAGGCCGAAACCGTCGATCCGCAGGCACCGGACGAACCGCTGGAAGAACTGGACCTGCTGATTCTGCGGCGGCTGACCGAGATGCTGATCGGCAAAAAAATCCACCTGCAGCACAAGAAGAATCTGGCCCCACCGGCAGCCGCGCCAGCGGTTTCCCCCGGCGAAAACCCGGTTGCGGCCCAGCCGGCGGCGCCTTTCGGTCTGGTCTACAGCTATCACGAATCCTACCAGGAACAGGAACAGCTGCAGTTCAGCGCCACGGCCCAGGTACAGACCGCCGATGGCCGCCAGCTTGATCTGGCCATCGATCTGCGTCTGAGCCGGGCCTTCTATCAGGAAAGCCAGTTTGAACTGCGCGCCGGCAGCGCCCTGCAGGATCCGCTGGTGATCAACTTCTCTGGCACGGCCGCCCAACTGACCAGCGAACGGTTCAGCTTCGATCTCGATCTCGATGGCGCCGAAGACCAGATTGCCGTACTGGCGCCGGGCAGCGGCTATCTGGCGCTGGATCGCAATGATGACGGCCGCATCAACGACGGCAGCGAACTGTTCGGCCCGCGCACCAACGACGGTTTCGCCGAACTGGCCGGTTTTGACGAAGACAGCAACGGCTGGATTGACGAAGCCGACAGCCTCTACGACCGCCTGCGCATCTGGACAACGACGGCAGACGGCAGCCAGCAGCTGCTGGCGTTGGGTCAGGCCGGCATTGGCGCCCTGTATCTGGGCCGCGTTGCCACGCCCTTTTCCCACACCGACAGCGCCAACAACCTGCAGGGCGCCACGCGCGAAACCGGCCTGTTTCTGTTCGAGGACGGTCGCGCCGGCACCCTGCAACAGCTGGATCTGGTGGTCTGAGTTGGCGGCCAGCTGTTATAACAGCGCGTCGATGGTGGCGAAATCGAGTTCGTCGTCGGCCAGTTGGCGAATAAAGGCGATCTTCTCCTGGTCGTCGGCGGTAATCTTGGCCACATCGCGGGTAATCCGGGCAAAGGCTTCGGAGTTACTCAGGCTGGTGCGCAGATAGGGAATACCGCTGTCGTCAAGAATCTTCTGGGTGATGGGCGATACCGCCGCCTGACCGGGAATCACCAGACCGGCGATCCTGCCACGGTATTCCGGCAGGTGATAGAGTGACGCCAGCATCACCATCAACTCATCACGACTGCTGTTGACCAGCAGCAGGGTGGAATCCTGCAGCAGGTCGGCCACACGCTGGGCCGACGCGGCGCCAAGCTGAACATGATGGGCAATCCGCTGGCGCTGGCTGGTATCGCCGCGCAGTGGCGTGGCCAGGATACGACTGATGCGGTCAAGCGTCGGATTGGCCAGAATTGGCGAAAAGTTGAAGGCCCCAAGCAGGGCATGGGGCGCGGCGGCAAAGGCCTTGCGCAGATAACCAAGGGTTTCCTGGCGTTTTTCCGGAATGAACTTGTTGAGCAGCAACGCCGCCACCGGCACCTGATACCGCTCGAAGGCGTAGAGATTCAGTTGCAGCGCATCGATAGCCCGGCCGATGCCGGCTTCGGCCATCAACAGCACCGGCGCGCCGAGCAAACGGGCCACCTCGGCGTTGCTGCAACCCAGCACCGAACCAACCCCGGCATGACCGGCACCTTCGATGACGAGAAAATCGCACTGCTGCTCAAGCTGGCGGCAGGCGTCGACGATGCGCTCGGTCAGATCGGCCCGATGGCAGACACCATCAAGCAGCTCACGGCTGGTCTGCGGCCCGACCGTCACCGGCGACATCAGTGCCAGCTGCTCACCCAGGCCAAACACGCCGGCCATCAGGGCGGCGTCCTTGTCCACCTGCAGACCCTGAAACTGGGTCAGCTTGGGGCCGACCGGCTTGATGAACCCGATACGCGGGTATTTTTTAGCGGCACAGTGCAACAGAGACAGACACAGGGTGGTCTTGCCGCAATCCTTGCCGGTTGCCGCAACAAAAAGCTTTCGGGCCACGATGTTCCTCCTTGGCATAAAAAGGGTCCCGCCAGTTCGGCCTGCCGCCGCACGTCGGGCCGCATTATTCGCCGGACAGGGCCGCCTGACAAAGGACCGTCCAACCGGCGACAAGACACAGACCGCCCAGCGGTGTCAGGTACCGCAAGGGTTCCAGACCGGTGGCGGCCAACAGGTAAAGACTGCCGCAGAACAACAGAATACCGAGAACAAAGAACAGCCCGGCCGTGCGAAAACGGCGCTGACGGGGCAGCTGCCGCACCAGCAGCGCCACCGCCAGCAATGCCAGGGCATGGATCAGCTGATAGCTGACCGCCTTGTCCCACAGCCTGAGCTGCAAAGCGGAAAAGGAAGCCTCCAGACGATGGGCGGCCAACGCCGCCAACAGAATGGCCAACAGGGCATTGCCACTACCCAGAACGAGAAAAAAACGCATCGGCAACTCCAGCACCAGAGGACAAAGCGCACTACCGCCGTAACAGGGTTTCAATAACGCCCGGCGAAAAGCTTCTTTTCGCCTTGCTCACAACAGCAGGAAGGGTAATCCTGTTGCTGGTTCTGGTCGCCCGCCCCGGGGCGCCAGCGGCTGGTTACAGGCAGCCGGATCAAGCCTAAGGGAGAATACCGGCCGACGCAACCGCAAAGCCGGGCCGAACAGCCCTGCGTTACCGAAAGGAGAACTACCATGGTCACGGAAATTGCCAACCCGCAGCTCCAGAATTTTCGCGCCGAAGCCCAGCAGCTCCTGAAGCAGCGCCAGCAACCGGCGGCGTCCCAACCGCCATCCCCGGCAGCGGGCGCAACGCCGCAGAGCGATCGTGTCAGTCTGGGCCAAACGCCACCCGCCAGCGGCCTGTACAGCGCCAATCTGCAGCCAGTGGACGAAATCGCCGGCGATGCCCAGCTCAATCTGCTGCGGCAGTTGGTGATCCAGACCTTCCAGGAGCAGGGTCTGGCAACGGAAATCGCCCTGGGCAATGAAACCATCGACCTGCAGAGTCTCACCCCCGCCCAGGCCCAGGAACTGGTGGCCGAGGATGGCTATTTCGGGGTCGAGCAGACCTCGCAGCGCATCGTCGATTTCGCCATCGGTCTGGCCGGCAACGACCCCAGCCGGCTCGACGCGATTCTCAGTGGCGTTGAAAAAGGCTTCGGCGAAGCCGAAAAAGCCTTCGGCGGCACCCTGCCCGACATCTCTTACGCTACCCGCGACGCGGTATTGCAGAAGCTTGACGACTGGGCCGCCAGTTTTGAGCCGCAGGCCTAAATGACGCTGTTTTCAAGCCCGGTCGGCACGCTGCAACTGCAGCGTTATCCCACCACGGACGACCCTTCTTTGCAGGCCTGGGACGCGGCCGACAGCTACCTGTTGCAGCAGTTGCCGCAGCAGCCCGGCTGGCCGGCCGCGCGCCGCATCGGCATCTGCAACGACCGCTTCGGCGCCCTGAGTCTGGCCACCCTGCAGGCGCTGGCCGCACGGCCGGCGGAATTGCTGAGTTTCAGCGATTCCTGGCTGGCGCAAGAGGCCTTGCGCCGCAATGCGGCCGCCAATGGCTATGCCGCCGATCTCGCCACCGGTCGCCTGCAGCTGTGCGACAGCCTTGCAGAACCTGACAAAGAGCTTGATATTGTTCTGATAAAAATACCGAAATCACTCGCGTTTCTCGAAGACCAGCTCTGTCGTCTGCGGCCGGCCCTGCGAACGGATAGTCTGGTGCTGGCCGGCGCCCTGTGCCGTCATCTGGCACCGGGACTCAATGCCGTACTGGAAGACTGCATCGGCCCATGCCAGGCCTCGCTCGCCTGGAAAAAGGCCCGGCTGTTTCAGGCCCGGGTCAGTGTCGCGCCGCGGCCGGTGCCTGCCCCGACCGACTATCTGCTGAGCCCTGGCGGAGTGCGGCTGCGCAATCACGCCAACCTGTTCAGCCGCACTCGCCTCGACGGCGGCAGCGCCCTGCTGCTGCAGCAGCTCGACCAGTTGCCGGCAGCAACCCAGGTCATTGATCTGGCCTGTGGCAACGGCGTGCTGGGACTGCTTTACGCCCGGCGTCATCCAGCCGCCCGGCTGCTGTTTATCGACGAATCCCACATGGCGCTGGCTTCAGCCCAACTCAACGCCACGGAGCTGTGCGGCAGCACCGCCCTCCACCGCTTTATCACCGGTGACGGTCTGAGCGACTGTGCCGCCGCCAGCGCCGAGCTGATCCTGTGCAACCCGCCATTCCACCAGCAGCACGAGGTCGGTGATGACACCGCCTGGCGGATGCTGCGCCACAGTCGTCGGGTGCTGAAAAAAAACGGCTGCCTCTGTCTCGTCGGCAACCGTCATCTGGGTTATCACAGCAAACTCAAACGCCTGTTCGGCAACTGTCAGCTGCTGGCCAGCGACGCCCGCTTTGTCGTATTGCTGGCCCGCAAGGTCTGACCGGCGGCCGCCATCAGCCCCATCCAGGCGAGCGGCAAGGGGGCAACGCCCCCGCCGGCCGCGTTGGTCACAGAGCAGGCAATGGCCGAGCCAGCAACTCGGCGCGCTGGGCCGCGTTCAGCCCCGCCACATAGTCGCGCATGCCCCGATGGCTGTTGCTGAAGAAATAGCGCTCCCGCACCTGAATATCCGCTGCCAGACCGTCGAAGCGGGCAAATTCAGCATCATGCGTCAGCAGATAGCGCCAGAAGGCCGCCGGCTGTTCATCCTCGGCCAGATCGGCGGTACGGATACAGCCCTGCACCCACAGCAGCAGCTGGCGGCGGGCCAGCCGCAGATGGTGCTGCGCTTGCGGCACCAGCCCGTAATGGGCGAATACCAGGCTTTGCGGCTGAAGCGCCAGTACCCGTTCGACAGACGCCAGCGCGATGGTCAGATCGAAGCGTGGCGGCGTGGCCGGCCGCATGTACAGACCGGCCGGCGACGGGCTGCGCACCCCCGCCACCTCGCCGGCAAACAGCAGGTCAGCCAGCAGATAGCTCTGGTGATGCACGGCGTGACCCGGCGTCGCCACCACCTGCAACGGCAGGGTCAGCCATTGTTCCTCCGCCACAAAGGCCGTCTGCGCCACCGGCACGATCTCACCGTAGTCCCGCGCCAGTTCACCCAATACCTTGAGCGAACCCTGCCAGAGTTTTTCCGGCGCCACCAGATGACGCACCCCCTCGGCATGACAGACCACGCGGGCCTGAGGGAATTCCCGCAACAGGGCGCCGGTGGCGCCGGCATGGTCGATATGGATGTGGGTCAGCAGAATCAGATCGAGGCGATCGACCTGGCAGTGGCGCAGGGCGGTCAGCAACAGCGGCAGTGTGGCCAGCGGACCGGGGTCGACCACAAAGGTCAGCTGCGCATCCCGGTAAAGCCAGGCACTGATAAAACGGCGGAAGCCTTCCCGGCCGGGCAGATCCAGATCGATACAGTACAGTTCCGCCGGCGCCAGCGACGGCGGCGCCAGATTGGCGGACAGGCCGGTGGACGGCTCAGGCGCGGTCATCGGCAGCACCCGGCCAGGGCTGGGGATCACACAGCAACTCGGGATTGACCGCGATCTTGCGGCATTTGCCACAGATATAGCGCAACGCTTCAGGATGCTGCTGACAGGTTTGCGGCGGCCGCAGACTGGGCGAACCGCACCAGTCGGCACGACAACCCTTGCCGAGCGGCTGGCACAAACGATCGATATCGAGGGAAACGGCGCCACAGCGGGCGCAGACAAAGGCGGGTGTGTCGTCACTGACGGGAATACAGCGGGAAAGATCCAAGGTGCGGTCTCCTCTTTGTCCGGGCAAGGGGAACGAATCGGCCCCCGGCAACGCCGGCCGGGAGCAACGGGCGCCAAGCATACCAAAAAGTGCCGGCCGCGGCCAACCCTGCAAGCCACAGGGCACCGCCTCAACCACCCTTTTCGCTGCCGGCGACGGCCCAGGGGGCCGGCAGCGAAAACATTCAGTCCACTGCTCTTTGGTCCACAACAGCCGCGTCGCAGCGCCATTTAAGCCCGCGCACGCTGCGATAACTGGTGGGATCAGACGACAGCCGCGACAGAGCCGCGAGGGTTGCGGCGCTCACCAGGGGCCACAGGGGTTGCTGCAGCCGGGGCGCCTGCTGCAGCGCACAGCGAATCTGCTGATCCCACAGATCGGCCAGCCGATCGATATCGTCCAGCGCCAGCCGCCCCCGGCAGGGCTGGCAGTTGCAGTACAGTTCGTAGGGTTCCTGCACATTGAGCAGACCGTAATCGGTGGTGATCTCCTCGCCGGCCGCGATATCGCGCACGACGATTTCCAGCCCATAGTCGGTCATCAGGCTGTTGCTGGTGCAGCTGTGATTGATGTACTTGGCATGATCCCAGCCCAGCACCAGTTCTCCCCGTTTATTATGGTAGAGATAGGTTTCCAGACTGTCGCGCAGCACCGGCGGCAGGGCCTGAAAATGGGCGCGCGTCAGGCACTGATCGAAGGCGTCCTGCACCACCAGCAGCGTGCCACGGGGCAAGGGCGCGGTGGCAAAGACCCCGTTGCCGATGGCCTCACTGACAAAACCGATACGGGTCGCGGGATGGATCATGAGCGGGCTCCACAAAACAAAGGTTAAAGCAGATAACGCGGCTGATGGCGTTCGCGCTCGATGCGGCTGAAAAACGAAGCCATGATACGCAGATAGAGTTCATCCTGCAGCAGAGCGTCTTCGATGCCGACGTCGATATTGGGATTGTCGTTGATCTCGATGACATAGGCCTGCCCCTGAACATCCTTCAGATCGACGCCATAGAGGCCGTCGCCGATGAGAGAGGACGACTTGACCGCCGCCTTGAGAATGTGCGGCGGCACCTGCTGCAGGGGAATGGCCTCGGACTGGCCGGCAAAATCGGCCGAGGTTTCATCGCCCCAGTTGTAGACCTGCCAGTGACCGCGGGCCATGTAGTACTTGCAGGCGAACAGCGGCGCATGGTCGAGCACGCCAATGCGCCAGTCGAAGGCCGTTTCGAGAAACTCCTGGGCAATCACCAGATCGCTCTGGGCGAACATCTGCTTCAGGCGGATCTGCAGGGCGCTCAGGTCCCCAACCTTGTAGACGCCCAGGGAAAAGGAACTCTCCGGCAGTTTCAGTACCAGCGGAAACGGCAGCGCGCGCAAGCGCTCGGGCGTGGCGGCGGTTTTCGTCAACAGCCAGGAACGCGGCTGACGCAGGCGGGCGCGGGCCAGCCGTTCATGCAGGTAGATCTTGTTGGAGCAGTGCAGAATCGACCAGGGATCGTCAATCACCACCAGCCCCTCGGTGTAGGCATGACGGGCAAAGCGGTAGGTATGGTTCTCGATGGCCGTGGTTTCACGGATGAACAGGGCATCGAACTCGCAGATGCGGCGATAGTCCATCTTGCCGATGAACTCGACAAAAAAGCCGATCTGCTCGCCGGCCCGGCGGAACCGCTCCAGCGCCTGCGGACAGGACGGCGGGGTTTTTTCCTTCGGATCGACCAGAATTGCCAGATCGTACTTGTATTGCTTGAGCTGGGTGCGACGGTGGCGTTTTTTCTGGAAATAGCGGGTAACCGCCTCCTGAAACAGTTCCGGCTGACTGCGCGTTACCTGTGTCAGGCTCAGCGGCCTGATCTGGCGAATCTTCCAGCTGCCGTTACGGGCGAACTGGACAATAAAAAAAGGGATCTCGAACAGGGTGAACAGCTTCTTGGCCAGATCGGCGAACTCGCGCCGCGGCGTCTTGCCCAGCACCACCATCAGCTCCAGGCCGTCCGGCCCGATGCGCTGCAGCTTGTCATCGAGAAAGGGGCGGATCTCCTCGGTCAGGCTCTGGGCGATGGCCATGTTGGCGACATCCTTCATCGCCATCACCGAGGGTATCAGCCGGTGGTTGCGGGCCGCCGCCAGCAGCGACACATAGTAGCCCAGGCTGTGGGTACGGTACGACTGGCACAGATTCAGCACATGGTAGCGTTCGCTGTTACGGAAGCGCTCGGCCGAAAGGTAGTCGCGGGCCGAGACGATCTCGACACCGGGAATGGCAAAACGCCAGCGCCGCACCTGATCGACCACGATCACGTTGCCGGTGAACAGGGCACTGTCCGGCGTCTGGCGCAGGCGATGCACCATGCGACAGGCCGGCTCGCCGGGTCCATAATAGTCCTCCAGCTGTTCGACGGTGACAAAGGAGAATTTGCGGTACCAGTCGATCAGCGCCCGGTTATGGCTGTCGGCCTCCAGGGTCAGGCGATCACAGCCGCGCAGCTGAGCCAGACCGATGAGGTAACGCAGCAGAAAATCACCCATGCCATGACCACGATAATCCGGATGGATGGCGATGGAATAGATGCGCAGGGCATGCTTGTAGCAGAACACCGTGGCCGCCCCCACCGGCGCCGGCGGCAGTTTGTTCTTGATGCGTTCGAGAATATAGGTCTGCTGACTGGCACTGGTGATGCTGGTCCGCAGTGAACGGCGGCTGCTCTGCCGATGGCAGGGGAAGCAGCAGCCTTCCAGCTGGTGCAGAAAATCGAGATCCTCCAAAACGGCTTCGCGGATCTGCAGGCGGCCCATGGGTGTTTCCTCGCAAGAAAAAAGGACCAACGAAAAGACGCCGCCCAATGTAGTGCCGGGCGGCGCGCAGCTTTTTCCTTATACGCCAATTTTCACGGCTGTGAATGAAAATCCGCAGCCGGTCACATTATTTTTACAACGCCCTGAAACACATGTCATTACATGAGGTTATCACAACAGACTCCACACCAGAAAACCGTTGTAGGCGCCATAGGCAACCAGCAGCAACGCACCCTCGAAACGATTGATGCGACCACGGCCAAAACCGGTGAAACCGAAGCCGAACAACAGCAGCGCGGCAGTCAGCAAGGCCACGGTCAGCATGTCGCGCCCAAGCACGGCCGGCTCCACCACCAGGGGTTCAATGGCACCGGCGATGCCGACCACCGCCAGGGTATTGAACAGATTGGAGCCCAGGACATTGCCCAGCACCAGATCGTGCTCACCCTTGCGGGTGGCCGCCAGCGACGAGGCCAGTTCTGGCAGCGAGGTGCCGATGGCGACAATGGTCAGGCCGATGATCAGATCGCTGACGCCAAAGCCCTGCGCCAGTCGCACCGCGCCCCAGACCAGCAGGCGGGAACTGAGGGTCAGCAGCACCAGCCCCAACAGCAGCAACCCCACAGCCCGTCGCAATGGCAGCGGCTGCAGTATCAGATCCTGTTCCAGTTCGCTGCCAAGGGCATCACCGGGGCGGCGCCATGCCTGCCGGATCGACCAGCCCATCCAGCCGGCGAACAGCAACAGCAGCACCAGCGCGTCGAAACGGCTGAGATGACCGTCCCACAGCTGCACCGCTGCCACCAGGGTCATCAGCAACAACAGGGGCAATTCCTTGCGCAGGGCATGGGAATGCACGGCAATGGGCCTGAGCACCGCCGTCAGCCCCAGAATCAGGGCAATATTGGTGATATTCGAACCATAGGCATTGCCCAGCGCCAATCCCGGATTGCCCTGCAGGGCAGAAATGGCCGACACCACCATCTCCGGCGCCGAGGTACCGAAACCGATGATTACCATGCCGATCAGCAGGGTCGGCATGCCAAAATGGCGCGACACCCCGACAGCGCCATCAACAAACCGGTCAGCACTGTAAAGCAGCACCACCAGACCGATGAGGACCGCACCACCGGCCAAGAGTCCTTCCACCACAGCCATTTCCTCCTCTGGCACGCCCGCCACCGCCCGCTCTCGCCGAGCCCGCAACAGAACGGGTGGCTTAACGGACTAACAGCTCACAGAGCCCATGCCGGCAACACTCGCAACGAGGCGCAGCTTAACATGCCAGCTGCCTGAGCTGGGCAGAAAAGAGCCTCTGCACCACCCCTGCCAGCTGTCTGCCGGCCGAGCAATCACTGGCAACGCTTTTGCGCCGGCAACCACGCTTTTCCCTTTTGCCCTGCCCGCAGCTACCGTAGAATCGGTAACCAACTGACCGTTGGCGCGCCATCCCCCACCCTGTCGACCTTGCCAAGGAGCCTGCATGTCCTGCCGTCACTGCACCACCACGCCCCCCTGGCCCAATGGCCGTCGCACCCTTTATATCAGTGCCGCCCATGAATACATTCTCGACAAGATCGCCACCGCTCTGTCCTCTGAAGGCTACGGCTGTCAGCTGGCGCCGATGCAGCTGTGCTGCCAACTGGAGGATTTTGCCGCGCTGGTCACGACCCTGACAGCCTTGGCCGATCTGACCGAAACGGAACGGCGCAACATTCATCTGCTGCCGCTGGCCCCCGATGAAGCGCTCGACTTCGGCAAGATGGCCCAGGCCAAAACCCTGGAGAGCTGGGCCACCCTGCTGCAGGCGCGCGAGCTGGTCTGGCTGCTCGACAACGGTTCCCTGACGGTACACTTCCAGCCCATTGTCGCCGTGGCCGATCACAGCATCTACGCCTATGAGTGCCTGGCCCGCGGGGTACTGGCCGATGGCAGCTTCATGGCCCCAGGGCCGATGTTTACCACCGCCCTGAAGACAGGCCTGCTGTTCAACTTGGACCGGCAATGCCGGGAGACGGCCATCAAGACCGCTGCGGTCAAGAACATCCACCAGAATATCTTTGTCAACTTCCTGCCCTCCTCCATCTACAACCCCGAATTCTGCCTGCGCGACACCGTCCACTGGGCCCAACAACTGGAATTTGACCCGGGCCGAATCGTGTTCGAGGTGGTCGAAACGGAAAAGGTCGACAGCCTTGAGCACCTGATCCATATTCTCGACTACTACCGCAGCAAGGGCTTTCGCACCGCTCTCGACGATATCGGCAGCGGCTTTTCCTCTCTCAACCTGTTTGCCCGCCTGCAACCGAATATCATCAAACTGGATATGGAACTGGTGCGTGACGTGCATCGGTCAGAAATCAAGCAATCCATTGCCCGCGCCCTGCGGGCCATGTGCCGTGACGCCGGTTGCCAGATTCTGGCCGAAGGCATCGAAACCCGCGAGGAGTACGACTGGTTCAAGGCGCTCGGGGTCGATCTGATGCAGGGCTATTATTTCGGCAAACCATCGGCCGAGCCACGCCGCAGCCTCTGAGCGCTACACGGATTTGGCCTTGACAGACCCTTAAAGCTTGGCTATTTTGCCAAACATGCAAACACAAACCCAGCCTCAGATCAGACCGCAGACCGCCGCCGAAAAAGCCTTCTGCCGTACCCGCGCCGAGGTACTCAAGGCTCTGGCCCACCCCACCCGCCTGTGGATGGTGGAGCAGCTGGCCGATGGCGAGCGCTGCGTCTGTGAATTTGTCGCGGCCATCGACGCCGATTTCTCAACCATCTCCAAGCATCTGGCGGTGCTGCGTCAGGCCGGCATCGTAACGGACGACAAGCGTGGCAAGCAGGTGTTCTACCGCTTGCGGGTACCCTGTGTGTTGCAATTCCTTGGCTGCCTTGATGCGGCCATCAAGACCTGAAGCGTTTTTTTGGGTTTACATTTGGCCAATGGGCAAAATGACCACGAGTGACGATAAAAAGGTCCATCACAAGCGGCCTAACACCCGCTAGCGTTTATCAACCTGCACTGAAAGGCTGCCGCCATGACCCTGAAACCGGAGTTCAAACGTCTGCTATGGTATGGCAGCGTTTTTCTGGCCCTGTTCTATCTGCCCGTCGGCCAGATCCGCTTTGATGGTGCCATTCTGGAAGCCCTGCATCTGGCCAAATGGTACGCCCGCGAACATGTGCTGCTGTGTCTGGTGCCGGCTTTTTTTATCGCCGGCGCCATTGCCGTGTTCGTCAGTCAGGCAGCGGTCATGAAATACCTGGGCGCCGGCGCCAACAAGGTGCTGGCCTACGGCGTGGCTTCGGTGTCCGGAACCCTGCTGGCGGTCTGCTCCTGCACCGTGCTGCCACTGTTCGCCGGCATCTACCGCATGGGAGCGGGCCTTGGCCCGGCCTGCGCCTTTCTTTATTCCGGGCCGGCCATCAACGTGCTGGCCATTGTCCTGACGGCTGCCGTGCTGGGGCCACGACTGGGTCTGGCCCGCGCCCTGGGTGCCATCCTGTTTTCGGTGGTGATCGGCCTGGCCATGCAGTTGCTGTTCCGGCGCGAGGAGCAACAGCGGCAACAGGCCGCCGCGCTGCCGGTCGAGGCCATGCCGCGCAGTCTGGGGCAGAACGCTCTCTATTTCACCAGCATGGTCGCCATCCTGGTCTTCGCCAACTGGGGCAGCCCGGCCGAGCAGCAGGGCTTGTGGCATCTCATCTATAGCGCCAAATGGTGGCTGACCAGCGGTTTTGCCCTGCTGCTGGCCATTCTGCTGGTGCGCTGGTTCGGTGTGCCGGCGCGGCGCATGGCGTCAATAGCGGTGCTGGTGGCGGGTCTGGCGCTGCTGTTTCCGCAACGTCCGCTGCTGGCGTTTGTCGCTGGCACCGCCGGTCTGGTCTGGCTGACCGCCAGCGGCCGGGATGAAGCCGGCGAACTGCGTTCCTGGTTCGACAACAGCTGGGATTTCGCCAGTAAAATTCTTCCGCTGCTGTTTTTCGGTGTGCTGGTGGCCGGCGCCCTGCTGGGTCGCCCCGGTCACGAAGGCCTGATCCCTACGACCTGGGTCGCCGGATTGGTGGGCGGCAACAGCCTGTCAGCCAATCTGTTCGCGGCGGTGTTCGGCGCCTTCATGTACTTCGCCACCCTCACCGAAATTCCCATTCTGCAGGGGCTGCTCGGCGCCGGCATGGGCCAGGGGCCAGCCCTGGCGCTGTTGCTGGCCGGCCCGGCCCTGTCGCTGCCCAACATGCTGGTCATTCACAGCGTCCTGGGTACCAGGAAGACCCTGGCCTTTGTCTCACTGGTGATTGTCATGGCCACTCTCAGCGGCCTGATTTATGGCTCGTTAACTATTTAAAAACAAGATCTTGCATCAGAAAAGGAGAAACAACATGAAGATTCAGATTCTTGGCACCGGCTGCGCCAAATGCACCGCCCTGGCCCAGGCCGCCACGCAGGCGGCGGAAGAACTGGGGCTGGCTGTTGAACTGGAAAAAATCAGCGACCTGAACCAGATCATGGTCTTCGGCGTCATGCTGACGCCAGCCCTGGCGGTGAATGGTCAGGTCCGACTGGTGGGCAAGGTCCCCTCCGTGGCGGAACTGAAAATCCTGCTGCAGCAGGAAGGCTGACATGAACCGGCAGCCTCTTCGCGTATTGTTTCTCTGCACCGGCAATTCCTGCCGCAGTCAGATGGCCGAAGGGTTGGTGAACGCTGCCTTCGCCGGCCGCATCCAGGCCTTTTCCGCCGGCACCGATCCCCACGGCCTCAATCCACTGGCGGTACAGGTGATGGCGGAACTGGGCATCGACATCTCCGGTCACAGCAGCGACCACATCAGCCGCTACGAAGGACAGCGCTTCGACTACGTCATCAGCCTGTGTGGCGATGCCAACGAAAAATGTCCACTGTTCTTCGGCGGGGTCAAGCGGCTGCACCTGGGATTTCCCGATCCGCCCAAGGCCAGCGGCAGCCCGGAGGAGGTATTGGCGGTTTACCGGCAGGTTCGCAATGCCATCCGCAGCACCCTGCAGGAGCTGTTCGAGCGGGAGCTGGCCAAGGTTCCCTGATTACCCATCAGATCGTTCCCTTCAGCCTTTCTCCTCCGGCAGCAGCGCCAGCAGCAGACCCACCAGGCCACCCATCAACGCCCCTGACCAGGGGCTGGAGAGCGAACCTCAGGTGGCACCGAGGCAGCGACCACAGCTGCCCAGCAGGGCGCCTCCGACCAGGCCAAGGCCGACGAGCAGAAGGGTTTTGCGCAGACCTGGCTTCATGACTGCTCCCAGTAGGCCGCCCGGTGGGGAAAGATCCAGCGCACGCCGCCACGAGGTTCGGCGACATCGCCGGGCCGGCGCGGAATCAGATGCAGGTGCAGATGGGCGATGGTCTGACCTGCTGCGGCACCCTCATTGATGCCGATATTGAAATCCACAACGCCCTGCCGCCGCAACCTCTCGCGACAGCGGGCCAGCAGAGCAAACAGCGCCACGCGCTCGGCTGCCGTGGTATCGAACAGCGAAGCAATATGACGGCGCGGCACGATCAGGCAATGACCCGGCGTCAACGGATAGCGGTCAGCCAGGGCCAGAGCCAGCGGCCGTTCACACAGCAGCAATTCGGCCGCGGGTTGGCAAAAAGGACAGGTCCTGACTGAGGGTGTCGACGGGTTGGTCATGGTCATCCTTCAGGCGATCCAGCGCCGGCGCACGTTGCGCAGGCTCAGACCAAACAGCAGCAGACAGAAGCCGGTCAACAGAGCGAAATCGAGCCACAAGGGCAACTGCTGGCCGCCATGCACCGCGCCGTGCAGCAGATCGGCGCCATAGGTCAGCGGCAAGGCGTACGACAGCGGCTGCAACCACAGGGGCAACTGGTCGATCGGCAGAAACAGACCGCAGAGAAACAACATCGGAAAGCGGAAGAAATTGGAAAATGTCTGGGCCTCGAACACCTCGCTTACCGCCACCGCGATAAACAGTCCCAGAAAGGTGGAAGCCACCGCCAGCAGCAATGCCGCCGGCAGCAGCACCACCCAGCGCAGCAGCGGCAGCTCGACCAGCAGCAGTGCCAGCGCCAGCGGTACCAGAGCATTGAGACTGCCGAACACAATGGCGCCGCTGGTTTTGGCCAGCATCAGCAGTTCCAGCGGTGGGGGCGCCAGCAGCAGCCGCTCGAAGGAACGGCTTTTTTTTTCGAAGGTGATGGTCACCGCCAGCATGGAGGTGGTGCCGAACAGAATCGACAGCGCCATCACCCCCGGCAACAGGGCGGTGATACTGTCGAGTCCCTGGGAGGAACGGACAAAGAACATGCCGGTCCAGGCCAGCGGGAAAATCAGCCCCCAGCTGATATTGGGCGGCTTGAGATAGTAGGAGCGCATGTCCTTGCACAGGATGCTCCAGAACGCGATCCAGCTCTTCATGCCTGCCCACATCGCCGACCCCGGCCTGCGGCCTCTCCCTGCAGGGCCTGTGCGTCCAGGCCGGTAATCTGCAAAAAAACCTCCTCCAGATTGGGCTGCAGCCGCCGCGCTTCGAACACCTCGCCGCCCTGCGCCTCAATCAGCCGCACCAGCGGCCCGACCGCAATGGGCTGTTCGCCTTCCAGCCGGATCTGACCGGCCGCGCCGGCCTGCACCTGCAATGCCGGAAAAGCGACGGCCAGGTGCCGCGCCAATTTCGCCATAACCACCCTGTCGCTCAGGGTGCAGCTGATAAGCAGCTGGTGCCGTTGCCGCAGCGGTTCCAGCAACGCGCTCAAGGTGGCACAGCGCACAATGCGCCCGGCCACAATGAAGGCGATTCGCTGGCACAGGCGCTCGGCTTCCTCAATGTAATGGGTGGTCAGAAAGATGGTGGTGCCCTGACGATGCAGATCGGCAATCTTCTCCCGCACCTGGCGGGCACTGGCAACATCGATACCGGTGGTGGGTTCGTCGAGAAACAGGATGGGCGGTCGGTGAATAATGCCGGCAGCAATGGTCAGTTTACGTTTCATGCCCTTGGAATACTGGGAAAATTTACGGTCGGCGGCGGCGCTCAGGCCAAACTGGTCGAGCAGCTGGCGCGCCCGCAGTTGCCGTTCGCGCCGGTCCAGACCGTAAAGAGCGGCACAAAAACACAGATTGTCGAAGCCGCTCAGTTCCGGATAGAGGTTGCTTTCATCGGGAACCACGCCGATGAGGTGCTGGGCCGCACGCGGTTTTGCGATGCAGTCAATACCGGCAATGCGCACGCTGCCGCCATCGGGCCGGGCCAGCCCGGTCAGCATGTTGATGGTGGTGGTCTTGCCGGCACCATTGGGACCGAGAAAGCCAAACAGTTCGCCCTGGGCCACCGTGAAGTCGACCTGCGCCACCGCCTGCACGCTGCCAAAGCGCTTGTGCAGACCCTGCACCTCCAGAATTGGTGACCCAAGCGGCTGTTTGACGCCCATGGTCCTCTCCCCTCTGTGGCGATCGCCGGCAGCCAGATCGCCGGCTAAAAAACCGTCAGAACCAGATAGGCCGTGTACCCCAGATACACCGTCAGTAACCCGGCGCCTTCGCAACGGTTGATCCGGCCCTTGCCCGGCCCGCGAAAGCCGTAACCAAAGACAAACAGCGACAGGGTCAGCAGTGCCATCACCAGCACATCGCGCCTGAGAACCTCGGCGCCAACCGCCAGCGGCTCAATGGCGCCGGCAATACCCACCACCGCCAGGGTATTGAACAGATTCGACCCCAACACATTCCCCAGGGCGATATCATGCTCGCCCTTGCGGACCGCCATCAGCGACGAAGCCAGCTCCGGCAACGAGGTTCCCACCGCCACCACCGTCAGGCCAATGATCAGATCACTGACACCGAACTGCTGGGCAATGGCCACCGCGCCCCACACCAGCAGACGCGAGCTGACAATCAGCAGCACCAGCCCGATCGCCAGCCGCAGCAGCGCCCGCTGCAGCGGCATGGCATGAGCAGACAGCTCCTGCTCCATCTCGGTGGCCAGCGCATCGGTCTTTTTTTTCATCCCCTGCCAGATGGTCCAGCCCATCAGCAAGGCAAACACCAGCAGCAACACCAGGGCATCCGCCCGGCTGATCTGACCATCGAACAGCTGACCGGCAGCCAACAACGTCATCAGACTCAGCAGCGGCAACTCCTTGCGCAGCACCTGCGAATGCACGGCAATAGGACTGAGCAGCGCCGTCAGCCCCAGGATCAAAGCGATGTTGGTGATATTCGAGCCATAGGCATTGCCCAGGGCGATGCCCGGATTGTCCTGGACAGCCGAAATGGCCGACACCACCAGCTCCGGTGCCGAGGTGCCAAAACCAACGATCACCATGCCAATGAGCAGAGGTGGCATGCCGAAATAACAGGCCGTCGCCGCTGCCCCTTCGACAAAACGATCCGCACTCCAGACCAGCAAAAGCAGACCCACAATAACCGCAACCACTGGCAACAGCATAAAACGGCCCCTCCTCGGGCAATCATGAGATCCCGGCAACAAAGGTATCAGGTTGTCCAGCGCCACCGCACCAGACATGTTATTTGATGGTTTTACGGCCCGCTTTTACCACAAACCGGGCAACGGTGCCGAACAGAAAACCCGTCGTCGCCACTCTTTCATGAAAAGGTGGATAATCATTTAATCAGATCAGGGATTGCAGCATTTATGCTATGTTGTAAAGTCGTGGCAGCCTGTGGGCTGGGGAACAACAGCCAGCGGCAGTGACTCAGCTGAGGCCGCTAGTCCGTCTGCCGGACGACAACCGGCTCCAAACGCACCGCAGCAGTCTGCGTGGCGGAAGCGGACAGCGTTGAGCGCCCTTTTTTCGAGCATTTCCCTGAACGAGGAATCCCATGTCAGAACAAGAAGTTCTTGATTATGTGCTGGCCTGCGACGAGCTGCCGACCCTTTCGACGGTCGCTTCCCGTCTGATCTCAATGGCTGCCGAGGAAGATACCACCATCAGCGACATCGCCGGGCTGATTTCGAAGGATATCTCCCTGTCGACCAAGATTCTGCGTGTGGTCAACTCTTCCTTCTACAGCTTCCCGCAACAGATCGGCACCATTCACCAGGCGGCATCGATTCTGGGCACCAACGCCGTACGCAGCCTGGTGCTGTCCTTCACCTTCCTTAAACCCGATCAGATGCGCGGTTCAGGCTTCGATTACGCAACCTTCTGGGAGAAATCTCTGTTCGAGGCCGTCGCCGCCCGTATGCTGATGACAGCAATTGGCGCAGAGGATTCCGAAGAAGGCTTCGTCGCCGGCCTGCTGCAGAATCTGGGTATCCTGATTCTTGCCCGGGCCTTCCCTGAAAAATATCCGCTGGTGGAACAGCGTATCAGCGAACAGCAGCAGGACCGCTGCGCAGCCGAACTGGACATCATTGGCGCGGATCACACCTTCATTGGCAGCGAGGTTGTCAAGCGCTGGGGTTTTCCGGAAGCCCTGATTCTGCCCCTGCGCTATCACCACGAGCCCCACCGCTGCAAAACCACCAGCAGCACCCTGAGACAGCTGTGCAATCTCGTCTATCTTGCCGGCCTGCTGGCCGAGGTGCGCGAGGCGGATAAACCCGACGAAGCGCTGGGCTTCTTCAAAAAACAGGTACGACTCAAGCTCAACCTGCAGGAAAAAACCCTGGAGCGATTCCTTGAGCAGGTTCATACCGAGGTGGAGGATACCGCCAAATTCTTCGATCTGAAAATCAGTCCGCAAAAATCCATTGCCGAGATTCTGCAGATTGCCAATGCCAAACTCAGCGTGTTGAACCTGACCTATGAACAGATGAACCGGGCCCTGATTGAAAAAACGGTGCAACTGGAGATGCTGACAAAGGAACTGGAGAAAAAAAACGCCCTACTGGAACGATTGGCACACATTGATGGTCTGACCGAGGCATATAATCACCGCTATTTCCAGAACCAATTGGATCGTGAAATCAAACGGGCGGATCGTAATGAAGATGTTCTTAGCCTGGTCATGGTTGATATCGACCATTTCAAAAAGTTCAACGACAACCATGGTCATCAGGCAGGCGACCAGGTGCTGCGCCAGTTTTGCGATCTGTGTCGCTCAACCATCCGTGAATACGACCTGTTCGCCCGCTATGGCGGCGAGGAATTTGTCATCGTCCTGCCGCAAACCGACGCCGAAACGGCCAACGAGGTGGCCGAAAAACTACGCAGCGTCATTGCCAGCCACAGTTTCAGCATCGAGCACGAACACTACCATCTCACCGCCAGCTTTGGCGTCGCAGATCTCAAACCGGTGCGCGACGGTTTTGGCAAGAATGAATTGATTTCACGAGCAGACGAGGCCCTGTATGCCGCCAAAAAGAAAGGCCGCAACAACGTCGTCGTTTACAGCCAGAAAAAGAAATGGTTTGGCCGTACACCTTAAAAAAATCAGAGAACCGGCGGACCACAGTCATACACGCTGTGCTGACGCAGGAAGGCACCGAACTGCATGTCAGTTTCGACTATGTGGTCAAGAACCCATTGACGCAGAAAGCGGAACAACTCCGGCAGCAGAAGATTCTGCGGATCACTCTGCAGCCGCTGGCGATAGGCCAATACCTGCTCTCTGAGGCCCTGATGCTCCTGCTGATGATGCAGGCGGGCTTCGGCAGGATAGTTGTATTTTTCCATATACTGCTCTTCGTGCTGAAAATGCTTGTCGGTATAAAGAATCAGCTCATCCAGAACCTCCTGTGCCAGATGCTCTCCTTGATGCTGGCGGATTCCTTCGTAAAGAGCATTAACAAGACGAACCAGATTCTGGTGCTCGGCGTCAAAGGTACCGACGCCAATTTCGTAACAGGACTTCCAGCAGATCGTCGCCATTCATTCCCCCCTCATTTCCTGAAGCGGCTCTGCCCCCGCCCCTGCCAAGAGCCAACCCAGACAGCGCCCGCAAACGCCATCAGAGCGACGCGTAGCCACCATTCGGTTTCCAGCGTCTCACCTTTACCCACTGAGGAAAGGCATAGGGTTTGTAGACTGACTTGCCCAGCAGCAACCGCAGACATTCCTGGGTCGCTTCGGAAATGGTTGGGTGCGGATAGACTGAACGCAACACATCGATGGCGCCCTTGTCGTGATCCATGAAGTGGGCGATCGCCATGACGCTGTTTGCCACCTGCGGACCGGCCGCTCGCATGCCAAGAATCTTCATTTCTTCATCATCACTGACCACGATCTTGGTGAAACCGCGTGTTGCGCGCATGGCAATGGCCCGCGCCACCAGGGCGTTATCAAGCCAGGCCACACGATAAGCCAGACCCTTTTTCTGACAGGATTCCTCACTCAGGCCAACGGTAGCGATCGCTGGATTGAAGAACATGATGGCCGACATGTTCTGATAGTTGAGGGGGTGAACACGCTGACCGAACATATCACGCACGGCCAGGCGAGCCTCCATTTCGGCAATATTGACCAGATTCGGGTGACAGGTCACGTCACCACAGGCATAAATATTGCGGGCGGCACAGCAATCGACACCCGTTTCCAGATAGCCGTTCTGCCCCACCGCGACACCGGCGGCCGTCAGGTTCAGATATTCCAGGTTGGGCCGTCGTCCGACAGAAACCAGCACCGCATCCACCTGCAGCACCTCGCTGCGCCCTTCGGGATAATCCAGAATCACCTCGACGCCATCGGCCAGATGGCGTACCTCACGCAGACAAGCCTGCTGATGCAACTCTACCCCGGCATTTCTCAGGCTGTGTTCAACAAAGGTGCTGACATCGCGATCCTCATAGGGGATCACCCGCTCCTTATGATCCACCAGATGAACCTGAGTCTGCCCGAAGGCAGCAAAAATACTGGCATATTCACATCCGACAACACCAGCACCAACAATCAGCAGCCGCTTCGGAAACGCCTTGAGGCTGCCGATACCATTGGAGTCAAAAATCCGCTGCTGATCGATCTGTATCCCCGGATAGGCGCGGGGGCGACTGCCCGTGGCAATCAGAAAGTTGCGAGCGCACACCTGCTGCCAGTGTTCCTGCCCCTGATACACCCGTACGCTGGCGCCATCGTTAAAAGTCGCCCAGCCCCGCATCAGGGTGATCGAGCCAGGACCGTTCCAACGCTGCGGACTGAAGCTTTCCAGTTGCGTCAGCATCTGATACTGGCGTTCCTTCACCGCCTGCTCGACCGTCGCAGCAACCTCGGCGTAGCTCACACTCAGAGCAGCGACACGATAGCCCCGATCCACCTTGCTGGCGGTACTGTAATCCTTCGCCAGCTCCCACAGAGTCTTCGACGCCAGCGCCCCCCATTTGACACCAGCACCACCGATCTCACCACCTTCCACCAGACAGACACGCTTACCAAAATCGAAGGCGCGCATGGCGCCGGCAAAACCTCCCGGCCCACCCCCGAGAATACACAGATCGTAGATACCCTCGTCATGCTGAGTCATGTCGGCTCTCCTGCGATGTCAATTGGTGCGCCACTACAAAAAAAGCACTCATCCTTGCGGTGAAGTGCTTTTTTACAAGAGGTTGGCGGCCCCGGCGCGATTCGAACGCACGGCCTGTCGCTTAGGAGGCGACCGCTCTATCCATCTGAGCTACGGGGCCTAAGGCTAAAGAAGGCATACCGCCAGCTAGAAGTGGAGCAAACTGTAAACCTTGTCCTGCGGCAAACGCTCCCGGCCACGGAGAAAATCGAGCTCCGCCAAAAAGGCACACTCAACAAGCTCGGCGCCCAGCTCACTGACCAGCTCGACCACCGCAGCTACCGTACCGCCGGTGGCCAGCAAATCATCGGCAATCAGCACACGTTCACCCGGACGAAAAGCGTCTTCATGAATCTCCAGACTGTCACTGCCGTATTCAAGATCGTAGGTTTTCTTACGGGTTTTATAAGGCAGCTTGCCCGGCTTGCGCACCAGTACGATACCGACACCAAGTTTGTAGGCCAGTGCCGAACCCAACAAAAAACCGCGCGCCTCGACCCCAACAATCTTGTCGATTTTGCGATCAAGATAGCGATGCGCGATCAGATCGATCATCCGGTGAAAACTGGCGCCATCAGCCAGCAAAGTCGTGATATCCTTGAAAATAATCCCTTTCTTGGGAAAATCCGGAATATCACGAATGATCTTTTTCAAGTCATCCACCTGTTTACTCCTTATCATGCTTCTGGCGGCAGGATTTCACGCACCTCGTCCTGCATCATGCGCCTGAGCTTTTCAATGCTCTTGGCCTCGATCTGGCGGATACGTTCACGGGTGACGCCATAACGTTTACCAATGGTATCAAGAGTTTCCGGTTCCCGATCTTCCAGTCCGAATCGCAACATCAGAATATCGCGTTCGTTTTTTTTCAGGCCGGCCAACCATTTCTGGACAAATTCGTAACGATCGCGATCCTCAAGCAACTGCAACGGATCAATCGCCGTCGCATCTTCCAAAGTGTCCATCAACGAATAATTATTGTCACCTAGGGGATGTTCAATAGAATAGGTTTTACGCAGCAACTGCTGCAACTGTTGTACCTGCTCGACCGAACCATCCATGGCCTCGGCAATTTCTTCGTCTGTCGGCTCACGATTAGTGGTTTTAAGAATTTCTTTTGATGTTTTGAGCATGCGATTGACATGATCAGCTACATGGACTGGCAACCGGATTGTTCTGCTCTGATTGATCAGCGCCCGCTCGATGGACTGACGAATCCACCAAGTGGCATAGGTGGAAAAACGACATTGTTTTTCCACACGGAAACGCTCGACAGCCTTGATCAGGCCCATATTCCCTTCTTCGATAAGATCAAGAAACGGAAGGCCGCGATTCATGTAGCGTTTCGCGATCTTCACGACAAGACGCAGATTGCATTCGATCATGCGGGCCCGCGCCTGCTCATCGCCCTCTTCTACACGTTGGGCCAGTTCCCGTTCTTCTTCTGCTGTCAGTAAATAGGAACGCTGAATATCATTAAGATAGCACTTGATCGCATCGTCGCCGCCACTCTCACGTTGCGGCTCATCGATCAATGGCTCATCTTCTTGCTCCGCGTCTTCCTCCGGCATGGCAGGCTGTTCCTGCTTTTCCAAATCATCCAGATCCATACCGCCTCCATCAGGGCTACGGGCGTGCAGCTATCACTGAACAGCCCGCACAGGCTAGTCAAAGAGCCCTGTTATGGCAAGTAAAAAACCGGGTCGACAGCCTTGTTGCCCTGACGAACCTCGAAATGCAGCATGCCGCGCTGAGATCCGGGAGCCGTGCCAGATCGTGCGATTTCCTGCCCGGCATTAACAAAGCTGCCTTGTTTGACCAGTCCCCGCTGATTGTAGCCATACACGGTGTACAGATTGTCACTGTGCTGAATGATGATCAAATGGCCATAGCTGACAATACCAGTCCCGCTGTAAATGACCTGACCGGCCGCAGCACTGCGTACCTGACTGCCTGGTGGCACGGCAATCTCGACTCCCTTACCCCGCCCGGCCTTGAACGACTGGGCCAGCTGGCCCTGTACCGGCCAACGCAAACGCCCCCTGGTCGGCCCTGTTGGCCGGGCAGCAGGCAGGGATGAAACGCCAGCTGTGCCTGTTGCAACGGCAGCTGGCTGCTTTCGCGGCACCGTAGCTGGACGGGCAGCCGATTTGATGGTGACAGCAGCGGACTGGGTTGTTTTCTCTGGGACAGGCTCCGTCTGCGATTGCCGGGCACCTGGAATGAACAGAACATCACCTGCCCGAATCTGATCCGGATTAGCAATACGGTTGTAACCGGCGATAACCACCTCGGACACCCCGTAGGCTTTACCGATGCGGTAAAGGGTCTGACCCGGCTGAACCACATGATGAACTCCACGCGCACTGCAACCGCAGATCAGCACAACAAGGCACAACAGCCATGACAGGCGTAGCCAGGTCAATACAGCCTCCGGCTTGCAGACAGGATCAGTGCGACGCGAACAGCTGACCGGGCTGAGCGTTGCCTCCTGTCGTGACACCGACCAGTAGCGCTGCTAGCGCCACAATTGCGCGACACACAGACCGGCCACCAGGACAAGCCCGGCAGCGAGTGTCAACTTATTAAAATATCGCAGGGTAAAATCGCGGGTTTGTTCTCCAAAACGATAGATAAACAAACCAATCAGCAAAAAACGTAATCCTCGACTGACCAGTGAGGCCAACAGAAAGATGCCTAAAGGTATTTGAAAAACTCCAGCACCTATCGTAAAAATCTTATAAGGCAAGGGGGTAAAACCGGCCAGAAAAACAACCCAGAAGTCATAGCGCAGAAAAAGTTGCTGTAATTGGGCAAAACCGGCTGGGGAAAAACCAGGAACATAATGATAAAAGAAATCATCCACCAATGGCCAGCACCAGACGCCAACCGCGTAACCCAGCAGGCCACCGGCGACCGAGCCTGTGGTGGTCAGTAATGCCAAGCGCACAGCACGCCGTGGAATGGCCAGCCCCAGCGTCAGCAGCAGAATATCAGGGGGGATGGGAAAGAAAATCGCTTCTGTGAACGCCAGCAGGAACAGCGCCTTACGCGCATGTCGACTATAACCCCACGATAACACCCACTCGTAGAGCCGGCGCAGTCCGAACCACCGCCCCAGATTCAGCACGAAGGGCTCCAGCCGGCCTGGCCAACAAGAGGCACAAAACGGCAACTCAGCAGTGCCTCCTCATCGAACTGATCCGGCCCAAGACGGATGATTCGCTTAAGGATCTGTGCATCCTGCGGGCCCACAGGAATGACCAGCCGGCCTCCCACTGCCAGCTGCTCCAGATAGGCTTGTGGGACCTCGGGGGCCCCGGCCGTAACAACAATAGCATCAAAGGGAGCCTGATCTGGCCAGCCCAAGGTGCCATCCCCCACCTGAACAACCAGATTACGACAGCCCAGGGAATCAAGGATTTTGCGCGCGCGCCGGGCCAGACCAGCTAGCCGTTCGATACTGTAAACCTGACCGGCCAACGCCGCCAGAACGGCCGTCTGATAACCACAGCCCGTGCCAATTTCCAGGACACGGTCATCCGGCTGCAGCAAGGCAGCCTCAGTCATCACAGCCACCATATAGGGTTGTGAAATGGTCTGCTTTTCACCTATCGGCAGGGCATAATCGCTGTAGGCCTGATTCTGCAGTGCGGGTTCAACAAATAAATGACGGGGAATCTGCTGCATAACCTGAAGCAGCTGCGGATCACGTATACCTCGGCCGGCAATATGCTGTTCCACCATGCGGCGCCGGGCAATTGCATAATCCATCTTCAGTGGCAGTCCTGTTCTGCGGGAAAGTCCTGAGTCCAATGGCGGATGGCGGACAATGAATGGTAATTGGTCAGATCCAGATGCAGGGGCGTCACGGACGCATAACCATCAGCGACTGCACCGCAATCGCAGTCCTGCTGGCGTTCGAATCCGGGAGGCTCTCCCCCAAGCCAGTAATACGGCCGACCACGGGGATCCTTCTTTTCGATGATCTGTTTATCGTAGATCCGTTTACCCTGGCGGGTCAGACGTAACCCCAAAGGGGGCAAAGCAGGAAAGTTCACATTCAGGAAGGTATCCGCCGGCAGGCCCTCAGCCAAGACCTTCTGCACCAACAAGCGGATGTAACGCATCATACAGGTATAACTGGCTTTCTGGTCATCATGAAGCAGATCCTGCGAAATGGCCAGCGCCGACACTCCCATCAGGGTAGCCTCCATCGCGGCAGCGACAGTCCCGGAATATGTAATATCATCTGCCAGGTTGCAGCCCTTGTTGATGCCGGAAACCACCAAAGCCGGAGCGCACGGTAACAAACCATGCAACCCCAGATTGACACAATCCGTTGGGGTTCCGCTGACGGCGTACCAATCAGGGCGAATGCGCTCAACCCGCAATGGCGCGTGCAATGTCATGGCATGGCCCGTTGCACTTTGCTCCCGATCCGGCGCTATCACCACGGCCTGCCCCAAGGCGGCTACCGCCTCACGCAAAATCTGCAATCCCACAGAATGAATGCCGTCATCGTTTGTTACCAGAATTACTGGCACTGCCGCAGTCTCAGCGGTCATGGACGCAACCGTTCACGCAGGGCCAGCAGCTCCTGTCGCAAATCCTCCAGCCGCTGACGATCCGTCATTGACGTCTTCGATTCATCCGCAGCATATCGACCAGCCAGCATCTTGCGCGCTCCAGCGATGGTAAAGCCTTGATTGTAAAGCAGGTCTTTGAGTTGCAGAACGAGCTCGATATCTTTTTTCTGATATTTTCGCTGCCGTGAACTGGTTTTCTGAGGGGAAAAAAAACGAAACTCAGATTCCCAGTAGCGAAGCACATGCGGCTTAATTCCCGTGATAGCAGCCACTTCACCGATCTTAAAGAAAAACTTGTTCGGTATTTCCACACTCACGGCACGTCACCAAAAAAAAGGCTAATTGGCTCCCTCATTGATGGCATTCTTCAAGACTTGACTTGGCTTGAACGTCAGTATCTTGCGGGAACTGATCTCAATTTCTTCACCAGTCTGAGGATTACGGCCTCGGCGGGTCGCCTTCTGCTTGACGATAAAATTGCCGAAACCGGCAATCTTGATCTTGTCCCCTGCCTCCAGGGTCTGCTTAATCAATTCGAAGACTGTTTCTACAATCTCAGCGGACTCTTTTTTGGAAAATCCCGTCCGGAAGTATACGTTTTCGACAAGATCCGCTTTCGTCATACAACCTCCACATGAGCTAAACAAAATAAGTTCTTGATTTCAATGGGTTATAGCATGAACCCAAAAACCACGGCAAGGGCTATCTCAACTGGGCCGGAAGTTTTTTAAGAACCTCTTTGACAAGCCTGCCGTGCATCTGGCTGATCTCCTCGTCCGTCAACGTTTTTTCACGCGAACGGTAACGGGCGCGGATCGCGAGGCTCTTCTTTCCTTCAGGAACACCACTGCCGGTATAGAGATCGAACAGCACCACCTCGTCAAGGTCGACCAGACGGATCTGCTGAACTGCGTCAAGCAGCGCCTGCGCCGGCACCTCGGCATCGACCAGGAACGCGCTATCGCGCGTGACATCGGGGTAACGGGAAATCGGTGTAAAGCAAACAGGCGCGCTGCCGAGTGCCACCAGAGCCTCAACATCAAGATCAGCAATAAAAACCGGCTGAGGCAACTCAAAACAGTCCTGCACCACAGGATGCAACTCACCGAGAACGCCGAGTTGGCGCGGCTGTAAACCTCCACTCCACAGACAACAGGATTTCCCCGGATGCAAGAAAGGCTCGCCGCTGCCAGCAACAAAAGACACAGAACCGAGATTAAGAGCCTGAGCCAGCCCCTCGATGAGTCCCTTGAGATCGAAGAAATCGACCATCTGATCCGTCTGCGCCCAGCCTTCGGGCAACCGTCGCCCGGTCAAGGCTAAACACAGACGCAGTCCCTCCTGTGGCAGATCCTGATCCGACACCCTGAATACAGGTCGCAGCTCGAACAGGGTCAGATCGGTGTTGCGATAGGACAGATTGCGCGCCAGAGTTTCCAGCATACTGGGAACCAGGCTGGTCCGCATGACGGACTGTTCTTCCGTCAACGGATTGAGAATCCGCACGTTCTGGCGGCGGGGATCATCCGCAGCCAGTTGCAGCCGATCCCACAGAGTCGGAGAAACAAAGGAATAATTGATCAGCTCACTGGCCCCTTGTGCAACCAGCTGATCACGTACACGAACGACCAGCTGTTGGCGAACATCGGGTTTCTGCAGCAAAATCCGGCTCACCGGCAGGGTGACCGGAATCTCATCGTAACCATGCAGACGGGCAATCTCCTCAACCAGATCAACCTCGCGCTCCAGATCATGTCGTCCCGTCGGCACCACCACCTCCAGACGCTCACCCGGCAGCTCCCGGCAGGCAAGCCCGATGGACTCAAGCAGCGCAGCCATGCGCGTCAGCGACAGCTCAAGCCCAAGCAGGCTGTTGGCCGCCTGACGACGTAATTGCAGTGTGCGAGGCAGCAGGGGGCGAACATAGCTATCAAGGGTGCCCCGCACCAGCTCACCACCGGCCAACTGCTGAATCAACACTGCGGCACGTTCGAGAGCCAAGGGGACCATGGCGATATCAGCACCGCGCTCAAAACGGTGCGATGATTCTGAATGAATGCCCAGGCGCTTGCTGGTGCGACGAATGGTCAGCGGATTAAAGTAGGCGCTCTCCAACAGCACATCGCGGGTCTGATCGTTGATCTCCGAATTTTCTCCCCCCATGATGCCGGCCAGCGCCACAGGGCCAACGGCGTCACAGATCACCGCATCGCCGGACTGCAGCAAACGCTCCTGACCATCGAGAGTGGTAAAGCGATCACCTTCATGGGCAGCCCGCACCTGGATGCGGCCGCCGCGCAAGCGATTGAAATCAAAAGCATGCAGAGGATGACCAAGCTCCATCAAAACATAGTTGGTCACATCAACAACATTATTGATCGAACGCAGCCCGAGGGCTTCCAGTCGCCGCACCAGCCACTGGGGCGAGGAGCCAATGGTGACACCTCGGATCAAACGGGCCATATAACGAGGGCACATATCCGGCTGGTCAATATCCACCCGGGCTAGGTCGGCAATACCATCGGAAGTCTCAGGAACAGCTGCCGGCTGAGGCAACCGCAGCCGACTGCCGGCAATGGCAGCAACCTCACGGGCGATGCCAACAACACTGAGGCAGTCGGCCCGGTTTGGCGTCAGGCCAATTTCGTAGCGGACATCCTTCAGCTGCAAAGCAGAGAACAGTGGCTCGCCCAGAGGCAGATCCGGCGGCAGGATCAGAATCCCGGCAGATTCACGGGCCAGACCCAGTTCGGTTTCCGAACAGAGCATGCCACGTGATTCATAGCCACGAATCTTTGATTTTTTAATCTTAAAATCACCAGGCAACACCGACCCGACCGTAGCCAAAGCCACCAGATCACCCGCCCGATGGTTGGTTGCACCACAAACCACGGGAATAACCTCACTACCGGTATTGACCTGGCAGCAAGTCAATCGATCCGCCTGCGGGTGTGGCTCAACGGTTTCGAGCCGGGCAACAACAACCGAATCCAGCCCAGCTCCGAGATGTTCCATGGCATCAACCTCAAGCCCTGCCATGGTCAGGCGATGCGACAACTCTTCGGGAGACAGAGAGAAATCGACATATTCCTTCAACCAGTTGTAGGTAACGATCATGACGCAAACCCTTTAAACAACGTCGTGACGCTTAACGCGTCGGGACTGAAATCAACAGACGAACTGGCGCAAGAAACGGATATCGTTTTCATAGAACAGTCGCAGATCGTTAACGCCATATTTCAGCATCGCCAGACGTTCCAGGCCCATACCAAAAGCAAAACCACTGTAACGGGAGGCATCATAATCCACCGCAGCGAACACAGCCGGATCAATCATGCCGCTACCAAGAATTTCCAGCCAGCCTGACTGTTTGCAGACACGGCAACCACTGCCGCGACAAATGACACAGGCAACATCAACCTCGGCACTGGGTTCGGTAAACGGGAAAAAAGAGGGCCGAAAACGAACCCCCACCTGATCGCCAAAAAAAGCCGTGATAAAAGCGGTCAGAACACCCTTGAGATCGGCGAAAGTAATCCCTTCATCGACGAGAAAGCCTTCAATCTGATGAAACATCGGGCTGTGGGTCAGGTCGGAATCGCGCCGGTAGACCGTGCCTGGGGCAATGATCCGCAACGGTGGTCGCTGAGCCAGCATACTTCTGATCTGTACCGGCGAGGTATGGGTGCGCAGCACTTCGTCAGCGGTAATGTAAAAGGTATCCTGCATATCACGGGCAGGATGATCCTTCGGAATATTGAGCGCTTCGAAATTATAAAAATCCTTTTCCACCTCAGGGCCCTGGGCAACGGCGAACCCCAAGGAAGAGAAGATCTCGACCAGCTGCTCGGTCACCAGCGTAACCGGATGTTTGGTCCCACAACGATGACGGCGCCCCGGCAGACTGATATCAATCTTCTCCCGCTGCAGACGCTGAGTCAGAGCCTGTTGCCGTAGTTCCAGCAAGCGTTGTTCACAGAGATCTTCCAGGGCGTCCTTGACCTGGTTGGCCAAGGCCCCGACAACGGGTCGTTCTTCAGCCGTCAGGCTGCCCATGCCCTTCATGATGGCGGTCAAGGCGCCCTTTTTACCCAGATACTGCACCCGTATAGCCTGAAGCTGAGCTTCATCCCCCGCCGCATCGAATGCCTGGCGGGCCTGGGTCTGCATGGATTCAAGTTGATCATTAAGTGACATTTTGATGCCCTTCACTTGACAACGAATAACAGGAACAACCAAGGTGGTGGCAGAAACCGGCGCAGTGCGTAAAACATTCTGCGACGTGAAAAAACGCGATCCTGCGGGATACAACCGATATGACCAGCCGGTCAAAACAAAGACGCCGAAAGCCAAAAACCTTTCAGCGTCAAAAAAAAGAGGTGAGACGCTTCGCCCTCACCTCTTTTCTGTCGTATCAGGCTACTGCGCGTTGGCCTTGGCCCGGTCCACAATGGCACTGAATCCAACGGGATCGCTGACTGCGATCTGCGCCAGAACCTTACGGTCGAGCGCGACACCGGCAACCTTGAGGCCATGCACCAAGCGGCTGTAGCTCAAACCGTCCAGACGGGCGGCGGCATTGATCCGCGCAATCCACAGAGCGCGGAAATCACGCTTGCGAACCCGGCGATCCCGGAATGCGTAGTTCAGGCCGCGATCGACGGCCTCGGTGGCACTGCGGAACAACTTGCTGCGGGCACCGCGGTAACCCTTGGCAAGGTTAAGAACCTTGTTCCGCCGACGTCTCGCTTTGAATCCTCTTTTTACTCTCGGCATGTGTAAATACTCCTGCTGGCGATATTCTGCTACCTGCTTTCACAAGACGACGCCCTGCCGCCCTGCGGCCGGATCTGCAGGGGGAGACAGATCCCCACAGTTCACGGTCTTATCGAAGATCTAAGCTGCCGTCAGTTACAGATAAGGAACCATCGCACAGATATTGCGATGATCGGCGGCAGAAACAAGCGTTGCCTGGCGCAGGTCACGCTTACGCTTGGTGGTTTTCTTGGTCAGGATATGGCTGGTGAAAGCCTTGTTACGGCGAACCTTGCCGGTTCCTGTCTTGCGGAAACGCTTGGCAGCTCCGCGATTGGTCTTGATTTTCGGCATCTGATTTACTCCTTCCTGCCGGACAGAATTTAAAAACATCCCGTCTGCGGATTATTTTTTAGGTGACAACACCATATGCATGAACCGCCCCTGCATACTGGGGAAAAACTCAATTAATCCAATATCCGCAACCTTCTCGGATACCCGTTTAAGCAGATCGCGGCCAAACTCGGGATGGGTCACTTCACGGCCACGGAACATGATTGTCACCTTGACCTTATTGCCCTCTTCAAGGAACCGCCGTACATTCTTTACTTTGACTTCGAAGTCATGCACTTCGGTTTTTGGCCGTAGCTTGACTTCCTTAAGTTCGACACGCGCCGCCTTTTTCTTGGCCTCAGCTGCACGTTTCTGCTGCTGATACTTGAACTTGCCATAATCCATAATACGACAGACCGGCGGTTTGGCCGTAGGCGAAACCTCTACCAGATCCAGGCCGCGTTCCACAGCGGCAGCCAAGGCATCCTGCAGGGTCAGTATCCCCAGCTGTTCGCCCTCATCGTCGATCACCCGGACTTCCCGCGCCCGAATCGCGCGGTTAATGTTGGTCTCCTGCTTAGCTATGGTGCCACCTCCTAACGGTAATTACTGCACTCTTGGGCAACAAAAGCGCAGAACTCAGTTGCGCTCATCGGTTCAAGATTCTCGCCACTACGAAAACGTGGGGCAACCGTACCACTCTGCACTTCCTTGTCGCCGATCACCAGCATGTAGGGGATCTTCTGCAACTGAGCCTCACGAATCTTGAAGCCCAGCTTTTCGTTGCGGACGTCCAACTGCACACGAATACCAGCTGCACGGAGGGTTTCAGCCACCTCACGAGCATAGGCACACTGATCGTCCGTCACATTCATGACAACGGCCTGGACCGGTGAAATCCACAGGGGGAAATTACCCGAGAAGTGTTCAATCAAAATGCCGATAAACCGCTCTATGGAGCCAAGGATAACGCGATGCACCATAACCGGCCGATGTTTCTCCCCGTCCGGTCCGGTGTAACTCAGGTCGAAGCGCTCAGGCAGGGTAAAATCGCATTGGATTGTAGCACACTGCCAATGTCTGTCAAGCGCGTCCTTAAGTTTGATATCAATCTTGGGACCATAGAACGCACCATCCCCCTCGTTAATTTCGAAAGGCATCCGGGTATCTTCCAACGCCGAAATCAATGCCCTGGTGGCACGCTCCCAATCGGCGTCGGTGCCTATCGACTTTTGCGGCCGGGTCGAGATTTCCATCTGGTAATCAAAACCGAATATCGCCATGACATCGCGAACAAAATTGAGCACGCCCTTGATTTCGCCATCAAGCTGCTCAGGAGTACAGAGAATGTGCGCATCGTCCTGCGTAAATCCCCGCACGCGTGTTAACCCGTGCAGCACACCGGATTTCTCGTGACGATGCACTGTACCCAATTCAAAATAACGCACAGGCAGATCACGATAAGAACGCTTCCGGCTTTTATAAATCAGCATGTGCGCCAGACAGTTCATCGGCTTAATGCCAAACCCCTGACCTTCAACCTCCGTGAAATACATGTTTTCTTTGTAGTTATCGTAATGTCCGGAAGTCTGCCACAAGTCAGTGCGCAGAATCTGCGGCCCCTGCACAATATCATAACCCCGACGCAGGTGCTCACGTCGTTCGAAATCCTCCAGCACCGTCCGCAGCATGGCACCCTTCGGATGCCAGATCACCAGGCCTGCCCCCGCTTCTTCGCTAAACGAAAACAGGTCGAGCTCTCTACCCAGCTTACGATGATCGCGCTTACGCGCCTCCTCCAGCCGGACCAGATAAGCCTTCAGCTCCTTCTTATCGGGAAACGCTGTCGCATAGATCCGCTGTAACATTGGCCGTTTTTCATCACCTCGCCAGTAGGCGCCGGCCAGACTGGTCAATTTGAACGCCTTGATACGCCCCGTGGACGGCAAATGCGGGCCACGGCACAGATCGACAAAGGTGCCCTGTCGATACAGTGACACCATCGGCACATCAAGATCTTCGATCAGCTCAACCTTAAAGTGTTCTCCCAGCGAACGAAACAAGGCAATAGCCTCATCGCGCGACATCTCGATGCGCTCGATTGGCAGATCGGCCTTGACCAGTTCTTCCATCCGCCGCTCAATACGTTCGAAATCCTCAGGCACAAAGCGGTGGCTTTCGCTGTAGAAATCATAATAAAAACCATTATCGATAGACGGTCCAATGGTCACCTGAACCTGATCGCCAAACAGATCCTTGACGGCATGGGCCATCAGATGCGCAGTGGTATGACGGTAGACATCGAGTCCCTCGGCAGAAGAAAGCAGCACCAGTTCCAGCCGGGCATCCCGTTGCAGCACCCGGCTCAGGTCACTGAGTTCACCATCAAGGCGGGCGGCCACCGCATTGCGCGCCAAGCCGGCACCAAGACCTGCTGCCACTTCAGCAATGCTCGTACCAGCAGGCACGGTTCTGCTGCTGTCATCAGGCAATCGAATTTCTATCGGTTTTTCCATGGGTGGTTTCTCCCGGCTACCGACGAAAAAAGGCATCCACTGGGATGCCTTTTATCACGTTGACGTTTCTGCGGCCTGTCAGGTTCCGGCCCTATCGGACCGGTATCTGGTAGGCACGGGCGGGATTGAACCGCCGACCCCTACCGTGTCAAGGTAGTGCTCTCCCACTGAGCTACGTGCCTGTATGCCGCGAACTGACGGGGTTATACCGAAATCGCTTTTGCGTGTCAACTCTTTATCTGCATTTTTTCGTCACGGGGATTGCATACCGCCGGCATCCCGTTACAAAGGAAAATTTCTTGCCCGAGAGAGGCTGTCGGGGCTAGACTCCTGCGCGCTGCAAACGCTGTCTCTCCCGGCGTCCTTCCATGCCAGCGGCAATCGGTGTTCGTCAGCCCAGGTTATCACCGGGGTCCGGATTCATGCTTTTATCTCACGCGAGGCTGCCCTTGAGCACGATACCCGATTTACTACAAAACAGCTGTCAAAACCATCCCAGCCAGATTGCTTTGCGCGAAAAACGCAACAAAAGCTGGAAAACACTTAGCTATGCCGACCTCTGGCGAGATTCCGATCTGGTTGCCAGTGGACTTCAGCGTCTCGGCAAGAAGAAAGGGGACCATGCCGCACTGCTTGGCTCTTCGTCACTGCGCTGGGTGACAACCTACCTTGGCATCCTCAAGGCTGGCCTGGTGGCCATCCCCATTGATAAGGAACTCAAACAAAACGAATTGCGCCATGTCCTGCGTGACAGCGATGCCAACATTCTATTTACCACCCAGGACTATGTCGAAATGGCTCTCGACATCCGCACCAGCACTCCCGATCTGGCTCAGATCGTCATCCTTGATTCCGCCGCCGGTCCAGGTCTGGATATTCAGATCTTCAACACCATTGGCGACCTGATCGCCGAATGGCACCAGCTGATCAATGAATTACAGATTCCACGCGACAAAGCCGCACGGCTGGAGGCTCTGGCCAACCGCACCCACAGGCTGCTGACTCAGCCACAGGCCAGCGGTGAAGAGGGTAATCTGGTATCCGATCTGTTTTCACCGGCGGCAAGCCTGCGCAAAGAGGCTTTGAAAAAAGGGATTCTGCTCGACTACGAACATCTGCTGGACAACAACCTGCCCGAATCGGTCGAATTGACCTCACAGGACACCGCAGTCATTCTTTACACCTCCGGCACCACCGGCCGCTCCAAGGGCGCCATCCTGACCCATGCCAACATCACCTCGAACATCAAGGATCTGATACCCCACTTTCAACTTGATCAGCGCATTCACACCCTGTCATTTCTGCCCATCAACCACGTATTTGAGCAGGTCTGCGGTATCCTCTTGCCCCTGGCTCTGGGCGGCACCGTTTCCTTTGCCGAATCGCTCAAAAAACTGGGCGAAAATCTTTCAGAGGTCCGCCCGACCTTTCTTCTGGGAGTTCCGGCCGTCTATCGTATTTTTCTTGATCGCATTCTCAAGAACATCCAGTCGAAAAAACTCAGTAAGGCCCTCTACGCGATTCCGGCCACACGTGCCCTGGTGGCCAAAAAAGTCCGTGAGGTGCTGGGCGACGGCACTGTTTTTGTCAGTGGCGGCGCTGCCCTTGATCCCGTCGTAGCGGCCCGATTCAAAGAACTCGGCATCCTGATTTACCAGGGCTACGGCATTACCGAAACCTCTCCTGTTCTTACAGCCGAACAGCCCGGCCGCATGAAACTGGGAACCGTCGGACGGCCATTGCCTTCCGTGCAGATTCGCATCGCAAACCCCAACGATGAGGGCGTCGGCGAAATCCTCTGCAAAGGGCCCAACATCATGAAAGGATATTATAAAAATGAAGAGGCCACAGCGGAGGTGTTGACTGATGGCTGGTATCATACCGGCGACATGGGACGACTTGATGAGCACGGCTTTCTTGCCATTTGTGGCCGGGTGAAAAACCTGATCGTTACTCCCAATGGTAAAAACGTCTATCCCGAAGAAATCGAGAACGAACTGCTCAACAGCCCGTTCATTCTCGAAGTCATGGTCTACGGCCACAAGGTCAGTCCAACAGCCGAAGAGGTCCACGCCCAAATCTATCCTGATCAGGAAGCCATTGATCAGCACGCCCAGCAACAGGGCATCTATCCGATGAACCAGCAGCAAATTGAGGCCCTGATTCGTGGCGAAGTGCTGGAGATCGGCAAACAACTGGCCGATTACAAACGAGTCAAGAAATTCACTCTGCGCGAAGATGAATTTCCCAAGACCACTACGCGCAAGATCAAGCGCTTTGCCGTTGAGGCCGACATCAGCACGGCCGATTAGTCCGCTTTTCTGTAACCGTCAACCCAGCCCATCTTGCGCGCCGGCTACATTCCCGGCATCCTTATGTCGAGCGGCCAGCCAGCGATCCGGCAGCAGCTCCTGAATTCGTTTGGCCGGGTGCCCCATAATCCGGCGCAG